>Ga0272446_1008216_pt1 | contig 10022 bp, 10 predicted proteins | sample YNPCB0061_FD_194587 | JGI IMG/M metagenome (GOLD analysis project Ga0272446, IMG submission 194587) | Hot spring microbial mat communities from Yellowstone National Park, WY, United States - YNP-CB-006-1 | ecosystem: Environmental > Aquatic > Thermal springs > Hot (42-90C) > Sediment | place... | reverse complement strand
TGGCCATGATCCGCCTCGCCATGGACCGCGAATTTTCAGATTTTATGGCGAGCGATGCCGCTAAGGGTATCGCGCATCCCCAGGTCGCGCGCACTGCGAACGTCCGCGCCAAAGGTAAAGTTCTAGTGGTCGTCAAAGGCAACCTGGTCGAGGCCGCGTTCGACGAGTTGATGCGTGGCCTCAATTTGAAAAAGGGACCCGCCTCGACCCAATTGAAGCCTCTGATTCAGCGCCGGTCTGGGCGCCGTGGGGCGGGGGGCCGGTCCGCGGAAATCGGCTTATACGCCGAGCTCAGCGCCCGCCGTGGCTTCGGATTTCGGCTCGGGCAACTCCGTCATGATCGCTTCGGTGAGAAGGAGCACGCCGGCCACCGAAACGGCGTTCTCCAGCGCCACCCTGACCACCTTTGTCGGATCGATGATTCCGGCCTGAACCAGATCGACATACATGTTCCGCGACGCGTCGAACCCGATATTGTCGTGGCTCTCCATCATCCGCGCCACTACAACCCCGCCATCGACGGCTGAGTTCTCGGCAATCTGCCGCGCGGGGGCGGAAAGTGCGCGCTGCAAAATCTGGATTCCCGTTCGTTCATCGCCTTCGGCAGAGGCGGCGAGCTTCGAAACCGCATCGATACATCTGAGCAGAGCCAATCCACCTCCCGGGACGATTCCCTCACCGACGGCGGCCTTGGTCGCGCTGATGGCGTCGTCGAGAGCCTCTTTCTTTGCCTTCATTTCGGATTCGGCCGGGGCCCCAACGCGAATAACCGCGACGCCGCCTGAAAGCTTTGCCAAACGTTCCTGCAGTTTCTCGCGGTCGTAGTCCGAGGTGGTCTCCTCGATTTGCGCCTTGATTTGGCGGATCCTCGCTTCAATGGCCGACTTTTCACCCGCACCATCGACAATGGTCGTGGTGTCCTTGTCGATCGTTACACGGTTGGCCCCGCCAAGCATCTCAAGTTTTACGCTCTCGAGCTTGATCCCGAGATCCTCGCTGATGACCGTTCCACCGGTCAGTATCGCGATGTCCTCGAGCATGGCTTTCCGCCGGTCGCCAAATCCCGGGGCCTTGACAGCCGCGGTCTTGAGGCTGCCGCGCAGCCGGTTGACCACCAGGGTCGCCAATGCCTCGCCATCGACATCCTCGGCGATGATCAGCAGCGGCTTTGTTGATTGAACGACGGATTCGAGAATCGGCAGCAGCGGCTGCAGACTTGAAAGCTTCTTATCGTGAATGAGTATGTAGGGATCGGAAAGCTCGACCGTCATCTTTTCGGGATTTGTGATGAAGTATGGCGAAACAAAACCGCGATCGAACTGCATGCCCTCGACAATGTCGAGCGTTGTTTCGGTCGTCTTGGATTCCTCGACGGTAATGACGCCCTCATCGCCGACCTTCTCCATAGCATCCGCAACAAGATCCCCGATTGCCGCATCGTTATGAGCAGATATCGTAGCGACCTGTGCTTTTTCTTTTCGCTCAACAACGGGGCGCGACATGGCTTTTAGAGCTTCGATGGCCACTCGTGATGCTTTGTCGAGCCCACGCTTGAGGTCGACAGCACTCGCGCCGGCCACCACGTTGCGCACACCATCGGCAAGAATGGCATGCGCGATAATCGTAGATGTGCTCGTTCCGTCGCCGACGATTTCGCCGGTCTTCTCGGCCGCCTGCCGCAGCATCTGCACGCCGAGATTCTCTTCCGCGTCCTTGAGATCGAACTCCTTCGCGATTGTTACGCCATCGTTGCAAACAAGGGGCGCGCCCCATTTCTTCTGAATGAGAACGGACTTTGATTTTGGGCCCAGCGTAACACGTATCGCATCTGCAAGCTGTGTTGCGCCGTCGACCAGCTTTTCACGGGCAGCAGATCGAAAAAGGACCTGTTTATGTGCCATTTCACGGAACCCACCGATGAAGCTAATGTGACGCTTGCCGATGTTTGGCGAACGCGGCGAAGCGTATTCTACTTATCCGTCCACGAAGGAATTTGACGAGCATCAATGGCAGGCGCGCTCGGCCGAACAATGGTTCGGTGATAGACTTCCTTGAAACCATCACTGAAAATACTGAGAAAGATTTGGTTGGATTTTGGCATTCATCACAAGGATAAATGATGATGCAGCTGAATCGGCATCGGACCGGCCTTGTGGTCGGTGTGTTTCTTGGCGGCTGGCATGTGATTTGGTCGGCGCTTGTCTGGGTCGGTTGGGGTCAGCCCTTGATTGATTTCATTCTATGGGCCCACATGATCCGCGTGCCATACGTCGTCGGACCATTCGACGGAGCCGCAGCCGCGACGTTGATCGCAGTGACTGCGCTGGCAGGTTACGCAATCGGCATCGTGTTGGCCCTGATCTGGAACATCCTGCATCGTGAAAGCCCTTAGCGGCGCATGCACACGCTGGCCAGCGAGCGCGGAACTCAATCCGATCTGACGATGATCTTGCGCAGCGCACCCGCGTCCGAACGCACTTTCGGGATCCGGATAATAAGAACACCGTTCCTGAAATCGGCATCGATCGCATCCTGCATGGCATCGGGCGGGATGCGGAAAACACGCTGAAATACGCCGTATTCTCGCTCCGAGAAGAAATAGCTCTTTCCAGTCTCTTCCTGTTCAAAGCGCTTTTCGCCCGTTACGACGAGGTTCCCATCCTGAACGGCAACGTCGATGTCCTCCGCCGTGACGCCGGGGAGCTCCATCGTGATCTCATAGGCATCCTGCGTCACCGAGGCATCCGCTCTTGGGGCAAACCAGTCGGCGATCTTTTGGCCGGCCTTCTTGATGGGCTCGTATAGGGACGGCAGCCAGCCGGCAGTTTGGGATCTCTCAACCATCAATGCTTACTCCTCGGTGAAGTGTTCGTACAAAAAGCAATTACTGGGCCCATCGCCGGGAACATTGATCGAGGACAAACTGCTAGGCGGCGGCCTCTATCAGATGAGCATCGTACCAGCCGGCAGCGAGATCGATCACCTGCTCCAATGCACCTTCCTCCTCAAACAGGTGCGTCGCGCCAGGCACGATCTTGAGCTGCCGCACGCAGGTCATCTGCTCAAGCGCCATTTGATTAAGTTCGATCACGCCTGTATCGGCGCCGCCGACGATGAGCAGTGTTGGGGCTTTAACGATCGGCAAAACATCACCCGTTAGGTCTGGCCGCCCGCCTCGGGAAACAACGGCTGATATCTGATCGCCGAGTTCGGCCGCGGTCCGAAGGGCAGCAGCGGCACCGGTGCTCGCGCCAAAAAGCACCAGCCTGAGATCACAGACCTTTTTGTCGCTGAGCGCCCAATGCACCGCGAGTTTGGTGCGGCTTGCAAGCAGCGAGATGTCAAACACGTTGCGCCGATCGAGCGCCTCATCCTCGGTCAGCAAATCGAAGAGCAGTGTCGCGTAGTGTCTCTGATTGAGCGCTCTGGCAACGTATTGATTGCGGGGACTGAGACGGCTCGATCCGCTTCCGTGTACGAAAATGACAAGCCCCCGCCGGTCCCTCGGTAGGACGAGCATCCCCTCAAGTTGCGGTTTGCCAATTCTTACATCACGTCTTTCGAGGACCTGATGTTCAATCATGTCCGCCGGACCTAGCGTGGGTTGAGAGTATGAAATTCGAGTCCAACATGAGGCAGGTAAAAGGTTAGGCATTGATCAGCATCAAGCCCTCACGAGCTAAAATATTTTTTTTGATCGCCATCAAGGCCGGTGGTTATATGCGGTGCATAGTGTATGGGATCGCAGTAACCGGATAGAGGTTCTGATGGTCTTTCGGCGTCCGTTTCAGGACCGCGCTGCGGCCGGTAGAGCTCTGGCTCAGGAGCTGGGAAAGCGCGCGTTCGCCGATCCCATCGTCCTGGCGCTGCCACGCGGCGGCGTACCCGTGGGAGCCGAGTTGGCAAGAGTGCTCAAATGCCCGTTGGACCTCATTTTCGTTCGCAAGATCGGCGTGCCCGGATTTCAAGAGTTGGCAGCCGCCGCCGTCGTTGATGGGTCCGCCCCCGAGGTCGTCATCAACGAGGAGGTCGTCGGCTACGCGGATGTGCCACAGAGCTATATCGACGAGCAGGTCAAAGTAGAGCTTCAGGAGATAGAACGGCGTCGGCGCGAATATCTGGGTGCCAGGCCAGCCCCGAAGCTCGAGGATCGCACCGTCATCGTTGTCGACGATGGGATCGCGACCGGAACGAGCATGAAAGCGGCCCTCAAGGCGGTGCGCCGCAAGAACCCGAAATCACTCGTCCTGGCCGTTCCGGTGGCCCCGCGGGAAAGCATCGAAGAGCTTCGTGCACTTGTTGATGAAGCGATATGCCTCGAGATGCCCGACCCGTTCTATGCCGTCGGCGCCCATTATCGCGAATTCCATCAACTTGCTGACGACGAAGTTGTTCGCCTTCTCGGCGACATTGAAAAAGAGCAGAAGTCAGGCTCCACCACCGTCGCAACATGAGGGCGACGCAGTTACGAAAGAAGTCTCAAGACGTTATCGGGACCGAGAGCCACGCGGGTGCCGAGCCGGCGTCCCTCGCGGTTTAAGACCTGCGCGAGAAAGTCCGCATCCGCCCTGCCCGCACGATTGAGGCGCATCTTCGAGAGATGCATTGGTACTAGCTCAAGCCTCGCAAGCGTCCCGTCTTCCGCAGAAATTGTCGGGAAATACATGAGCGCGAGATCGCCCCTGTAGGCTTCTTCTCCGGTGATCCCTTCATAGTCGTTGATGAGATCGCCACAACCGTAAAGGATGAGTTTGCCGCGGTAGACTTCGAACCCTTTGACATGGTGGGACGAGTGGCCATGCACGATATCGACGAGGCCGCTATCGATCAGCCGATGGGCAAATTCCGCATGCTCCTCCGGCACCTCGTAGCCCCAGTTGGCCCCCCAATGAATTGAAACGACGAGAGGATGCAATCGCGGTCTTTCGTCCGTGCGCAACCTTTCCGTAATTTCCTCGGCCACCTTGGCCGATAAGCGGGGTATGAAATTGACGCCGGGACGTCTGGGGCCGGCCGCCCACTGTGGACCGACACCGGAATCAATCGACGCAAACGCATAAACAACGACCGGATGGTCACCAATGCCGACAATGGCCGGAGCCGCCGCGCTGGCGCCGTCAAGTCCGGCACCGGCGTGGCGCACACCGGCCTGATCGAGCGTTTCTAGCGTCTCGATAAGACCCGCCCGGCCCCAATCCAACATGTGATTATTGGCAAGGATGCAGCAGTCAATTCCGGCCGCACAGAGGACTCCAACATTTTCCGGGTTCATCTTGTAGTTGATGCCCTTGGGTTCAGGCCGCATGCTGTTTGTAACGGCCGTTTCGAGATTGATGATCCGTGCATCCGGCCGCCGGTGCTCAAGTTCAGCCAGTCCATCACCCCACACATATTCGAACGAAACGGGACGGGGGATGGGGCCGCTCTTCCGTTCCGCGATCCTCACGTACTCGGTAGCGGACGTGACATACGACTCGTAAATTTGCGGATCAGCCGGTTGGGGAAGAATCTGGTCAATGCCGCGTCCGGTCATGACGTCGCCGGCAAGAAAGAGCATGACCGTACGAGGAACGTTGGGAGCCCCCATTCGCATCACCGTGAGGCTGTCAATGGCAGAACAGCCGTGGCAAGTTCCGGATCGCCGAGAGCGAGAAACTCTGGAACGATAAAGTTTTGAGCGGCGCGCCCATAGGCTATAGGCCCGCCGTCAGGAGCGATGACGGTCCCGCCAGCGGCGACCACGATGGCATGACCAGCGGCCACATCCCATTCATGCGTCGGCGCGAGCCTTGGGTAGAAATCCGCGATCCCTTCCGCGAGTCGACAGAATTTGAGCGCTGAGCCGGAAGGTATTTGGGCTGTGATTGGCAATGCCGCAAGCAATGAGGTCGTCCGTTTATCCAAGTGAGAGCGGCTGACGGTCGTGGTGAGACCTTCTTCGACGCGCCGCCGCCGCGTCTTGATCGATTGTCTTTCGACCGCTTCTCTGGGCTCCGCGCCGGGCGCAAGTGTGAGCCGCTCGGCGCCGCTGCCTGTGACCCCCCGCCACACGCGCGCGAGCTTCGGGGCTGCGATGACGCCGAGGACCGGAAGCCCGCCGCACACCAGCGCAACATTGACGGTGAACTCGTTCCGGGAGGCGAGAAATTCTCGCGTACCGTCGAGCGGATCGACGAGTGCAAAACACGAAGAACGCTGGCCCTGCGTGATTTCCGGGAACTTAGCCTCTTCTGATACGATCGGCATGCCTGGAAAGAGGCGAGACAGTCCCTCGATGAGAATTGCATTTGCGGCCTCGTCCGCGTCCGACACAGGCGAGCGATCGTGTTTGATACGTCTCGGAGCGGTTGCCGGGTCAAAGGTTAAGATCGCGGCGGCCGCCTGCGATACGATCGCGGTAATCTGCTCGACGCACCGCTCGTCCGTGAACTTCGAAATCTCGAGATCGCTCGGCACCATTAAGACCCAGTCTTTGAAAATCCCTTGCCAGACCGGCCCAAGGAACCCATTGACATTCATCAACGCAAGGGGGGCGAGCGCGATTATTGGTTTAATTTGTCCCGCAGAGGTTCCAAACAACACCAAGCATGATCGCTTAGCAGGGTCCTGGCTCATGACGTCCGACATTGAACTTTGGAGCCCTCACGGCGCCCGGCCCGCAACGCCAGACGGCAACCGCGTCAGGCTCTTCGCATTAGAGGCATCTGCAGAGCTCGGAACCGCTGTCGCCGCGGCGCTCGGTCTAGCGCTCTCTGCCCACGAAGAACGCGAGTTCGAGGATGGCGAGCATAAGGCGCGCCCCCTTGTCCCCGTGTCGGGCGCGGAAGTCTACGTTATCCAGAGCCTCCACAGCGGCCCTGTCGCAAGCGCGAACGATAAACTCTGTCGTCTTCTATTTTTCGTTGGAGCGCTGAAGGATGCTGGAGTTGCGCGCGTCACCCTTATCGTACCGTACCTATGCTATGCGCGGAAGGATCGCCGGACCAAGCCCTACGATCCGGTCACGACCCGCTATATTGCCGCAATGATGGAATCGGTTGGTGTCGATGCCATCGTCACACTTGACGTTCACAACCCTGTGGCTTTTGAAAATGCATTTCGCTGCAGGACGGTGACGCTCACGGCCGTCCCCCTCTTCGTTGATTTCGCATCGCGGTTCAAAGATGACAAACTTTGTATCGTCTCACCGGATACTGGCGGTGCAAAACGCGCGGAACTCTTGCGCGAGACGTTGGAGGCAGCCTTCGGCAAACCCATCGGAAAAGCATTTGCGGACAAGCACCGAAGCGCCGGCGTTGTCTCAGGCGACCTTTTCGTTGGCGACGTTGAAGGGGCCACAGCCATCATCCTCGATGATTTGATCAGCTCCGGCGGGACACTACTGCGCGCCGCACGCGCCGCGCGCCGGGCGGGGGCAAGTCGGGTGCTGGCGTTCGTAACGCACGGACTGTTCATGGCGGGGGCGGCGGAGGTTCTCGCCGATCCGGCCTTAGAGCTCGTCGTGGTTACAGATGCTGTGCCGCCGTTTCGGCTGGAGTCGGAGCTCGTTCGAAAGAAGGTTCAGGTTTTGCCCGTAGCGCCACTCTTTGCCGAAGCGATATCGCGCTTGAATAATGGAAAATCACTGACCGATCTTGTCGTCTTCTGATAAATCGCTCGAGATAGCTCGCATCATGGCTTGCGATGTCGAGATATGCTCTCGAAACGCGGGGCCATTTTTCCGGGGTTCGGGGCTTGGGCTCAAGGAGATGTGCGATCGCTAACCGGGCTCTGAGCTGTGCCCTGTGGCAACGGTAGAAGCGATAAAGCGCTTCCGGCGGATCATCATGCAGGCCCTGCACGATCCTGTGCCGGCAGTATTCCCCGGCCCATCCAGCGCCAAGCCGCTCGCATTCCAAGCTGAAATAGGCGAGTTCGTCGAAAGGATCGACCGCGCGCAATTGTGCATTGAATTCCAGGCAGTCGATAATTTTGATGCCATCGCTGAGCCAGATGTGTTCGGGCCGCAAGTCGCCATGTCCATCGACGATGCGGCGTCTGCGAACGCGGTCCACCAAGAGGTCCGCGCAATGCGTGAGAAAAGAACTTTGGATATGATCGAGCCTTCGTACGAGTGGTGAAGGAAGCCCCAGCCGCGGATCGAGCAGGGTACGACTGTTATTGATGAGGCTGCGCCGCCATTCCGCCAATTGCACTGCTGGGGTCGTAAAGATGGGCTGGGCCCTGCGGTAGAAATCTACAAGTGCTGTGACGAGCCTATCGAGTTGCGAGGAGTCGACATGTGAATCGGTAAGGGCGTGCTCCAGCGTCCACTGCTCGTTGAGGCGGCGCATGACGACGAGCCAATCGACGATTTCCCCGCTCCCGCCAAGTGCCAACCCTCGTTGAGTTAGCACCAGTGGAATAACATCGAGATAGATAGAGGGGGCAAGGCGCCTGTTTAATCGGATTTCTGCTCGACAGGCTGTCTCTCGTCGGGCGAGCGTAGAGAAATCAAGATAGGGAAAACGGACGGGCTTCTTCAGCTTGTAGACCCGCTCACCCGCCAGGAACACCCACGACATGTGTGTCTCGCGGATGTCGACCTTCTCCCCGTCGCTGAGACCATAGGTGGTGGCGCGGCTGAGAAAATCGACCTTATCGGCAAGCGCCAAATCCGGGCTCGCGACGGAGGCTTCAAGGCTCACCCGAGGCACGTTAGAGCCGGTTGAGTTCGTACTGTTCGCAGCTATAGCCCGCCAGCGCGAGCCCCTCCTCAAGAAAGTCGCCGAGCATTGGCATCCCTAAGAGATAGCCCGCGGTATTCTCGTTGTGGGCCTGCGCGGCCTCATTGCGTACATCAGGCCAATCATTCACCGAGTAGTCACCACGCCCGAGCCACGCCAATGCGACGAGGTCGATCTGCTCATCCTCGCTCATCGCGTCGATGAACGAGGTCAGCTCCTCGACAACGGGATCATCCTCATGATCCTCCAGAACCGAGGCCATCATATCATCGGAAGCATTGGAGCCGGGGTCGGGCTCTGTAACCGCATCCTTTGCATCGAACTCGCGAGCCTTGACGATGACAAAGCAGACTTTTTCAGGCGAAATTTGAAGCTCGACCGGCTCCGCCGGAGGCTTTACTTGGCGCGCCATTTTAATCTCCACAATCGGGCCGCCCCGCCATCAGGGACGATCAATCCTATCGCAATTTCTATCAGTCAGACCACAATGCAAGTCGTTGAGACAGGTCAATGGTCACGCCAATTGGAAGTTCTTACAACCCCTTATATATGAGCTAGATTGCAGGCATCGCGGCGGCCCAGGGCATGTCGGCCGATGGCCAAAAAGGAACAGATAAACCCGAAACGGTGCTCGGTGCAATTTCAAGTGGCTGGCTGTCCTCATGTCGCGGCACTTCGACCCTCATCTAGTGAATGATCCCTTCGGCGATCCTGCTCTTTACGTTCAGCTCGTTTTCGAGCGGCGTGCCCTTCTCTTCGATCTCGGTGACCTTTCGAATTTATCGCCGCGCCAGCTTCTGCGCATCAGTGATGTCTTCGTCAGCCATCGCCATATGGATCATTTCGCTGGCTTCGATCAGCTTCTGAGGTACCTGTTAGGGCGCGAAACGGTGGTGAACTTCTATGGCCCACCGGGCCTCATCGACGCGATTGGCCACAAGCTTAAGGCCTACTCTTGGAATCTGATCGCAAACTATGAAGGCAACCCTGTGCTGCAGGTCACGGAGGTTGATGAGAATGGGGGGCTCCGGTGTGCGAAATTTATGGGACGGTCGGCGTTCGAAGGGTCTGAGGCTCTGGTAACCGAGGGTATCGGGGGCGACGAGGGGGTGCTTCTACGAGAGCCAGGATTTCAGGTCCGCGCAACAACGCTCGACCATGGCATCTCCGTCCTTGCTTTTGCGCTTGAGGAACGCGCCCATATCAACATCTGGCGCAACAAAGTCGAGACCATGGGGCTGGTTGTTGGTCCATGGCTCGGGACCTTCAAAAAAGCGATAATTGAAAAGAAGCCGG
>Ga0272446_1008214_pt1 | contig 10023 bp, 10 predicted proteins | sample YNPCB0061_FD_194587 | JGI IMG/M metagenome (GOLD analysis project Ga0272446, IMG submission 194587) | Hot spring microbial mat communities from Yellowstone National Park, WY, United States - YNP-CB-006-1 | ecosystem: Environmental > Aquatic > Thermal springs > Hot (42-90C) > Sediment | place... | reverse complement strand
CAACAGCAGCCAGCAGGAACCCAGCCATCTCATCCCTATGGAAACTCAAAATCGCAAAGCGGATCACCTGCGCATCTGTTTGGACGAGGATGTCCAATGCCGCCAGATCACCAATGGTCTGGAGCGCTATCGCTTTACCCATGCCTGTCTGCCGGAACTGGACCTGAGTGACATCGATATCACTACGTCCTTTCTGGGCAAATCGTTGGCAGCCCCGTTGCTGATCTCCTCTATGACCGGCGGTACCGAACAGGCCCGTTTGATTAATTTGCGGCTGGCCGCAGTGGCCCAGGAATATGGTCTGGCCATGGGGGTTGGCTCTCAGCGGGTGGCGGTGGAACAGCCAGAGGTGGCCCCCACCTTTGCCGTCCGCTCGGTAGCCCCGGACATCCTCCTGTTTGCCAATCTGGGAGCCATACAACTGAATTATCGCTATGGCCTGGACGAGTGTCGCAAGGTCGTCGATCTGCTAGCCGCTGATGCCCTGATTCTGCACCTGAATCCGCTGCAGGAGGCAGTTCAGACCGAAGGCGATACCAACTTTCGAGGGTTGCTCGATCGCATCGCCCGCCTGTGCGATCAATTGCCCGTCCCTGTCATCGCCAAGGAAGTGGGCAATGGCATTTCCGCCGTCATGGCCGAAAAGTTAATCGCTGCTGGGGTCGCCGCCATTGATGTGGCTGGTGCGGGCGGCACCTCCTGGGCGCTGGTGGAAAGCGAACGGGCCAGGGATGCACGCCAACGCCGCCTAGGCCGCACCTTTGCTGACTGGGGCATTCCCACGGCTGAGTGCATCCGCTCGATCCGGGCGATCGCCCCCAACCTGCCCCTGATTGCCTCTGGCGGACTGCGGGATGGCTTGGAAGCCACCAAGGCGATCGCCCTGGGGGCCGATCTGGTTGGCATGGCCTTGCCGTTTCTGCAAGCGGCCCATCAGTCAGAAGCCGCGCTGCATGAACTGGTCTCGATTCTCATGGCAGAATTGACAACGGCCCTGTTCTGTACCGGCTGCGCCAATCTGGTCGCCCTGAGAAATCCCGCTGTGCTGCAACCCTTACCGCCCTAAGCGAGTGGCCATTTGGCTAGTTGTCTTGGATCAGGGTTCGGTTGTTAAGATAAAGGGGTTTGACCCTCGCCGTCTTGCGGTGGGGCAACGGACTGGCTAAGATCTGGGGATCAGTTCTCCCTCACCCTCACCCTTCATGACATCGGCAACACCCGTTCCACGAGAAGTGGTCCAGCAGGTTTCTGAGTACTTTAGTGTACTCGGTGAGCCAACGCGCCTTCGCATCCTTAATTTACTTCGAGATGGCGAAAAATGTGTCCAGGAACTGGTGGAAGCGACCAACACCAGCCAGGCTAATGTGTCCAAACACCTGAAAGTCATGGTACAGGCGGGCATGCTGAAGCGCCGCACCGAAGGCACCCTGGCCTACTACAGCGTCGAGGATGAACTGGCCTTTGAGTTATGTAGCCTGGTATGCGATCGCCTGGCCAGCCGCATCGAACAACAAGCTCGTCACTTCCGCGATTTCAGCTTTGCTGGCAAGCGGTAATTCTCTACAACGGAAAATCCTGTTCAAAGGTCTGACGAGTCAGGGGTTGGTCCAGCATCAACCCTTCGCCACCCAAAACATCCAGCGGTCTGCCCTCCACCGACAGCCAGACCTTAGCCGCTGGGTTGAGGCTAGTTGCGGTGTAAAGCACCTGGGCCACCCGGCCTTTCATGGAGGCACTCCCGCCACCCGTGGTAAATTCCTGGGACAAATCCACATGGATGCCATCCGACTTGACGACCACGGAGCGAAGTTGGGTTTTAGCAGGAATCGTCGTGCTGACCGTCGAATTGCCTGGACCAGCCAGCAGATTTTCCAGCGCCGTTTTCAGAACCATATTGGGGTCTCCAGCCGGTTGGCCTGGGACCGGGCTGGCGGCTAATTCCAGTCGATTGCCCGCACTTTTAAGCCAGTAGACCTGGCCAGTCGATTCCAACGGCTTGGCCACCGACGGCGTCTGTCCATTGGATTTGCTAGCTGTTCCAGATGGGGCCGGAGATGCACCGTCCGCACCGGGCGCCTGCACCATTGAGGGTCCAGGGGTTTGCCGCACCGTGGCATTCCAGGTCCACCAAGCTAGCCCGCCGCCAGTCGCCAAAATCAACGCCGACACACCAGCAACCACCCCTAAGGGCAAAGAACGGTGGGAATGTTGGTCATCATGCATCGTAAGAATCCTCCTGTTTCGAGGGTCAACCCTTGAGGGTAGGGAGCGGGTGGGAATGGCTCGTCCAAATTGGCTCCCAGACTGACCAGTTTCCCAAACCATACCCCTGCAGCCATACTAGATCACTACAGACTCGACGATGGGATTTCGGAAAGGTTGCAACGTCTCTTCATCGACCGAACTTACTTTTTTCTCGCCCTAAATTTGCCCAATAAGGGACTGTCCGGGGCAATGTCAACTAATCCAGCCAGCGCCAGTTTCTGCTGATCTAACTGGAACTGCAGGATTCTGGCCACCATTCCCTCTGATTCCAATTGGCGCAGGTCTGCCTGCTGCTCTACCCCCTCCTTAAAAGAGGCCAGCACCTCTTTGGGTACGGATTCACCATTCAGTTGAGCCAGGGGATCCACCAGGCGGATCTGTTGGCCATTGATCACCTCAATCCCCGTCTCAATCAGCACAGCCAGGGCTGTCGGGTCTTTGGCTTCCCGCAGTTCCACCTGCAACCGTAACCGCTGATGGTCCAGTAGGTCAATGCGGGGATTGGCCAATTCGTAGGTTTCGACCTGGCCAGTACCGGGATTTTTCAGCGTATTGATGCCGATTTTACGGAGTTGGGCCAGCACCTGGGGCGATCGCAAAGCCCGTTCCAGATCGGCCTGCCGCAGTTCCAGGCGAAATCCGGCTCGCAGAGGCAGTGCCAGTTCCGGTTTACCCCGTCGGAGGCGACCAGGATTGAACTGGATTGGGTCGGTGTCCAGTTCCAGGACCGCTAGCCGCACATCAACCAGGGGAAACAAGCCTCTGCCAGCGATTCGGATGCGGTTGGCTCGCCCTTGCACCAATTGATAGCTGGGGGCAGCATCAATGCGGACCTGCAAGGTTTCAGCCGCCACCAATTGGGAGCGGAGCGTATTCAGCACCACCTGATCAACCACCAAACCAGTTGGAGCAATCAAGCTGAGCAGACTGGAAAGCAAGAGGGTCAAAATTTCCATCAGATGCAGCGGCGATCGCGAATAGGAACAGGAGCCCAGTAGCCCATTGAACTACTGAAAGGTCAGATAGTGCAGTAGTTTTTCAACCAGGGGAGCCGATAGGGACAATCGTCGTTGCAAATGGATCAGGTTGCGGTAAGGTCCCATCTTTCGGTTCTGCACAATGGCGCGGGCCAGATACAGATCAATTCCCGGAATCCGCACCAGCATTTCCACTGTGGCGGTATTGGGATTCATCCGCTGAATCTGGTGGAGGCTGTCCGGATCGTAATAGCAAAACAAAAGCACTGGCTCCAACGGTTGCAACCGCTGAACTGGCAGGTTGATCGCCGCCGCAATATCCTCCAGACTATGCAGATGAATACCAGCCTGGGTCAGTTCGGTCAGGGTGCGGGCCTGATGGATGGAGAAACCTGGTAACCGCAGCCAATCATCAACACCGGCTCGATTCACATCCAGACGAAACCCCAAACTAGCCGCGATCGCAACTTCCTCATAGGACTGCAAGCGATAGTAGGGATCCTGCAGAATGCGAACTCGTAATGATTGGGTGGCGGCATTACCCGGAACCGCCTGGGTAACAGAGGAAAGCCAGTTGAGAAAAGGCATAGTCTCTAAGCAATTCGATCCAGGAGTTGGCGACGCTTTTGTTCAAATTCGTATTCGGAAATCAGACCATCCGCCCGTAATTGATCCAAATGGCGCACCGCTTCAGTAATCGCAGTAATCTGGGTTGGATCAACCATGTCTTTGGGCAACACCTGTGAGGGAGCAGCCATCCCCTGATTAAACTTGAGGTCAAATTCGTCCGCATCCTGAGACAGATACCAAATCCCCTCAATGGCACTGGCCACACGGGGAATAGGCGTCCAGGAAAGCAGCAGATAGAATAGTCCCCACAGGGGTTGGCGCAGATAAAACTTATGAAGCCCCGCAACCGGCGCAACCGTCCCGGCCAATGCCAGCAGGACAGCAATTTTACGATTCCTTGGCCCAGTTAACATAGCCGCCTTTAACTCCACCCACTACTCCACCACCAGACTGCACACTTGGCTTCACCACCAGCCTGGTAACCATTATCTCTATCATAGGAATTCCTGCACGAGATAAAAGGACGCTGCCTTTGCCCCACGCCAACTGGCTCAAAAAGCTTCCGTAAAGCCAATGTCAGATTTATTTGATCTCTCCGGGTACATTAGCCGAACACCTGTCAATTAAACTAAGGAAAATCAAATCAGGCTCACCCTGGTTCCGCCATAAAGCCAACCCTGATCATCATCAGGATAGTGGTGATTGTGATTAACCTCCAGTAAGTTCTATCTCAAAACAGCCATCTCTTCCGGCTTAACGGTCGTTCCTATGTTAGTAATGAAGGAGAGATGGGGCTACGTCGTCGGGCAGTGAAGCAACGGGATCCTTCGGTCAGCAACCACCGCACGATTCACACTCCTGACAACCGCTGAACAGGGCTCTTTGAAGCATCCAAGGCTCAGTATCGATGTCACACGATTCGTTTCCATTGGAATGGTTGGAACAATTCTCTGACCCCTATGCCATTTTGGGGGTGTCTCTTGCCGCTGATGATCAACGAGTCTTGAAACGGTATCGGGCGATCGCCAAAATCCTCCATCCCGACGTCACCTCCGATCCAGAAATCCAGGAATTCTCCAGCCAGATGCTGGCTCGCCTGGTCAATCCGGCCTATCAACGCCTCAAGCAAGAAAAAGAACGGGCTGAGTGTAAAGCCTTACTGCGCTTGCAGGTGCGCCGCTTGAATCGGAATGCCCCCATGCAACCGAACACCGAATTGGCCCGCCAGATGATGCGGCAGCCAATTAATGAAGTCGATATCTACTACGAACAGGCCATCTCTCGGCTCGCAGACAGTCAGTACCAGTCGTTTGAGAACTTCCCTCCAATCACGGATCAATTGGGGGAGTTAAACCTGGCTTACCTGCAGCTTAAAATGGGCGACCTGGTGGTGCCGCAGGAAAAACGAACCGGCCTGGTTGCAGCCACTCAGGCCAAACCAGTGCAATTCTCACCGGGTTTCACCGAACGGACCACACCCATGGAAAGCTATGCCCAGCGGCATTATCGCCGGGCACAAGAATACATGCAGAAAAAAAACTGGTCCCAGGCCGTACAGGAACTACGGGATGCCATCAAACTGGAGGCCGACAGAAGCGAGTATCATTCGCTGTTGGCCATGGCCTACTGGCAGCAAAACCTGCTGGGCATGGCCAAAGTTTACATGCGGCAGGCGCTGAAACTAAATCCCCAGGATCCGCTAGCCAACAAATATGCAGCCAAACTGGATATCAATGTGGCCAAGCCCCACGAGCAAAATGGTAACGCTGGCCAGCAACCGACAGCCCAGCCAAACCAGAAAGGGGGCTTGTTTGGCCTCTTCCGCAGCCGTTAGGACAACGCACTCCAGGTAGTGAAACCCCTACTTAACTGAACCAGAACACCCGACTAAAATAGGCTTAAGTACAAAAAAGTAGGTTCAGTCAGCCTTCATCAACCAAATTGATAGCAATGGGATTTTTTGATTCTGAAATTGTCCAACAGGAAGCGAAACAACTCTTCGAGGACTATCAATCCCTCATGAGCCTGGGAGCCAGCTACGGCAAGTTTGACCGGGAAGGGAAAAAGCTGTTCATTGAGCAGATGGAGACGATGATGGATCGCTATCGGGTTTTTATGAAGCGGTTCGAATTGTCTGAGGATTTTATGGCTCAAATGACTGTGGAACAGTTGAAGACCCAGTTAGGTCAGTTTGGCATGACGCCGCAACAAATGTTTGAACAGATGAATCGGACTTTGGAACGGATGAAAGCGGAGATTGAGAAACAGGTGTGACACCCCCTAGTGTTCTGTCAAACCCTAATTTTAAGGTGAATCCATTGGCTCGTAGTCGGCGCTTTAGCGCTGAAGCGCTGACTACAAACCCTAATTTCTAGAGTTGACGCTGCACTAGTGGCAGCTCGCCTTCCGGTTTTAAGATCATGGGCGAGGAAATTCTGAGGGCGATCGGAAGTTCTCAACCGGAACCCCTTGCAAAGCCTGCTCCATAAAGTTGCGCCAGATTGGGGCCATAAAGCCGCCGCCGGTCGCACCCCGACCCACTGGCGCATAATTGTCGTTGCCAGCCCAAACCGCTGCCGCCAGTTGCGGAACATAGCCAACAAACCAGATATCCCGCTCAGAGGAGGTGGTGCCGGTCTTGCCAGCCGCCGGTCGATCCAGTCTGGCGGCTGTTCCAGTGCCACGCTCAATCACCCCTTGCAGCACACTATTCAGGGAGGCCACAGCCCAGGGATCGAGTACCAGTTGGGGCTTGGGTGTATTGTCCAGCAGAACATTTCCAGAACTGTCAGTTACCTGGACAATCAAGGTCGTGTCAGAATACCAGCCGTTACTGGCAAATGTGGCAAAGGCTCCGGCCATTTCCATGGGAGTCACATCAACAGCGCCCAACGGCAGAGAAATGACAGGCTCAATTGGACTGCGGATGCCAATGGTTCGACAAACATCGATCACCTTATTGAGACCAATTTCCTGGCCCAACCGGATGGCGGGAATGTTGCGGGAAAGTTCCAGCGCTCGCCGGATCGTGATAGGCCCTGAGAACGTCCCGTCATAGTTTTGGGGATAGTACATCTCATAGCCGTCCGGATAGCCAACCGGCGTGTCACTGACAACGGAATCAGGCCCATATTTACCGGAGGCAAAAGCCGTGTAATAAACAAAGGGCTTGAAGGCGGAGCCAGGCTGCCGCAGCGCCTGGATAGCCCGGTTATATTGACTCTTGCGATAATCGACACCGCCAACCATGGCTTTGACAAAGTGGGTGCGCGGGTCTACCGCTACTAAAGACATCTGGTCAGCATAGACCCCCTGGGCATTCAGGGTTTCATTGCCTCGTTTAACCACGTCTTCGGCAATCCGTTGCAGTTTGGTGTCAATCGTAGTCTGAACCCGCATGCCGCCCTTCAAGACCGCATCCCGACCAAACCGTTTATTCAATTCCTGAACCGCCGCTTCCGTCACATAGGGCATTTGACTGCCTCGGAAGGAGGTGATCTGGCCCAAGTTGATCGGTTGCTTGGCGGCGGCAGCGGCTTCCTGCGGCGTAATCCATTTCAAGTCCCGCATTCGGTTTAGGACATCTTTTTGGCGCTGTTTCGCCAGCTTGAGATCGACAAAGGGACTGAGGCTTTCCGGCGCCTGAATCAAGCCAGCCATCATAGCAGACTCTGCCAGATTCAGGTCAGAGGCAGGTTTACCAAAATAACTTTGGGCTGCTGTTTGGGCGCCATAGGTGTTATGTCCCCAGTAGACCTGATTCAGATACATTTCCAGAATCTGGTCCTTGGTGAAGATCTGTTCCACCCGCATGGCCAGAACCGACTCGGCAATCTTGCGGCTGAACGCCCGTTTAGGGGTTAGGAAGAGATTTTTGACCAACTGCATGGTCAGGGTCGATCCTCCCTCTACGGTGCGGCCGCTGGTCCAGTTGGCCAGAAACGCACGGGTCACTGCGCCAGGGTTGACCCCATGATGCTGAAAAAAGTAACTGTCTTCGATGGCGATCGCCGCTCGTTTGAGGTGGGGCGAAATTTTGCTAAGGGGAACCACCTCCCGGTTGGCTTCCCCATGCAAACTGGTCAGCAGTTTGCCTTTGACATCATAGATATAGGTGGTTTCGCTGGGGCTATAACTCCGCAGAATGCGAACATCCGGCAAATTGCGAAAGCTGATAGCCAGACCCACCAGCCCACCTGCAACGATCGCACTGGTTAGCATGGTCATGCCCAGAACCATACCGCCGGTGACTTTGCCAGCTGCGATCACAGCTTTGGAAAAGGCGTCAGGCGCTCGCGAAGATTTAGGCTGCTGTTGCAGGGTATTGGATGCCACGGTGATTTTATAAACCTACTGATGAAATCGATAATAACGTTTCGACAAGAAAAGTTTTTCCTTTTTGGGAGAATCAAGCCCATGTTTCACACTGGCTTCACCCAATTGTTGGCCAACAAATCAAGGTACAGTAAAGGATGTGCCTTCCGGCGAAGACCACCCGTCTGAGTCAAAGGACAATCACAGCCAATTATAGACATCTGTTTCTTGAATGGTGAATGTTCAGGCAAATCTGATTCCAGAACCAGTTGGGGTCGCAGCGAGTGCTACTGATCCAGCTTTTCAATGGTTATACCGTGGGATCAGTGAGATTTTTCCAGATCATCCAACATCCAACAATCCAGAGGAAAATCTGGTGCAACGGATTAAGTGCAGCGATCGCCCATTGCGGATCAAACTGGGCATCGATCCGACTGGATCCGACATTCACCTGGGACACAGCATTCCAGTGCGCAAGTTGCGAGCCTTTCAGGATGCTGGCCACACAGCCGTGCTAATTATTGGCGACTTTACAGCCCGGATTGGCGACCCCACTGGCAAGTCAGAAGTGCGCCGCCAACTGACCGAGGCAGAAGTGTCGGCCAACGCCCAGACCTATTTGGATCAGGTGCGTCCCATTCTGGACTTTGACACCCCAGGACGGTTGGAAATCCGCTACAACTCTGAGTGGCTGGCTAAGCTGGATCTCAGCCAAGTCCTGGAGTTACTGTCCACCATGACCGTCGGCCAAATGCTCGCCAAGGAAGGGTTTGCCGAGCGCTATGCCCAGAACAATCCAGTTTACATCCATGAATTTCTTTATCCACTGATGCAGGGATACGATTCCGTCATGGTGGAAGCGGATGTGGAACTGGGGGGAACGGACCAGAAATTTAACATTGCCGTTGGCCGGGACCTGCAACGACACTTTGGCAAGCAGCCCCAGTTTGGTCTGCTGATGCCAATTTTGCTGGGAACGGATGGCGTCCACAAGATGTCCAAGTCCCTGGGCAACTATGTGGCCCTGACGGAAGACCCGCTGACTATGTATTCCAAACTGGAGAAGACACCGGACACCCTGCTGAAGCAGTATTTTGAGTTGCTAACCGATTTACCGCTGGCGCAGTTGCCGGACAATCCCCGTCAGGCCCAGAAATTGCTGGGCTTGGAAGTTGTCAGCCAATACCATGGCCAGTCAGCGGCCCAACAGGCCCAACAGGATGCCGAGGCATTGGTGAAGGGCAAATCCACCCAGGCCGACACGGTGCCGGAATTTTCTCTGACAAACATCCAGTTCCCCGTGAAGCTCTTTTATTTAGTCAGTGCCAGTGGCTTGTGCAAGGGTAGCTCTGAGGCCCGGCGGCAGATCCAGGGCGGGGCTGTGCGGCTAGAGGGCAATCGGGTCGAGGATGTAAACCAGGTGTTTGACACACCCGCCGATCTGGTCGGCAAAGTCCTGCAACTAGGCAAAAACAAGTTTGTCCGCTTTCTGCCCTGAAGCAGGCGTTTGCTGAAGTCGGGTTGTAAACTGGGAAAGCAGTTCTTGGATGGGAGCCTCCCTTGCCGTGTCGGTTGCCGACTTGCACCAGCACCGCCAATTTAGCGATCGCATCATCGTGCCGCTCGATGTGCCAACCCAAACAGCCGCGATCGCCCTGTTGGATCAATTACCCGCCGTCACCTTTTGGAAAGTCGGCCTGGAACTGTTTGTTAGTTGTGGTCCGGCTATCCTGCAAGAACTAAAAGCCAGACAGAAACGAGTTTTTCTGGATTTGAAATTTCATGACATCCCCAATACCATGGCCGGTGCCTGTCAAGCTGCCGCCCGCTATGGAGTCGATTTACTGACGGTGCATGCAACGGCTGGGCGAGTTGCTCTGCAGGCCGCCCAGGCAGC
>Ga0272446_1008213_pt1 | contig 10024 bp, 9 predicted proteins | sample YNPCB0061_FD_194587 | JGI IMG/M metagenome (GOLD analysis project Ga0272446, IMG submission 194587) | Hot spring microbial mat communities from Yellowstone National Park, WY, United States - YNP-CB-006-1 | ecosystem: Environmental > Aquatic > Thermal springs > Hot (42-90C) > Sediment | place... | reverse complement strand
GGGGGCACGCCGCCCGCCGCTGCGGCTGCGCGACTCCAGCCGCCCCAACGCACGCAACCTGGGCCACGGCCGGGGCTACCGCGACCCGCACGACCATCCCAACGCCGTCCTCGACGAGTCCCTGCTTCCCGAGGGGCTCGAGGGCACGCGCCTCTACGAGCCCACCGAGCGAGGCGTCGAGGGCGAGCTCGCCGAGCGCCTGGCGCGGTTGCGGGCGCGGGCCGCGGAGCGCGAGGGCGGCCCAGCGTAGCCCCGTCCGTCCGGTCTTCTACGGTTCCCGCCGTGCACGAGCAGGATCTCACGCCCGAGGAGCGCGAGCGCATCGCTCCCTACGTCACCGACGTCGAGGGGCCGGTCTTCGCGCTCACCAACCTGCCGGAGGTCGTCAAGGGCGCGCTCTTCGCACGGTACTCCCGGAGCCCGAAGTCGCTGCGGCGGCTGCTCCTGGATGAGTTCCTCCCGCCTGAGGGCGCTGCGCGCGCCGACGCGGCGGCCGAGGCGGCCGCCGAGCGCGCCGAGGCGCTCTACGGGCGGGTACTGGCCGAGTACGGGGACGACTCGATCGCGCAGCTCGGGGCAGCGCACCTGGCGGTGGAGGGGGCATCGAACCTCCTCACGAAGGTGCTCGAGTGGGGACGCCTGGCGAGCTATCTCGAGCAGTCCACGCGCTATCTCGCCTTCACCGACCGCCCCGGCGGCCGCTACCGGTACCACCGGCCCGGCGGCGTGCTCGCGCACCCCGAGCTCGGCCGGCGCTACGTGGAGACGCTCGACGCGGCGTTCGAGGCCTACGCGGAGCTCCTGCCCAGGCTCCAGGAGCACATCGGCCGGCTGCTCCCGCGCGAGGAGGGGGTGCCCCCGGCCGCCCGGGACCGGGCGATCCGGGCCCGGGCGCTCGATGCGCTGCGGGGCCTCCTCCCGGCGGCGACGACGGCGAACGTGGGGATCTTCGCATCGGGGCAGGCGTACGAGGCGCTCCTGGTCCGGCTCGCGGCGCATCCGCTGCCGGAGGCGCGGGAGTGCGGCGCGCGCATGCTGGCCGAGCTGCGCAAGGTGATCCCCGCCTTCCTCACGCGCGTCGACCGGCCGGACCGGGGCGTGCGGCACGCGGCCTACCTCGAGGAGACCGAGCGGTCGGTCGCGCAGCTCGCCGCCGGCGTGTTCCCTCCGCGCGAGGGCGCCGCCGACGGTCCGGCGGTGCGGCTCGTCGACTTCGACCCCGACGGCGAGGTGCGCGTAGCGGCCCACGCGCTCTGGCCGGCCAGCGGCCGGGGGCTCGCGGAGGTCCGCGCGCGGGTCGAGCGCATGAGCGCGGCCGAGCGGGCCGCGGTGATCGCGGCCTACGCCGGCGAGCGACGGGACCGCCGCCACCGGCCGGGGCGCGCCCTGGAGGCCACGAGCTACACGTTCGAGATCGTGTGCGACTACGGCGCGTACCGTGACCTCCAGCGCCACCGGCTGCTGACGCTCCAGGCCCAGCCCCTGACGCCGGACCTGGGCTACGAGGTCCCCGACGAGGTCGCCGACGCCGGGGGCGCCGAGCGCTACGCGGCGAGCCAGGCGGCCTGCGCGGCGCTCTACCGCGAGCTGGCGGAGCCCTTCCCGGCCGAGGCCGCGTACGCGGTCACGCTCGCCCACCGGATCCGCTTCACCATGACCATGAACGCGCGCGAGGCGATGCACCTGATCGAGCTCCGCAGCCAGCCGCAGGGACACGAGAGCTACCGCTGGGTCGCCCGCGAGATGCACCGCCTGATCGCGGAGGAGGCCGGCCACGCCGCCATCGCCGCCAGCATGCGCTTCCTCGACTCTTCCCGGCCCGTGGCGGGCCGGCTCGCGGCGGAGCGCCGCCACGAGGAGCGCCGCCGGCGCTCCGGCTAGAGTGGGGCCCATGGCCGACGCAGGGACGGTGCGGCTGGGCGGGATGGCCCTCGCGAACGGGCTGCTGGTCTACGGACCCACGCACTGGGCGGCCGCGATCCGGGGCGACGACGGGGAGATCCGCGTGGCGAGCGGGCGCAAGCTCCGGCTCGCGCGCGGACCGCTGGCGGGCATCCCCCTCCTGCGGGGCGTCCTCCGCCTCGCCGAGGCGATCGCCGTGATCCCGGAGGCCCGGCGCTCCCTCCCCGAGGCACGCCTCGCGATCGAGGAGGCTCCGATCGGCGTCGCCTTCGCCCTCTCGGGGATGGTCGCCGCGCTGGCCCGCTGGCGGCTGCGCTCGGTGCTCGCCCAGGAGGCGGTGGGCGCCGTCGCCGGCCTGGTCCCGGCGCTCGTCGCCGTGAGCCGCTCCGACGCGGCGCTCTGGCACGGCGTCGAGCACAAGAGCATCGCGGCCTACGAGAGCGGCGGCGAGGTGGCGAGCGCGCCGAAGGAGCACGAGCGCTGCGGCGGCAACCTCATCCTGCCGCTGCTCGTCGCCACGACCCTCGGTCGTGCCGCCGCCCGGACCCTGTACCGGCAGCCGCCCCCGCTCGTGCGGCTGGCGGTCGCCGCCGGCAGCATCGGGACGGCCGTCGAGGTGTTCGCCTTCTCGACCCGGCATCCCGAGCACCCGCTCTCACGCGTCGTCCACCGCGCGGGGCACCTCGTCCAGTCCGCCTGCTCCACGCGCGAGCCGCGGGCGGAGGACCTCGCCGTGGGCCGCGCGGCGATGGACGAGATCCTCCGGCTCGAGCGGCGGTGAGCCTGACGGTCACGGTCGTGGCGCCGGCGTCGCGAGAGGCGACGTGGGAGGTCTGGGCCGACCTCGCCGGCTGGCCGCGATGGAACCCGATGTGCGTCTCGGCGGAGGTCCACGGCGCCCTCGTCCCCGGCACCGAGCTTGCGCTCCGGCTCGTGCACCCGCGGGGGCGGGACTTCTACACGCGCCCGCGCCTGACGGTGGTCGAACCGCCCCGGCGGATCGCGTGGGAGGCCACCGCGCCGGGGCTCCGGCTGACCACGGAGACGGCGCTCGACGACGAGCCCGACGGGACGCGCGTGACGGTGACGTCGCGGACCAGCGGCCGGATGGGCTTCGCGCTCCGGATGATGGCGCTCGGGGACCGGCCGCTCGCCCGCATGTACGCAGCCATGCTCAACGCGCTGGTGGCCGACCTGAAGGCGGCGGCGTGAGGGCTTCCGCCCGCGCCGTCCCGGCCACGCGCCGCCGGCGCCTGCCCCCCGAAACCTTCGGGCTTCCGGTCGAGAAGATGCGGGCCGGCTACTACAGCGACGCGTACTTCACCTACACGCGCGAGGTGCTCGAGCGCGACGGCCACCACCCGCGGGTGCTGATGCAGGTGTTCCAGCGCGAGCGCTCGGTGCTGGGGGGGATGGACGAGGCGCTGGCGATCCTACGGCTCTGCTCCGGGCGCATGGCGCCCTGCGGCGCGTTCGAGCCGGGGTGGGACCGTCTCGAGGTGCGCGCGCTCTACGACGGCGACGAGATCGAGCCGTGGGAGACGGTCCTGACGATCGAGGGCGACTATGCCCTCTTCGCCCACCTGGAGACGCTGGTGCTGGGGGCCCTCGCCCGACGCACCCTCATCTCGCGCAACGTCCGGGCGGTGGTCACCGCCGCGCGCGGCAAGCCGATCCTCTATTTCCCGGCCCGGTTCGACCACTGGCACGTCCAGACGGGCGACGGCTGGGCCGCGCACATCGCCGGCGCGATCGGGGTGTCGACCGACGCCCAGGCCTCGTGGTGGGGCGGCAAGGGTATGGGGACCGTGCCCCACGGCCTCATCGCCGCCTACGGAGGCGACACGGTGCTGGCCGCCACCCGTTTCGCGCAGCACCTCGGCGACGAGGTGAACGTGACGGTGCTCGTCGACTTCGAGAACGACTCCGTCCGCACGGCCCTCGAGGTCGCGGATGCCCTCGGCGACCGCCTCTGGGGCGTCCGGCTCGACACTTCGGAGACGATGGTCGACCGGTCGCTCTGGCACGAGATGGGCCGCTTCAAGCCCACCGGCGTCGTCCCGGAGCTGGTCTGGAAGGTGCGCCGCGCCCTCGATGAGGCCGGTCACCAGCGCGTGAAGATCGTCGTGTCTGGGGGCTTCGACGCCGAGCGCATCACCGCCTTCGAGGAGGCCGGCGTCCCGGTCGACGCCTACGGCGTGGGCTCGTCGCTCCTGCGGGGCTCGAACGACTTCACCGCCGACGTCGTCCGGGTCGACGGGCGGCCCTGCGCGAAGGTCGGCCGGGAGGAGCGGCCGAACCCTCGCCTGGAGCGCGTGGAGTGAGCGGCCTGCAGCGCACTGCCGAGCCGGGCTCGTAGACTGGGGCGCGGCAGGCGGCGCCGGGCCGGCGCCGGTCCGAGAAGGGAGGCGTGATGGGCCAGATCCCGGATGGCCTGCGAGAGGCGCTGCGCGTTCCGCTCGTGGACGCCGTGATGACGCGGCGCTCGCGGCGCATGGGGCTCGGCATGAGCATGCCCCCGGGGCCGCTGGAGTACGAGTCGCCGCACCCCCCGGTCCCGTTGAGCGAGCTGGAGGAGGCCCTGCTCATCTGGCTCGGCACCGGGACGACGGGGCTCGCGCTGGGCGACCTCCCCGGCGACGGCCTCACCTGGATGCACACCTGGTCCGGCCGGTCCTGGCCCTGCTCGTGCAACTCCCACTCCACATCGCTCTTCTTCACCAACGACTCCGGGCTGTATGCCGTGCGCCCGCCCGAGCCGCCCCCCGGCGCAGGCACGGCTCCGTTCGCCGGCCTCTCCGAGGAGGAGCTGCTCGAGCGGCTGCTGGACCTCTACCGCGCGAGCCTGACGCGGCTGGAGGAGGGCCGGGCGGACCTCCCGGACGGCGAGCCGGGGCTCTTCGCGTTCAACGCCTGGAGCGTCAACCGTCCCGGGACGACGTTCTTCGTCCCCGTGACGGACACGACCGTCGAGTACCTGACCTTGCTCTTCATCTACTTCGACACGAAGAACCGCTTCAGCATCGTCGACGAGCTGGGGGGCGGACGGGCCTGCGGCCTCGACCGCTGGATCGCACGCGGCCGGCTGGGCGCCGTCGAGATGTCGCTGCTCGACCTCGAGATCCGCGTCCTCACGAGCCTGAACGTCGAGCAGGCGTTCATCTGCCAGAACATGAACCTCGCGCTCCAGGCCCTCGGGCTGGGCGGCTGGATGTTCACCGGCTTCCTGCCTCACCACATCCTGGGTGCCGACCCCAGCCACCGCGGGCTGGGCTTCGATTTCATCACGCCGCAGCGGTCCCCGCGCCATGCGCCGCGCCCCGTTCCCGTGGGGCGCGCGGGAATCCTCGAGGGGCTCTGCCCGCCGTACGTCGCCGACGCCCGCGAGGCCGTGCAGCGCTTCCTCGATCAGCACGAGGGCGCCGAGGGCGCTGCGTCGCCCTACGGGCGGCACGAGGAGGTGATGCGCGGGCGGGCCCACCACAGCCGCGAGACGGTCGAGATCGTCACGGCCTTCGTCGACTACGTGCTCGAGACATACGGGCGCTTCCCGGCCGTGATCGACCCCATGTACGTGCGCCTGGCCTTCCAGGCGCACCACCTCGACCTCGGCTTCTACGACCGCCACTACGCGCCCGGCGCGTACGCGCGCACGCACCGGGACCACTTCCGCCTCTGGCATCCGGAGGCCACACCCGCCGGCACCGCTGCGCTCCTCGGGGGCACAGCCGGACCGGACGCCTGAGGCCGCAGGGGCATGGCCGGGCGCGGACCCGGCCCGAGTGCGGCCTCACCCCTCCTCACCCCAGATCGTCGCAACCAGCGAGCGCGACCCGCCGCGGTCGCGGTGCTCGCAGAGGTACACGCCCTGCCAGGTCCCGAGAGCCAGGCGCCCCCCGCTCACGGGGATCGTCAGCGAGGCGCCCACGAGGACCGACTTCACGTGCGCCGGCATGTCGTCGGACCCCTCGAGGACGTGGGTCCAGTACGGGGCATCCTCGGGGATCGCGCGGTCGAGCCAGGTCTCGAGGTCGCGCCGGACGTCCGGGCTTGCGTTCTCGTTCAGCGCGAGCGAGGCCGACGTGTGCTGGAGGAAGAGGTGCACGAGGCCCACCCGGACCCGCGCGAGCTCGGGGAGGGCGTCGACCAGCTCCCGCGTGACGAGGTGGATCCCCCGCCCCCGCGGCCGGAGCGTGATCCTGCGCTGCGCCCACACGACCGGGAACGTAGCGCCGCGCTCTTGTCCGTGCCGGGCGCGACCGCGATAGTCTCCCGCAGCGTGAACTTCCGGCAGATCCACCACGTGGCCTACGTCGTCGCGGACATCGACGCCGCCCTCCCCCTCTATACCGAGCGGCTCGGCATGCCGCTCGAGGTCCGGGAGGTGCTGGCGGACCAGGGCGTGGAGGCCGTCTCGCTGGCCGCAGGACGCGGCCACGTGGAGCTGATCCAGCCGCTGGATCCCGGGTGCTCCGTGGGGCGCTTCCTCAAGCGCCGCGGCGAGGGCCTGCATCACGTCGCCTTCGAGGTCCCCGACATCGAGGCCGCACTGGCCGAGCTCCGCACCGCCGGCATCGACCTCATCGACCGGGCGCCCCGGCGGGGCCTGGGCGGCCACCTCGTCGCGTTCCTGCACCCCCGTGCCAGCGGCGGAGTGCTGACGGAGCTGGTTCAATCCCACTATTGATCGACCGCGCCCCGCGGCGCTCAGACCACGACAGCGGGAGCCGTACATGAAGATCCGCTACATCGAGCCGCAGCCCAAGGGAGCGACGATCTACGAGATCGCCAACCTCCCGAAGCTCGGCCTTCCGTTGCTGGCGGCCTGCGCCCGTGAGTGGGACCCCAGCCTCGACCAGTGGATCTACTGCGAGCTCATCCGCGGGGTGAACGTCGACTGGGACGACGTCCTCTCATCCGATCTGGTCTGCATCTCGACGACCACCAACACCACCCTCGAGGGCTATGCCTACGCGGACCGCTGCCGGGCCGCCGGGATACCGGTCCTCTTCGGCGGCTCCCACGTCACCTTCATGGCGCAGGAGGCGCTCAAGCACGCAGACTTCGTGATGCGGCGCGAGGGCCACGTCGGCTACATCCAGCTGCTGGAGTGGATGCGCCGGGGCGGCTCCCGCGAGGAGCTCCACGAGATCGCGGGGTTGTCGTGGCTCGACGCCGACGGCCGGCGGGTCGACAACCCGGAGGCGCCGCCCGCCTCCAGCGAGGACCTCGACGCCCTGCCCATTCCGGCCTTCGACCTCCTGGAGGGGCGGGAGCGGATGGTGACCTACCCCCTCATGATCAAGTGGGGCTGCCCGTACGACTGCAACTTCTGCTCGGTCATCAAGATGTTCGGGCGGAAGCTCCGCAGCAGGTCGGTCGAGAACGTGATGAACGAGCTGCGCCAGGTCCGGCCCGAGCGCGTCTTCTTCTACGACGACATCTTCATCGTCGACAAGAAGCAGTCCAAGGAGCTCTTCCGGGCGATGATCCGCGAGGGGATCACCCCTCAGTGGACCGCGCAGATCCGAGCCGACTCGATCTACCGCTCGAAGACCACGCTGGAGCCCGACCACGAGCTGCTCGCGCTCATGCGCGACTCGGGCTGCTACATGGTCTATATCGGCTTCGAGTCGATCACGCAGGAGGGGCTCGACGCCTACAACAAGAAGCAGAAGGTCGAGCACATCACGACGTCGATCAAGCTGCTCCACGAGTACGGCATCCGCGTGCACGGGATGTTCGTCGTCGGCGCCGACACCGACACGCCCGAGACCGTGCGGGCGACGGTCGACTTCGCGATCGAGCACAAGCTGGACACGATCCAGATGATGATGCTGACCACGCTCCCGGGCACCGCCTTCGACATGCAGATGCGCGCGGAGGGACGGGTCATCACCGATGACTACTCCCTCTACGACGGGCACCACTGCATCATCGCGCCCAAGCAGATGACCCCCTACCAGCTCCAGATGGAGACCTGGAAGGGAATGCTGAAGTTCTACTCGTCCCAGGGATTCCTGCGGCTGATGAACCGCCAGATCATCACGAACCTCGGCCGGATCCTGAAGCTCGCGTTCAGCGAGTGGAGGTTCACGACCGCGCTCCCGCGGATCATCTTCCTGTCCCTCACCGGCCGGGGGGGCGAGGGCTTTCGCGTGATCCGGGAGTCGCTCTCGAGTGCCGGCCTGCGCACGATCTACGAGATCTTCGGTGTCGCGGCGTTTCGCAAGTACGGCCGCAGGCAGCTCCTCAAGTTCCGCCACCAGGTGGACTCCATGAGGCACCTCGACATCATCAAGCAGCTGCCGGCCTGGACCCCGAAGCCGCGGCCGGAGCCGTCGCCGTCGCTGCGGGTGCTCGGCTGATGGAGCACGGCGCCGCTCGGGGCGGGAAGGACGCATAGTGCCGGGGCGCCGGGTTGAGCTCGGGTTCGAGGGCGCGACCGTCCTCACCCTCACACTGGACGACACCGCGGTGCGCGAGCTGACCGACGCGCTCCCCTCCGCCGACGGCTGGCGCGCGCTCACAGCCGAGGAGGGGTCCTACTGGATCAATTTGGGCGAGCTCGTCTACGTCCGGCTCCTGCCCGGCGAGGTCTCTCGCGTCGGCTTCGGCGGCCGGTGACGCGGCCCCCCGGGTAGCAGGCGCGTGCAGCTCGGCCTCGTCGGGCTGACCAACTCCGGCAAGACGGCGCTGTTCAACCTCGTGACCGGAGGCGCCGCCGAGGTCGCCCCCTACCCGTACACGACTCGCGAGCCCCACCGGGGCGTCGCCGACGTCCCCGACCCGCGCCTCGACGCGATCGCCGACGTCCAGGGCATCCCCCGCCGGGTGCACGCCCAGGTCGAGGTGGTGGATATCGCCGGGCTGGCCGAGGGCGCGGGGCGAGGCGAGGGGCTCGGCGGCCAGGCGCTGGGCCTCCTGCGCGAGATGGACGCGGTCATCCACGTGCTGCGGGCGTTCGCCAACGCCGAGGTGCCCCATCCCGCCGAGCGCATCGACCCCGCCGCCGACGCGGAGGCGGTCGACCTCGAGCTGGTGCTCGCCGACCGCGCCCAGGCCGGGCGGCGCGCCGAGAAAACCGGGAAGGCTGCGCGGACCGGGGATGCTGCGGCCCGCGCCGAGCTGTCCGCGCTCGAGGCCCTGATCGCGTGGCTCGACGGCGGCCGCCCGGCGCGGACCTGCGCGGTGGCGGACGGGCGGGAGCTCGGGCGTGCCTTGGGGCTCCTCACGGCCAAGCCGGTCCTCTACGTCGTGAACTCGGACGAGCCCGGCCCCGTTCCCCGGGCGGTCGCCCAGCATGCCGCGTCGCAGGGGGGTGAGGCCCTGGTGCTACCCGTGGGGGTCGAGCTCGAGCTGGCCGGCATGGACCCCCGCGAGGCCGCGCAGCTGGCAGCCGAACTCGAGCTCGGGGAGCAGCGCGGCGCCGCCGCCCTGATCGCCGCCGGCTACCGGCTGCTCGACCTCGTGACGTTCTTCACCGGCTCGGGTCCACCCGAGGCGCGGGCGTGGCCGATCCCTCGCGGCACGACGGCCGCACGGGCGGCCGGCAAGATCCACTCGGACCTGGAGCGCGGCTTCATCCGGGCCGAGGTGGTCCCGTGGGACGAGCTGGTGGCCTGCGGCTCCTTCGCCCGGGCCCGGGAACAGGCGAAGGTTCGCGTGGAGGGACGCGACTACATCGTCCAGGACGGCGACGTCCTCCAGATCCGCTTCAACGTCTGAGATCGCCGCCCCACCCGGGCTCGGTGGCCGGAGGTGAGGCGGGCGCCGCCGGGCCCTCGCGGTGAGGGCCCGGCGGCGCCGCGATCACCTCCTCCTCGGGGCGGTGACGCTCGCCCTCGCGCGGTCGGTCGGAGTCGTCAGGCGCAGGTTCTTGATCTGCACGGTCCAGCTCCCGGCGCGGGGCTTGGTGACCCGGAAGAACGCGAAGGTCGCGCCGCGGCGGAAGACGGTGCCCGTGCCGGGCAGCGCCGCCGTGTGCCGCCTCCCCCTCGGGTCGATCAGGACGACCTGGTACCTCCCGTTGCCCCACGTCACGAAGAAGGTCGCCTGCGGGAGGCCCGCCGGGACCCGTCGGCGGAGCTGCTTCTGCTGGCCGGCGCGGAAGAGGAAGGTC
>Ga0272446_1008212_pt1 | contig 10024 bp, 11 predicted proteins | sample YNPCB0061_FD_194587 | JGI IMG/M metagenome (GOLD analysis project Ga0272446, IMG submission 194587) | Hot spring microbial mat communities from Yellowstone National Park, WY, United States - YNP-CB-006-1 | ecosystem: Environmental > Aquatic > Thermal springs > Hot (42-90C) > Sediment | place... | reverse complement strand
CTCGAAGACGTCCTTTAATGCCACGGGGATACCGTGCAAGGGGCCGCGGTCCAGGCCGCGATCCAGCTCCTGGCCGGCCTGCCGGGCGCGCGCCCGCGCAGCCTCTTCCGTCACGGTCAGAAAGGCGTTCAGGCGAGGATTCAGCCGGGCGATCCGCTCCAGGTGCGCCGCCGCCAGTTCCGCCGGCGACACCTGGCGCTTGCGCAGCGCTTGAGCGGCCTCCAGAATCGTCATGAGCCCTCTTCGGTCTGTTCCGGGGCGGCGCGAAAGATCGTAGCCGGCTCGACGTCGTGCGGGATAGCCTTCACCAGCGGGCGAAAGGCGGCCTCCAAGCCGTCCAACACCGGAGCGATGCGCTCCATCTCGGGCTCCGGAATCCGGAACCCCTCAACCTCGGCGATCTTTTTCCAGTTCTTCATCGGGTTTTCCCGGCAGAGTGCAAGAATTGCCCGGCCCACGGCCGGGCATCGAGCTGCCTCAACCGCCTACAAACCGGCTGAACAGCAGCCACGCAATCACGAGGAGAACAATCCAGACGGCATCCATCAGTGTGTCTCGATTCCCGGCGCCGCAGTTTCCCTGGCCCGGCCGCTGCGCGCCGACCACTCAGCCCCGGCAAGCAACATCATGGCCGCGATGAAACTCCACAATAGTATCGTTACCGAGATGCGAAATGGGCCGTACTCGTGACGGAGCTTGTTATCGAGCAGGGTCCAAGTCAGTAAATTGAAGTATTTGAGGGCCTCCAGCGCCAGGCCCACCAGGATGGCATAGGGCAATACCAGCCGGGCAGGGATCCGCCGGTTTGGCAGGAGCCAGTAAACCAGGAATAAAGCCAGAATGGAGAGCGGGATGGCGGCCGCCTTGAACATGGCCAGGATCATCCAATTGCCGAAGTTCCAGCCCCACTGCTCGAGCCAGGGCCCCCAGCTCCCGGCCAGCCATTGGCGGTTCAAAGCGGTCAAACCGAACGAGGCCAGCGCCAGGCTTCCGCAGACGAAGATCAGGCCCAGGCTCACGAGCTGGTTTCTCAGGTAGCTCCGGTTCACCACGACACCCCAGGCCCGGTTGAGCGCCACCTCCAGCGGTTCGAAGATCCCGTTGGCCGTAAACAGCAGCAGAAACACGGACGTGAACTGAAACGGACCGCGCAAGTCCACTGTGGCCCGGAGGTTGCGCTTGATGAAATCGCCCAGTTCACCCGGGAAGAAATCATCCAGAGCCAGGTAAATCGTATCGACGGCCAGGCTCCAGTGGAGCACGTAGCGCGCCAGCGAGACCATCACGATCATGAACGGGAAGAACGACAGCAGCACGCTGGCCGCAATGGCCAGCGCGTAGACGTGCACCTCCGTTTGCATGCAATATTGGAGGGTGGGGCGCCACTGGCTGTAAAGGCCGGCCCACCGGCCACGGGGCAACTGTGCCGATTCAAACACCTGATTCCAGGATATGGCATCTGGCGCACAGGGACCACCCGGTGCTATGAAAAGGTTGGATGGCGAAGCTCAACCCGCCGGGAAAACGGCCTTGATCCACGTCCGCCAGGCTTCGGAGAGTGACCTGGAGGCGATCGGACGCATTCAGGCGGCCTCGCCGGGCGCCTCTCAGTGGAATCCCTTGGAGTACCTGGCTCACGATTGCCGCGTGGCCTTGCTGGAGGGCCGGGTTGCCGGGTTTCTGGCCGCGCGGGCGATCATCGGGCCGGAGACCGAGATTCTGAATCTCGCGGTGGACCCGGGGTCCCGCCGCCGCGGCGTGGGCCGCGCCCTGGTAGCCGATCTGCTCAGGCGCCGCGCGGGCGACTTTTATCTCGAGGTCCGGGAGTCCAATCTGGTTGCGCGCCGGTTCTATGAGCACCTTGGGTTCCGGATGGTCTACCGGCGGGCTGCGTACTACCACCATCCGGAAGAGGCGGCGGTTGTCATGAAATTGCATTCATGTTAAGGTGCTGGGTAGGCGGCCGGCTACCGATGGCTGGCTGGTTTGAGAGTTGGACTCAGTGAAGATTACCCACCGAGCCGCTCCCGGCGCTTCTTTGGCCCGGTCAGCGGCGCCAGTAATCCGGACGGCGGTCCTAGCGCACCGGGCAATGACACCCTTTAGACAATCTTTTCGTGAGCGCAGCCGGCTCGGCGTGGGAACCTCACTCCCAGGAGGAACCGGTAATATGGAACGGAACACGCTGGATGATCTCAGAGCGCACCTGATGGAGACCGACGAGGAGTTTCGCCGCTTGGCTACCCAGCACTCCGAGTATGCTCAGCAACTCGAACGTCTGGAAGCAAGACCGCACCTCTCCGAACAGGAGCGGGTGGAAGAGGTGCGGTTGAAAAAGCTGAAGCTTCGTTTGAAGGACCAGATGGAGGTAATCCTGAGCCGCTATAAAGCTCAGGTTGCCTGACTCGCCGGAGACCCGGCTTGGCCGTGAGTGGTTTCGCGGCGAAGCGGTTCCTCAGGTGCGCAGATCGCATTTTGGGTCAAAGCCCGGATCTGGGATCAGCCAGACCGGGCTTTTTCATTTTATGGGGGAAGAATTCGAGAATCCCGTGCCGGTTCCGATCACCGACGTGTTCGACCTGCACAGCGTGGCCTCAGGCGACGTGAAGGCCGTGGTGGAGGCCTACCTCGAGGAGGCAAACCGGCTTGGCTTCAAGGCTTTACGGATCATTCACGGGCGCGGCATCGGAGTCCGGCGAGAGATTGTGCGAGCCGTCTTGGCCCGCACGCCCTACGTGCGGTGTTTCCGCGACGCTCCCGCCGAAGCCGGCGGCTGGGGGGCTACCGTAGTCACCCTCCGCTAAGCGCGCCTCAGGCCGGGGTGTTATGGACCGGCGGGGCTTTCTCCAGATCCCCAATCTCGGTGAACACCCGCTTGCGATGCAGGGCAAAATACACACCCAGGAAGGTGACCCCGAGAATCCCCATCAGCACCACAAACGCAATCAGCCGGACCACTCCTCGTAGAATACATCCAAATTGCGGAAAGGACCCGAAAAACCGGTCCGCCCGGTCTCCGGCTACGGTTTCTGGGGTGGGACGGGCACTTCCTTGCCGAAATCGATGGTGGAATCGGTGGTGTAGATCTGCGACTCCGCGGTGAAGCGGCGGTAGTTGCGGTAGTCGGTCGAGTTCCGGCTGCACCGGCTGGTGCCGCGCAGGCAGCCGAGCACCTCGGCGTGAACGGGCAGCAGGTATTCGTTGCCGCCAATCCGCACCTGCCCGTATTCGACCACCCATTCGATGATGTCCAGAGGGTAGTCGCCGGGAATGTCGCGCGCCTGCATCTCGATTCGCAGCACGCGTGCGGTGGCCGGGTCCAGCCAGACCGTTCCATGGTAAGCCGGGCGGATGGAATGCGAGCCGAACCGGGTAAGCCAGTGCGAATTCGGCATTTCGACACGAAAGTCGTATTTCCAGGCCCGGCGTCCGGAAAAGTTCGATGTGCCCATCGCGGTGAAGTGGGCGTCGGTGGCGGGGGAAAAGATGTCGGCGAGGGTGGTCCCGAACTCGCCGTGCGAGACCGTGCCGCGCAGCTCCTCCAGGGGCTGCTTTACCGGCTTGTTGTCGATCCGGATGTCGCGGTAAAGCTCCTTCCCGTTCAGATAGATCACCTCGGCGCTCAGCAGGTCCAAAGCCCTCCAGTCGGTCTTCGCTTTCTCGTTCCAATACCGGGTTGTGATCTGCTGGACGATGTAGTTGGGCAGGGTCTCGGTAAAGCTGCGGGCGACCTCACGCGCTTTCACAATGCGTGGGTCTTCGGCCTCCGGCGTCTCCTCGGGAACGGGCGCGGGGGGCGGCTCCGCGGCTTGCGGTTCGGGCCGCGAAACCCGCTCCGGCTTTCCCCGGCGCAGGGCTGGCGGGCCGGGATCGTCGGCATCACGCGGCGGTCCGGCCCGGGCCGCCTCCGGGGGCGTAACCGGCCTGGCGGCCGCGGATTCTTCTTCCTGGGCAATGACGTTCACCGCGAACAGAAAAGATTCGTCGTTCTGGCGCCCCTCTATCACGACGCGGGCGCCCGGTTCCACGCTTTCCGGCGGGACCTGCTGGTCTTTGCGGAAGTAGAGCGTATCCTTGGTGCAGGTGAAGTCCAGATGCTGCCCGTCACCGGTGTCCAGGACGATCTTCTCCGCCGTCCTGCTCTCCAGGACTCCTTTATACACGAGGAGGGGTTCTTTGGTTTCTTTCGGCTTTTTTTCGGCGCCCGGCTTGCGCCGCGGCCTCGGAATGGGAGGCGGAGGGATGCTGGGCGCCCCGCGCCCCGGATAGCCGGGAGGCGGCATCTGGGCGCCGGCGTCCGCGGCCAGCACAACGCCCAGCAGAAGACTGCACACCACTCGCATCTGTTGATCCGACGCGCCTCAATTCCCGGCGGTTACATCGCAAGTGGCTTTGTGCCCGCGGCTTTGGATGCGGTAAAATCTGGCTATTCGCACGCCCGTTCGATGACGCTATCCAGAGCTGGTGAATTCCGCGAGGTGATATTCCGCCGCGCCCTCGTTGCCGATGGCGCGATGGGCACCATGCTGTACTCCCACGGCGTGTTCATCAACCGCTGTTACGACGAGTTGAACCTGTCCTCACCGGACCTGGTCAAGCAAATCCATCAGGACTACGTCAAGGCCGGCGCGGAGATTCTGGAGACCAACACGTTCGGCGCGAACCGTTTGCGGCTCTCCGGCTTCGGAGTCGCCGAAAAACTGGAGGCAATCAACCGGGCCGGGGTGCGCCTGGCCCGGGAAGCCGCCGGCAGCGCCGTGTTCGTCGCCGGGGCCATGGGCCCGCTGGGTGTGCATATCGAGCCGCTGGGTCCCACGTCCTTCGCCGAAGCCCGGGCCGCATTTCGCGAGCAGGCCGGAATCCTGGCGGATGCCGGAGTCGATCTGCTGATCCTGGAGACGTTTGCGAACCTCGACGAGCTGCGCGAAGCCATCTACGGCGCCCGCGAGGCGGCCGGCGGCGATATGGTGATCGTCGCCCAGGTCACCATCGACGATTTCGGCAATCTGCTGGGGAGCGGGATCGACACGGAGTCCTTTACCGCCCGGCTGGAGCAGTGGCCGGCCGACATCATCGGGTGCAACTGCTCGGCCGGTCCGCGGGCCACCCTGGAAACCATCGAGAAAATGCTCGAGACCACCCGCAAGCCGGTCAGCGCCATGCCGAACGCCGGCCACCCCAGCCGCGTCGAGGGCCGCAACATTTACCTGTGCTCGCCCGAGTACATGGCCCAATACGCGCGGCGCTTCCTGACCGCGGGGGTAAGCATTTTCGGCGGCTGCTGCGGCACGACCCCGGAGCATATCAAGGCCGTGCGCGCGGAGTTGCGCTCGCTTCAGCCCGGCCACAAGGTCCACGGTGTGATCACCCAGGAGCCGGCGGTGAAAACCCAGGCCCTGCCGAAAGTGCCGATGGCGGAGAAGTCGCAGCTCGGCGCCAAGCTGGCCGCAGGGAAGTTCGTGGCCTTTGTTGAGATCCTGCCGCCGCGGGGCGTGGACGCGTCCAAAGAAATCGCCGGCGCCAGGCTCTGCGCCGCGCACGGCATCGACTGCATCAACGTGCCCGACGGACCCCGGGCCAGCGCCCGGATGAGTTCGCAGGTCACCTGCCAGCTCATCCAGCAACACGCCGGTATCGAGGCGGTGAACCACTTCTGTTGCCGCGACCGCAACATACTGGGCATCCAGTCCGAACTGCTGGGAGCCCACGCCGCCGGCGTTCGCAACCTGATCTGCATCACCGGCGATCCGCCCCGCATGGGCAGCTACCCGGACGCCACCGCAGTCTTCGACGTGGATTCCATCGGGTTGGTCAACATCGTGAACAACCTGAACCAGGGCCTGGACATCGGCGGGAATCCCATTGGTTCCCAAACCGCGTTACTGATCGGGGTGGGGGCCAACCCGGGAGCTCTGAACATGGACGAGGAGCTGCGGCGGTTCGCCTGGAAGGTGGAGGCGGGCGCCGAGTACGTGGTGACCCAGCCCGTCTTCGACCTCGACCTGCTCGAGGAGTTCCTGAAGCGCGTCGAACAGTATAAGATTCCGGTGATCGCGGGCATCTGGCCGCTGACCAGTTTCCGCAACGCCGAGTTTATGGTAAACGAGCTGCGTGTGCCCGTGCCGGAGCCGTTCATGGAGCGGATGCGCCGCGCCGATAGCGCGGAAAAGGCCCGGCAGGAGGGCGTCGAGATCGCCCGTGAAATGGTGCTGCGGGCGCGCCATATGGTGCAGGGAGTCCAGTTGAGCGCGCCCTTCGGCCGTTACCAGATGGCGTTGGACGTGGCCGAGGCGATCGGCCCGCGCTGAGAGATACCGAAGTGGCTACCGACCTGATTGAGATCAACCCCGAGCAACCCCAGAAAGAAGCCCTCGAGCAGGCCGCCGCTCACATCCGCCGGGGCAGGGTAGTCGCCATCCCCACCGACGCCCTCTACACTCTGGTGGCCGACCCGTTCAACCTGCGCGCGGTGACCCAGGTGTTTGTCGCCAAGGGCCGCGAGATCCACCGGGCCTTGCCGTTCCTGGTGAGCGATCTGCTGATGGCTGAGGAGCTGGCGACCCAGCTTTCCAACCGTTTCTACCTTCTGGCGCGGCATTTCTGGCCCGGACCGCTGACCATTATCGTGCCCGCCTCGGCCAAGCTCCCGCTGAAAGCCACCGGAAACACCGGGCGCCTGGCAGTGCGTCAATCGCGCTCGAAGGTGGCCGCCGGGCTGCTCGAAATCCTGAATCAGCCGATCATCTCGACCAGTGCGAACATCTCAGGCCAGCCCACCTGCCGCAGCGGCATCGAGGTTTTCGGCGTGATGGACGGCCGGATCGCCCTGGTGCTGGACGGCGGCCTCTGCACCGGCCCGGGAGCGACCACGGTGGACATCACCGAGCCCTACTGGCGGGTCATTAAAGAAGGCGCGGTCCCCGAAAAAGAGATCGCCGCCTGCCTCAAGGCGGTCTGAAGACGGCGCCTCCGGCCGGGGGCGGTTTGTGCAAGAATCGCAGCATGTCCTCTCGCTTCACCCGCCGCTCCTGGCTGGCCGGGACGGCTGCGCTGCCGGCAGCGGAAGCCTTCCAGCCGCTTCGCCTGCCGCGCAAGGTGCGCCTCGCGCTGATTGGATTAGATGGCCACACGGGCGAAATTCTGGGTCCTCTGAAGGACCTTCCGGACGTGGAGCTGACGGCCGTCGCCGATCCGAATCCGCGGGCCCGGGCGGGCGTCCTGCGCAACCCCCGCGCCACTGGCGCCCGCGAGTACGGCGATTACCGGCAGATGCTCGAACGCGAACCCCTCGATGTGGTGGGAATTTGCGGCTCGAATGGCGACCGCGCGGACCAGATCGTCGCCTGCGCGGAGCGCAAGCTGCACGTTGCGGCTGAAAAGCCTCTGGCGGTTGACCGGGCCGGCTTCGAGCGGGTCAAGCAGGCCGTCAAACGCAACGGCATCCGCCTGACGATGCTCCTGCCGATGCGCTTCTGGCCCGCCTACGCCGCGATCCGGCAGATTGTCCAGGCCGGGGAGATTGGCGAAGTGGCTCAGATTTCCGGACAGAAATCCTACAAAGTGGGCGAACGCCCCCAGTGGATGCGGCGCCACGCTACCTTCGGCGGCACTATCCCGTTCATCGGGATCCACATGGTGGACCTGATGCGGTTCACCAGCGGGCGCGAACTGGTGGAGGCCGTCTCCTTTCAGAACCGCATTGGGTTCCCCGAACTGGGGGACATGGAAAACACCACCGGCACTTTGTTTCGCCTGGACAATGGAGGCGTGGCGGTGCTGCGGATGGATTACCTGCGGCCCGAGACGGCGCCCACGCACGGCGACGACCGGATTCGCCTGGCCGGCACGCGGGGCATTGTCGAGTACCAGGAGTCCACTGGAGTCACTCTGGTGACCCGGAGCCGCAAGCCGCGCGTGGTCGCCGAGTTGCCCCCGCCGGGCTCGCTCTTTACCGATTTCCTGAAATCGGTGTATCTGGGAGAAAAGCCATCCCTGACCCTGTTCGACATCTATCAGGCCAACCAGGTCGTGCTGGCGGCGCGGGAGTCGGCCGAGCGCCACGAGATCGTGCCGGTGCGCCGCGACCCCGATGCCGGTTGATAGAATTGGAGGTTGCGCAAGCCGATTCGGGTCGTCTGGGGCATTGCCCTCGTCATTCTGGGCGTAATCGGACTGATCATGCCGATCATGCCGGGATGGGTCTTTCTGATTCCCGGATTGATTATTCTCGCCGACCACTTTCCCTGGGCGCACCGCCTGCTCGAATGGGCCAAGTCGAAAGCTCCCAACTTCTATCGCGACAGGCAGCCCCCGTCTTCCGGCGGGCGCGGTTAAGGTGCCATACAATGGTTCCCATGGCCAATATTCCCGTCGGCGCCGTTCGTGAGGAGAACCTGCTGGTAACCAGTGAAGTGGCGATCGAGTTCATGGGCATCGATTCGGCCCGCGTGCTGGGGACCCCCCACCTGATTGCCTATCTGGAATTGACCGCCCGCAATCTGGCGCTCGGATTCATCGAACCCGGCTACGATACGGTCGGCACCCGCGTGAGCCTCTCCCACCTGGCGGCCACGCCGATCGGCATGAGCGTCAGGCTGCGGGCCGAAGTCATCGCCGTGGAGGACCGGCGGATTACTTTCAAACTGGACGCGTGGGACGAGCAGGAGAAAATCGCCGAGGGAACCCATGAGCGGTTCATTGTGCACGCAGCCCGTTTCGGCGCCCGCGTCCAGGCCAAAGCCGCTACAAGAAAATAGGAATTGAGAGAGATCTGGCATGGACGTCGGGACCTGGATTCGAGAGCGCTGGCGATGGGCGGCTTTGGTAGTTTGCGTTACGTGCGCCATTGCGCTGCTCGCCCTGGATTATTACAGACACGAAAGCAGGTTGATCCGGGAGCAGGCGTACCGGCAACTGGGGGGCATCGCAAGGCTGAAAGCCGGACAGATCGAGGCATGGCGGAAGGAACGGATCGCCAATGCTCTGGTTCTTTCGCGCAGCCCGTTGCTGCGGGATGCGATCCAGCGTTACCTGGGCGCTCCCGGCAGCGCTGCGCCGCGGGCGGAGGTTGTGGATCGCCTCCGGCTGGTGACGGATTACTTGGGCTATCGGGACGTGCTGGTCGCCGGACCGGACGGGAACCTTTTGTTCGGCCTGGACCCGCGCCAGCACGAACTCGATGCCTCCGCGCGGCAGTTGGCCGTCCGGGCAGCCGCGGCTCATGAGGTGGTATTCGGCGGTTTTTTCCGCTGCCCGGTGTGCCACGAGATTCATCTCGATCTGGCCGCGCCAATCCTGGACCCTGGAAACCGGACGCTGGCTGTGCTCCTGCTGCGCAACGATCCGAAGCAGTCTCTCTATCCGCTGATTGAATCGTGGCCCACCCCCAGCAAGACCGCCGAAACGCTGCTGGTTCGCCGGGAGGGCGGAGAGGCCGTGGTTCTAAACACTCTGAGATTCCGGCGGGACACGGCTTTAACGCTGCGCATTCCTCTGGACCGGGTGGGACGCTTCGAAGGCACGGACTATCGCGGCAGGCGCGTCCTGGCGGAACTCCTCGCCGTGCCGGGCAGCCCCTGGCACATGATCGCCAAAGTAGATACGGACGAGATTCTGGCGGAATTGCATTACCGGGGATTGGTGATTCTCGGATTCGCGCTGCTTTCGGTTTTGCTGGCGGCGGGAGGAGCGGCTATCTTCTACCATCGGCGGCAGCGAGACCTGTACCGGCAACTGCACGCAGCGCAGATGGAACGGCAGGCGCTCACCGCGCATTACGAGTACGTGGTCAAGTACGCTCACGATGCGATGATCCTGGCCAATGAGGAGACGCGCATTGTCGAAGCCAACGACCGGGCTCTGGAGCTGTATGCACGGGATCCTGAAGAGCTATGCCGGATGAAGCTGGCGGACCTGCGGGCGCCGGGGGCCCCGGTCCAGCTTGATCTGCGCGATCCGGCGCTGAAGGAGGGGATCACCTTCGAGACTACGCACCACAAGAAGGACGGAACGTTTTTCCCGGTGG
>Ga0272446_1008211_pt1 | contig 10024 bp, 10 predicted proteins | sample YNPCB0061_FD_194587 | JGI IMG/M metagenome (GOLD analysis project Ga0272446, IMG submission 194587) | Hot spring microbial mat communities from Yellowstone National Park, WY, United States - YNP-CB-006-1 | ecosystem: Environmental > Aquatic > Thermal springs > Hot (42-90C) > Sediment | place... | reverse complement strand
GCCATGCGGCGGGTGTTCTACTGCGGCGAATGGATCCAGAGCCACAGCCTGCACATCCATCTTCTCGCCGCGCCGGATTTTTTTGGCTGCAGCAACGCCATCGAACTGGCGCGCATCGACCCCGAGGCAGTGCGCCGCGGTTTGCGGCTGCAGGCACTGGGCAACGAAATCATGGACGTGTTCGGCGCGCGCTCCGTGCATCCGGTGGGGCTCACGGTCGGGGGCTTTCATGCCGCGCCATCGCGGGCGACGATTGCGGCACTCGCCGACAAGCTCGCCGTCGCGATTGCCGACGCCGAGGCGCTGGTGCGCTGGGCGGCAGGACTCGCCGTCCCGCCCGACGCGCAGCGCTTCGTCTCGGTGGCGCTCGCGGACACGGCGGGCTACGCGATCGAGGCCGGCACGATTGCCGCGAGCGACGGCGCACGGATCGCGCCCGCCGACTTCGCCGCGCACTTTGCCGAATATCAGGTGCCGCATTCGACCGCGTTCCATAGCAGCTATCGCGGCAGGCCCTATCTCGTCGGCCCGCTGGCGCGGCTCAATCTCAATCACGACCGGCTGCCCGAAGGCATCCGCAAACTGTTGGCGGACGTCGGCTTCACGCTGCCCGGCGCCAACGTGTTCCAGAGCCTTCTGGCGCGTGCGGTGGAGGTGCTGTTCGCGCTGACCGAGGCGGCGCGCCTGCTCGCGCAATACGACGAGCCGGATTCGCCGGCGGTGCCGGTGACGCCGCGCGCCGGTGTCGCGGTTGCCGCGACCGAAGCGCCGCGTGGGCTGTTGTGGCACCGCTACACGATCGACGCCGCAGGCCGGGTGATCGACGCCCGGATCGTTCCGCCGACCAGCCAGAACCAGGCACGCATCGAGGAAGACCTGCGGCTGTCGCTCGCCGCGTTCGGCCTCGACCACCCGGACGACGCGCTGCGTCTGCACTGCGAGAAGGTCATCCGCAACTACGACCCGTGCATTTCCTGCGCCACGCATTTTTTGCGCCTGAACGTCGAGCGGACGTGAGCCGGGTGCGCATCATCGGCATCGGCTCGCCGTCGGGCGACGACCAGGCCGGCTGGCTGACGGTCGATGCGCTGGGCAAGCGAGACCTCGGCGCGGCGGTCATGATCGAAAAGCTCGACCGGCCGGGCGCGGCGCTCGTCGCCCGCTTGGCCGACGCCGACTGGGTCATCCTCGTCGACGCCATGGCAGGCGGCGCGGCGCCGGGCGCGATCCGTCATTTCGGTTCGCGCGACTGGAACACCTGCGATGCGCTGCTCAGCAGCCACGGCTTCGGCGTGATCGACGCGCTCGCGCTGGCGCAGGCGCTCGGTGGCCTGCCCGCACGGCTGGATGTGTACGGCATCGGGATTGCGCCGCCGGCGCCGGGGGCGCCGGTCGCGGCCGTGGTTCGCCGCGCGGCGGATGCGCTCGCCCGGCACATCGCGGCGGCGGTCGCCGCCGCTCAGAAGTCCTCGCGTCGCAGCAGGAACACGAACTGATCGCCGGCGCTGGTTTCGAGCCAGGTGAAGGGCAGGTCGGGATAGGCGTCGACGAGGGCGTCGCGGTTGTGGCCGATTTCCACGACCAGGAGGCCGCCCGGCTTGAGATGGGCCTTGGCGGCGCCGAGGATGCGCCGCGTCGCATCCAGCCCGTCCTCGCCGGAGCCGAGGGCGAGCGCCGGCTCGGCGCGATATTCGGCGGGCAGCGCGGCGACCGACGCGGCGTCGACGTAGGGCGGGTTGCTGACGATGAGGTCGTAGCTGCGCCCGGCAAGGCGCTCGAAGAGATCGGATTCGACGAGCGTGACGCGTTCGTCGAGCCGGTATTGCGCGACGTTGATGGCGGCCACGTCGAGCGCATCGCGCGACAGGTCGGCGGCGTCGACGTGGGCATGCGGGAAGGCCAGCGCGGCGAGGATCGCCAGGCAGCCCGAGCCGGTGCACAGGTCGAGGACGTCGCTGACGCCGTCCGCATCGTCCACCCAGGGGGCCAGGCGTTCGACGAGCAGCTCGGCGATGAACGAGCGCGGCACGATCACCCGCTCGTCGACATAGAAGCGGTAGCCGGCGAGCCACGCCTCGCGCGTGAGATAGGCGGCAGGCATGCGGGTTTCGATGCGCCGCCGCAGGATGTCGTCGATGGCGGCGATTTCCGTGTCGAGGAGATGCGCGTCGAGGAAGGGGTCGAGGCGATCCGGCGGCAGGTTCAGCGTGTGGAGGATGAGGTAGGCGGCTTCGTCGAAGGCATTCTCGCTGCCGTGGCCGAAGACCAGGCCGGCCGCGGTGAAGCGCGAAACCGCGAGCCGCAGCCAGTCCCGCACGGTAACGAGGCGCGCAAGGCCGCCATCGGCGGCGCGCGAAGGGTCGCTCACGTCAGCAGTTTCTCCAGGGTTTTTTGGTAGATCGCCGCCAGCCGCTCGATGTCTTCCAGCGGCACGTTTTCGTTGAGCTTGTGGATGGTCTGGTTGAGCGGACCGAATTCGACCACCTGCGGGCAGATGTCGGCGATGAAGCGCCCATCCGAGGTGCCGCCGGAGGTGGACAATTCCGGCGTCACGCCGGTGACCTCGACGATCGCCTCGGTGAGCCGGTCGCACAACACGCCGCGCGGCGTCAGGTACGGCCGGCCGGAGAGCTTCCAGTCGATTTCGTAATCGAGGCCGTGGCTGTCGAGGATTTCGTGCATCGCGTCCATCAGCCCCTCGGCGGTGCTGGCGGTGGAAAAGCGGAAGTTGAAGAGGATCTCCACTTCGCCGGGAATGACGTTGTCCGCGCCGGTGCCGGCGTGGATATTGGAAATCTGCCACGTGGTCGGCGGGAAGTAGGCGTTGCCTTCGTCCCACATGGTTTCCGCGAGTTCGGCGATCGCCGGCGCGGCGAGGTGGATGGGGTTCTTGGCCAGATGCGGATAGGCGATATGGCCTTGCACGCCCTTGATCCTGAGCCGCCCGGAGAGCGAGCCGCGGCGCCCGTTCTTGATCGTGTCGCCGAACTGCGCGGCGCAGGTCGGTTCGCCAACGATGCAGTAGTCGAGCGTTTCGCCGCGCGCCTTGAGCGCTTCGACCACTTTCACCGTGCCATCGACGGCCGGGCCTTCCTCGTCGGAGGTGAGCAGGAACGCGATCGAGCCGCGCGGCTCGGGGTGGGCGGCGAGAAAGCGCTCGGTGGCGGTGACGAAAGCGGCGTCGGAAACCTTCATGTCGGCCGCGCCGCGCGCGTACAGCCTGCCGTCGCGCACCGTGGGCACGAACGGGTCGGACTGCCACTGATCGAGCGGCCCGGTCGGCACCACGTCGGTATGGCCGGCAAAGCACAGCACCGGCGCGCTGCTGCCGAAGCGCGCCCACAGGTTGTCGACCTCGCCGTGGCGGTGCCGTTCGATATGAAAGCCGAGCTTGGCGAGCCGCGCCGCGATCAGCTCCTGGCAACCGGCGTCGTGCGGGGTGAGCGATTTGCGCGCCAGGAGCGCTTCTGCGAGTTCGAGCGTGGGACTGGACATTCAGGTTCCAAAAAGGGCTTGATAGCGTTGTTCGTCGAAGCCGATCTCGAAGCCGCCCGCGTGCTCGACGACCGGGCGCTTGATGACGCTCGGTCTGGCCAGCATCAGGCGGATGGCGCTGGGCGCGTCGTGCACCGCGGCGCGTTCGGCATCGGCAAGCTGCCGCCAGGTCGTGCCGCGGCGATTGAGCAGCGCCTCCCAGCCGGCGTGCGCGACGACGCGCGCAAGCCAGGCTTCATCGATGCCGTCCTTGCGAAAGTCGTGGAAGACATAGGGGATGCGGCGCGCTTCCAGCCACGCCCGGGCCTTTTTGACGGTATTGCAGTTGGCGATGCCGTAGAGCGTCATCGGGCAAGTAAAATGGTCGGCAAACGCCAATTCTAACCGAGCCGATGTCTCACGACGCACATGCCCGTCTGCCGCCGCCCGTAGCCGGGGAGGCGACGCTCAAGTCGATCCGCCGCCTGTTCCCCTATCTGTGGGAGTTCCGTGGCCGGGTGGTATTGGCGCTGGCGCTGCTCGTCGGCGCCAAGCTGGCTTCGGTGATGGTGCCGATCGTCCTCAAGCACATCGTCGATGCGCTGAATGTGCCGCGCACCCAGCTCACGATGCCGCTCGCGCTCATCATCAGCTACGGCGTGCTGCGCTTCGCGAGCACCACGTTCGCCGATCTGCGCGACGTGATTTTCAGCCGCGTCACGCAGCGCGCCATGCGCCGCGTGAGCATGGCGGTGTTCCAGCACCTGCACGCGCTGTCGCTGCGCTTCCATCTCGAACGCCAGACCGGGGGCATCACCCGCGACATCGAGCGCGGCGCGAAGGCGATTTCCAGCTTGGTCGGTTTCCTGCTGTTCCGCATCACCCCCACGGTGCTGGAGATCCTCATGGTCGCCGGCGTCCTGTTCGTCAAGCTCGACTGGGTGTTCGGCCTCATCACGCTCGTGACGCTCGCCGCCTACATCGGCCTCACGGTGACCATCACCGACTGGCGCACGCAGTTCGTGCGGCGCGCCAACACGCTCGATTCCGAGGCGTACAGCCGCGCGATCGACAGCCTGCTCAATTACGAGACGGTGAAGTATTTCAACAACGAGCGTTTCGAAGCGCAGCGTTACGACACGAGTCTCGCGCAGTGGGAAGCGGCCGCGCTGCAGTCGCAGGTCTCGCTCGCGCTCCTCAACGCCGCCCAGGCCGGGGTGATCGCGCTCGGCGTGACGCTCATGCTGTGGCGCGCCGCCGCCGGGGTGGTGGCCGGCACCCTGACCATCGGCGACCTGGTGATGGTCAACGCCTTTCTGCTGCAGATGTTCCAGCCGCTCGGTTTCCTCGGCGTGATGTACCGCGAGATCAAGCAGTCGCTGACCGACGTCGAGCGCATGTTCCTGTTGCTCAACCGCCCGCGCGAGGTCGAGGAGGCGCCCGACGCGCGTCCGCTCGTCATCACCCGTGGCGAGGTGCGCTTCGAGCATGTCGGTTTTGCCTACAATCCCGACCGCGAGATCCTGCACGACGTCACCTTCACGATTCCCGGCGGCCATACGGTGGCGGTGGTCGGCGCGAGCGGCTCGGGCAAGTCCACGCTCGCGCGCCTGCTGTTCCGCTTCTATGACGTGACGCAAGGCTGTATCTGCATCGACGGCCAGGATATCCGCACGGTGACGCTCGACAGCCTGCATGCCGCGATCGGCGTCGTGCCGCAGGACACCGTGCTGTTCAACGACAGCATCTACTACAACATCGCCTATGGCCGCCCCGGCGCGACGCGCGAGGAGGTCGTCGCGGCGGCGCGCGCGGCGCACATCCTGGATTTCATCGAAAGCCTGCCGCAGGGCTGGGATACCGTGGTCGGCGAGCGCGGCCTGAAGCTCTCGGGGGGAGAAAAGCAGCGCGTGGCGATCGCCCGGACGTTGCTGAAAAACCCCGCCATCCTGATCCTCGACGAGGCGACCTCGGCGCTCGACACCCGCACCGAGAAGGCAATCCAGGCCGAGCTCATGGAAATGGCGAAAACCCGCACCACGCTGGTCATCGCGCATCGCCTGTCGACGGTCGTCGACGCCGACGAGATCCTGGTCATGGACGCCGGGCGCATCGTCGAGCGCGGCCGTCACGCCGGGCTTTTGGCGGCCAACGGGCTGTATGCCCGGATGTGGGCCTTGCAGCAGCAGGCCGAGGAAGAAGACGGCGGCGCATGAACGGCCTTTTCCAGCCCGGCGTGCGCAAGCTGGAGGTCTGGGCGTGGGCGATGTACGACTTCGCCAATTCCGGCTACACGACCGTGGTCATCACCGCGGTATTCAGCGCCTGGTTCGTCGCCGGGGTCGCGCACAACGCGAGCTGGGCGACGCTGCTGTGGACATCGGTGCTGTCGGCGTCCTACCTGCTGGTGGTGGTCACGGCGCCCGTCATCGGCGCCTGGGCCGACCGCCACGCGGCCAAAAAGCGGCTCCTGTGGCTCACCACGCTGGGATGCGTGGCGGCGACCGCGGCACTGGTGTTCGTGCGTCCGGGTGACATCTGGCTGGCGGCGGTGCTGGTGCTGCTTTCGAATTTTTTCTTCGCCAGCGGCGAGAATCTCATCGCCGCTTTTCTGCCCGAGCTCGCCCGGCCGCGGGCCCTCGGCCGCGTGTCGGGCTGGGGCTGGTCGCTGGGGTATGTCGGCGGCCTGCTGTCGCTCGGCGCAAGCCTCGGCTACATCGACTGGGCGCAGGCGCGCGGCCGCCCGGCGGACGAATTCGTGCCCGTGAGCATGCTCATCACCGCGGGCATTTTCCTGCTGGCGAGCCTGCCCGCGCTGCTCCTGTTGCGCGAGCGGGCCCGCCCCGATCCGCGCGCGGCATCGCGCAATGCCTGGCAGCAGGTACGCCACACGCTGACCCATCTGGCCAGGCTGCCGGACCTCGCGCGTTTCCTTGCATGCACGGTGCTCTACCAGGCCGGCATCCAGGCCGTCATCACGCTGGCCGCGATCTACGCCAATCAGGCGCTGGGTTTCGACACCCGGCAGACGATCCTGCTGGTGCTGGTCGTCAACGTCACCGCCGCGCTCGGCGCGCTGGTGTTCGGCCACGTGCAGGATCGCATCGGCCACATCCGCGCGCTGGCGGCGACGCTCGTCATCTGGATCGTCATGGTGGCGCTTGCCTGGGCAGCCCGTGGGCCGGCGCTGTTCTGGGTCGCGGCGAATCTGGCGGGGCTGGCGATGGGCGCGTCGCAATCGGCCGGCCGCGCCCTCGTCGGCCTGCTCGCGCCGCCCCGCCACCAGGCGGAGTTCTTTGGCCTGTGGGGCCTCGCGGTCAAGCTCGCCTCGATCCTCGGACCGCTGACCTATGGTGCGGTATCGTGGCTCACCGCCAACGACCATCGGCAGGCGCTGCTCATCACCGGCCTGTATTTCGTCGCCGGCCTCGCGCTGCTCGCGGGCATCGACCCCAGGCGCGGCTACCGGGCCGCGTTGCGTTTCACCGCGGCAGGGTAGGCGTGGATTTCGTCATCGAGGCAACCGACTGGACGCGCGATCAGGCGCGCTTGGCGCGCGTGCGGCGCGCGGTGTTCATCGTCGAGCAGGGGGTTCCGGAAGCGCTGGAGTGGGACGCGCACGACGCGGCAGCCCGGCATTTTCTGGCCACCACGCGCGGCGGCCAGCCCATCGGCTGCGCACGCCTGCTGGCCGAGGGTGTCATCGGCCGCATGGCGGTACTGCCCGCCTGGCGGGGGCGCGGCGTCGGACGCGCGCTGCTCGCGAACGCGCTCGCGGCGGCGGCCGACATGGGCCTGCGCAGCGTGCGTTTGTCGGCGCAGACGCACGCGGTGCCGTTCTACGAACGCGCCGGCTTCGTCTGCATCGGCGCGCCCTATCTCGATGCGGGAATTGCCCACATCGCGATGGAAAAATCCCTCTGAGCCGATCAGCCGGCGATCTCGCGCAGGACGCGGAAGCCGAGATTGATGTCGAGCTCGTTTTCCAGACGCCGGCGACGCGCCGCGCAGCGGCAGTCGAAGGCGCCGTCGAACCAGGAGCCGCCTTTGGTGACCAGCGCCTGCGGACGGCCGGGCAGGGCGCGCTCGGGAAGGCTCGCGTGGTCGCGCGACCACGGGCTGGCGGTGAATTCCCAGACGTTGCCGATCATGTCGAAGAGCCCCCAGCGGTTTGCCGGGTGACGTCCCACCGGCACCGCGCCGCAACGCAGAAAACAGCGCGCCATCAACCGCGGGCGGCGCGGGCGGGTGGCGTCGAAGGCCTGCGAGGCGTTGTATTGCGCGTCCGCGGGCGTGATGCGGTCACCGCCCGGATACGCGGTCGCCGCGCCCGCGCGGCAGGCGTATTCCCATTCGGCCTCGCTGGGCAGGCGGTAGCGCTGCCCGGTTTGTGCCGACAGCCACGCGCAATAGTCGCGCGCGTCGCTGGCGCGCACGTTGACCACCGGCTGGCGGCCGCGCAGCCAGATCAGGTCGTCGCGTGGGCGCCAGCCGGTGGCGCGGGCGTAGGCTTCGAATTCCTCGGTGGTGACCGGGTAGCGTCCGAGCGCGAACGGACTTTCCATCACTGCCGCGCGGCGCGGACGTTCCTGGGCGCTCGCGGCTTCGTCCGGGCGTGCGCCATATTCGAACGTGCCGGCCGGGATGACGACCAGTTCCGGCCCCGCGCTGCCGTCCGCGGCGACGTCGCGAAAGTGAGTGTCGGCAAGACCCGCCGCGTGCGCGGCGTGTACCTGCAGGGCGACCAGTTCGCCCGGGCCGAGGGCGAAGGTGTCGGGAATGGCGGGGGAAGCGGGCTGGGTACGCATGGCGGATGACGGGCTGCTCTAAAGGGGAGAATTATCGCCCACGCAACCGCGCTTCTAACCGACTTGCGACAATTCGTACACCGCCGCGATGGTGCTGCCGTCCCAGTGATATTCCAGATACGCCGCGTGCTGGCACGACTTGAGGAGGCGCGGCGAGAGCGCGGCAAGGCAGGTGCCACCGGCATGCCGCACCGATGGATAAACGATGCCGTGTTCGCCCTGTGCGCGCAGCGCGGCGCCCACGCCCTGGGCATAGCGGTCATCGTCGGGATCGACGAGCCGCGGCTCGGACCCGGCTGCGGCGCGTAGGTCCGCCGCCTCGCCCGCGACCGCGACCGCGTATAGGCGCATCATCAGGCGGATCGGTGCTTCTGCCGTGGCGGCCAGGAAGCGGCTGCTGTGATGGCGGGTCTCGGCAATCGCCGTGGGCTTTTCCTGCGCGCAGTAGAAGACGCCGTAGCTGCCGTCGGAAAAACGGCTGCCGAGCGGATTGCGGTGCGTGAAGGCGGCCATGATCGGGCCGCTGCCGGGCCCGAAGATGCGGTCCTCGGGCGCGACCATGCGGATGTCGCCGACTTCGTCGCGCAGGCGGTCGTTGGTCATCGCCTCGAGCGCGTAAAGCGCGTCGAAATCGTCGCTGGAGGCGACCCGGTCGAACAGGTTGATGGGCGGAAAACGGGTTGGGATGACGCGCCACGCCGGGTTCCACGCCAGGGTGATGCGCGGAAAGCCGCTCACGCCCAGCCGCCGCGCTGGGCGTCCAGGTACTGGCGCACCACGAGAAGGTCGCCGACGTTGCCGCCGAGCATACGGTCGAGCGCGCTCCTGCCCCCGAAAAGCGGCGCGTCGTTGGGCTTGCGCACCCAGGCGTCGGCGGCCGCGGGGTCGGGCAGCAATACCTGCAAGGCCTTGTAGATGCCGAGGATGTAAGACAGCCGTTCGAGGGTGTCGTGCTTCAGGTCCGCGCGCTCGGGCGCGGACTTCCACTTGAAAAACGTCGAACGCGGCGGGCTGCCGAGGAGAGTGCGTTGCGCGTCCACGGAGAGCTGCCAGTCGCGCGCGATGTTGAAAAAGGCGCGCAGCCCCGCCGCGGACAGATGGCGGCTGTCGATCGAAGGCGTGGTGTCAGTTTGGCGGGCGGCTTGCGGCATGGTCGGAAGCAGGCAAAGACGGTGACGATGGTCTCATCATAGACTGAGTTTTTTCTGAAGTCCATATCGCGACGCCTACGGTGGCAGAGCCGCCAGCCTCCGAACCCACTGAACATCTTGTCAGGCGACACTGTAAATTGACCCCCTGGCGACACGAGGAACTGACCCCCTCTTACGCAAGGAGGCAACCGTTGGAAACGAAGCACATTGAGGTGAATTCTGTACGCCGTATGGTTTGCGGAGCGCAGGAGATGTTGGAGCCAGAAGCGGTCACGACGATCGTGCGCTTAGGGAAGCCCTGAACAAGTATCGATTTTCAACTACCACCCCGCAATCCGGCAAGTGAACAGTTCTCTCGGCACACCCGTGGTTTGCGCACGAATCATCACCTGCCTGCATCGTGAATTGCTCATTTGTTGAGCAATCCGCCGCATCGCAGGCGGATTTATCCCGTCGCCAGTCACGCACGTCTTGCCTGATACAGGTTCCCCCAGCGCAAACAGCGTGACGAGTTGTGCCGTGTTCTTCTCCAGCCCGCGATAGCGCACCTTCGTATAACCGAACTGCCGCTTGAGGATACGGAACGGGTGC
>Ga0272446_1008210_pt1 | contig 10025 bp, 8 predicted proteins | sample YNPCB0061_FD_194587 | JGI IMG/M metagenome (GOLD analysis project Ga0272446, IMG submission 194587) | Hot spring microbial mat communities from Yellowstone National Park, WY, United States - YNP-CB-006-1 | ecosystem: Environmental > Aquatic > Thermal springs > Hot (42-90C) > Sediment | place... | reverse complement strand
CGGTCTAAAAGCTCGCCGTAGGTCAGCTTTTGCTCGCTGCCGTCCTCCCCCAGATACAAAAGCGCCACCTGGTTGCGTTTGGAACCCAGCGCATGGCGATCCAGGGCGTTGTAGGTGATGTTGGTCTGGCCGCCCAAAAACCAGCGGTGGTCGGGGAAGTTCCAATCCAGCACGCTTTGGAAAGGCTGGAACCAGTGAAACTTCCGGGCTTGCTCTCCCCAGAACCCCTCGGGATCTTGAATGCTGCGGCTGTATTCGGCCCAGAAGTCGGGCACGTTGGCGCTCTGCTGCTGGCTTTGGGGGGCACGGTAGCTGACCTTGGATTTTAGTAGTTGCTCGAGTTCCATCGGGGCCTCCTGATGTTTTGCCCACTCACGGTTCTAGTGTGGACAGGTCGCCTGGGTCGTCGCCGAGCTCCTGGGCTTTGAGCAAGCGGCGCAGGATTTTGCCGCTCTTGGTCCTGGGGAGTTGGTCGATAATTTCCACCGCGGTGGGCAGGTGGATGCTGCCGAGCTGGCGGCGTAGGTGGGCTTGCAGCTTGTCGGCCAGGATGGCGCGAACCTCGAGGCTGGCCTCGCGGGTTTTGAGCACCACATACACCTTAATGACCTCGCCCAGCTCGGGGTTGGTAAGCCCCACCGCGGCCACCTCGGCCACCGAGGGGTGCGCGAGCATGGCCCCTTCAATCTCGGCAGTTCCAATGCGCATCTCTCCGGCCTTGATCACGTCGTCCGAACGGCCCAGCAGCGCGATGTAGCCTTCGCTGTCGCGCACGGCAATATCGCCGGTGCTGTAGCAGCCGGGAATGCGGTGCCATTGCTCGAGGTAGCGCTCGTCGTTGTTCCAGAAGGTGCGCATAAAGTGGGGGAAGGGCTGGCAGATGACCAGATGCCCTTTTTGCCCGGGTGGCAGCTCGCGCCCTGCTGCGTCCACCACCCGCGCCTCTACCCCCGGCAAGGGCAAGCCCGCCTTACCGGGTTTGGCCGGCATGCACACCGGGGTGGATAGGCAGGGGCCGCCGGTCTCGGTCTGCCACCAGTTGTCGACTACGTGGGCCAGGTGCTTGGCCGCCCAGTGCCAGACCTCGGGAGCCAGGTACTCCCCCACGCTGGCCACCAGCCGCAGGTCGGAAAGGCGGGCCTTCTGGGCAAATTCATCGCCGTGCTTGCGCAGGGTGCGTAGCCAGGTGGGGCTGATGATGAGCACGTTGACCCCACAGTCCTCCAGCGTCTCGTAGAAGCTGCTAGCGTCGGGGTAGTCGAGCCGCTCGGCCCGCAGCACCGTGGTCAGGCCCTCCAGCAAAGGGGCGTACAGGCCGTAGCTGTGCCCCACAATCCAGGAGAGGTCGGCGGTGGCCCAGAAAATCTCGCCCTCCTTCAGGTCGAACAGGGTGCGCAGGTGGTAGGTGATGCCCACCATGTAGCCCCCATGCACGTGCACCACGCCCTTGGGTTTGCCGGTGGAGCCCGATGTGTACAGGATAAACAGGGGATGCTCGCTGTCTACCGGCAGGGCGGGGGTGGTGGGCCGGTGGGCCTCGAGCAGATCCCAGAATTCCAGGGGTCGGCGGCTTCCCCCCCGGCTGAACCACAGTACCGGTATATCCAGCCCCTGGGTGGCTTCCTCGAGCAGCTGGGTAAAGTGCAGGGTGCGCCCGCCCTGGTACATCCGGTCGGCGGCCACCAGCAAGCGGGCCTGGGTGTCCTGCAGACGCTCGCGCAGGGCCTGGCTGCTGAGTCCGGCGGGAACCGCCACATGCACCGCGCCAATGCGGGCACAGGCCAGAAAGGTGAGGGCCATCTCCAGCCCGGTGGGCATATACACCGCTACCCGGTCGCCGGGTTTGATGCCCAGCGACAACAGCCCCCCAGCCAGGCGGGCGGTCAGGTCGCGCAGCTCACGGTAGGTGAGCTTGTGTACCGTGCCATCGCCGGCCAGGGCCACGAGGGCCAGCTGGTTGCGGCGGGGGCCTTCGGCGTGCCGGTCGAGGGCGTTGTAGGTGATGTTGGTGGTGGCCCCTACGAACCAGCGGTGGTAGGGGGCGTCCAGTTCCCGTACTCGCCTCCAGGGGTTGAACCAGTGGAAGCGCTCGGCCCAAGCACCCCAAAAGGCCTCGGGCTGCTCGAGGCTTCTGCGGTACTCAGCGGCGTAGTCTTTGAGGTTGGCTTTTTCCACCAGCGGCCTGGGCGCCCAGACCGGGGTTTCCTCGCTGGAAGAACCCAGGTAAACCGGTTCACTGGGTGGGAGAGGCTTGGCCTCCTGAGGGGCCTCTTCCACCATGGCGTGGCTGGAGGCGGCCCGGGCCACCTCCTGTACAGCCTGCACCAGCCGGGTAAAGGCGTAGGGGAAGCGCCTCGAGGGCACCACCACCCCAAAGGCCCCCATCACCGCACCATCCCGGCCAAAAATGGGCGCAGCCACTCCGGAGATGCCGTCGGCGTGCTCCTCAATCTCCACGGCAAAGCCCATCTGGCGAACCTTGGTGAGTTCTTCCTCGAGCGTCAGGGGGTCGGTGATGGTGAGCCGGGTGAAAGCCTTGAGGTTTTGCAGGTGGGGGGCCTGGGCCTGGCTGTCCATAAACGCCAGCACGGCCTTGCCCAGGGCTAGGGCATGAAAGCCCTCGCTCACCTGATCCTCCAGCCCGGCCAGCTTGGGTAAGCCCTGCCGCCCACGGGTGGACAGGCGCAACCGGCCCTCGCGGTCGAGCAGGGCCAGGTAGGTGCGTTCGCGGGTTCTAAGGTAAAGCTCTTCCAGCGCATCCGAGAGCTTCTCGGGCTCGGCCAGGCGGGTAGCGGATGGCGCCAGGGCCGACTTGGAGAGGCGGTAGGTGCTGCCTTCCCGTTCTGCAAAGCCTTCCGAGACCAGGCTAGCCAGCAAGGCATAGGCGGTGGAGAGGCTTTTGCCCAGGAAAGCGGCCAGCCGGGCGGCCTCCACCCCTTCAGGGTGCTCGGCCAGGTAGGCCAGTACCCGAAGCGCAGCTTGAACTGTGGTAAGTTTGCGACTTTGTGCCATAGACCAGGTTGGTTTGTGCGCCAGCAGCCGCTAAAGAAGACCGGCGCAGGCTTGCTTGGGTTCTGGGGCTATGATGGCCCGGTAGGCTATTGCTGTCAAGTAATGGTTCAATTCCTACATTTGCCAAAGCCTGCTTTTTCTTGACGCCCGCCAGGTATCCGCCTATGCTCACCAACAAAAGACCCCTATAGCCAGCAGTCTGGCTCGAGCCCAAGAGGTGACTATGGAAAAAATCGAAGCAGTTTTGAAAGAGGAGCGGGTTTTTCAACCCTCGGAGGCTTTCCGGCAAGCAGCCCGCATCAAGCGGCTCGAGGACTACGAGGCCCTGTACCGCGAGAGCCTCGAGCAACCCGAGCAGTTCTGGAGCCGGGTGGCCTCCGAGCTACACTGGTTCAAACCCTGGGACAAGGTGCTCGAGTGGAACCCCCCCAACGCCAAATGGTTTATCGGGGGCCAGCTCAACCTCTCCTATAACTGCTTAGACCGCCACCTGGCCACCCGCGGCAACAAAGCGGCCATCATCTTCGAAGGGGAGCCGGGCGACTCGCGCATCCTCACCTACCAGCAACTGCACCGCGAGGTGAGCAAGTTCGCCAACGTGCTCAAGGGGCTGGGGGTGCAGAAGGGCGACCGCGTGACCATCTACCTGCCCATGATTGCCGAGGCGGCCATTGCCATGCTGGCCTGCGCCCGCATTGGGGCGGTGCACTCGGTGGTGTTTGGCGGGTTTTCGGCCTCGGCCCTGGCCGACCGCATCAACGATGCCCAGGCCAGGGTGCTCATCACCGCCGACGGTGGCTGGCGGCGCGGGAGCGTGGTTCCTCTCAAAGCCAACAGCGACGAAGCCCTGGCGGATGCAAAATCCATCGAGCAGGTGGTGGTGGTTCGGCGAACCGGCCACGAGGTGCACATGGAGCCGGGCCGCGACCACTGGTATCACGAACTCATGGCCGTAGCCTCCCCTGACTGCCCCCCAGAACCCATGGATGCCGAAGACCCTTTGTTCATCCTGTATACTTCTGGCTCCACCGGCAAGCCCAAAGGGGTTTTGCACACCACCGGCGGTTACTCGGTTTATACCTACCTGACCGCCCAGTACATCTTCGATCTGAAGGAAACCGACACCTACTTCTGCACCGCCGATGTGGGCTGGATTACCGGCCACAGCTATGTGGTATATGGCCTGCTGCAAAACGGCGCCACCACCCTGATGTACGAAGGGGCCCCCAACGCCCCGGACGAAGGGCGCATCTGGAACATCATCGAAAAGTACAGCGTGAACATCCTGTACACCGCCCCCACCGCCATCCGGGCCTTCATGAAGTGGGGTGAGCAGTGGCCCCTAAAGTACAATCTCTCGAGCCTGCGCCTGCTGGGCTCGGTGGGGGAGCCCATCAACCCCGAAGCCTGGCTGTGGTACTACAAGGTGATTGGCAAGGAACGCTGCCCCATTGTGGATACCTGGTGGCAGACCGAGACCGGCGGCATCATGATTACCACCCTGCCCGGCGTGCACCCTATGAAGCCCGGCCATGCGGGCAAGCCCTTTTTTGGGGTGCAGCCTCAAATAGTGGACACCTCGGGCCAGCCCGTCAGCAACCCCGACGAGGGCGGCCACCTGATAATCCAGAAGCCCTGGCCCTCCATGCTGCGCACGGTCTGGGGCGACCCCGAGCGCTTTGAGCGCCAGTATTTCTCCCAGTACCCCGGCAACTACTTCACCGGCGACGGGGCCCGGCGCGACGAGGATGGCTACTACCTGATCCTGGGCCGGGTAGACGATGTGCTCAACGTCTCGGGCCACCGCCTGGGCACCATGGAAGTGGAGAGCGCCCTGGTCTCGCACCCCGCCGTGGCCGAGGCTGCGGTGGTGGGCCGCCCCGACCCCATCAAGGGCGAGGGCATTGTGGCCTTTGTAACCCTCAAGACCGGCCAGACCCCCAGCGCCGAGCTGGCCCAGGAGCTCAAGGCCCACGTGGTCAAGGCCATTGGCGCCATCGCCCGCCCCGACGAAATCCGCCTGACCGACGCCCTGCCCAAAACCCGCTCCGGCAAGATCATGCGCCGCCTGCTGCGCCAGGTGGCCTCGGGCGAGGAGATCAAGGGCGATACCAGCACCCTGGAAGACCGCGCTGTGGTGGAGCGGCTGAAGTCTACGCCCGCCCAATAACCCCGCAAAACCAAAGCTCCACGCGGCGACTCGAGCAGCGTGGAGCTCTTTGTTTGCGCCGTGTATTGCCAGCACGTATGCGGCTCAGCTCGAGACCCTCAAAGACCAGGGCTATACCCACAAGCGCTGGCTTACCGCACGGGACAACCGGGTGCGGGTGGCCCAGGGCTCGTCGCGTTTTGACCACCGCCAGATGGACGGTGTGGTGGTGCCGATTGACGAGCCTTTAGTGACCCCGGCAGGCTCGAGGTTCCTATACCCCGGCGACCGCAGCCTGGGAGCTCCGGCGGGGGAGGTGATGAACTGCCGGTGTACAATCATTGGAATCATGGCAAAGCAGGACCAGTTGACGGGGCAGCTAGAGTATGAGCGCCCCAAAGCGGGGGTGCATTTCAGCCGGTGGATAGCCACACCAGAAGCTGACCGCAGAATGGTTCTGCGCGGTCTCAGCCGGGCTGGCCTACTCAAATGGTTGAAGGATAATCCCCTTGGAGAAATTCGGGTTGTGAAAAGACTCTATGACGAGTACGGTCCGTTTCACGGGGTCTACAACCCGCTTGACGCGAGCATCAAGCTTAGCCTTGAGCGCCCAGACATTCGCCAGCAACCAACCTGGGGCGAAATTGAAACCGTTTCCGCAATTGCGAATAGTCCCAACGCCGCAGCGCAGATCACCCTAATCCACGAGACCAGCCACCATATCTTGACTGTGCTTGGGCGGCAAATGGGGTCTGTGCTCGAGGATAGAATCCGTAATATTTGGAACCGGGCCAATTATGTGTCGGGGCGAGCGAGCGTGAGCTGGAAGGAATACTTTTGCGAGACGCATTGCGCGTATGTCTACTTGCGGGACGAACTACAGGTGATAGACCCTTTGGGGTATAATCTGATTAGGGAGATCCGCCAGATGGTCAGTATAGAGGACTAACATGGTTGCTAAGTTAACCAAAATCGATTGGGTTCGGATGCGCCAGCTTGCCGCGGAGGTCGAGCAGCTCAAGGCCTCGGGCCGATGGACGCTAGACGAGTACCGCCGGATCAACCGTGAAGCTGTGGCTGCAGGTGGCAGCGCTCCTGGTGCTCGCGATTGGTTGCTGCACGAAGCCGACCCTGCATGGTACGACCAAATAATGCAGGCTGTGCTATAATCCGCTCAGACATCCCCCTAGGGGAAAGCCCACCGGGCACCTTCTAGGGGGATTTTTTCTTTGCGTATTCACTCCGCCACTCACCGCATCCCGCTGCAACTGCGCCAGCTACGCCAGGGCGTCGTGCTGGTGCGGGCCTCTAACGATACGGTGGTGGACGAGTACGGCACCACCATCACCGTCGAAGCGGGTGCTGTGGGACTGGCTCCCCGCCTTCTGGCAGCACCGCACCGTCGGCCTACAGCGCAGCTACCGTAGCTGGGCGGAGTCCAAGGTTGCGATGACCTCACGGAGCTTTTCGCCTGCCAGGTACGGCGTTGTAGCGATCTAGGCTAGTCTTCAGTGGCGGTGTTGGCCGCCGTTTCTCTGCGTCCGGCCTTCCACTCCAGCCCGGCCCAGATGAGGCTCTCGAGGTCGCCGTCCAGCACGTTTTCGGGGTCGTGGCGCATCTCGCCGGTGCGGTGGTCTTTGATGTACTGCTTGTCCAGCACATAGCTGCGAATCTGGCTGCCCCACTCGATGGGGCGGGCCTCTCCGCGCAGCCGGGCTAGCTCCTCCTGCTTCTTTTTGAACTCGATCTCGAAAAGCTTGGAGCGCAGGATGTTCATGGCCATCTCTTTGTTTTTCTGCTGGCTGCGGGTGACCTGGCACTTCACGATGATGCCGGTGGGCAGGTGCACCACCCGCACCGCCGAGTCGGTGGTGTTGACGCCCTGGCCGCCTTTGCCCTGCGAGCGCATCACATCAATCCGCAGGTCTTCGGGGGCAATCTGCACGTCCACCGATTCGTCTACCTCGGGCATTACTTCCACCGCGGCGAAGCTGGTCTGGCGCTTGCCCTGGGCGTTGAAGGGGGAAGGGCGTACCAGGCGGTGGACCCCGGCTTCGGCGGAGAGCAGGCCGAAAGCGTTCTCGCCCCGCACGATAAACTGGGCCTGGTCTATTCCGGCCTCGGCGCCGGGCTCCAAGTCCACCAACTCCACGCTAAAACCCATGCGCTCGGCAAAGCGGGTGTACATGCGGTAGAGCATCTGGGCCCAGTCGCAGGCCTCGGTGCCTCCCGCGCCCGGCTTGATGGTCACGATGGCGGCGTTTTCGGCATAGGGAAAACCCAGCAGGGTCTGGTGGTAGAGGTCTTCCAGCTCACGCCCGGCTCGCTCGAGCTCGGGCTGCATCTGCTCCCGCTCCTCGGGCGAAAGCTCCGGCCAGAGCTCCAGCAGCCCTTGCAGGTCGGACTCCAGGCGCTTGTAGCCATCCACCACCTTGCGCAGCCGGGCCGACTCCTGCGAAACCTTGCGGGCGTTGTCGGGGTCGTTCCAGAGACTGGGGTCGTTTAAGAATTGCTCGAGCTCGCCAAGGCGGGCTTCTTTGCCAGCGATGTCAAAGATACCCCCGTAGGGCCTCGAGCCGGTGTTTCAGGGTCTCTAAATCCATAGCACCTGAGTCTAGGCTGTCCGGGCTCAAACGTCAAATGTGTTTGTTGCCTCGCCAGGGCAAAAAACCACGGCCAAAACGCTGTATTCCGACCCGTGTGTGAAAAAACTCAGTCCGCCGCCAGCGCCAGCTCGGGGTGCTGCACCCCCACCTGGGCGCCCAGGCTTCGCAGGCGGTTTGCGATGTCGTCGTAGCCGCGTTCGATGTACTGCAACCCGGTGATGTGGCTATCGCCCTCAGCCGCCAGGGCAGCGATAATCAGGCCCCCTCCGGCCCGAATGTCGCGGGCTTCTACTGCCGCGCCGGTCAGCCGGCGGCCCTGAATTACCAGGGTGCGGTCTTTTAGGGTAACTTCGGCCCCCATGCGGGCCAGCTCACTGGCGTGGGTAAAGCGGTCGGGGTAGACCCGGTCGGAGACCAGCGAGGTGCCGTGTACGGTAGCCAGGTAGGCCGTGGCAGGGGGTTGCAGGTCGGTGATGAAGCCGGGGTACTCGCGGGCCTCGAGGTTGAAGGGCTGGGGGTTGGGGATGGCTTCCAGGGTAATCCAGTCTTTGCCGGTGGTGATTTTGTGGCCCGACTGAATGAGCTTGTCCAGCACGGCGTCCATGTGGAACGGCTCCACATTGGTAAGGGTGATGGAACCCCGGGTGGCCGCGGCGGCAAACAGGTAGGTGCCCGCTTCGATGCGGTCGGGGATTACGCTGTAGCGCCCCCCACGCAGGCGGGGCTTGCCCTTGATATGCAGGATGCTGCTCCCGATGCCTCTAATCTCGGCCCCCATCATGGTGAGGAAGTTGCAAAGATCTACAATTTCGGGTTCCTGTGGGGTGTTGACCAGCACGGCTTCGCCCCCCAGGGCTGCCGCCATCAGGGCCTGCTCGGTGCCGCCCAGGGTAGGCAGATCGTAGACCACCCGGCCAGAGGCGGGTTTGGTGCGACGGGCCGTATAGGCCACACCTTGCTCGGTAATCTCGGTGCTGATCTCGAAGCCCAGGCCACGCAGGGCCTTGATGTGCTGGTCTACCGGACGCTCGGCAAAATTGCAGCCCCCGGGTAGGGGTACGGTGCCTTCGCCAGCCCGTGCAGCCAGGGCCCCCAGCACGTTGAAGCTGGCCCGCATCTTGCTGACCAGTTCGAAGGGCGCGTGGGTAGAGCGAATTTCGGGCGTGTGGAGGTGCAGGGTACGGCCTTCCCAGGCGTGGCGGGTGCCCAGGTGGCCCAGAAGCTCGAGCAGGACGTCAATATCACGCAAGCGGGGAACCTCCGTAAGGGTAACGGGCTCCTCGGTCAGAATGCTGGCCGCCATGAGTTTGAGCGCTGAATTTTTGGCAGGAAAAATGCGCAGTTCACCGCTAAGGGGGACACCGCCGTGAATGGTAAGGGTTCTGTTCATACGCAGGGCTCATCTCCTGGGTGCATCTGGCTATCGTTGCGTATCTTACACATGATACTCACTATGAGCATAGTAAGTTAGCGCCGTATTGTCAAGCACAAACGTAACGTGCTAAAGTTTAGTCAGAAACGCATACGAGTATTTTACCGTTACCATACTCGTCTGGCGCCAGGGTTTACAGGTTATGCCCAAGAAGGAGAAAAAGCGTTTACAGGTAGTCATCAGCGATGATCAGGACGCGCTCCTGACCAGACTGGCCTACGAGCTTTCTAGCCCCGAGCAGCTGGTCTCCAAGTCCGAGGTGGTGCGACTGGCTATCGAAAAACTGGCCGATGGGATGGAGGAAGGCCAGCAAAAAGCAGAGCTGAAAGAGCTGCTGAAGCGGCTCGAGGCCGAGGAAGAATAAAGACGCTGTTCAGGGGGATTGTTGCTATTCAGAGCCCAGTTTTTCCTGGCCGCAGAATGCCGCCCTTTAGTTTGCCCCAGCCTAAGCTGAACAGGCCAACGGCGGTTTCGAGTGCAACCAACTTCCAGCCCTCGCTTCCTTCGGCTCTGATAGGCTGGCCCAGCGCAAACTCGAGAGTGCGGGGGTCTTCGGCCTGCAATCGCAGCACCTGGTTGACCTGGTGGGGCTGCAAATAGTGCGCGAGTGGCTTACTGGGCAGAAAACGCCCGGAGCCCTTGCGCTGCCCCACCCGCACCTCGCCCAGGTAAAGCCCTGGCGCGGGTGCTTTGATGCCTGCCAGGCTGGGCAGGCCGGGCGGGAGCAGGTAAAGGTGTCCGGCCCGCTCGAGAAGCTCTCCCTCGAGGTCTACCTGCAGGTGTTCCTCACACCAGGACTGCCACAGAGCCCGGCTTTCGCGGGACA
>Ga0272446_1008209_pt1 | contig 10029 bp, 11 predicted proteins | sample YNPCB0061_FD_194587 | JGI IMG/M metagenome (GOLD analysis project Ga0272446, IMG submission 194587) | Hot spring microbial mat communities from Yellowstone National Park, WY, United States - YNP-CB-006-1 | ecosystem: Environmental > Aquatic > Thermal springs > Hot (42-90C) > Sediment | place... | reverse complement strand
GGTTGTCTTTGCTATTGGCATCCAAAAACAAAAAGGCCCGACACGTCGATCGGCGTGTCGGGCCTATATCAAGATTTTCGGCGGCGTCCTACTCTCCCACACAGTTTCCCGTGCAGTACCATCGGCGCTGAAGAGCTTAACTTCCGTGTTCGGGATGGGTACGGGTGTGACCTCTTCGCTATCACCACCGAAAAAAGGGTAAGTATAGTATGAACTGTTTTGTGGCCAAGCCTCACGACTGATTAGTACCGGTAAGCTTAATGTGTCACCACACGTACACACCCGGCCTATCTACCTCGTCGTCTTCAAGGTGTCTTCTGTCAGGTCGCCCTGAAGGGATATCTCATCTTGAGGTCGGCTTCCCGCTTAGATGCTTTCAGCGGTTATCCGTTCCGAACTTGGCTACCCAGCTATGCCGTTGGCACGACAACTGGAACACCATTGGTTCGTCCATTCCGGTCCTCTCGTACTAAGAACAGAGCCTCTCAAATATCCTACGCCCACGAAAGATAGGGACCAAACTGTCTCACGACGTTTTAAACCCAGCTCACGTACCACTTTAATCGGCGAACAGCCGAACCCTTGGGACCTGCTCCAGCCCCAGGATGTGATGAGCCGACATCGAGGTGCCAAACCGCCCCGTCGATGTGAACTCTTGGGGGCGATTAGCCTGTTATCCCCGGCGTACCTTTTATCCGTTGAGCGACGGCCCTTCCATTCAGAACCGCCGGATCACTAAGACCTACTTTCGTACCTGCTCGAAATGTCTCTCTCGCAGTCAAGCTCCCTTATGCCTTTGCACTCACCGGCTGGTTTCCAATCAGCCTGAGGGAACCTTCGCGCGCCTCCGTTACTCTTTGGGAGGCGACCGCCCCAGTCAAACTACCCACCAGACACTGTCCTGCGGCCAGGTCATGACCGAAAGTTAGAACTCTAAAGCAGCAAGGGTGGTATTTCAAGGTCGGCTCCATCGCACCTGGCGGCACAACTTCCCAGCCTCCCACCTATCCTACACATGCTACCCCAAAATCCAATGTCAAGCTGTAGTAAAGGTGCCGGGGTCTTTCCGTCTTTTCGCGGGTACTCGGCATCTTCACCGAGAATTCAATTTCACTGAGTCCCTGGTTGAGACAGTGCGGAAGTCGTTACGCCATTCGTGCAGGTCGGAACTTACCCGACAAGGAATTTCGCTACCTTAGGACCGTTATAGTTACGGCCGCCGTTTACTGGGGCTTCGGTTCAATGCTTCGGGTTGCCCCTGACAAATCCCCTTAACCTTCCAGCACCGGGCAGGCGTCAGACCCTATACCTCGTCTTTCGACTTTGCAGAGTCCTATGTTTTTAGTAAACAGTCGCTACCGCCATTTCTCTGCGGCCTCCAATCGCTCGGATCGCTTCAATCTCTACGATCAAAGGCACACCTTATCCCGAAGTTACGGTGTCATTTTGCCGAGTTCCTTAACCAGGGTTCTCTCAAGCGCCTTAGGATTCTCTCCTCACCTACCTGTGTCGGTTTGCGGTACGATCACCAAAATATCTCGATAGAGGCTTTTCTCGTCAGCATGGGATCAGTCAGTTTGCTTCGGTTGCCCGAATCCTCATCACCGCTCGGCATTTCATAAAAAGCACGGTTTTGCCTGCGCTTTCTGCCTACCAGCTTGAACCGCCTATTCCACCAGACGGCTGACCTACCCTCCTGCGTCCCCCCTTCTCTCAAACGATATCCCGGTGGTACAGGAATATTCACCTGTTTTCCATCACCTACGCCTCGCGGCCTCGGCTTAGGGATCGACTAACCCTGGGAAGATGAGCTTTACCCAGGAAACCTTAGGTTTTCGGCGAGCGGGTTTTTCACCCGCTTTATCGTTACTCATGTCAGCATACGCTCTTGTGTACAGTCCACACGTCCTTCCGGTCGTACTTCTACCCGTACACAATACTCCCCTACCGATCACGCCAAAGGCGTCATCCCGCAGCTTCGGTGACGTGCTTGAGCCCCGTTACATTTTCGGCGCAGGTTCACTCGACCAGTGAGCTATTACGCTTTCTTTAAAGGATGGCTGCTTCTAAGCCAACCTCCTGGTTGTCTGGGCATTCCCACATCCTTTCCCACTTAGCACGTACTTAGGGACCTTAGCCGGCGGTCCGGGCTGTTTCCCTCTCGACCACGAAACTTAGCTCCCGTAGTCTGACTCCTGCAGTCATCTCGATGGTATTCGAAGTTTGGTTGGGGTTGGTAATCTGGTAGGACCCCTAGCCCATCCAGTGCTCTACCCCCATCGATAACCTGCAAGGCTATACCTAAATATATTTCGGGGAGAACCAGCTATTTCCAAGTTTGTTTGGCCTTTCACCCCTATCCACAGTTCATCCGAGCATTTTTCAACATACACCGGTTCGAGCCTCCACGCAATTTTACTTGCGCTTCACTCTGCCCATGGATAGATCACCTGGTTTCGGGTCTACTCCACGTAACTCATTCGCCCTGTTCAGACTCGCTTTCGCTACGGCTACACCTCTTCCGGCTTAACCTCGCTACGTAGAATAACTCGCTGACTCATTATGCAAAAGGCACGCAGTCAGGCCGTATGACCAAGGCCATACATGACCCTCCCACTGCTCGTAGGCAAACGGTTTCAGGTACTATTTCACTCTCCTCTCAGGAGTACTTTTCACCTTTCCCTCACGGTACTCGTCCACTATCGGTCGCTAAGTAGTATTTAGCCTTGGAAGATGGTCCTCCCAGATTCCCACGGAATTCCACGTGCTCCGCAGTACTCGGGTTACATACCCAGTGAGATGCATATATTTCGGCTACGGGACTCTCACCCCCTATGGCCAATCCTTCCAGATCGTTCGCCTATATATCCATTTTGTCACTCACCGGCCCATCCGTAACTAAGGCCCAGTATGCACCCACTACCCCCGCCGTACAACGGTTACGGCCTATCACATACGACAGGTTTAGGCTCCTCCCCTTTCGCTCACCGCTACTCAGAGAATCACTCTTGTTTTCTCTTCCTAAGGGTACTAAGATGTTTCAGTTCCCCTCGTTGGCCTTCATACACTATGGATTCATGTATGAATGTGCAGGTATGACCCCACACGGGTTCCCCCATTCAGATATCACCGGATCAACGCTCGCTAGGCAACTCCCCGATGCTTTTCGCAGCCCACCACGTCTTTCTTCGCCTCTTAGCGCCAAGGCATCCACCGCTTGCCCTTTATAGCTTGGCCACAAACCACTCCATACTATTCAAGCATACGCTAACTTACCCTCTTTACTCTTCTTGCTTACTCCCTCAATTGTAAAAGATCGAACCTTTCATGACAGCCGATGCATCTGGTGGAGGTGAACGGATTCGAACCGATGGCCTCCTGCGTGCAAGGCAGGCGCTCTCCCAGCTGAGCTACACCCCCTTGAGAATCCGAAACAGGAATCCCTTCTCCATCATCGATGGATGACGATCGAAAGAATTCTGTTGAGTTGGGATTCAATGGTGGGCCTGGATGGATTTGAACCATCGACCTCACGCTTATCAGGCGTGCGCTCTTACCAAACTGAGCTACAGGCCCGTATTCAACGTCGTGGTTGCGACGATGAACGGCAACGGGGCAATCGCCCGATCCGGATGATTCCTCCGGAAACGATTACCTGGTCGTATCCATTTTGGACAAAACGTCCATCCAGCTTGATCGAGCCAATCATGAGATGTGAAAGAACACTTCTTGATCTTTCAAAACCGGACAGTGACAGTGGAAGGTTGATCATTCCTTAGAAAGGAGGTGATCCAGCCGCTGGTTCCCCAACGGCTACCTTGTTACGACTTCACCCCAATCATCAGCCATACCTTAGGCGCCTACCCCCCTGCCAAGGCAGGGTTGGTCCGACGACTTCTGGTACAACCAACTCTCATGGTGTGACGGGCGGTGTGTACAAGGCCCGGGAACGTATTCACCGTGGCATGCTGATCCACGATTACTAGCGATTCCAACTTCATGGAGTCGAGTTGCAGACTCCAATCCGAACTGAGATCCGCTTTCCGGGATTGGCTCACCCTCGCAGGCTCGCTACCCTTTGTACGGACCATTGTAGCACGTGTGTAGCCCTGGATATAAAGGCCATGAGGACTTGACGTCATCCCCACCTTCCTCCCCGTTAACCGGGGCAGTATCTCCAGAGTCCCCAACTCAATGATGGTAACTGAAGATAAGGGTTGCGCTCGTTGCGGGACTTAACCCAACATCTCACGACACGAGCTGACGACAGCCATGCAGCACCTGTCTTCGGGCTCCTCTCGCGAGGCACTCTCTACTTTCATAAAGATCCCCGAGATGTCAAACCCAGGTAAGGTTCTTCGCGTTGCGTCGAATTAAACCACATGCTCCACCGCTTGTGCGGGCCCCCGTCAATTCCTTTGAGTTTTAACCTTGCGATCGTACTTCCCAGGCGGATCACTTAATGTGTTAACTGCGGCACAGCAGGGGTCAATACCCGCTACACCTAGTGATCACCGTTTACTGCGTGGACTACCAGGGTATCTAATCCTGTTTGCTCCCCACGCCTTCGCGCCTCAGCGTCAGTATTGGTCCAGGAAGTCGCTTTCGCCACCGGTGTTCCTCCTGATATCTACGAATTTCACCTCTACACCAGGAATTCCACTTCCCTCTCCCATACTCAAGTCAAATAGTATCAAATGCACTTCCTTGGTTAAGCCAAGGGCTTTCACACCTGACTTATTCAACCGCCTGCGCGCCCTTTACGCCCAATAATTCCGAATAACGCTCGCACCCCCCGTATTACCGCGGCTGCTGGCACGGAGTTAGCCGGTGCTTCCTTCTGCGGTACCGTCAATAGACTACCCTATTCAAATAGCCCACCTTCTTCCCGCTTCGACAGAGCTTTACGACCCGAAAGCCTTCTTCACTCACGCGGCGTTGCTGCGTCAGGGTTCCCCCCATTGCGCAAAATTCCTCACTGCTGCCTCCCGTAGGAGTCTGGACCGTGTTCCAGTTCCAGTGTGGCTGATCATCCTCTCAGACCAGCTAACCATCGTCGCCTTGGTAGGCCGTTACCCCACCAACAAGCTAATGGTACGTAGGCTCATCCCCAAACAGTCGCTTACATGTAGAGGCTACCTTTCATCCACCAGGCCGCAGCCCGGTCGACTTCATCCGGTATTAGCACATCTTTCGATATGTTATCCCAGATTCGAGGGTAGATTACCCACGCATTACTCACCCGTACGCCACTTTACTCTCCCCTGCAAGCAGAAGATTTCTCGTACGACTTGCATGTGTTAAGCACGCCGCCAGCGTTCATTCTGAGCCAGGATCAAACTCTCCAAAATTTCCTTCCCATCCCCTACCCCACAAAAACTTTGAGGTAAAGGACATCATCCGTCGATCCCCTCACAAGCTGTCACTATCCGATTTTCAAAGATCAAGAAAAACCGTCCAGCATCAAAACCTGGACTTTATACGCTTCTGATGTTTTGGTGTCAACCCCTTTTTTCGATGTCTTCGAAGAATCGGTTTTGACCCGCCATCCCGTCAAAAGACTCGCCCTTTTACGCCGATGCGCCGCAAAGGTCAAGGGGAATTTACGAATTCCTTCCGCCCCCCTTTTTTCCCTCAAACCCGGAACGTCGATGGAAACGTTCCCGCATTTCCCCTATATTTTGGGATCAAATTGTGGTAGGTACATGCTCGCATCGTATCGAACGATCCGTCTTCCTTATTGATATGCGCAATGCCGGATACCATCAGCACGACATCTGAAACGTCCAACTCCCCGTTGCTCCGGGTGGATGACCTGGTCAAATCCTATCCCCTTCGAAAGGGGATTTTCCAGGTACGACCCGAGGCCTTTGTAGCGGTAGACCATCTATCGTTTCGGATCCATTCCGGTGAAACCCTCGGGATCGTTGGGGAATCCGGAAGCGGAAAGACGACCACCGGCAGAACGGTTCTCTTTCTGGAAAAGCCGACATCCGGAACGGTGCTTTTCGAGGGAAGAGACATCGGCAAACTCGGCGGCCGCTCTCTCAGAAGCCTGCGCCGACAGATGCAGATGATCTTTCAGGACCCGTTCGAATCCCTGAACAGCCGTATGACTGTCGGCGAGATCATCGAAGAGCCTTTCTTGATCCATCGAAGCGGTTCGTCGGGGGATCGTCACCGATCCGTTTTGGAGCTGCTCGACCGGGTCGGCCTTCCTTCTTCCGCCATCGACAAGTATCCCCATGAATTCAGCGGAGGCCAGCGCCAGCGGATCGGCATCGCCCGGGCCATCGCCCTGCACCCCAAGCTGATCGTCTGTGACGAGCCGGTTTCCTCCCTCGATGTCTCCATTCAGGGACAGATTCTCAACCTGCTGATCGATCTGCAGCAAGAGCTCGGCATGGCCTATCTGTTCATTTCCCACAACCTTTCGGTCGTCAAGCACATTTCCGATCGTGTGGCCGTCATGTACAGAGGCAGATTCGTCGAAACGGCCCCTGCCGAAACGCTGTATCGCCATCCCCTTCACCCCTACACCCGCATGCTGATTGACGCCATTCCCACCATCGATTTCCGGAAACGGCCTGACGTCCGACAGGATGTCGCCGAAACGGGCGCCGTCCCTCCTCCATCCACCGGATGCCATTTTTCCTCTCGCTGTCCGATGCAACAGGCGCTTTGCATCCGGCAGCGGCCCGAACTCTCTCCGGTTCATGACTCGCATGCCCCAGAGGAGCACCTCGTCGCCTGTCATTTTCCCGCCGACCCTTCCCCCTCGCCATGACGTTCTCTGCCGCACCCCCCGTAGACGCCGGAACCATCGCATCCATTCGACGCGGCATGCATGCAGCCCTGCCCATCTGCATGGGATATTTGCCCATCGGCATCGCCTTCGGCGTGCTCGCCCAGAAGGCCGGCCTCTCCATGATCCAAATCGGACTGATGTCTCTGATGGTCTTTGCCGGAAGCGCCCAGTTCATTGCCGTTTCCATGATGCAGGATGCGGCCGCCGGTCTGTCCATCATTGCCGCCACCTTCATCGTGAACCTGCGGCATCTCTTGATGAGCTCGTCCCTTGCCGCCGTGATGCCTCCTTCGGGCATTGCCGCACTCAGCCTCTTTGCCTACGGCATAACGGATGAAAGCTTTGCCCTCAACCATCCCCGGTTCGTCGGCGGAGACTGGGACATCCGATCGGCGCTCGCACTCAACCATACGGCCAATGCCGCCTGGGTGCTGTCCACATTGATCGGAGGATACGGCGGCCGAATGATTCCTGACAGGGCTTTCGGGCTGGATTATGCGATGACGGCGATGTTCATCTGCCTGCTGGTCTATCAGATGCGGGGAAAGTGGTATGTGGCGACCGCCTTGATCGCAGGCGTGACATCGACCCTGATGAGTCTGTGGTTCGAAGGAAACGTGCACGTTCTGGTGGCTTCGGTCATGGCCGCCACCACGGGATACGTTCTACAGAGAAGCAGCCGACGAAAGGCTGCTGCACACCAAGCGTCTCATCCATCGACGTCGAAGGACGATGCATGAATTCAGAGAATTATCTGTGGATCGTCGCAGGAATGGGGATCGTCACCTATCTTCCCCGGTGGTTGCCGCTGGCGGCCCTGAACCGAACCCCCATGCCGGAATGGCTGTGCCGATGGCTCGATCTCATCCCTTCGGCGATTCTGGGAGCGCTCCTCTTTCCGGCCGTATGGACGACCGGATCCCCGAGGCATTTCACGGTGCTTCATCCGGCAAGCCTTGCCGCCATACCGGCCCTGTGGACAGCCATCAAGACCCGTTCCCTCGGTTGGACGGCCGTCATCGGAATGGCTGTCTACTGGCTGCTGGAAACCTGGTCCCCCGCCTGGATGCACACCCCGTAATTCGGTCGATCAGCCTTTGCCCCCCCATCGGGCGAAGACCGTACTGGCCAGAAACCATGCAAAGGAGACCAGAATGATCGTTGCACCCGTTGCGGTCTGGGCCCAATCCTGAGCCGAGACGATCAACCCTGCCACGGAAGAACTCACCCCGATGGCGATCGCCCACCAGAACATGGCCCCGGCAGATCGGGCGATGTTCCGGGCGGAAGCTGCAGGAACGATCAGCATGGCTGTCACCAGAAGAACGCCGACAGCCCACACCGACAGAATGACCACCAGAGACAGCAGGGCCGCAAATACATACTGGTAGAGGGCCACCCGCACCCGATGCACGGATGCCAGCATCGGATCGAAGCCGATATAGAGCATCCGGTTGTAACCGAAAACCTGAAAACCCGCCAGAACCACGAACAGCCCCATCATATAGAGGATATCCTCGTCCGAGATGGTCAGGATATCGCCATAGAGAAACTGCTGCAGATCCCGCGACAGGTTGGGATCCCTGCTGACGACAGCAAGTCCGAAAGCCACGACTGCGGCAAAGAACACCCCGATCACGGTATCCGAAGACAGCTTCTTGCTCCGCCGCTGAGTGGCCATGATCCAGATGCCGACGAGCACCCCAAAGAGCGGCATGGCAAGATGCGGATGCCAAGAGAAGATCAGGCCGATTGCGACCCCCGCAAAGGCGGAATGGCTGATGGCATCGGCAAAAAACGCCATCCGGAAATTCACCACCTGAACCCCCATCGCAGCAGTCATCGGGGAAAGCAGAAGCAAGCCCAGCATGGCCTGTTGCATGAAGCGGTCTTGCAAGCAGGCGAAGGGGAACACCCAAGAGAGGATCGAATACAGGTTCGAGAGATCCATGATATTTGGTTCGTCACTCGATCAAGGTTCGGGGCGAGCTCCACCCGTCTGAAAGAAACATTCGGCCTCGGCAATTCCTGTCCGCCCCCCTTTGCAAAGGAAACAGGGGGATTTGAGCGACATGGTCGTCGCCCCCCCGAGACATGAAACCATCCCGGCATCGAAGGAATCGGGGCTTTTTTGCGCAACCGAACACAACGCTCACCAAGAAAGGGTTGCCGCCCCTATCCTGACAAACAGGCGTCATCCTGACTTCCGGCTTCTGACTCCTCACCCCTGTCCCCTCCGTTCTCCCGCCAGCACAAGGGCCCCCGGCCACAGGGCTGCCACATCGATGCATCCAAAACTCCCTTGTGGGGTCCGAACAGTACACCCAGCGTTTCCGGAACGAGGACTTCCTGAGGCGGACCTTCGGCGATGCATGTACGGTTGATGGCGATCACGTGGGTGGCATGGTGCAGGACGGTTCCCAGATCGTGGCTGACCATGATCTGGGTGAATCCATAGCGCTCCTGCAGGCTATGCAGCAAGGAACACATCAGATGTTCGGCCTGAACGTCCACACCTGCCGCGGGCTCGTCCAGAACCAACAGCTCGGGTTCATGCTGCAACGCAAGCGCCAGCAGAACCCGCTGCAGCTCTCCTCCAGACAAAGCCCCAAGCCTTCTGGCGGCAAGTCCTTCCGCCTGAACGGAAGCCAACAGCTCGAGCGCCTTCCGTTTCAGATCGGGGCGTTTCCCCAGCCACAGCGGCAATCGTTGCATGCCCATCATCAAGAATTCGATCACCTCGATCGGCATGCCGCGATCCACAGCCATGCGCTGGGGCACATAGCCAATGCGGGGAACCTTTCCGTCTGCGCCGAAGCGGACAGCCCCGCCATGAGACACTTGACCCAGCAGGGCCATCAGGAGCGTTGTCTTCCCGGCACCGTTTGGACCGATGACAGCAGTCCACCCGCCTGCGGGCACCCTGGCATGGATGTGCTCAAGCACGGCAATCGGACCGAAGGCGACGGACAGATCATCGAAAAGAACGGCAAAGCGGTCGATAGCAGGCGATGGGGTGTGGTTCATCGTTTTCTCGGGCAATGGGATGGATCGTGAAAATCGTTGGCAGTCGGCGGTGGGTTCCGGCCCATGTTCATCTCCGGGGGCGGCGAACCCCCATTGCCATGAACATAGAACGCAAACTTGCGTTCACGACCGCGTGCGCATCTCCTTTGGCGGTTCGGATTCGAGCGCCTGCCCCCCCCCGACCATCCGGCTTC
>Ga0272446_1008208_pt1 | contig 10030 bp, 6 predicted proteins | sample YNPCB0061_FD_194587 | JGI IMG/M metagenome (GOLD analysis project Ga0272446, IMG submission 194587) | Hot spring microbial mat communities from Yellowstone National Park, WY, United States - YNP-CB-006-1 | ecosystem: Environmental > Aquatic > Thermal springs > Hot (42-90C) > Sediment | place... | reverse complement strand
GTCGCAGTCACCGACTCTCCCGCCATGAAAGCCCACGTTCTGGAAAATACATTCGGCATCGAAAACCTGCACCTACGCCAGCGCGAGGTGGGGGAGCTCGGAGCCTACTCCATACGCATCGCGATGCAGGCGGCGTCGCTCAACTTTCGCGACTATTTAATGGTGACGGGTAATTATAATCCCAGGCTAAAGCTCCCACTTATACCGCTCTCAGACGGTGCGGGCGAGGTGATAGCAGTGGGTAAATCGGTGACGCGTTTTGCCGTGGGCGACCGCGTGATGCCGACCTTCTCGCAAAACTGGATTGGCAAGCGACCCTACACGGATGATCTACGCAGGGGTGCACTCGGCGGCCCGCTCGACGGTACCGCGTGCGAAATCATGGACGTGCCTGAATGGGCGGCGGTGGAAATTCCCGACGGATTAAGTTATGCAGAAGCGGCGACGCTCCCCTGCGCGGCGCTTACTGCCTGGTCTGCGCTGGTCACCATGAACCAAGCAAAGCCGGGCGAGTATGTCGTCGTACTCGGCACGGGCGGAGTTTCGATTTTCGCGCTGCAGTTTGCCAAAATGCTCGGCTGCAAAGTCATAGTAACTTCAAGCTCCCACGCGAAGCTGAAAAAGGCCGAAGAGCTCGGCGCGGATTTTCTTATTAACTACCAGGAAAAACCCGACTGGGCAAAGGAAGTGCGCAAGATAACCAAGATGCAGGGCGCAGACCATATCATCGAAGTCGGCGGGGCGGGCACGCTCGAGCAGTCGATTCGCGCAGTGCGCATGGACGGAGTAATTAGCCTCATCGGCATTCTTGCCGGTTCAGCAAAGGAGCTCAATCTGCTGCCGATTCTGATGCAGAACGTGCGGCTGCAGGGAATTCTCGTCGGTGGCCGCGAAGCATTTGAAGACATGTGCCGTGCAATTGCTGCCAATAAGCTAAAACCCGTAATTGACAAAATTTTCGGATTCAGCGAACTGCGGGATGCAATCCACTACCTCAAGAGCGGCAGCCACTTTGGTAAGGTTGTGTTACAGGTTGCGGAGAGGTAAAACAGGGTTAATTGCAATGTCTCGAGCGTGCGCTGGGGAGACGTGGTTCGAGCCAGGGCGCTGTTGAATGCTCGGACACCAATTTGCATGACTGCTCGCGCGTAGGCAAGATAACTCAAACCAGCGGTAGCACGCACAAAAAATGATTTTCATTGCAGGAAAGTAATCCTTAGATGGAATTTGTTTTTAGGACCTTGCAAGATGAGCAGTACATATGATTTCGTATATGACCGGGTGGATAAAAAATTGGGCAAATACAGAGCGCAGCTTCTCAATCAGTTGCCCTACAATCCGCAGGTATTAAAAAATGCCTTCCAGGAAATCCAGCGGGATTCAGGTACCTTTCAGAGCTGGGGAGAAGTCTTTCGCGGAGACCCCTCGCTGCAGACTCGCTTTTTATATGAAGCAAATCTTTTTGTCAAAAGTCGGCGCAAAGAAGATTGGCGCATACACAGTATGGTCGATGCTGTTAAAATACTGGGCCAAAAACGCACCGTGGAAATATTGGAAAAGGCTCTGGCCGATGAGCTGTTAGAGAACTTCAAGAAAATTGACTACAAGGAATACGAGTTAATCTGGCATGAATGTCATTATATGGCCGCGATCGGAAGAAATCTGGCGCCTTTCTTCAACATTTCGGAACCTGAAGGATATAGTCTTTGTTTGCTTGCTAACATTGGGCATATTATACTGGCGCAAATATTTGAGACTAAATATCTGTATGCAATTATTAAGAACGAGCAGCGGCTATTGAATGCAAATTTTAACATGATCGACACTGAACGACAGGAGTTTGATGGCATTACGCACAGCGATGTAGGTTATTGGTTTATGACCTTTCTTGGTATGGGTTCAGAATTCGCGACAGCAGCATACCGGCATGAATTGCCCGACCCGGAGCAGCTAAAGAGCATTCGACACCAATTGGTCGTTTACGCAAACCAAATATCCAATGTTTTGACGCGACAATACCTTATCGAACATCTCATTACAGATGTTGTCGACGACAGCGTTGTCGAAGAACTTGAAATAAACAACAATAAGCAGCGTTTATCAACGATCAAACGGCTACAATCAAAATTCGGATATACTCGCGAAAGCGCAGCGGCCTTACTCGATAAAGCCAAGCTCGACGTTTTGCGGCTGACCGATTCAAAGGTAACCAGCCAAAATAGCATACTCAAACAGGGTGATTATGTAAAAGCACTCGAGGACCTTGCCAATTCACGAAACGAAATACTCGATAAAATGCTTTCAACCCTGGATTTATCGATCACCAAATATTTGCCTTATCCGTTAGCAGTTGACTATGCTCGCTTGCTGGAGCGAAGCGAACGCGGAATAAAAGACGGCCTGGAAATTCTCGCGCTGATTACCTCGATCGCGGAAAATTATACAACCATCTTAAACTGTACGACTCTGGCGTATCTTCAACAAATCAGGCCTGAGGCCTTACTCGATGAGTTAATGCAGACTTCGAATGATAAGAAATCTGCATTTTTTCTCAGCATGGGAGGTGGCGTTGGTATGACACAAAAAATATTCAAGAAAGTTGCCTCTGAGATCCCAGAGGAAAAACTCCCCCGTCTTATCCGACATTTCATAAGCAATACAGACTTGATCTACCGGATCTGCGAAAGTCGTGCAAAGACCAAGAATACTTCGGCTATTGTGGATTTGAAAAATTTGGTTGATAACATTCATAGTTTACTCCGCGATTTCGCATTGCAGCAATCCGAATATTTAGCTGTGACCGATCTAGAATTTATCGAAACTCCTGAAAAACAGGAATTTTACCGCTGCGAATATATTAGCTGGAGCGGAACAGAGAGTATGGAAGCAAGGTCTCGAAGCAACTTTAGGAGCCCAAAGGGTTTTCCTAAAGGATCACAAATGCTGATTTTGAGGGAATTCGGTGATCGCAAAGCCAATTACCGACTACCAAAATTTCTGGTCTTCAGATCGGACCTGATTACGCTGCGAAACTATTTCTTTTCCGCCAAACAAATATTTATCCATTCAAAAGCCAACAAAATTACAATAAGTATGGAACCCTTTAATGCGGACAGCGCGGCTAAAAACCGAAAATATACCTTCGATTTACCCGAGACGGAGTGAAGTTCTTGTCAGTTTTAAGAGACTCGTATTTGCTTTGGGCTTTCCGATCTGCCTGTCTTATTTGACATGTGGTGCAGAAACACGTATGGGCGGGTCTGGGAATGAACAGGCGATAGAGCAAGCACGCTCCACCATGGTGCGCACGCAGATTGCTGATCGCGGTGTGACCGACAAGGCAGTGCTCGACGCCATGGCCCGGGTGCCGCGCCACGAATTTGTGCCTGAGCACATGAAAGCGCACGCGTACGCTGACTCGCCGCTGCCCATTGGCCATGGCCAGACCATCTCGCAGCCTTACATTGTGGCCTACATGAGCGAAAAGCTTGAGGTTAAAAAGGGCATGAAAGTGCTCGAAGTCGGCACGGGCTCAGCCTACCAAGCGGCTATCTTAGCCGAGCTGGGAGCTCAGGTTTATACGATTGAAATTGTCCCCGAGCTTTGCCGTAGGGCACAGGAAACGCTCTCTCGCCTCGGCTACACAGGTGTGCGTACGCGCTGTGGCAATGGGTATCTTGGCTGGCCAGAAGAGGCGCCTTTTGACCGGGTGTTGCTTACCGCAGCACCGGAAAAGCTCCCCCAGGCACTGCTGAAGCAGCTGGGCGACGGGGGCACACTCGTTGCCCCGGTCGGCGTGGGAGTGCAACAGTTACTCAAGGTTACGCGCCGGGGGGATAGTTTCGCCGAAACGAATCTGTTGCCGGTGCGTTTTGTACCAATGGTCGCTTCGCCGCGCGAGTAATTACTCAAACGGCTATGTTTTTCCATAGCTGGGGATCATGCGCTATGGAATTCCAGCGCCGCATGAATCGACCGTCGCTCCCAAATCCCCCAGTCCCCACCCCACGCCGTGTCGCCGCCGCTATGGAATTCCATAGCGGCGACCGTAATAATGAGCCAGATTATGGCTTTATGGTATGCGCCGTAGGCTTCGTCGAACCATTCAGATCAAACTCGTAGTACTTGGTAATTGTCTTATCGCCCGTTCCCTGGCTAAAGGTTGTCTCACCCAAAACCCCGAACATCCAGCCCCAGCCACTATTGTTCGTAAGGTCTTTGGCATAGACCGTAATAGCTACCTTATTCGGATTTCCGATCTGGTTGCGCGGAATGGCGAGCTCTGTTGCATTGCCCATACCAGTGTCCTGCATATATTCACTGAAGCCTGTCGGGTTCGACTCACGGGTCTGCCAGGCACCTCCGCTATAGACGCACCGGTATTTCTCTCCACCACCGTTGAACTTTACGAAATAGAGATAATCTGCCTCAAAAGGTACTGTGGTGGTAGATCCTTCATAGTAAGCCTGAAATGGCAGTGCACGTGACGGCGGACTTGCTACCGGATCAGAATCGATGGCAACATAGATTGCTTTGTTGGTTACATTGAACGCTTCGTTGGTGTAACCAATATAGATGTAATTCTCATCCCAGGCGACCTGGACATTCTTGCTGTCGCTGGCGGCAAATTGTTCGTCGGCGGCGATATAGTCATAACTGCCATCAATGGTAATCGTATGGTAATAACGCACCGTAAACCCGGTAGAGGTTGTGAACGTGCTTGTCAGCGCATTACCAGCCACGTCCTGCGCGGCGTTAGTGACGCGGATTTTGTAGGTTGTGGCGCTGCTGAGGGCACTTGCCGGTGTCATGGTGAAGACTGTATTTCCCATTGTTGCGGTGGGCGTCACTGAGGTCATTGCCACGCAGGTGGAAAAGTTATCTGCCGAAACCTGCAGCGAACCCGTGCACGACGTTGTTGTTGTCGTGGTAATGGTGCTGGTATTCATCGCTTCTGAGAAAGTTGCGGCAACAGTCGTGTTCTTCGCAATGCCCGTTGCACTGTTAGCAGGGTTGGTGGAGCTTACGGTCGGGGGGGTGGTATCGATGGTATAGACACCGCTCGTTACCGAAGAGTTGGTCATGCCAGACTTGGTGGCCAGTGCCTTGAGGGTTGTGGTCGCACTTATAGGGACGGCTGAAGAGTACGTAGTTGAGCCAGCGCCACAGGTGCCCGCCGTGGGTGCGGTGGGATCTACACCGTCGGTACGGTAACAGATCGTTGCGCCAGAAGTTGAAGTAGTAATCGTTACATTTTGCGCAGAATTAAAAGTACCAGGCGTTGGGCTAAAGGTGGGAGCAGCCACGGAGCCCGCAGCTGAGGTCGTAACGGACTGTTGCGAATAAAGAGCTTTGTTACCCGCCTGATCACGCACGATGACCGCGAAATAGTACGTCGTGCTTGCAGTAAGGCCAGTTACCGTCTGGCTAGTTGTATTGGTCGTATAAGGCATGACTTCAGTACCGTTGCTCTCAGCATCAGCGACACTTGTCAGATTACTCGTATTGCTTCTCAGCAGGCGGTACTGCAATTGGGCTGTCGCCGTCACGTCATCACTCCCTGCCCCCCAAGAAACTGTGGTCTGCGTATCTGTGGTACCCGAAAAGCTAATGTTGGTTCCCGGGGTGGGCGCTGTAGTATCGATAGTATAGGTACCACTTGTTACCGAAGAGTTGGTCATTCCAGATTTAGTACCAAGCGCCTTCAGCGTCGTGGTCGAACTGATGTTGATAGCACTGGAGTAGGTAGTCGAGCCGGCACCACACGTACCAGCAGTCGGTGCTGTTGGATCCACTCCGTCGGTGCGGTAGCAAATCGTGGCACCAGAGGTGGTTGTCGTAATCGAGACACTCTGTGCGCTTGAGTAACTACCAGCAGCAGGGCTAAAGGTGGGAGCGTCCACGGTACTGGATCCACCTCCTCCCCCGCCGCCAGAACCACCTGCGCCGCTGTCGGGCGGCGCAGCTGTACCGCCGCTGCTGCACTGCAGGCTGACCACAGCAGCCAACACGACCGCCATGAGCGGCAAGAGGCTTTTCAAACTCTGGCGAAACCCGTCTATCGGCAAAACGCGATCGGTATTTGCTCTATTACTCATTACTATTTGCACTTTGCGCTCCCTCATTCACTTAGCTTTAGCTTACTGGCATTTTCTGCTCGCAGCATGCTGCCTGGCGCGCTCCTGAAAAAGGAACCAAAGGTCGGTTCCATTGCCGCAGCATTGCCGAGTCCTCACCGATAGACGATGATTCGTCAACACAGACGCGTGCCAAAAAAAGACAACCCCTCCGGGATATTCTTAAAAATTATCGACGCAGTTTGCGTCATTGAGAACTACGCCCAGTGGCCGCCGTAGCATTCAATAACGTCTGGAAGATATACCCCAATGGTTACATCGGTGTTGAGAACTTCAACCTCGACATCGCAAACGGAGAATTCATCATCTTTGTCGGACCTTCGGGTTGCGGCAAATCGACAACCATGCGCATGGTCGCAGGTCTCGAATCGATCAGTCGCGGCACTATCAAGATCAGCGACCGCGTGGTAAACGAAGTCACTCCCCGCGACCGCGACATTGCGATGGTATTTCAGGATTACGCGCTCTATCCACACATGACAGTGCGCGAGAATTTAAGTTTGGGATTAAGGCTGCGCAAAACGCCTAAGGACGAAATTGCATCACGCACCGCAGCTGCGGCAAAAATTCTCGGGCTCGAGCAATACCTCGATCGCAAGCCACGCGAGCTTTCGGGCGGACAGCGGCAGCGCGTCGCTCTCGGGCGCGCGATTGTGCGCCGGCCCAAGGTTTTTCTCTTCGATGAGCCGCTCTCGAATCTTGACCCTAAGCTCCGCACCGGCATGCGTGTCGAAATCAAAAGACTGCACCGGCAGCTCGGCGCGACGATGATCTATGTCACGCACGACCAGCTCGAGGCAATGACGCTCGGCGATCGCATTGTCGTCATCAACCAGGGCAAAATTCAACAAGTGGGCCGCCCCATCGATGTCTATAACAAGCCGGCCAACCTCTTTACTGCAGGCTTCATCGGCAGCCCGCCGATGAACTTTTTCGAGCTCGATGTGACGCGTGAAGGCGATACGGTCACAGTCAAGAATGATGTGTTTTCCCTCTCGCTCGCCGCGTCGCATCCGCTCGCGCAGCCATTGCTTAAGCCCTTTGTGGGAGCTCCCACTGTGACCGCGGGAATTCGCGCCGAGCATCTCAAAATCTCCCGCACCGATAAAACCAAGCCGTCTATTCACGCCGAGGTGGAAGTCATTGAACCCGCTGCGCCTGAGGTGTTTCTCTATCTCAAGAGCGGGGTTGCTTCATTCGTGATGCGTGACGACACGCTACTCGAACCGGTGGTAAAGCCAGGTGAGACATTGGGAGTTTATGCCGAACCAGAAAACATCCACTTTTTTGATGGGAATGGGCGCAGATTAGCGTAGCGCGCAGCGAATGGTCATGAAATTTTTGGCAGATACTAAAATTGCTATTTACCAGCTGCAGAAACCTCTGGCTGAGCAATTGCCGGATGGCGGACATTTTCTTCTAAAATCAGGATAACCAGCATGCAAACACAAGCTGCATCGAATACGAAGCTGCGCCGATTCAGCGCTTACCTCTGGCTTACCCCCTTTCTTGCCGTGTTCGCGGTATTTCTCGCCTACCCGATGGCGTACTCATTCATTATCAGCCTTAAGAAGGTGACGTGGCAGACAAACCTTTACGAGGTTTTTTCCGATATGCGCTGGGTGGGCTTGCAAAACTACCGGGAGCTTTTAACGCGCGCCGACTTCTGGTGGTCTTTGATTGCAACCTTTCTCTACATGCTGCTGACCATCCCACTCGGGATTTTTCTATCTTTACTTCTGGCGACGCTGCTCAGCGAAAACCTGCCCGGTAGCCGGTTCTTTCGTTCGGCGCTGTTTCTGCCCAACATTCTTGATATGCTGGTAATCGGCCTCGTCTGGAAACTCATCTATTCGCCCGACGGCCTGCTCGACACAGCTTTTATGAAGCTGGGGATTGAGTACTTTCACGCAAAAGGCTTTCTGGGCGATGCGCGCACCGCACTTGCCGCGGTGGCTGTGGCGATGGTGCTCAAGGGCTGCGGTTTTGGCATGGTGCTGTTTATGACTGCGCTCAAAAATATCTCTCCCAACATCTTTGAGGCAGCGGATCTCGACGGTCTTACCTGGTGGCAGAAGTTTTGGTACATCCGCGTACCGCTGGTAAAGCCCGTGATTCTGTTTCTGACCGTGACCGGAATTCTTGGCTGCCTCAATGCCTTCACGGAATTTTACATCATGACAGAGGGAAATCCCGTCATGCTCTTTGCCGGCGAGACAGTAGGAGCGACCCGCGTGTCAGGTTATCTTCTTTATACTCGCTTCACCGAAATGAACTATGGTTCGGCAGCGGCATTGTCGTACTTTCTGCTGATCTTTGCGCTAATTATTTCCTACATCAACTGGCGTTTCTTGAGGGAGCGTTCAGTATGAGAAGAGTAAAACGCGTTTTGCTCTGGATTTCCATAGCTGCACTCGCCTCTTTTGCGCTGCTGCCACTCTTCTGGATGTTCGTAACCGCCCTGAAAAAAGAAGGCATGGGACTCAGCACGCAGATAATTCCCCGCGGCGGATTCAGCGAACTCTACACCGTAAAAAATTTCACCGCGATTCTCGGCGACCCGGATTTTCCCTTCTTTCAGTTTCTGCTCAACAGTACCATCGTCGCGGCAAGCACTGCGTTGCTATCGACTGCAATCTGTTTTATGTCGGCGTACGCATTTGCGCGCAAGAATTTTCCGGGCAAAGAACTGATCTATAGCTTGCTAATGGCCTCGATGATGGTGCCTGGCATGATCTTCATGGTGCCGCAATTTGCTCTCGTAGCCGAATTCGGCTGGATAAACACCTGGCAGGCGCTGGTGATTCCGCACACGGCGAATGTCTTTGGCATTTTTCTGCTGCGGCAGGCCATCGAGCGCATACCCAAATCGCTCTTTGAGGCGGCCGCAGTCGATGGTGCAAGCGACTGGCAGACGATGTTTCTGGTCATCATGCCCCTCGCCTCGCCCGTGCTGGTGACACTGCTATTGCTCACTTTTCTTGGGCAGTGGTCAAACTTTCTCTGGCAGCTCATCGTCAACACACCCGACAGCCCGTGGATTACTTTACCTGTCGGCATTTCGCTTTTTAAGGGCCAGTACTCCATTGCGTGGGAAAAAATGATGGCGGCTTCGGTGATTTCGGTTCTACCAGTACTGCTTTTGTTTCTCTTTCTGCAGCGCTATATTATCAGCGGGCTAACGCAGGGGGGAGTGAAGGAGTGAGGAGCGAACTGCAAAAAGCCGTAGGACAGGGTTGGTTTTTTTTAAGGGGGAGCACAGCTTTTTCGCGCCCGAAAGAAACACATGTTTACAATTATTATCCCACTCAGCTATGGAAAACCAGTGCTCAAACAGTTACTCGTGACCGGTTTTGCGGTCTTGACCGCAGGCGAGTAGTTACTCAAACCCAGGCTGGGAGCCGTAATTGCCGGCGAGTAATTACTCGCAGCCAGGGTTGGAGCTTCGGCTTCAACCGGCGGGTAGTTACTCTCGGTCGCGCTTTAACTCCCAAAAGGCCTTTTATGCTCAGGATTTCCATAGCTAGCGCCCTTGCAGCCCTGGCCATCGGCTGCAGCAAACCGTACAAAACAGAAAACCAAAAACGCACACTCACCCTCTGGCATTCGTACAACAACGACGAAACCCGGGTCTTCAACGAGATTCTTGCTAATTACCAAAAACTTAACCCACAGATAAAAATTGTCGCCGAACGCGTTCCCTTTGACGGCCTGTTGCCCAAGCTCACCTCTGCGGCGATCGCGCACCGCACGCCCGACATCGCGCGCGTGGACATCGGGCATATACCACGCTTGGCCTGGGGAAAGGTGATTGCCCCCCTTGACCTGTTCGGCGCCGAGAAAGTTATCGATGCGATGCTGCTCGTCGCGCGCCGGGTCGCAACCGTTAAGCT
>Ga0272446_1008207_pt1 | contig 10031 bp, 7 predicted proteins | sample YNPCB0061_FD_194587 | JGI IMG/M metagenome (GOLD analysis project Ga0272446, IMG submission 194587) | Hot spring microbial mat communities from Yellowstone National Park, WY, United States - YNP-CB-006-1 | ecosystem: Environmental > Aquatic > Thermal springs > Hot (42-90C) > Sediment | place... | reverse complement strand
ATCCTGGTGGCCGGAATCGAAAAGACCCTCGCCGACGGCAAGGAGCTCACCGGCGAGAATATCAAGGCGACCCTGGAGACCATGGGCGCGATCGACACTGGTGGCGTGACCCAGCCGATCGTCTTCAGCAGCACCGACCACGCCGGCTCGAAGGCCCTGCGCATCTTCCGGGTTGAGAACGGCGCCTGGGTGCCGATCACCGAGTTCATTACCGCGGAATAGCCCCTCATTCCTCGGCTCCCTCTCCTGCACGCGGGAGAGGGAGCCCGCATCAGGGGTGGGGGTGAGGGCCATCAGCGTTTATGCTCGCACTCAACAACATCGAGGTCATCTACAACGATGTAATCCTCGTGCTCAAGGGCCTCTCGCTCGAGGTGCCGGAGGGCCGCATCGTCGCGCTGCTCGGCTCCAATGGCGCCGGCAAGAGCACCACGCTCAAGGCGATCTCGGGGCTGCTCAAGCCCGAGAATGGCGAAGTCACCGATGGCGAGGTGCGCTTCCTCGACCAGCCGATCCACAAGAAGGACGCGGCCGAGATCGTGCGCATGGGCATCTTCCAGGTGATGGAGGGCCGCCGCGTCTTCGAGCACCTGACGGTGGAGGAGAACCTGCGGGCCGGCGCCTACATCCGCGGGACACGCTCGCTGGCGCAGGACCTGGAGCTGGTCTACAGCTACTTCCCACGGCTCAAGGAGCGCCGCGCCCAGACGGCGGGCTTCCTCAGCGGTGGCGAGCAGCAGATGCTGGCGATCGGCCGCGCGCTGATGGCGCACCCGAAGCTGATCATGCTCGATGAACCCTCGCTCGGCCTGGCGCCGCTGCTGGTCGAGGAGATCTTCCGCATCATCAAACGCATCAACCAGGAGCAGCGCACGACGATCCTGCTGGTCGAGCAGAACGCCCGCCTGGCGCTCGATGCCGCCGACCACGCCTACATTATGGAAAATGGGCGCATCGTACTCGATGGCGCACCGGCTGCCCTGAAAGACAACGCCGATGTGCGCGAGTTCTACCTGGGTCTGAACGAGGTCGGTGGCCGCAAGAGCTACCGCGACGTCAAGCATTACAAACGCCGCAAGCGCTGGCTGTCGTAAGGCATCATTGACCATGGATCTCCAGGCTTTCTACGCCACGTTCGATAGCAGGGTGCGCGCGATCGTCGCCTATGGCTATGACCACTCCCCGGCGTTCCGCCAGCGCATGGACGCCGCCGGGCTGACCCCGGGCGACATCAGTGGCGCCGCCGAGCTCTCACGCCTGCCGGTGCTGCGCAAGGAGGATCTGGCGGCCATCCAGCGCCAGGGGCCAGGCCTCGGCGGTATGCTCACCGTGCCGCTCTCGGCGCTGCGCCGCGTCTTCCAGTCGCCCGGCCCGATCTATGACCCCGAGCCCGACGAGCCGGACTCCTGGCGCTGGGCGCCGGCCTTCAGTGCTGCCGGCTTCGGCCCTGGCGACCTGGTGCTGAACTGCTTCGGCTATCACCTGACCCCCGCCGGCGTGATGTTCGAGGAGGGCGCCCGTGCCGTCGGCGCGACGGTCATCCCCGCCGGGATTGGCGGGCAGCCCCAGCAGATCGAGGCCATGGTCAATCTGGGGGTCACGGCCTATGCCGGCCTGCCCAGCTACCTCAAGGCGCTGCTCGAGAAGGCGGTGGAGCAGGGCCACGATCCGCGGGCCTGGCCGCTTAACAAGGCTTTTGTAGCCGCCGAGCCCCTGCCGCCCTCGCTGCGCGCGCTCTTCGAGGAGCAGTACGGCATCCGCGTCTACGATGGGTATGGCACTGCCGAAACGGGCAACCTGGGCTACAACGGCCCCGAACGGCAGGGCTGGCACCTGCCATCCGATGCCCTGGTACAGGTCTGCGACCTCAATACGGGCCAGCCGCTGCCCCCCGGCCAGACCGGTGAGGTGGTGGTCACCCTCTTTCGCCGCGACTACATCCTGGTGCGTTTCGCGGTGGGCGACCTCTCGGCGGTGATGGAGCCGGGGCCACCTACCAGCATTGCAACCCCGCGCCTGGTGGGCTGGCTGGGCCGCAGTGGCGATAGCGTCAAGGTGCGCGGCATCTTCGTCCACCCGCGTCACATCAACGAGGCGCTCGCCGGCCTGGCCGGGCTCAGCGCCTACCAGACGCTGGTCACCCGCGAGAATCACCGCGACGAACTGGTCTGCCGGGTCGTGGCCGCGCCCGACAGCAACCCCGAGGCCGTGGCCGCCAGGGTGAGCAGCGCGCTGCAGGACGCGCTGAAGCTCCACTGCCGCGTCGAACTGGCGCCCTCGCTGCCCGCCGACGCCGCCCTCTTCGTCGATCAGCGCACCTGGGAGTGAGCAGGCCGGCGCTATTCGCTGAACAGTGCGACGAGCAGCAGCGGCGTCTCGTCGGCGCCGGCGGGCAGGTAGCTGAGCAGCAGCACCTGCTCGCGCTCGGCTGTGCCACGCAGCCAGCCAGTGCTGCTGAAGCGCTCGCTCACGCTGCGCAGTTCCTCGGCGGCCTGCCAGCCGCCATCCTCCAGGGCGTCGGCGTAGAAACGCTCCACCGCCTGCCAACTGCTGTCCGCCGGCAGGCGGTAGCGCCGGATCGTGCCGTTCAGATCGGCGCTGACTGCGCCGAGCAACGACTCGGCCATGCTGTCGGCAGCGGCGCTCGCACCGGGCTGGAGCTCGACTGCCTCCGGGAAGACCGGAATGGCCGTCAGTGCCACGGGCTGCGCACCGCAAGCCGTGAGCACCAGCAGCAGCACGGCAGCCGACGCCAGGATGGCAAGGGTACGGATCGGGTGCATACGTTCTTCCTCACCAGGAGCTACGCCGCGCGGCGCGACTCCTCGATGTAGCTGAGCGACTGGTGGCGGAAATAGGTGTTGTAGAGCTCGGCGTAATGGCCGCCCTGGGCGAGCAGCCGCTCGTGGCTGCCCTGCTCGATGATCGCGCCCTTGCGCAGCACGATGATCCGGTCGGCGCTGCGCACTGTGGAGAGCCGGTGGGCAATGACGATCGAGGTGCGCCCGGCCAGCACGGCATCGAGCCCCTCCTGGATCAGCGTCTCGGTCAGCGGGTCGATGCTGGCCGTGGCCTCATCGAGGATGCAGATCGCCGGGTCCTGGAGCAGGACGCGGGCCAGGGCGACCAGCTGGCGCTGGCCCATCGAGAGGTTGCCGCCACGCTCGCCCACCTGCGTATCGAGTCCATTGGGCAGGCTGGCGATCCAGTCGCCCGCGCCGACGTGGCGGGCCGCCGCCAGCACTTCCTCATCGCTGGCCTCGGGCCGCCCGTAGCGGATATTCTCGCGCACACTGCCGTCGAAGAGGAAGGGCGATTGCGTGACGATGCCGAGCCGCGCGCGGTAGGCAGCCAGGTCGAGCGCGCGGATATCTACCCCGTCGATGCTGATCTGGCCGCCCTGGAACTCGTAGAAGCGGGCCACCAGCTTCGCGATGCTACTCTTGCCCGAGCCGGTATGGCCGACCAGCGCCACCGTCTCGCCGGGACTGATCTGCAGATCGAAGCCACGGAGCACCGGCTCACCCTCGCGGTAGGCGAAGTCGACCTGCGCAAAGCTGATGGCGCCGGCGATCGCCGGCAGGGTGCGGCTGTCGCTCTGCACAACCCGGGGCTCGGCATCGATCAGCGCAAAGACCCGCTCGCCGGCGGCCAGGCCGAGCTGGAACTGGCTCCAGAACGAGGCGATACTGGTGAGCGGGAACCAGAAGCTCTGCAACCCCTGGATGAAGAGGAACCACATCCCCGCCGTCAGTACGCCGCTGCGCACCTCCAGGCCGCCGAGGTACACCAGGGCCGCGGTGCCGATGCCGGCCATCAGGTTGAGCACCGGGAAGATGCTGCTGAAGACGTAGCGCGTGTGCTGGTTGACCCGCTGCGAGCGCCGGTTCACGTCCAGAAACTCGGCGTAGATCGTCGGCTCCTGGCGGAAGGTCTTGGCCACGCCGATGCCGCTGACCGTCTCGCTGATGTGGGCGCTGACCTCGGCGTTCATCCGGCGCGAGGCGGTGATCGTGTGGCGAGCGATGGCGCGAAAGGCCAGCGCCGTGCCGACGATGAACGGCGCGAGCACGAGCAGGATCGCGGTCAGCTTGAGGCTGATCGTTGCCAGGTAGCCGACGATGAAGACCACCAGCAGCACGCGGCTCATCAACTCCATGGTCAGGGTCATTACCTGGGCGAAGGCGGCGGTGTCGGAGTTGACACGGCTGACGATCTTGCCGGTGGCAAACTGGTCGTAAAACGAGAGGTCGCGGCGCAGCACCGACTCGACCGCATCTTCGCGCATGGCCAGCACCACATCGCCCACAGCCTGCGACGAGAGGGTCTGGCGCACCAGGTTGAGCAGCCAGGAACTGGCGCCCAGCAGGGCCAGCCCGCCAGCCAGGCCGGCGATCAGTCGTGGGTCGGGGCTGGCGCTGATCCAGTCGAGGCTGCGGGCGATGAAGATCGGGATGCCGGCATCGAGCGCCGCCGTGCCGCTGATCATCAGCGCAGCGACGATCATCTTGCGCGCCTGGGGCCGGAAGTAGCCCAGAATGCGGCGCACCAGTGCGCGGTCGCTGTAGGTGCGGTCGTACTCTTCGGCATCGAGACCGTCAAAGATGAAGCCCATCGCAGTGCCAATCCTTCATGCGGCGCGCAGCGCCGCGCTCTCCGCACTCTCCAGCGGCGGCAGGTCCACCTCGTAGCGGGCAAAGATCCGCCGGTAGTGAGGCGAGCGCCGTAGCAGTTCGTCGTGGGTGCCGGCGGCCGCCAGGCGCCCGCCGTCGAGCACCAGGATCTGGTCGGCCCAGCGGATCTGTGAGAGCCGGTGAGTGATCAGCAAGACGGTGCGACCCTCCTCGGCCTTGCGAATGGCCTGCTGGATCTTATCCTCGGTGGCGCTGTCGATCGCGCTGGTCGAGTCGTCCAGGATCAGGATGCGCGGGTTGCTCAGGAAGGCGCGCGCCAGGGCGATGCGCTGGCGCTGGCCGCCCGAGAGGGTGACGCCGCGCTCGCCAACGATGGTGTCGTAGCCCTCAGGGAAGCCCGTGATGAACTCGTGAGCCTGCGCAGCGCGGGCTGCCTCCTCGATCTGGGCACGGCTGGCCCCCGGCGCGCCGAAGGCGATATTCTCGGCGATACTGCGCGTGAACAGGAAGATGTCCTGCTCGATCTTGCCGATCTGCGCCCGCAGCGCGTCGAGGCTCCAGTCGCGCACATCCACGCCGTCGATCAGCACCCGGCCGGCACTGGCGTCGTAGGTGCGGTTGACCAGTTGGGTCAGCGCGCTCTTGCCGCTCCCGGTCTGCCCGACGATCGCGACCGTCTTGCCGGCGGGGATGTGGAACGAGACGTCGCTGAGCACGGTGGTGCGCTGGGCCAGGCTACCGTCACCGTGGTCTTCGCCGGTGTAGTGGAACGACACGCCCTCAAAGGTGATGGCGCCGCGCAGGTCGGCACGGTGCCCGTCCCGGTTCTCGTCGAGCTCGGTTTCGGCCCTGATGATGCGTAGCATGCGCCGCGAACTGGCCAGGCCGGCCTGGATCACCGAGAACGCGAAGATCGAGATGAAGGTCGGGAAGCGTAGCACATTGACCAGGCCCATCACGCTGACCACCTGGCCCACACTGATCGCGCCCTGCCCGTAGAGCCACATGGCGTGCAGGAAGGTGCCGCCCACCGCCAGGCCATAGATCAGCAGCGGCAGGTAGCGCGCCTCGATATAGCCCTGGCGCACGTAGAAGTCGCGGAACAGGCGCGCATTGCGGCGGTACTTCTCGCGCTCAAACGGCTCGCGCGCTGTGGCCTTGACCACCTCGATGCCCGAGAGCGTCTCTTCAAGGCCGGCGTTCATGATGCCGTACTGCTCGCGCTGGGCGTCGATCACCGGCTGGAGCCGGCGCAGGTAGCGCCGCGCGGTCAGGATGTAGAGCACCACAAAGGCGAGCGGGACGAGCAGCAACTCGGCCCGGGTCAGCCCGATGAAGGTGAGCGGCATAGCGATCCCAAGCACCGTCTCGGAGGCAAGCAGCCCGCCGGGCACGATCAGATCGGCGAGCGCCCGGCTGTCATCGGTGGCGCGGGCCATGATATCGCCGGCCCGTTGCCGGTCGTGGAACTCTTTGCTCTTGCCGAGCAGGCTCTCGTACAACTCCTGGCGCGCGTCAGCCTCAAAGCGCGCCGCCAGACTCTCGGCGGCCAGCAGGCCAAACAGGGCGCAGACGGCGTCGCCGACGAGCACCGCGAGCACGAGCAGCGCGGCGAGCAGCAGGCCATTCGGGGCGCTCGGCGCCAGGATCTCGTCGGCGGCGCGCCCGATCAGGACCTGCGCGCCCGAGTAGGCCGACCAGGCGCCCAGAAAGCAGAGGTAGAAGCCCAGGGCGAAGTACCAGTAGCGCCGGATATGGGAGAAGATCCAGCGCCCGGTGCTGCGCGTATCGTAGGGGTGGGCGTCGGCGATGGCGAATTCGCTGCGCAGGGCCACGATGACGCTCCTTCGGGCTATGCCCCACCGCGCGGGGCGACACACACCGACCACAGCGCCGCTCGTGCGCCGCGGCCGGCCCATACCCTTCAGGGTAACACAGGCCACGCACGGCGGCCATCCGTCGTGAGGTGGAGCTTGCAACGGCCTGGTTTTTGTACCCTGAGCAGTCGGTCTACGACGTATGCTGCTATGCTACCCGACCTGTCATTCCGCGTAAATGGTTGCCACCGCCGGGCCATCAGCTACGCAAAATGACAGGGACGCTGGCATACGACTGACAACGGTCGTACGATCGGCTATCGGCTATGCCTACCGTTGTTGTTGGCCTGCCTGGTATGCTGAGGCTGACTGTCACCCCTCGCTTCGCTCGGGGTCTTCGAGCCACGAGATACATACAACGGTAGGAGTAGCGCGCAGCGCGTATCGAAGGCTCCGGATGCGTTCACTTTCCGATTTGCACCAGCCCTGGAGCCTGCCGGGCGCCAGCGCCGCCTGTGCTATCATAGGTCGCACATCTGCCTGCCAGTGCGGCAACTGGCTTGTCGTGAGCATTGATGACGGTTCAGGGGCGAACAGTGGTGGTGATCGGCGCCGGGGTCGCGGGGCTGGCCGCGGCGCGGCGGCTTGCAGCTGCGGGCGCCACCGTCACGCTGCTGGAGCGCTGCCCGGTGGTGGGGGGCCGGGTGCGGACGGAGCTGGTCGAGGGCTGCCGGGTCGAACTGGGCGCCGAGTTCCTGGCCAGTTTCTATAGCCGCACGCTGGCCCTGGTGCGCGAACTGGGTCTGGCCGACGAGCTACGGCGCATCCCGCGCAGCGCGGCCACCCTGCGCAACGGGCGGCTCTACGCGCTCTGGCCGAACGCCACGGTGGCGCTCACGCCGCTGGTCAGCCCACGCCACAAGTTCGCCCTCTCCTACCTGCTCGGATCGCTGGCCCGCTACGCGCCCCTGCTCGACATCCACGCGTTCCACAAGGCCTCCCCGATCGACGATGCCTCGGTGACGGCCTACGCTCGCGCCCATCTCTCCGACGATCTGCTTGAGTACGTGATCCAGCCGCCGCTCTCCGGCATCTTCTACTGGGTGCCCGAGCGCACCTCGCGCGCATTGCTGCTCCTGGTCTTACGCGCTGGCCTCAGTCAGCCGGCTGGCATGCGGCTCTTCACCCTGAGCCGGGGTCTCGGACAACTGGCGGCCGCCCTGGCCAGTGGCCAGGATGTGCGCCTCGGCGCTGAGGTGGAGGCGGTTGTGCCAGCTGCTGGCGGTGGCTACAGTGTGCATGCACGAAGCGGCGGCGGTGCCATGGCACTCGCCGCCGATGCCGTCGTTGTTGCCACCACGGCCAGCGCCGTGCCACAACTGCTGCCCTGGCTCGACGCCGACCGGCGCGCGTTCTTCAATGCGGTGCGCTACTCGACCACGACGACCCTTGCGGTTGGGACGCGTGGCCGGCTGCCCCGGGTGACCTACGGGCTGCTCTTCCCGCGCCGCGAAACACCCTTTCTCGCCTCGGCCACCGTGCAGACGGTCAAGGATCCGAGCTCTGCCCCCCGTGGTCGCGACGTGATCTGCCTGCACCTCAGCGGCCCGGCCACAGCGGCGCTCCGCGACTACGACAACGATACGCTGGCCCGGCTGATGCTCGCCGACCTGCGCCGCCTGGCGCCGCGCTTCGACCCGCTGCCCCAGCAACTGTTCCAGCACCTCTACCGCTGCGGCGAGGCACTGCCCGAGTTCGAGGTGGGCCACTTCCGCCGGCTGCAACGCTTCGCCCGAGGCGAGATCGAATTGCCACACCTGGCCTTTGCCGGCGACTACCTCGGCGGGCCCTTCATCGAGGGAGCGATCGTCAGCGGCGAAGCCGCCGCGGAGCGGGTTATCGCCCGGCTCGCGAGCAAAGCAGCCTAGTGCGATTGCAGATTGCAGATGTGCGATGGTAGATTGGGCGCGGCGCAGCTGGACACGGTCGAGGTCGCGCTGATGCCCGAACAGGTCGCCTGGAACTGCACTAGCCAGCCGAGCCCTTCACCGCGTCTTTGAGCGTGCTGCTTGCGCTGAAGCCCGGCGTCTTGGTCGCCGGGATCTGGATCTTGTCACGTGTCTGCGGGTTGACTCCCTCGCGCGCCTGGCGCGAGCGGACCTCGAATGTCCCGAAGCCGGTCAGGGTCACCTTCTCGCCCTTGGCGAGGGCTTCCGTGATCACCTCGAGGGCCGAGTCGACGACGAGCTTCGTCTCTTTCTGCGAAACGCCCGCCTTCTCTGCTACGGCCTTGATGAAGTCGGTCTTCTGCATCGGTGCAGTCCTCCTCTAAGGGGGTAGAGCAGCGGCTATATGCCTTTGTGAAGCAGTATACCGCGCTTGTCAATACCCATGGCGCATTCTAAAGCCATATAAGCCGCTTCAGACTTTCCAACTCGGTTTTAGCGCATCAGGAAGCCATGAAAAAGTAGTACATCAGTGTTATTTTGGCCCGCTGCGCGCGTGGGTGTGGCCGGTGCGTGGCTCACCAGCCCCCGGCGCTGCGGTCGTCGCGGATCCGGGCCAGCCGGGCCGCCAGGCCGGTGTAGCCCGCCGGGGTCAGGGCGCGCAACGCATCCTTAACCGTGTCAGGGATGTCGAGCGCCTCCACGAAGGCATGGAGCGCCTCAAGGCTCAACTCACGCCCGCGGGTCAGCGCCTTGAGCGCCTCGTAGGGTTCGGGGTAGCCCTCGCGGCGCAGAATAGTCTGGATGGCCTCAGCCAGCACCTCGGGGTGGGCGACCAGATCGTGGCGCAGGACGTCCGGGCGCACCAGGACCTTGCCGAGGCCGCGCAGGGCCCGCTGGTAGCCGAGCAGGCTGTAGCCGAAGGCGGTGCCCAGGTTGCGCAGCACCGTGCTGTCTGAGAGATCGCGCTGCAGCCGCGAGATCGGCAGCTTGCGGCTCATAAACTCGAAGAGCGCCACCGCCAGGCCCAGGTTGCCCTCGGCGTTCTCGAAATCGATCGGATTGACCTTGTGGGGCATGGTCGATGAGCCCACCTCGCCCGGGCGGGGCGCCTGGGCCAGGTAGCCGTCGCTGATGTAGCGCCAGAAGTCCTGGCACAGGTCGAGCAGCACGACATTGACCCGCTTCAGCGCGTCGCAGAGGCTGGCCAGGCTATCGTGGGGCTCGATCTGGGTCGTGAGCAGCACCGGCTCCAGTTCCAGCGAGCGCACAAAGGCGCGCGAGAAGGCGATCCAGTCGACCTCGGGCAGCGCGGCGGCGTGGGCGGCGAAGGTCCCGGTGGCGCCGTTGAGCTTGCCGGTGAGGCGCAGGTCGCGCACCTCCTCGACGGCGCGGCGCAGGCGCATGAAGAAGACGTTCACCTCCTTGCCGAAGGTCGTTGGCGTGGCGGCCTGGCCGTGGGTGCGCGCCAGCATGGGCGTGGCCGCCTCGGCGTCGGCCAGGTCGCGCAGGCGCTCCAGCAGGCCACTGAGCGCGGGCAGGATCACCGTGTCGCGGGCCTCGCGCACCAGCAGGCTGTAGGCCAGGTTGTTCACATCCTCCGAGGTGAGCGCGAAGTGCACGGCCTCCTGCCA
>Ga0272446_1008206_pt1 | contig 10032 bp, 9 predicted proteins | sample YNPCB0061_FD_194587 | JGI IMG/M metagenome (GOLD analysis project Ga0272446, IMG submission 194587) | Hot spring microbial mat communities from Yellowstone National Park, WY, United States - YNP-CB-006-1 | ecosystem: Environmental > Aquatic > Thermal springs > Hot (42-90C) > Sediment | place... | reverse complement strand
CACATCTACGCATGCATTAGATCCGTAGTTTGAATACAGTTTTTCTTGATCCCCGATGAATTTCGCGCCAGACTAGCACCTTAACTTAAAGGTTAACTGTTCTGGATCCCGACTCAAATTTTGGTGGATTTTCTAAAGTTGAAAACAATCTAAACTGCATTTTGAAACACTGATCCCGGAAAACTAACCGGGTAGCGATCTGCAAACCTTATCGTTCACGCTGTGTGATTTTTCGATACTTCAGAATAGATATTGATCCCCCGTAATTAGCAAAGCCTTTTACTCCTTAACTCATGAAATCATTAAATTGCCTGACCTCCTCCTGCCGCCACTGTCGTTACTATGTTCCAGAAGGTCGTCGTGGCGGCCACTGTCGGCAACTCAATGTTGCTGTTCAGAGTGCTTGGAAGGCTTGTACACTGGCACTGCCCCCCTTCGCGCCAGCCTGGGAGAGCCTGGAAGGAATCATGGCCTGGCAGCAAAAAGCCCTGTCGCTAGCATCCGGAGGCTTGCAGGAAGGGGCGACTGACAAATTTGCTGTAAATGGGTTCGGGATCGATCCGCTGGAGGTTGAGCGGATGTCAGCTTTGGTTGAACCAGTGTCGGTTTCCGGCGACAAATGAACCCCTGGACCGCAATCAATTTTGTGGGTTTATAGCGATCCGATTAGGATTGTGAAAGGTTTCCGCAGGAAATCCTTCTCACAAAGCCCTTTCACCATCCAGTCGTTCATCAGTCATTTAGGATTGCTATAGATGGAATAGAAATGGGCTGATCCCTGCAATGCCAATCGCTTGCTTTGTTTGGTGCTGGCTAGACAGATTGCTTCATCTGTAAAGTTGTCGAGTAAAGTTGTCGAGTTTCAAAGGAAATCCGCCGACGCTTTTCCACTTAAGGTAACCAGGGATATTGACGAAAGTCCGGCTCTCTTTTGTCCAGAAATGCTTGTTTGCCTTCGGCCCCTTCCTCAGTCATATAGTACAAGAGGGTGGCATTGCCTGCTAACTCCTGTAAGCCTGCCTGCCCATCACAGTCAGCATTAAAGGCTGCTTTGAGACAGCGGATCGAAATCGGGCTTTTGTCCAGGATTTCTTGGGCCCACTGGATCCCTTCTGCTTCTAGCTGTTCGACGGGCACGACACAATTGACCAGTCCCATTTCCAGTGCCTGTTGGGCATTGTACTGACGGCAGAGGTACCAGATTTCTCTGGCTTTCTTCTGGCCGACGATGCGAGCTAGATAGCTGGCTCCAAAGCCACCATCGAAACTGCCAACCTTGGGGCCAGTCTGGCCAAAGAGGGCATTATCTGCGGCGATGGTTAGGTCGCACAGAATGTGGAGGACATGACCACCCCCGATCGCGTATCCGGCGACCAGGGCAATGACCACCTTGGGCATGGACCGGATCAGACGTTGCAGATCCAACACATTCAACCGGGGAATGCCATCTTCCCCGATATATCCCGCCATGCCCCGCACGGATTGGTCTCCCCCAGCGCAGAAGGCATATTTCCCATCCGTATGGGGACCTGCCCCAGTGAACAGAACCACCCCGATGCGGGTATCTTCTCGGGCGTCGGCAAAAGCATCGTAGAGCTCGACCACGGTTTTAGGTCGAAAGGCATTGCGCTTATGAGGGCGGTTGATGGTGATTTTGGCCATCCCACCAGCCTTGTGATACAGAATGTCTTCGTAGGTTTTGGCTACTTGCCAGTCAACTTGCATAGTGTCAATGGTCGAACCTAAGGGGCGTCTATCGCTCAGTCAGGACAGTTGCAGCAAATGTCCCTAGATTATTTTGACGCCAAAGGGCATCGGCCTTGCGATCGGTGGGAATTTCCAGCAGACGGATGCCGCGATCGGGCAGTGGATTGAGATATTGGATCAATTGCTGCCAACTGGTAATTTTCTCGTAGCTGATGCCGTAGGTCCGACACAATTGGGCAAAGTCGACCGACTGGGGAGTGGCAAAAAAGGTTTCAAAGGGTGGGTTGAACTGAGCAATGGGCAACATTTCAAAAATGCCGCCGCCGTTGTTGTTGATCAGGACAATGGTCAGGTGACCGGAAAAGTGGGGGCGGAGCAGAAACCCATTGGTGTCGTGCAGCAGGGCCAGGTCTCCCGTCAGCATGACTCCGGATCGATGCTGGGCAATTCCCAAGGCGCTGGAAAGGCTGCCATCAATGCCGTTGGCGCCTCGGTTGAAATAGGGATAGATGTGGGAATTGCCAGGAGCCCAGAAAAACTCCACATCCCGAACCGGCATGCTACTGCTGATAAACAGCGGTGTGTCAGGGGGCAGGCTTTGGGACAGTAACCAGGCGGCCTTGCCTTCGAATAAGTCCCTGGTTTGTATGAGTGTTTGATCTAGGGTTTTCCGGGTAATGGTTTCGGCTGAACACCAAAGTTGTAGATAGGGACTGGTTTCGCCCGGACCTTCTAGGGGAGTGGCAAGAAGTGACTCGACAGCAATTCGCAGATGGGTGGTTTTGCCATGTAGGGGATCCAGATTATTGCCATAGGGATCCAGGATCCATTGACGGGGTTGGGTGATTTCCAGCCAGGTGCGTAGCTGCTTACTGGTAGGCATTTCCCCAATGCGAATCACTGTGTCCGGGGCCAGTTTGGTGGCCAGGGTTGGATTGCGCAGGATCAGGTCGTAGGTGGTAATTAAATTGGGGGTCAGGTCGGCATAGTTCCGTAGGGGTGACAGCCCTTCAGCCAGGATGGGGTAACCCAGGCTCTGGGAGAGGTGGGCGATCGCGCGACAATAGCGTTCCGGTGAGATTGGCTGGGCCGGACCAGCCACAATAATGCCGTGGCTGGAGGGGCGCCAATCGGGCAGGGTTGCTGGGCCAGATGGGAGGGGCCAGTACTGCTCCGAATTTACCGTTGAGAAGAAATCGTTGGCATCGAAGCTGAGGGTAAGGGCCTGGGCTCGGGGTTCTGGCGTGGGTGCTAGGGGATCCCGGAAGGGCAGGTTGAGATGCACCGGACCGGGAACCGGATAGTGTGTTCGCTCCCAGGCGTGGATTACTGTTTGGCGCAGGTAGGTCAGCCGGGACAGTTCCAGCGAGGGCAGGGCTAATTCGGTTTGCCAGTTGGGATAGGCGCCGTAAAGTTTGTGCTGGTCAATGGCTTGTCCGGCGTTACAGTCCCGCAGTTCCGGTGGGCGATCGGCAGTTAGAACCAACAACGGCACCCGGCTTTCCCGCGCCTCGATGACGGCCGGATAAAAATTAGCGCCAGCGGTGCCAGAGGTGCAAACCAGTGCGATCGCCCGATGCTGTTGACGAGCCAGACCCAGGGCAAAAAAAGCGGCAGATCGCTCGTCCAACACCGGAATGGCTGTGATCTGGGCATGGGCTGCAAAGGCAACTGCCAGTGGGGCTGAGCGAGATCCCGGACAGATCACGGCATGGGTTAGCCCCAGCCTCCACAGGGTTTCCACCAGGATAGAGGCCCAAACAGAGTTGGTATTACTGAAATCAATGGCCATGGAGCGGGGTGTGGGGAAAAGGGGAAACCGCCGAGTGCTCTTTCAGTGTAAGGTTCTGGGTTACATCCGCGGCATTCATACGAGAGCTTGCAGCAGAGCCTGCAGTTTTAGCTGAACTTCTGCCATTTCCCTGGCTGGATCGGAACCGGCCACAATTCCCGCTCCGGCATACAGGCGGGCATGGCAGCCATCAATCAGGGCCGAGCGGATGCCGACGGCAAACTCCCCATTGCCCTGGTGATCGACCCAGCCGATGGGGGCGGCATAGAGCGATCGCTCGAAGGATTCATAGCGATAAATTTGCTCGCAAGCCAGATCCCTGGGAACACCAGCTACGGCAGGGGTTGGATGCAACTCTGCCACGATATCTAGCAGATGAATACCGGGTGAAACGGCGGCGTGGATGGGGGTTTGCAAGTGCTGAATATTAGATAACTGAAGCAATCGCAGGGGGGCGCACTGGGGCGCCAGACCTAGAGAACTGAGTTGCTGGGTAATAAAGTCCAGCACCACCCGATGCTCGTGTAACTCCTTGGGAGTATTAAGTAAGCTGCTGGCCAGATGGGCGTCCTCGCAAGTGGTTTGGCCTCTGGGGGCGGAACCAGCCAGGGCATCGGTGATTAACTGGTGGTTGCGCAGGCGGATCAACCGCTCCGGGCTGGCGCCAAGAAAATGCTGGCCCTGACCATTGCTGCTGGCAAACAGATAGCAGTCGGGATACAACCGCCGCAAATTGACCAGCGAGTCTACCCGGTGGAAGGCGACCGGCGACATAACATCGACGGCATGGGCCAGCACCACCTTGTTTAAGGATCCGGACTGGATGGTTTTCAGAACCGCCTGCACGGCCTGCTGAAAATGCTCCGTCGAGGTGACATCCACCGTTTTTAAGGCCGGACGGGTGCAGATCAGGGGTGTTAAGGGCTCGGCTGGCAAGGACCGGATCGCCTGCACGTTGTCCCAAAGGGTATCAACGGTGGTCTCCAGACAGGTGTCGGCATGAATCATGAAATTCATCACCAGAATGCAGTGGTGATGGTAATAGGTAATCTGAAAAGCGGGCAAAAAGATCGTGGCCGCTGGGAAAGCAGATTGCTCCGAATGGCTGTAATCAAAAAAGGAAAAACTGCAAAAGAAATGGGGTCCAGAAAAAGGGAGATCGGTTTCTCCCGCAATGATGGCATTAGCCAATGTGGATTCAATTAACAATTTAGCCTGATGGAATCGATCTCCCCCTTCTAGCTGCCAGTGAAGGGATGTACCAAAGGCAGCGATCGCAAATCCATCCTGATTGAACGTCAGATGATTCTCTAATTCTTGTTTTTCAAAATAGAAGCTGGGTTGTTGGGGATGGGCCAGAGTTTGAAGCGCAATTAGGGGATGAACGGGATCAATCTTGAGAGAAATGCTAACAGTTTGGTTCTGATTTTTCTCGTCAGAAAGCTGGCGGCAACTTAGCAGAAATTGATACAGATCATGACGAGTTTGAAATAAGTTCTTGCAGTACGGTGTGACTGGCATGTAACAAGGGACTAGAGAACTTTAATACCCAGTATAAGTCTGAGATCGCCCATCACGGGCTTGCTCCAGCAGGTTACAACCAGCGCTTGAGGGCAGCAGCAAAGTTTACATTGCCGATGGGCTGGCCGTTGCCGTGGATCGTAGAATGGTAAAGCAACTTAAAGCTGTATGAAGTTTAACCGCCCCAGTGCATGACCACCAAAACGATTGATCGGACAACCAGCAAGTTGTGGCTGGCCGCCATCAAGCCGCCGATGTACAGCGTCGTCATTATCCCAGTTTGGGTCAGTGCGGCGATCGCGCTGTTTGAGCAGGGACAGGTGCCGCTTAGGATTTGCCTAATGTTTTTGCTGGCCGCCATCCTAATTCTGGCTTGGGAGAACCTGAGCAACGATGTGTTCGACGCTGAGACTGGCGTTGATATTAACAAGGCCCATTCCATTGTCAATTTGACCGGCAATAAGCAACTCATCTTTTGGATTGCCAACCTGCTGCTGCTGGCCGCCATTCTGTTGGTGATTGCCATTGCCTGGATCCAGCAAGAGCCAACGGTCCTGGGTTTGACCCTGTTGGGCTGTTGCCTGGCCTATGCCTATCAGGGACCGCCATTTCGACTGGGGTATCTGGGGGTGGGCGAGGTGATCTGTTTCATCAGTTTTGGCCCATTGCTCTGTGCTACAGCCTACTACAGTCTGACCCGGACCCTATCCTGGCCCCTGCTGGCCGCCTCCGTGATTGTTGGCGTTGCCACCAGCCTGATCCTGTTTTGTTCCCACTTTCACCAGATTAAGGATGATGCAGCCGTAGGCAAGCGATCGCCGATTGTGCGGCTGGGCACGCAGCGATCGGCCAATTTGCTGCCCTGGGTCAGTGGCAGCCTCTATGTGTTGACCGTGCTGTTTGTGGTGTTGCAGGTGTTTCCGCCCACCACGCTGCTGATAGTTGCCAGCTTGCCGTTGGCGCTGCATCTGAGTCGCCATGTCTCCCGCTACCATGACCAGCCAGAACGAGTCAGCAATTGCAAATTTATTGCGGTTGGCCTGCATTTCTGGAGTGGTCTGTTGTTGGGGTTGGGGTTTCTCCTGGCCGGAGCGTTGTGAATCCTGATCCATCGTTAGCCTGTCAACTGGAATTTAGGCCCTATCACCGTCCGTTCCGTCAACCACTCCAGACGGCCCATGGCCCCTGGACGGTGCGCCAGGGCATTCTGCTGCGCCTCAGGGACGGTCAAGGACGGGTGGGCTGGGGAGAAATTACCCCCCTGCCCTGGTTTGGCAGTGAAAGTCTGGAGTCGGCTTTAGCTTGCTGCGCTGAACGGGCCGTTGGACAGTGGCCTGACCTGCTGGATACCATTCCCGATAGCCACCCTGCCTGCCAGTTTGGTTTCGAGACGGCCTGGAATTCCCTGGTTCATTCGGGGCAGGCTAGGCCCGCTGCCAGATTGCCCCAGTGTGCCTTGTTGCCAGCGGGGATTGCTGCCCTGTCAGCCTGGAAATCGCTTTGGCAAACCGGCGCCCAAACCTTTAAGTGGAAGATTGGTGTGGCTCCAATGGAGCAAGAGCAGGAGATCTTTGGCCAACTGACCCGTCTTTTGCCAGCGGAGGCTCTGCTGCGCCTGGATGCCAATGGGGGATTGACTCCAGCGGCAACGATCGCCTGGTTGCGGGTCTGCGATCGCACCTCCCAGGTGGAGTATTTGGAGCAACCGCTGCCGCCGGAACAGTTTATCCTCCTGATGCAACTGGCGCAACAGTTCCGGACGCCCCTGGCCCTGGATGAGTCAGTCGCCACGTTGGCCCAGGTGCAGACCTGCTATCAAAGGGGGTGGCGGGGGGTGTTTGTCATCAAGCCCGCGATCGCCGGTTTCCCCAGTCGGTTGCGCCAATTTTGTCAGCAGCACCGGATTGATGCCGTGTTTTCATCCGTGTTTGAAACAGCTATTGGGCGACAGGCTGGACTGCAACTGGCGGCGGAACTGGGCAACGGCAATCGGGCAACTGGCTACGGCACCGGCCACTGGTTTGCCGAGGCTGATCGGCTGAATTCGACCGATGTGGAAGTTCTATGGCATCACCTCTCGACTACCTGCAGCGATCGACTGATCATCCCTGGCTGATCTGTCCCGACAGTGAGCCGTTGGACTGGCTGTTGCAGCAGCGGATCGACGATCTGTCCCGCTATCCGTCACCTCGGCGGATTCTGCTGACCGACCGTCACCCCGTCTCTTTTCTGGCCGGCTATCTGGCAGCCTGTGCCACCAACCAGGCGGTCTTTCTCGGTAATCCTGACTGGGGGCAGGCCGAGTGGCAACAGGTGATGGAACTGGTGCGACCGCAGGTCATTTGGGGGGAAGGTAAGGGAGATGGGAGAGATGGGGAAGATGGGGAAGATGGGGAAGGTGAGTCTAGTCCTTTCCTGGCTTCCGCTTCTTCTTCTTCCAACACTCCTGCGGCCACAATCATGATTCCCACGGGTGGATCCTCCGGTCAGGTTCGCTTTGCCATGCATACCTGGGATACTCTGGCGGCTTCGGTGCAGGGGTTTCGGCAGCACTTTCAGGTGGATCAGGTGAATGTTTGCTGTGTGCTGCCGCTTTACCACGTTAGCGGTTTGATGCAAGCAATGCGATCGCTGTTGTCGGGGGGCAATCTGGTGGTGCAACCCTTCAAGCAACTGGAAGCTGGAGATCTGATCCCTGATCAGCCGTCCGACTATTTCCTGTCCCTGGTGCCGACTCAACTGCAGCGGCTCTTGCAAAACTCGACGCAGGCCGAATGGCTGACTCGTTTCCGAACCATTTTGCTGGGGGGGGCACCAGCCTGGCCAGAGTTATTGCAGCAGGCCCGTCAGTTGGGTATTCGCCTCTCACTGACCTATGGGATGACTGAGACGGCGTCCCAAGTTGTGGCGCTCCGGCCTGAGGAATTTTTGCAGGGTCAGTCGGCTAGTGGGAGTGTCTTACCCCATGCTCGTCTGACCATTCAAAGTGAAACCGGAGTCGTGCTGCCAGTTGGAACCGTGGGGCGGATCAGCCTGGCCGCTGACTCCCTGGCCTGGGGCTACTATCCGGTCCCGTTTGGCGATCGCACCTGCTATCAACCCGATGACCTGGGCTACCTAGATCACCAGGGTTATCTGCACATCGTTGGCCGCAGCAGCGACACGATCATCACTGGGGGAGAAAAGGTCTTTCCAGCAGAAGTCGAGGCCGCTATCCGGGCTACGGGACTGGTGCAGGATGTGGTCGTTTTAGGACTGGAAGACCGTCTTTGGGGCCAGATGGTCACGGCGGTGTATGTCTCCCCACCCACCCCTGGATTGACTGAGGGGCTGCAGCAAGCTCTGCGGGGTAAACTCAGCCCGTTTAAGCAGCCCAAATACTGGATCAGGGTTGACCACCTGCCGCGCAATGCCCAGGGCAAATTGAATCGATCAGCCTTGAAGGCATTGGCGAAACAACAGTTGGGGATATAGGGGTCAGCCGTCAGCCGTCAGGTATTGGGTGTTGGGTTTTGGATTTTGGCTGGCTGACACCCGGCACCTAACACCTGGCACCTAACACCCCATGTTATTCCCCATCCTGCTTATACCAATTCTCTTTAATGATGAGCATTATCTGACCCCTCCCAACCTCCCCTTGGTTCTAGCGTTAGCGGCGCGTAGCGCGGGAGGTGCCGCAGGCGGTGGGGTAAATTCTATGCAGCCTCAGATTAAATCGGTATTACTTCCCTCCTCTCCAGACCAGCGATGCAGCCAACTCTGAAGGGTTTTCGGTAGGGCCAGGCGTTTGCGGATGGATGGATCAATACAAATATGCCGAGTGACTGCCTGACTTAGGGGGCGCTGGTGGTCGGTGTCAGCGCAAATGGTGTAAGTAATTTCAAATTCGCTGTCGGTAATAGGGTGGGGAGTCAGGCGAATCGTCAGGCGATCGCCGCAGAACAGCGGACGCAGGAAGTCGACCTGGGCATGGGTGATGGGGACAGCCAGGTCCGTTGCCCGAAAAAAAGTCTTCAGATCAATCGCTGCTGCTGCTAGAGAAGCTTCATAGGCTTCATGGCATATGCTCAGCACATTGGCGAAATAAACAACTCCGGCCGCGTCCGTATCCTGGAAGCGTACAGTGCGATGGTAAAGAAACGACATTGATTCTCCGGAGCGGGTGAATAATAGGTGGAAAGTATTACCTGTTTAGCATCCTCTGGAAAAACCATGAAACCTGCCGTGCGATTTGTCAACGCGATCGCAACTTTGGTCGCCGTCTCGCTTCCCTCTGTCGGTCTGGCCCAGACGGTTGCTGGGTCGGCTGCTCACCCCCAGCCCCCTGCTCCTGGTCAACCAACTGCTGTCAGCCCATCGGTGCCTCAAGCCCAAGCAACTACTCCCAACCAGGCTCCTGCCCAGAAGACAGAACCCAATGGCCTCCAGGGGAATTACCTGGGAGTTTTGTTTGATGCCAACCAGTTACCTGAAAGTGCCCAATCCTTTCTCAATGCGGGCAACCAACCCATGTGGATCCTGAACCAGGCTGTGGGACAGTATCAGTCGTCTACCTCCACGGCCAAAACAGCTTCAGATCAGCAGACGGCTGCCAGCGGTAGTCAGTTCCAGGGACGGGTTGATCTGGCGAATAATCCGCTCTCGATTCGGGGAACGGTGTTTGTGGGGGCCAACGCCAATGCGGTCCTGCCAACCCTGTCCTACGATCTTCCCCTGGGAAAATCGACTAATCTCTATGCTGGTGCTGGCTATGCCATTGTGAATTCGAATGGCAGTGCAACTCCGTTGGGCAACCAGAATGGCATGGTTGTGACCACAGGGGTGGAGGCTTCCCTGGATCGGCGGATTGTGGTGTATGGCGATGCTAAACTGCCACTGAACGGAGTCAGTGCTGGCAGTAATCCTAAAGTACAGGTGCAATTTGGGGCTGGTTTTCGGTTTTAGGGAGGCAGCGGGCAGTGGGCAGCTAAACTCCTGCGGAGTCGCTACACGAACAGCGGTCGGCAAGTAGA
>Ga0272446_1008205_pt1 | contig 10032 bp, 8 predicted proteins | sample YNPCB0061_FD_194587 | JGI IMG/M metagenome (GOLD analysis project Ga0272446, IMG submission 194587) | Hot spring microbial mat communities from Yellowstone National Park, WY, United States - YNP-CB-006-1 | ecosystem: Environmental > Aquatic > Thermal springs > Hot (42-90C) > Sediment | place... | reverse complement strand
ACCGTTGTTTCTGGGTGGCGGGATCTGCCGTGACGACGATGACGGCATCATATCGGGATTCCAGTCCCAGCTCATAGAGGAGCGGGATTTCCACCACCACCAGGGGTTCGCCCTGAGCCGCCAGGACCGCCAGGCGGGCCTGGAGTTCCCGGTCGATCCAGGGATGGACAATTTCCTGCAGGCGACGCCGAGCAGCAGGGTGGGCAAAGACATGGCGGGCCAAGGCGGCGCGGTCCAGGGTGCCATCGGCCGCAAAAAAATCCTCCCCAAAGGCCTGCCGCAGGGCCTGCCAGGCCGGTTGTCCCGGGGCCACGACCTCCCGGGCAATGGCATCGCTGTCCAAGACCGGCAATCCCGCCTCCCGCAGGAGCGCTGCGACTGTGCTTTTGCCGGAGGCGATGCCGCCGGTGAGGGCTATTTTCAACATGGCAGATGGGTGAGAAAATCCAAGACGTGTTGAAAATCCGACGGCAGGGGTGCTTCCAGTTGCAAGGTTGCGCCGCTGTGCGGATGGCGAAACTGCAGGCGCCAGGCGTGCAGCAGTTGCCGGGTTACCAGGGGGCGGAGTGGGGCCAGGGCCGCGGGCAGCTGGGCCAGGCGTTTCTCCCCCCCGCCATATACTTTATCTCCCACCACCGGATGGCCAGCCGCAGCCATATGCACCCGGATCTGGTGGGTCCGGCCGGTGTGCAGGGTGAGTTCCAGGAGGCTAAAGGGGCCCGGGAACTCCTGCCGGCATCGCCAGGAAGTGGCTGCCTCCCGCCGGCGCCGCCCGATAACGGCCATTTTATGGCGCTGGCTGGGATGTCGGCCGATGGCCAGAGTGATGGTGCCGCTGGCCTCGGGCCAACGGCCCCAGACCAACGCCAGGTAGCGTTTATCCACCTCGCGGGCCTGGAATTGTTCCTGCAAATTCTGGAACGCCCGAGCAGATTTGGCAACCACCATGACGCCGCTGGTGTCTTTATCCAACCGGTGGACCAGCCCGGGACGCTGGACGTCGCCGATGCCTTCCAGGTCGGGGCAGTGATGGATCAGGGCATGGACCAGGGTGCCCTGACGCTGCCCGGCCCCGGGATGCACTGTCAGACCGGGGGGTTTATTGAGGACCAACAGGTCGGCGTCCTCGTAGAGGATGTCCAGGGCAATGGCTTCAGGCGTCAGGTGCCAGGGTTGGACCGCAGGTATGGTGCAGGTAAGATAATCGCCCGGCCGCAGGCGGTAATGGGCCGGCCGGACGCGATCGTTGACCCGGACGAGACCGTCTTTGATCCATTGCTGTATCCGGGAGCGGGAATAGTCAGCCAGTTTCTGAGCCAGGAATTGATCCAACCGGATATCCTGGTCAACGTCCTCAACTCGCCAGGCCTCTTGGGTCATGGGACTGATCAAGAGCGGACTTGGTTATGGCCATCCTCCCGGATTTCCGTGAAGATCATCCGTCCGGCGGTGGTCTGCAGGACGCTGGTCACCGCCACGTTCACCTCTTTGCCGATGAATTGCCGGGCGTTTTCAATGACCACCATGGTGCCGTCATCCATATAGGCGATTCCCTGGCCCTGGGATTTGCCCTCCCGGAGGATCTGCACCTGCATCATCTCGCCCGGCAGGACCGCGGATTTGAGGGAATTGGCCAGGTGGTTGATGTTCAAGACCTCGATGCCCCGCAGCTGGGCTACTTTACTGAGATTAAAGTCGTTGGTGACGATCTTGGCCCTCAGCTGCAGGGCCAAATCCATGAGTTTGGAGTCCACGTCCATCCGGTCGATATCCGTATCCAGAAATTCCACCCGCAGGCGATTCTGCTTCTGGATGCGATGCAGGATATCCAGACCGCGGCGGCCGCGGCTGCGCTTGAGATCGTCGGCGGAATCAGCGATGTACTGCAACTCCTTGAGGACGAATTTCGGCACGATCAACGAGCCTTCCAGAAAGCCTGTGTCGCACAGATCAGCGATGCGCCCGTCAATAATAACGCTGGTATCCAGGAGTTTCGGTGATTGACGTCCATACTTCGGCCCCTCCAAAAAATGCGGGGCCGCGATCTCGTCCATCTTCTTACTGCCCAACATCATGCCCACGTAACCGAAAATGGCCGAGAGAAAGATGTAGAGGGGGATCTGCAGATTGGGCAGCTCGAGGAATTGGTCAAAAGGGTAGCTGGCCAATTTGGCAATGGCCAAACCGGTAAAAAGGCCGAGGGTCCCGCCGATAATGGTTTTCAGAGGCACCCGTTTGATGATCTGTTCCAGTTGGATGGTAAGGACTGCCAGACTCAGACCGATGAGGCCTCCTGCCCATCCGGCCCACCAGAATTTTTGCAGGTGTGGGATCTGGCTACCGATGAGATAGCCGCTGACGGCGCAGATACTTCCGAGGATCCCTCCCACCAGAATTTTCTGCAGCACCCGCACTCACCTCTATTTCTTTTCGGTATCTGGGGTTGACAACGGCGGCGCCGACCAGCGGCAACACCGTCACGCCGTGGAGGTCCGCTCCAGCAGCGTGTTGATCTTTTCTTCGATCTTCTCTTCCCCTTTCTGTTCCGCAATGGATAGTTCTTTGACCAGGAGATTCCTGGCTGTGTCGAGCATTTTACGTTCCCCGAAAGATAGGTCTTTGTCAGATTTCAGGAGCGTGAGATCCCGGAGAACTTCGGCTACATGGACCAGGGAACCGGTTTTGATCTTTTCCATGTAGTCCCGATAGCGCCGGTTCCAGGTTTGATGCTCCACCACCCGCTCTTTTTTGGCAAGAATCTCATAAATTTGCGACACTGCCTGATTGTCGATGATGCTGCGCAGGCCGACGTTCATCGCCTGGCGGGTGGGAATCATGATGATCATATTGGTGTCAAGAATCCGCATGATGTAAAATTTTTGAGGTTGTCCCGAAATCTCCTTGTCTTCGATGGATTCGATTACCCCTACGCCATGAGCCGGATAAACCGCCAAGTCACCAAGTTGGAACATAACTCTACCTCCCACTCCTAATTACCAAAATTATATCAGATTTTTCCTCCGGCGCCAAGGAATTTTCCGAACTCGAGTAAGTTGCGAAATCATTTGCGAATCACGGTTGACTATGTTAGCATGTAGTACAAATTATCAGGCAAAAAGGCATGCAGGCCGAATTCCTCCAGATTTATTCCGTCAGTCAATTAACCAGAATGATCAAAAGCCGCCTGGAGGGGGAGTTTGCCCTGGTCTGGGTCAGCGGTGAAATCTCCAATGTGCGGTATCCGCAATCGGGTCATTGTTATTTTACCTTAAAGGACCAGACCAGTCAGATCCGGGTGGTGATCTTTCGCAGCAGTCTGCAGGCCTGCCGCCTGAAGCCGGCCGATACCCTGAAGATCATCTGCCGGGGGCAACTGACGGTCTATGAACCCCGGGGGGAATATCAGCTTATCGTTGATTACCTGGAACCTCTGGGGATGGGCGCCTTGGCCCAGGCCTTCGAGGAGCTGAAAAGCCGGTTGGCGGCCGAGGGCCTGTTCGATGCCCGTTATAAAAAGCCCATTCCGTTTCTGCCCCGGCGTTTGGGGGTGGTTACTTCACCCAGCGGCGCGGCGATCCGGGATTTTTTGCAGGTTTTGACCCGCCGCTTTCCCAAGGTGGAGGTGCTGATCTATCCGGTGCGGGTCCAGGGACAGGGCGCGGCCGCAGAAATCGCCGCGGCCATCCAGGCGCTCAATGCCTGGCCGGACATCGACGTGATCATCCTGACCCGGGGGGGCGGTTCCCTGGAGGATCTGTGGGCCTTCAATGAAGAGAGCGTCGCCCGGGCCATTTTTGCCTCCGAGGTGCCGGTGATTTCGGCCGTCGGCCATGAAATTGACGTTACCATCGCCGATTTTGTGGCGGATCTGCGGGCGCCGACGCCGTCGGCGGCGGCCGAATTGGTGGTCCGCCGTCAGGAAGAGCTGCGCCAACAGCTCAGCCGCCTGGCGGGAGCCATGCAGCGGCGCTTTCTGGGCCTGCGGCAGCAAGGCCAGGAGCGGCTGCGGCTGCTGGCGGCGCGCCTCGGCGATCCCCGCCGCCGGCTGGCCGATTTACGTCTGCGGCTCGACGACCGCTTGGAGCAACTGCTGCGGCTCTGGCACAATCGGCGCCGGGAGGTCGGTGCCCACCTGAAGTTGGCCGGGGCCCGTTTGAACCTGTTGAGCATCCGGCGGCAGAGTGAGCAGCAGCGCCTCCTGTTGGCGCGGCAGGCCCAGACCTTGGCGCGCCTTTGGACCTGGCGTCTCCAGGAATGGCGCCGTCAGGTGTCTTTTTGCCAGACCCGCTTAGAACAGCTCAATCCCAATGCCATTTTGGCCCGGGGCTATGCCATGGCCGCGGCCCTGCCCGAGGGGGTGATCCTCCGGGACGCCCGTCAGGTCCAGGTGGGGAGTGATGTTTTGGTATACCTCGCCCAGGGGGCTTTGCAATGCCGAGTTACCCGGCAGTGGCCGGAGAGGACGTATTCCCCGAGTAACCATGACTGAGCCCAGTTTCGAAGAAAATCTCCAAAAATTGGAAGAGATCCTCCAAGAGTTGGAACACGGCAATCTGCCCCTGGAAACGGCCCTGGCCAAGTTCGAGGCCGGCATGCAGCTCATCCGTCGCTGTAATGAACAGTTGGACGCGGTGGATCGCCGGGTCGAGATTCTGTTACGGGATGCTGACGGCAAGCTGACGCCCCAACCCTTTCTTCCTCCTGGAGACGGCAACGATGGCCAGGCTTGAGAACGCGGCTTGGCAGGCAGAGGAGCTACCATGGATTTGAAAGCCTATCTGGCGGCGCGGCAGGCCCTGGTGAACCAGGAATTAGACCGGGTTTTGCCGGTTGGACAGGGCCCCGGGGCCCGGGTGGTGGAGGCGATGCGTTATAGCCTCCTGGGAGGCGGCAAACGCCTGCGACCGATCCTCTGTCTGGCCGCAGCCGAGGCCGTGGGCGGGGCCGCGGCGCAGGTCCTGCCGGCAGCCTGTGCCCTGGAGATGATCCATACCTATTCCCTTATCCATGATGACCTGCCGGCCATGGACAACGACGATCTACGGCGGGGCCGGCCCACCTGTCACAAACAATTTGATGAAGCCACCGCCATCCTGGCCGGCGACGGGTTGCTCACGGCGGCCTTTCTGGTTTTGGCGGAGGGGGCGAGGCGGCAGCCGGCTCAGGCCGTTACCTACAGCGAAGTGATCCATCTTATTGCCCAGGCGGCCGGGCATGAGGGTATGGTGGGCGGTCAGATGGCCGATCTGTTGGCGGAGGGGCAGCCCAGCTCCCTGGAGCAGGTGGAGGCCATCCATCGCCTGAAAACCGGGGCTTTGCTCACTGCCGCGGTCCGCGCCGGTGCCCTGCTGGGCGGCGGCACTTCTGACCAGGTGGCCGCCTTGAGCCGCTATGGGGAAAAATTCGGCCTAGTCTTTCAGATTACCGATGATTTATTGGATGTGGAAGGCGATAGCGCCGAGATGGGGAAACCCACCGGCATGGATGCCGTCCGACAGAAGGCTACCTATCCAGGGGTCCTGGGTGTCGATGGTGCCAAAACCCAGGCGCAACATCTGGTGGCCGGGGCTCTGGCCGATCTGGCCGGCTTTGGCGAGGCGGCGGCGCCGCTCCGGGAACTGGTCCAATATTTATTGGTAAGACGCAAATAATCTCAGGAGTTAACCCTGTGAAACAAAATCCTCAGGCAGTACCGTTGGGGCCCAGTGGGCCTCCGGTCAGACGGAGGCTGTTGGAGACCATTAACAGCCCGGCTGATCTCAAAAAAATAGCCGTGGAACAGCTGCCGCAATTGGCCCAGGAGATCCGGGAGCTGATCATCAGCACGGTGGCCTGTACCGGTGGGCATCTGGCCCCCAACCTGGGAGTGGTGGAACTCACCATCGCCCTGCATTATGTCTTTGATTCTCCTCGGGATAAGATCGTCTGGGATGTGGGCCATCAGGCCTATACCCACAAAATACTCACCGGTCGCAAGGACATCTTTCACACCCTGCGCCAGTCCGGCGGTATCAGCGGCTTCCCGAAGCGGGCGGAAAGCCCCCACGATGCCTTTGATACCGGCCATAGTTCCACCTCCATTTCGGCGGCCTTGGGCATTGCGGTGGGGAAAGCGCTGAAAAAGGAACGGCGCCGGGTGGTGGCGGTGATCGGCGACGGCTCCATGACCGCCGGCCTGGCCTTTGAAGGCCTCAATAATGCCGGGGACCTTAATAAAGACCTGATCGTGGTCCTCAATGACAACGAAATGTCCATTTCGCCCAACGTTGGGGCCCTATCTTCGTTCCTCAGCCGCAAATTGACCAAACGGGCCATGGTCTACGCCCGGCGGCAATTTGAAAATTTCCTCAAGATGGTCCCCGGCATCGGTGAAGAATTGATGCTCTGGGCCAAAAAGAGCGAGGAATCTTTTAAGACCTTTCTGACACCGGGGATGCTCTTCGAGGCCCTCAAGTTCAACTATCTGGGGCCGGTGCAAGGCCACCGTTTTGATCATCTCCTGGAGACCTTCCAAAACGTCAAAAATCTCACCGGTCCCATCCTGGTCCATGTGATCACCACCAAAGGGAAGGGGTATCACCCGGCCGAATGTAATCCCACCTGTTTCCATGGCTTGGGGAGCTTCGATCTGGAAACCGGGGAGCCGAAAAAGACGCTGAGCGACTTGCCCAGTTATACGGCAGTTTTCGGCGATACCATGGTCAAACTGGCCAAGGAGGACCAGCGCCTGGTGGCCATCACGGCAGCCATGCCCGACGGCACCGGCCTGGTGGATTTCCGGTTGCATTATCCTGAGCGGTTTTTTGACGTGGGCATCTGTGAGCAACATGCCGTCACCTTTGCCGCCGGTATGGCTGTGGAAGGCCTGCGCCCGGTGGTGGCCGTTTATTCCACCTTCCTGCAGCGGGCCTATGACCAGGTGCTCCATGACGTCTGCCTGCAGAACCTGCCGGTGGTCTTTGCCTTAGATCGAGGCGGCATCGTCGGCGAGGATGGGGAGACCCATCAAGGGGTGTTTGACCTGTCGTATCTGCGGCACCTGCCCAACATGGTGGTCATGGCCCCGAAAGACGAAGATGAATTGCGCCACCTGCTCTTTACCGCCATAAACCACCAAGGCCCCATCGCCCTGCGCTACCCCCGGGGGAGTGCCGTGGGCGTGCCCCTCTCGCCGGTGCTGCAAACTATTCCCATCGGCCAGGCCGAGGTCTTGAGAGAAGGGCGGGAACTGCTCATCCTGGCGGTGGGGGCCTCGGTGTATCCGGCCCTGGAGGCGGCCGCGGAATTGGCCCGACAGGGGTTCCAGGCTGCTGTGATCAACGCCCGTTTTGTAAAACCTTTGGACCAGAGCACCATCCTCACTTGGGCGGCCAAATGCGGCCGCGTCCTGACCGTGGAAGAAAATGTGGTGGCCGGCGGTTTTGGCAGCGCCGTTTTGGAACTCCTGGCCGATCACGGCATGTTCGGCATCCCGGTGAAAAGGTTGGGAGTGGGAGATGTCTTCGTGGAACACGGCAGCCAGAAGACCCTGCGCCGGAAATACGGGTTGGACGCCCAGGGTATCCTGGAGCAGGCCCTGAGTCTTTTGGGCCAGGCCAATGGCAAGAAAAACGTGGTCTTTGGCAGTTTCTAACGCTCCTGCCCCTGGCAGCCATTCCTGGTCCTGCCAGGGGCAGACCTCTCCCTCCCGGTAATTTCCTCGGGCTGACCTCCCTGGCATCGATAGCGCCGCGTTGTTGAGCTGATTCTTCCTGCACTTCTGAATCCCTGCCACCTTGCTCCCGCAGCCTGACCGCGTTCAAGCGGTGAAACGTATGTTCAGATAATTGAACAGACGCCAGGCTTCATCAAAAAAAAACGAGAGATTACGGGAAGCCCGAAATTGGCATGGAAAATGAATGAGAAAGGGGGAGAGAGAAATACCGGCAGTTGAGGGAGCGAGAAAGGAACAATGAAAAAGAAGGACACGTTTTTCCAGACAGGCAGCGATCAGCCTTGGAGCGAGGCAGACCGCCGCGCCCGGGTGGCGGCGATCAAACGGGCCGTGGCTGCCGGGACCTATCAGTGCAACGACCGGGCGCTGGCGGACTGTCTGCTCACCGATCTCCTCTGGGAGCAATGGCAGCGCCAACGGTTGGGGAAACGTTTTACAGATTAAACGGTGTTGCCCACTTCGCCCAGGGTTTGGAAATAGATGCGCCGGATCAACCCGGGTTTGGCCTTAATCATCAGGCCCAGTTGCATGCAAACGTTGTAGAAGAGGGTTGGGGTGAAATTCAACGGCATAGCTTTGCGGCAGGAACTCAACAGTTGCCCCAGGTCGTGTTGCACCTCCCGGGCTTTCTGGCGGACGTTTTCCAGCCCGGCCCAGATGGGCAAGAGGATGATATCGGCCCTCTCCTGGAGACGGGCGATTTCGGCTTGCAGCCGATCGGCCTGATCGCGGCCGGCGGCATTGTTTTCCCCCTCGCTTTCCAGCCTTTCCAGGACAATCTCCACTCCCAGTTTTTCCAAAAATTTTAAGAGAAATTCTTTGGGGCCGGTTTCCCAGGCCGTCAGGCCCCAGATATCCTCGGGGATACCCACCGTCCGGATGCGCCGGCGGGGCAACAGCCGGCGTCCTTCCTTAACGACGCTGAAAAGTTGTTCTTTCAACTGTTGGAAATAGCCCTGTTTGACTTCCTTGAAGGAGCGGCGCAGATGCAGGCGGCCATGGGCCTTGAGTTTGGCAAAGAACCAATCCCGGCGCCAGAGGCGTCGCAGCACCGAGGGCCAGGTATAGAAGCCCTTCATGGCCCGCAGGGTGCCGAGCTGCAGTTCCAGGGGCGTCATATAGCGGGGCACAAAGACGGCGTGGTGGCCGTCGTAGTATTGCCAATCCTGGTGCAGAAGCCGATTCTGGCTGGCCAACTCATCATAAACGGGTGTGCCGGGGATGGGCGTCAGAATCAGATATTGGAGGGAATCGATGTCAATGTCATGGGAAAATTTAACCGTCTCCCGCATGACCTGGAGGGTGTCTTCTTCGGAGCCGAAGACAAACATACCGTGGACTGCAATGCCGCTGCGGTGAAAGGCGGTCACCGCCTGCCGGATGTCGGCAACGGTCTGGCCTTTTTTAAAGGCCTGCAGGGTGGCCGGATTAATGGATTCCAGGCCGATGAAGACCATATAACAGCCGCTGCGGGCCATGAGGTCCAGGAGTTCCGGATCTCGGGCCGCCTCCACCCGCACCTGGGCACTCCACTCCACCTTCATCCCCTCGGCGATCATACGGCGCAAGAGTTCCTTGCTGCGGGTCAGATCAGCGGTAAAATTATCGTCACAGAAGAAAATATGCTTGGCCTGACTGCCATTTTGCCGGATTTCGGCCAGAACCCGGTCGATGGCATTATAACGGAATTTGCGGCCGAACAGGAGGATCACCGAACAGAAGCGGCAGCCATAGGGGCAGCCCCGGGAAGTGGCAATGGAGACGACGCTCTGTTTCCCCGGCTGCCAGCCATGGATGAGCCGATAATCAGGGATGGGGAGGGAGTCCAGGTCTTGGAAAAACGGCCGCCAGGGATTGAGGCGGACGCCGCCGTCAACGTGGTAACAGAGGTTGCCGATGCCGTCGAGACTGGCATTGGCATTCAAGGCTGCCACTAATTCCGGCAGGGCTTCGTCGGCTTCACCACAGATGACGTAGTCGGCGTGGGCCAGGCTCTCCTCCGGCAGAAAACTGGGGTGGGGCCCGCCGATGACCACTGGAATACCCTGGCTGCGGTAGTAATCCCCCAATTGCAGGGCCCGGGGCATGGTGGGGGTGATGGAGGAGATGCAGACCAGGTCAGGGGCAAAATCCAAAGAGGTGAGGTTGGGGCGGCAGATTTCCTCAACCACGACTTTCACGTTATACCCCTGATTCCTCAGGATTGTCCCCAAAAGAACACAACCCAGGCGGGGAATGGCGACTCGAGAAAATATATGGGGACGGGGGTTGCGGGGTTCGATAAATAAAATGTTCTGAATCGGTCGGTCCATAGGTCT
>Ga0272446_1008204_pt1 | contig 10033 bp, 5 predicted proteins | sample YNPCB0061_FD_194587 | JGI IMG/M metagenome (GOLD analysis project Ga0272446, IMG submission 194587) | Hot spring microbial mat communities from Yellowstone National Park, WY, United States - YNP-CB-006-1 | ecosystem: Environmental > Aquatic > Thermal springs > Hot (42-90C) > Sediment | place... | reverse complement strand
ATGGGTGACCCTACCTTCCAGGTATTCCTTCAGCGGCCACATGCCGGTCCTTACGGCCATCCTGCCGATGGCCACCATTTCTTTCGGGTCGAAGTCCCACCCGGTGGGACAGGGGGCATGGGCGATAATCAGCCGTGGTCCCGCCAGGTTCCTCGCCTTCTCGAGTTTTCGGGCCAGGTCCAGAGGCTCGGCGCCGGTGACGGTCGCCACATAGGCGGGCCGGTGGGCGGCCCAGATTGCGAACAGGTCCTTCTTGAACCCCCTGTAGCCGACCGGTCCCTTGCTGGTGGCGGTCTTCGCCCCGTGGGGGGTGGCGGCCGACGCCTGCTGGCCGGTGTTTCCATACCCCTCGTTGTCGTAACAGACATAGAGGAAATCAAGGTGGCGGTCCATGGCCCCGGACGTGGCGGATAGTCCCATGCCGCAAGCCGAACCGTCCCCGGTGAGAACCACCACCTCCAGGTCCTCCTCCGGCTTGAGGCGACCTTTGGAGTGCAGGATATCCAGGGCGTCCCTGACCCCCTGGGCGCCCGCCGGCGCCGAGGCCATGGCCGTATAAAGCCACGAGCCGCGAAAGGGGGTGAACGGGTAGTTGGCCAGCAGGGTCATGCATCCGGCCGCGTTGACGAACACGGTCTTGTCGCCGATGACGTCGCAGATCTCCTTGACGGCTTCCAGCCCGCCGCATCCGGCGCACATGGGGGTGCCCGTGCCGAAGCGGTGTTCGGTCGCAAGGTCGCGGATGCTACCGAACGGCTTATCTGTCATGGCACATCCTCCTGTCCTGAATCCGGATTCAGGCCCTGTTTTCCTCCCGCCACGCCCCGGCGATGGCTTGCAATTTCCTCACCTCGGCCAGTTCCTCTCTGGTGAAGAGGAGTCTGGCCGGCGGCGCCCGTCCATCCAGAACGGCCTTGGCGGTCACCGACTCCATCTCGTAGAATTCCTCCGCAGCGATGTCGCGCCCGCCCAGCCCGCCGATGAAGGAGGTGATAACGGACGGCGCATCGGGGCGGCCGTAAAGGACCGAAGAAATTTCGGAATGGAGCACTCCTCCCATCCCCATGGAAAGGTTCTGGTCGATGACGGCCACCCCCCTCTTTCCGGCGAGAACGCGCCTTATCTCGTCGCGGGGAAGAGGCCGAAGCAGGATCGGCCGCAGCAGCCCGACCCGGCGGCCCGCCTTTCGCAGCTCGTCAACGGCGTCCCGCGCCTTGGTGGCGAACGACCCCATCATGACGAAGACGATTTCCGCGTCATCGGTCCGGTACTCCTCAAGAGGCGCGTAAGACCTGCCGAAAATCTTCTCGAAATCGCCTGCCACCTCGCTGAAGACCGGTATGGCGTTCAGTGCGGCCAGGTGAGCCTCATAGCGGAAATAGGAGTAAAGGCTGCCGCCCAGGACCGCCACCGCCTCGCTGACCGGCGCGCCCGCACGGAAACGGATGTTTTCCGGATCGTAGCCGCCAATGAACCGAGCGGCCGTCTCCGGGTCCGGAATCTCCACCGGTTCGCGGGTGAAGGAGAGGTAGAAGCCGTCCAGGTTTACGATGACCGGGAGGCGGACCCTCCGGTCCTCCCCCAGCCGGTAGGCGATCAGAACGGCGTCCAGGACCTCCTGGCAGGTGCAACAGTGGATCTGGAGGAAGCCGCTGTCCCGGGCCGCCAGGATATCGTTATGGTCCGGTTCCAGGGTGATGGGCGAGGAGAGGCCGCGGGAGACGTTGACCAGGACGAAGGGCGCCCGCCACCCGGACACCGTGTAGAGCATCTCCATGCCGTAGAGGAGTCCCTGGCTGGATGTGGCGGTGAAGACCCTCACCCCGGTGGCGGCGGCCGCCCCAGCTGCGGTGATCATGGAATGCTCGGATTCAAGGGTGGTCATCCTGCAGTCCATTTGCCCCGTTTCGGCCCAGAGGGCGATGGTCTCGATGATCTCGGTCTGAGGGGTGATGGGGAACGCCGGCACATACTCCGCACCCGCCAGGCGGGCGCCCCAGGCCGCGGCGCTGTTGCCGGTGAGCAGGACTCGCTTCATTTCCGGTCTCCCCCTTTCTCCCCGGGCGGGCCGTCATGCTCGGGCACCGCCCTGATGGCTCGGGCCGGACACTGCTCCATGCAGAGGAGGCACCCCTTGCAGTGGTCGTAGTCGATGCGGGGCCACCCCTCATCGTCCAAGACAATGGCGTTTTCCGGGCAGTAGATGCTGCACAGTGAACAGCGCTTGCACGCTTCCAGGTCGATGACCGGGCATTCGGTGCGCCACAGACCGGTCTTCAACATCCCGCTGGTGGCGGGAGCAAAGACGGCAGGCGCGGACAGATCGGCCGCATCGAACGGAAAGGCAATCCAGTCGGGTCGCCGGAAGCCGTCCGCACTGATTCCCGCGCCGGCCGCCACGCACCCCTCCCAGCCCGCCGTCAGATCATAGGGGCGAAGCGCCATGGCCAGGTTCCTGGCCACCATGGCCTCTCCCAGGTGGAAGAGCTCCGAACGGATGGCCTCCTCAAGTGAGGAGCGGGAAACGACCCCCGTGAGACGCGCAGCGGCCCCGGCGCAGGCGGCGCCGACAAACCGGATCCCGTAGGTCCCCTCCGTCTCCGGGACCGCCGGGAAGGTGACGATCGGTCCATTATGTCCGGTCCGCTCCCTCCATGTGCCGGAGTTCTCCCCGCTGTTGATCAGGAGCACGGTCCGGTCCGTGACGCCGTGCAGCACCCCGGCGGCCGGAATGGGCACCAGGGTCTCGTCGGCGACGATGACCAGGTCCGGACGGTGGATGATCCCCCGCTCGTTGATGGCCTGGCGCGAGGCGCGCACATAGGCGAAGATGGGGGCGCCGCGGCGCTCGGCCCCGTAGCGGGGAGCGTCCTGCACCTCGTACCCCTCCAGGAAGAAGGCGGTCCCCAGGATGCGGCTGGCGGTCTTCATCCCCTGGCCGCCGCGCCCGTGGAACCGTATTCTATAGATGGCCGACAAATCGCTCCTCATCTTCTCCGTCACTCCATCCGCTTCGATGGTCCCGCCACCAGTTAAATTTTCGGGCTCGTCCAGGATGTCGGGGGGCGCCCCCCGCATGTTTGAAGATTACTACGCAATCGGGGCGAAGCAAGCGGTGGAAGAAGAGCGGCGTTGCCCGATGATTAGCTGTTGCCTTCATTCCAGACCCATGCTAGCTTTTTACCATGCCGGGGCGACCTGGCCTGGATTTCCGTAGCATTTTATCGTTCGGGGAATGGAAGAACCCGGAATACTTTCGAAACCAGTGCGTCGGACCGGTGAGAAGTTTCAAAACCAGGGAGGATCCCAATGAAAAACTACGATAAGCTCTTTATCGACGGTCAATGGCTCCCCTCTTGCAGCGGAAAGAGTATCCACATCATCCATGCAACCACGGAACAGGTTATGGGACAGGTGCCGGAGGGAACCCTCCGGGATGTGGAGCTGGCGGTCGCCGCGGCCCGGACGGCTTTTACAAGCTGGGCGGCCACACCCGTCACAACCCGCGGCGGGTTCCTGGACAAGTTGCACCAGGGCCTCGTCGCCCGCGCCGAGGAGATCGCCCAGACCATCAGCGCCGAAGTGGGAATGCCCCTGAAGCTTTCCCGCCGGATCCAGGCCGGGCTGCCGGCGGCGGTCATGTCGAGCTACGCCCGGCTTGCCGAAGATTACGCCTTCGAGGAACGGCTCGGCAACTCCCTGATCCTTCGGGAACCGGTCGGCGTCGCGGCCTGTATCACTCCCTGGAACTATCCCTTGCACCAGGTCGTCGCCAAGGTGGCGCCGGCTCTGCTGGCCGGATGCCCCGTCGTCCTCAAACCAGCCTCGGAGGCGCCCCTCTCCGCTTTCATCCTGGCGGAAATCGCCCACGAGGCGGGTCTGCCGCCAGGAGTGTTCAATCTGGTGAGCGGGCCCGGGCGGGAGGTGGGTGACGCCCTGGCAAGGCATCCCCTGGTCGACATGATCTCCTTCACCGGCTCCACGTCCACGGGCAAGAATCTGGCGGCGGCGGCCGCGGCCACGGTGAAAAGGGTCTCACTGGAGCTCGGCGGCAAGTCCGCGGCAATCATCCTCGACGATGCGGATCTGCCGGCAGCCGTGAAGGGAGTCCTCGCCGCCTGTTTCCTTAATTCGGGGCAGACCTGCAGCGCCCATACCCGCATGCTGGTCCCTGAAACCTGCTACGAAGAAGTCAAGGCATTGATTGCGGAAGCGGCCGCAACATACCTGCCGGGCGATCCCTTCGACGACAAGACCAGGATTGGGCCGCTGGTATCTGCGGCTCAGCGGGAGATGGTGAGGGAATACATCAGGAAAGGAATCGCCGAAGGGGCGGAACTGCTGGTCGGCGGTCCGGAACCGCCGGAGGGGCTGGAAACGGGCTTTTTCGTCAAGCCGACCGTATTCGGACGGGTCACCCCGGACATGACCATCGCCAGGGATGAAATCTTCGGCCCGGTGCTGGCGGTACTTACCTATACCGATGAAGACGATGCCGTCCGCATCGCCAACGACAGCATCTACGGCCTCTCCGGCGGGGTGTGGTCGGCGGACAAGATCCGGGCGGAACGTGTCGCCCGGCGAATGCGCACCGGCCAGGTCGACATCAACGGCGCTCCCTTCAACCTCATGGCGCCTTTCGGCGGTTACAAGCAGTCAGGTCTCGGCCGGGAGCTGGGTGTCTTCGGCCTGGAAGAATTCCTGGAAATCAAGGCCGTCCAGTTCAAGGACTAGGCGAATCGGTCCGCAGCGCCGACCGTCGTTCTGCCGGAGACCGACGGTCGGCGCCCCCTTACTCTCGGCGCCGCTTTCACGCCATCACGATCAGGAGGTCTTCCTTCTCCACCTTTTCCCCCTCCGCGAACAGCACCTCGGCTACCCTGCCGTCTTCCCTGGCCTTGATGTTGGTCTCCAGTTTCATGGCCTCGGTCACCATCAGCACATCCCCGGCCTTGACCTCGTCCCCCGCCTTGACGTTGACCTTGAGCAGCTTGCCCGGCATGGGCGCGCCGATGTGACGGGGATTGGACTTGTCGGCCTTCAGCCGCTCCTTTTCCTCCACCGCCACCGTCAGGTCGCGGACGCCCACCTGGCGGGCCAGGCCGTTGAGCTCGAAGTAGACCTGGCGGGTGCCGTCGGGATGAACCGCGCCGATGGCGTTCAGCTTGATGATCAGGGTCTTGCCGGGGTCGATCTCCACCGCGGTCTCCTGCCCCGGCTCCAGCCCGTAGAAGAAGATGGGGGTGGGCACCACCGAGGTGTCGGAGTAGCTCCGGCGGTGCCGGTCGAACTCCGGGTAGACGTTGGGATAGAGGATGTGCGACAGAAGGGCCTTGTCGTCCACGGCATGCCCCACCTTCTCCTGGAGCTTCTCCCGTTCGGCCTCGAAGTCCACCGGCTCCAGCAGCTCGCCGGGACGGCAGGTGATGGGCTCCTCCCCTTTCAGGATGATCTTCTGGAGCTTCTCCGGAAACCCGCCGTAGGGCTGGCCGATCATCCCCTTGAAAAAGCCGACCACGGATGCCGGGAAAGTAAGCTCTTCTCCCTTGGTATAGACGTCTTCCACCTTGAGGTTGTTCTTGACCAGGAAGATGGCCATGTCGCCTACGACCTTGGAGGACGGAGTCACCTTGATGATGTCCCCGAACAGGAGATTGACCTGATGATACATCTCCTTGCACTCGTCCCACCGGTCCAGAAGGCCCAGGGCCGCCACCTGAGGCTTGTAGTTGGAGTACTGGCCGCCCGGAATCTCGTGATGGTACACCTCGGCGGTGCCGCTTTTCAGCCCCGATTCAAACGGCGCATAGTAGTCCCGCACCGTCTCCCAGTAGTTGGCCAGCTTCTGCAGCCCCGCCTCGTTGAGCTCAGGGTCCCACCGGCTCCCCTTCAGCGCGGCAAGCACGGCATTCAGGTTCGGCTGGGAGGTGAGCCCGGAGAGGGACGACAGGGCCGCGTCGACGATGTCCACCCCCGCCTGGCAGGCCATGAGAAGCGCCGCCTCGCCGTTGCCCGAGGTGTCGTGGGTGTGAAGGTGCACCGGAATGCCGATCTCCTCCTTCAAAGCCTTGACCAGCTTGTGGGCCGCAAAGGGCTTGAGCAGCCCCGCCATGTCCTTGATGGCCAGAATGTGGGCCCCCATCCGCTCCAGCTCCTTGGCCAGGGAAACGTAGTATTCCAGCGGATACTTGTCCCGCTTCGGGTCGGTGATGTCGCCGGTATAGCAGATTGCCGCCTCGCATACCTTGCCGGTCTTCCGGACCGCATCCATGGCCACCGTCATCCCCTTGGTCCAGTTGAGGGAGTCGAACACCCGGAAGACGTCGATGCCGGAGGCGGCCGCCTCTTCCACGAAGCGCTCCACCACGTTGTCGGGATAGTTGGTGTACCCCACGGCGTTGGAGCCCCGGAGGAGCATCTGGAACAGGATGTTGGGAATCGCCTCCCGCAGCTTGTGCAGCCGCTGCCAGGGGCATTCCTTCAGAAAGCGCATGGCCACGTCGAAGGTGGCGCCGCCCCACATCTCCAGGGAAAACAGCCCAGCCCCCAGGTGCGCCGTGGGCTCGGCGATGCGCAGGAGATCAAACGTCCTCACCCTGGTGGCCAAGAGGGACTGATGGGCGTCCCGCATGGTGGTGTCGGTGATGAGGAGCCGCTCCTGCTCCAGGATCCACCGGGACAACCCCTCGGGACCACGCTCCCGAAGGATGTCGGTGGTCCCCGGCGGAGGCTTCACGCCGGCGCCGATCTCGGGCGCCTTCGCCTCCAGCAGCTCGGCCGAACGGAGCGGCCGGGCGATGCCGGGGGAGCCGTTGATGATCACGTTGCCCAGAAAGCTTAGAATCTTGGTGGCCCGGTCCTTCTTCTCCCGCAGGGTCAACAGCTCCGGATGCTTGTCGATGAACGAGGTGTCGCACCTGCCGGCCAGGAAGGTCGGATGGGTCACCACGTTCTCCAAAAACGGAATGTTGGTGTTGACCCCGCGGATCCGAAACTCCCGCAGGGCCCGGTCCATCACCCGGGCCGCCTCCCGGAAATGGAGCCCCCAGGTGCTGAGCTTGACCAGCAGCGAGTCGTAGTGGGGGGTGATGTGAGCCCCGGCAAAGGCGTTGCCCGCGTCCAGCCGGACCCCGAAGCCCCCAGGAGAACGGTACGCCTTGAGGGTGCCGAAATCGGGAGCAAAGCCGTTGGCCGGATCCTCGGTGGTGATCCGGCACTGTATGGCGTAGCCCCGCATGGAAATAGCCTCCTGACAGGGAATGTCGATCTCCGGATCGGAAAGCTTCACCCCTTCGGCCACCAGAATCTGGGCCTGAACCAGGTCCCGGCCGGTGATCATCTCGGTGACCGTGTGCTCCACCTGAATGCGGGGGTTCATCTCGATAAAGTAGTAGTTCCCCTCCTGGTCCAGAAGAAATTCCACGGTGCCGGCGTTGCGGTACCGCACGTGGCGGGCCACCTTCAGAGCCGCCTCGCACAGCTCCAGGCGCTTCTCCGGGGTGAGGCTCAAGGACGGCGCGAACTCCACCACCTTCTGGTGGCGGCGCTGGATGGAGCAGTCCCTTTCAAAAAAATGCACCAGGTTACCGTAGTTGTCCCCAAGAACCTGCACCTCGATGTGCTTGGGATGCTCGATGTAACGCTCCAGAAACACCGCCGGATTGCCAAAGGCGGCCCGCGCCTCGCTGGCCGCGCTGGCCAGCCCCTCCAGCAGCTCCCGCTGGTTCCGGGCCACCCGCATCCCCCTCCCCCCGCCGCCCGCCGCGGCCTTGATGATCAGGGGATAGCCGGACCTGTCGGCGAATCGAATCGCCTCCTCCTCGGAAGCGATGGGGTTCTCGGTTCCGGGAATCACCGGCACCCCGGCCGCAACGGCCACCTGGCGCGCCGCAATCTTGTCCCCCACCATCCGCTGCATCCCCGCCGTGGGACCGATGAAGACAATCCCGGCCGCTTCGCATTTTTCAGCGAATTCGGAGTTCTCGGACAGGAATCCGTAACCGGGGTGGATGGCGTCCACCCCCTTGGCCAGGGCGAGTTCGATGATCTCCTCAATCCCCAGATAGGCCTCCACCGGACTCTTCCCCTTCCCCACCAGGTAGGCCTCGTCGGCCTTGTAACGGTACAGGGACAGCTTGTCCTCCTGGGAATAGATGGCCACCGTGGAGATGCCCAGCTCGCTGCACGCACGGAAAATACGTATTGCTATCTCGCCCCGGTTGGCGGCCAGCACCTTTTTGAATTTTCTCTTTTCCATATCTGGCTCCCTGATCGGAAATTACGGAAACATAAAACAGGGGTGTTTTCGTGCGGATCTTCGCAAGCATTTGAGAACTGCACGTCAAACCTAGCATATAAAGGTCTTATAAGACCAGATTCGCGTTTGGTTGTCAACCATCTATCCGCCCCTCCGTTAACAAATAAAAAATGGTTATACATGCCTAACAGTGAATAAATTTTCATTCCGATCAACAATAACCTTTGAATAACAAGCACACCATGATAGAATCGCCCATCATGCAACCATCGACAAAGGAGATACAGTCAGATGCAATTATCCATCAACCCAGTTTTTCGTCTTTTTCTCATCTCCGTCTCAGTACTTCTGATTCTGACGGGAACGTCGTTCGGCAAGGAAAAGAAGCAAGCGGCCAAAGAAAAAACCTCCGTCACACCGGCCGTTGTCGCTACGGTGAACGGAACCGCAATAACCCGGGTCGAACTGGACCGAGCCGTAAAGATTATGCTGTCCCAGAACAACGGCGGCAAGGCTCTCTCCGACGAGGAGCGGAAGATGGCCGAAAAGTCGGTTCTGGAACAGCTTATCTCGGCGGAACTTCTCTATCAGGCGGGTCAAAAGTTCCAGATCAGCGATGCCGATAAAAGGGTCGATGCCCAGGTCAATCAGAACAAGGCCAAATTCGCCTCGCAGGAAGTATACGAAAAAGCGCTGAAGGAAAACGGACTCACCGAAAGCGATTTGAGACTGTTCGCCCGGAAAGAGATTTACATCAACAATCTCATCGAGAAGGAGATCGCGTCCAGGGTGAACATTTCCGATGCGGAAGTGAAGAAATTCTATGACGAGAACATTGACAAGTTCAAGCACGAGGAGATGGTCCAGGCGAGCCATATCTTGGTAGGCGTTGATTCCAAGGCTTCAGATGAAGACAGGAAGAAGGCGAAGGAAAAGGCCGAGGCCCTTTTGAAGAGGATCAAGGGGGGTGAGGACTTCGCCGAAGCGGCCAAAAAGGAATCCGACTGCCCCAGCTCGGCGCAGGGCGGTGACCTGGGGTATTTCAGCAAGGGGCAGATGGTACCCGCCTTCGAAAGTGCCGCGTTCTCACTCAAGCCGGGAGAAATCAGCAACGTGGTTGAAACCCAGTACGGCTATCACATCATCAAGATGGTTGACAGGAAGCCGGCCGGAACCGACGCCTTCGACGACGTCAAGGGGAGAATAAAGTCATATCTGCAAGTCCAGGAAATTCAGAAAGGAATTGGAGATTATCTTGAGAAACTGCGCCATGAAGGGAAGGTCGAGGTAAAGCTTTCCTAGGCAGCCGTATCCATGATGCTGAAAGGGCGCATCCGTTCCATTCGGTGCGCCCTTTTCTTTGCTTTGGCGGCGATCGGCCGCCCCTGTTATTTCTTGTCCAGAAACATCTTCAGGAGATCTATCGGCACCGGAAAAATGATGGTGGAATTCTTCTCGGCGGCGATCTCCGTCAGGGTCTGCAGAAAACGCAACTGAAGGGACATGGGCTCGCCGGCCAGGACGTTCGCGGCCATGGCGAGCTTCTCCGACGCCTGGAGTTCTCCTTCGGCGTGAATGACCTTGGCCCGCCGCTCCCGCTCCGCCTCGGCCTGCTTGGCTATGGCGCGCATCATTTCCTGCGGGAGGTCGATATTCTTCACCTCCACGTTGGAAACCTTGACACCCCACGGCCCCGTATGGCGGTCCAGAATTTCCTGTAGTTCCTTGTTGATCTTTTCCCGGTTAGCCAAGAGCTCATCCAGTTCCACCTGGCCG
>Ga0272446_1008201_pt1 | contig 10039 bp, 7 predicted proteins | sample YNPCB0061_FD_194587 | JGI IMG/M metagenome (GOLD analysis project Ga0272446, IMG submission 194587) | Hot spring microbial mat communities from Yellowstone National Park, WY, United States - YNP-CB-006-1 | ecosystem: Environmental > Aquatic > Thermal springs > Hot (42-90C) > Sediment | place... | reverse complement strand
GGGCCAGGGTATCTGCTACCACCGCGTTGCAAAAAGCCGAATCGCTCACATCCCCAACCTGGGCCCCTGCGTCGATCTCACTGGCGATCTGTGGGGCGCGCTCCTGGTTGCGATCCACAATCACCACGTGGGCGCCTGAACGAGCAAACTCTCGTGCCGTAGCTTCCCCCATGCCCGAAGCGCCCCCGGTCACGACCACCACTTTTCCCTGGAAATCCACAAGCGCTCCTTATCTGAACAAAAGTGATTGTATTGATGTGGGCGAACTAAGGTCAACTGTTTGGAACGGGACGTTGCTCTCTAGCCCCACACTGGTATACTTCCCTGCGGAGAAGGTATACCAACGCTGCGGCACGTTTTTTATAGGAGGTTCAATGGTTTTAATCGCAGTTCCCAAAGAGACCGCCCCGGGCGAACGCCGGGTGGCGCTTACGCCAGAGATAGTGGGCCGTCTGATCAAGGAAGGCTGGGCGGTACGCCTCGAGACGGGCGCAGGCGCCCAGGCCTACTACAGCGACGACGCTTACCGCAACGCTGGGGCTGACGTGGTTACCAGAGACCAGCTATTCAAAGGTGCACAGGTGGTGTTTACCGTGCAGCCCCTGGAAGAGCCTGACCTGGCCCAGCTCGAGCCCGGTACCATTGTGGCGGGCCTGATGTACCCCCACCGCAACCCGTCGCGGGTGCAGGCCATGGCTACGGGCAAGATTTCCGCCCTGGCTATGGAGCTGGTGCCCCGCATCACCCGTGCCCAGAGCATGGATGTGCTGTCTTCCCAGGCCACCGTGGCCGGGTACGTGGCGGCCCTGATTGCGGCCCGCGAGAGCAGCCGCTTCTTCCCCATGCTCACCACGGCCGCTGGTACCATCCGTCCGGCCAAGGTGATGGTGATGGGTGTGGGGGTGGCGGGCTTGCAGGCCATCGCCACTGCGCGCCGCCTGGGGGCCAACGTCTGGGCCTACGATGTGCGCAAAGCCGCTGCCGAGCAGGCCCTTTCGCTGGGGGCCAAGGTGATTGAGCTGCCCATCAGCGCCGAGGGCGAAGGGGGCTATGCCCGCGAGCTAACCGAAGAAGAAAAGAAAATTCAGCACGAGGCCCTGGCCAAAGAAGTGGGCAGCATGGATGCGGTGATCACCACCGCCCAGATTCCGGGCCGCAAAGCGCCCATCCTCATTACCAAAGACATGGTGGAGCGCATGAGCCCTGGCGCGGTGATTGTAGACCTGGCTGCTGAGTCTGGTGGCAACTGCGAGCTAACCCAGCCCGGACAGACCCTCGAGGTCGGCGGGGTCAGGGTGGTGGGGCCTTTGAACCTGCCCAGTGCGCTTTCGGTGCACGCCAGCGAGATGTACGCCAAAAACCTCTACAACCTATCCAAGCTGCTTATCAAAGATGGGCAGCTTGCGCCCGACTGGGGCGACGAAATTCTGGCAGGGGCTCTTCTGACCCACCAAGGCGAGATCACCCATGCGCCCACCCGGGCGCTGGTAGGAGGTGCGTGATGGACTCAACCTGGGCTGCGCTGTATATCTTTTTGTTGGCGGCTTTTACCGGATACGAAGTGATTAGCCGGGTGCCGGTTATTTTGCACACCCCCCTGATGTCGGGTTCCAACTTCATCCACGGCATTGTGGTGGTGGGGGCTATGGTGGTGCTGGGCCACGCCGAAACACCCTTAGAACAGGCCATTGGCTTTTTTGGGGTGATTCTGGGCGCGGCCAATGCTGCTGGGGGCTATGCCGTAACCGAGCGGATGCTGGAAATGTTCGAGCGGAAGCCGAAGGGGGGTCAGTAGCTTAAGACAGACCGCCGGTAGCCCCAGGGCTACTTGGCTATCTGCTTTTGCGATCCGCAGTTATGGAAAACTTCGTCGAGCTTATTTACTTTGTTACGGCCTTCCTTTTCATCCTGGGCCTGAAGCGCATGTCCTCGCCCAATACGGCCCGCAGTGGGGTGATCTGGGCTGGGGTGGCGATGGTCGCGGCTACCCTGGTTACCTTTTTTGTCCCCGGCCTGCACAACCAGGGTCTGATGATTCTGGCGGTCATCCTCGGTACGGTGGTGGCCTGGATTGCCGCCAAGCGGGTACAGATGACCGATATGCCCCAGATGGTGGCCATCTACAACGGCATGGGGGGGGGTGCTGCAGGGGCCATCGCGGCGGTTGAGCTTTTGCGGGGGGAGTTCGGTGAGGCTCAGGGGCTCAAGTTCCTGGCCATCCTGGGTGCGCTTATAGGTTCGGTTTCCTTCACTGGCAGCCTAATCGCCTTTGCCAAACTCCAGGGCCTGATGTCGAGCCGGCCTATCCAGTTCCCTGCCCAGAAGCTGGTCAATGCGGCGGTGGGGGTGGGGGCTTTGCTGCTGGCCATAATGGTGCTCCTCACCCAGTCGGGGCCCTTGGTTCTGGTGTTCTTCCTGCTGGCGTTGGGTTTTGGGGTGCTCATGACCCTGCCGATTGGCGGGGGTGATATGCCGGTGGTGATCTCGCTCTACAACGCCTTTACCGGGCTGGCGGTGGGCTTTGAAGGCTTTGCCATCGGCAATGCTGCACTCATCGTGGCCGGTACAGTGGTGGGGGCCGCCGGTACCCTGCTCACCCTGCTGATGGCCAAGGCCATGAACCGCAGCTTGTGGAGCGTGCTGGTGGGCGGGTTTGGTGTAGAGCAGGACAGCGGCGAGGTTAAGGGTAGCCTCAAGCCGATTGACCTCGAGGACGCCGCGGTCATGCTGGCTTATGCCTCCAAGGTGATTTTTGTGCCGGGCTATGGCATGGCGGTGGCCCAGGCCCAACACAAACTGCGTGAGCTGGCGGATGTGCTCGAGGCCAAAGGTATCGAAGTCAAGTTTGCCATTCACCCGGTGGCAGGCCGTATGCCCGGCCACATGAACGTGTTGCTGGCCGAGGCCGGGGTAGCCTACGAGAAGCTCTACGACCTGGAAGACATCAACCCCGAGTTCCCCCAAGCCGATGTGGCAGTGGTCATCGGCGCCAACGACGTAGTGAACCCCGCTGCCCGGCGCAAGGGCTCGCCGCTGTATGGCATGCCGATTTTAGAGGTGGATAAGGCCAAGAACGCCATCGTGATTAAGCGGGGCCAGGGCAAAGGTTTCGCGGGGGTAGAAAACGAGCTGTTCTACGCCGACAACACCCGGATGCTCTATGGCGATGCCCAAAACGTACTGGGGCAACTGGTTCAGTCCCTCAAGAAACTTTAGGTTTCAGTAGCGGACTGGTCGTGCAATAAGCGCAGCGCTAAATAGCTGCGCTTATTTTTTTAGCAATACAGCACCGGCTGGCAAATAGCTGGCTCCTCTGGCGTAATCTAAAGAGGTGGAAGCAAGGCTGGATCAGGTGCTGGTGTGGCTCGAGCAGGGCCGGGCGGTGGTGCAGGTGGAGTATTTTGATGCCCTGGGGAAGCTTCGGCGTGAAATCTATTACCGGCCTACGCGCGATCTGGGCCGGGCGCTGGAAGAGGTTGCCCGGGTACTGGCTCAACAGGGTTTGCACGGGCAGCCCAGGGTACGCCGCAAACGGGGGGGTGGCTTGCTGGTGGAGCCACAGCTACAGGAGCGTTTCTGGAAAGCCTTGTGGGATACTCACGAATAGCAGGAAATCCCCTACGAGCATGGAAAAAGCCCCCATATGGGGGCTTAATCGCTTACTAAATTGGGTCAGGCACCGGCGCCGGGCTGCTGGCGGTTTTCGTTGGTCTGCACCACGGGGGGCATGGCTGGCTCGGGCAACAGAAGGTACTCCAGCACCTCGCCCACATCCTCGACCAGCTTAATTTCCAGCCCTTCCAGCACTTCCCTGGGCAGATCCTCGAGCTGGGGTTCGTTGTCCTTGGGCAACACAACCTTGTGAATGCCGGCCTGGTGGGCGGCCAGTAGTTTTTCCTTCACGCCGCCAATGGGCATTACCTTGCCGCGCAGGCTAACCTCGCCGGTCATGGCGATGTCCATGCGGGCTGGACGGCGGCTAAGGGCACTGGCGATGGCGGTAGCCATGGTGATGCCTGCGCTGGGGCCGTCTTTGGGGGTGGCACCGTCGGGTACGTGTACGTGAAGGTCTACTTTGTTGTGGAAGTCTTCTGGTAGGCCGTACTCCTGGGTGTGAGCTCGCAGATAAGTTAGGGCGGCCTGGGCCGACTCCTTCATCACCTCGCCCAGCTGACCTGTAAGGCTCAGCTTGCCACTGCCCGGCACAGCGGCGACCTCGATGGTCAGCAGGGTGCCGCCCACCGGCGTCCAGGCCAGACCCTGGGCCGTACCGACCTGGGGCTCGCTCTCGGCTTTGTCGGGGCGGAAGCGGGGTATGCCCAGATAGGTGGGTACGTCCGAGGCGTCGATAGTGCGGAGCCCCTCCCAGGCCCCCTCGAGCCAGAACTTGGCCCCCTTGCGGGCAATTTTGCCCAGTTCGCGCTCGAGGCCCCGTACCCCGGCCTCGCGGGTGTACTCGGAGATCACCCGCAGAATGGCGGCGTCGGTAACCTCTATTTTGCCTTCCATGCCCGATTCCTTAACTTGTTTGGGCCAGAGGTATTGCCGGGCAATGGCCTGCTTCTCCATGTTGGTGTAGCCCGGAATCTCGATGACCTCCATGCGGTCGAGCAAGGGTCGGGGGATGGTTTGCAGGGTGTTGGCGGTGGTGATGAAGAACACCTTGGAGAGGTCGTAGGGGACATCGAGGTAGTGGTCGGTGAAGGAGTTGTTTTGCTCGGGATCCAGCACCTCCAGCATGGCGCTTGCAGGGTCGCCGCGCCAGTCCGAGCTCATCTTGTCAATCTCGTCCAGTAGGATGACGGGGTTTACCACCCCCACCTGCTTCATGGCATGGATCAGCTTTCCGGGCATGGCCCCGATGTAGGTGCGGCGGTGGCCGCGAATTTCGGCCTCGTCGCGCACACCACCCAGGCTGATACGATGGAACTTGCGGTTCATGCTACGGGCAATGGAGCGGCCCAAAGAGGTCTTGCCCACACCCGGCGGCCCTACCAGTACCAGGATGGGCGCTTTATTTCGCACATCCAGCCCCTGCGTGAGCTGTCGCACCGCCAGGTATTCCAGAATGCGTTCCTTGACGTCCTTCAGGCCGTAGTGATCCTCATCCAGAATCTGGCGGGTGTGGGCGATGTCCAGCACCTCGGGGTCTGCTTTGCTCCAGGGCACCTCGGTCAGCCAATCCAGGTAGGTGCGGGCCACGGTGGCCTCGGGGCTGCCCTGCTGCATGCGCTCGAGCCGGTCTAGCTCTTTGAGGGCTTTGGTCTTGACCGCCTCGGGCATGCCCACTTCCTCGATTTTTTTGCGCAGCGCCTCGAGGTCGCCCAGGCCATCCTCGCCGCCAAGTTCTTTCTGGATGGCCTTCATCTGCTCGCGCAGGTAGTACTCGCGCTGGTTGGTGTCCATCTGGTCTTTAACCCGCTGGGCCACGCGTTTGTCCAGCTCGAAGCGCTCGAGGTCGCGGCTAAGGAACTCCAGCACCTTTTTGAGCCGAGCCTCGAGGTCGGTGAGCTCGAGGATTTCCTGCTTCTCGGCCACCGTCCAGGTGGCATGATAGGCGATGGTGTCGGCCAGCATGGCCGGATCGCTGGTACCCTTGACCGCTTCCAGCTGGTAGCGGTCGAGCCGCAGCGATTTGTGGCTTGCCACGTATTTATCGAAAGAATCCTTGAGTTCTTCAACCAAAACCCGCACCACCGTATCGTCGGCAGGGAAGTTTTCCGTGAACACCTCGCCGCGGGCCCGCAGGTAGGGGCCTGGGATATAGTCCTTGACTTCGGCCCGGGCCCGGGCCTCCACCATCACCTGCAGGGTGCCATCGGGTAGGCGCATGGCCTGCTTTACCACGGCCTGCACACCCCACACATACAGGTCATCGGGGGTGGGGTCGTCAACCTCCGGGTCACGCTGTGCTACCAGGAAGATCAACCGGTCGGCCCCCATTGCTTCTTCGACTGCGCGCTTGCTTTTAGCGCGGCCCACATCCACCGGGGTGGTGGTGTGGGGAAGGATAACGGTGTTTCGCAGTGGAATGACCGGTAGTTCTAAGCGCATATGGTATCTATCTCCTATGTTCTGCCTATGATTCGTCGCTCTCGCGGCTGTACTGGGAGCGATATATACCTTAGATTCTAAAGGCAGATGGGGCTGGGATAGGGTCAAATCTTACACTTAGCGAACTTGAGCCTTCTTTGCTCAAGGTTGGTTTAGCTTGGCTTCTGAAACCCATCATCAGCTACCCCCACAGCACCGCTAAGGTGCAGCAATTCGCCTGACTTCGTTAACGTTGCCCAAAATGAGTTCGAGCCGTAGATGCTCGCCTTCCCTAGGGGGCGGGTTCAAAAAGGTGTCCTGAAAGCGTAAACGGCGCCTTCCCTCTGGGGTTTGCAAAACCACATCGTAAAAAACTACTCCGTGAATATTAGCGACCTGCGCGTGGACTACCGTACCCTCGAGCGTCTCGTACATGCTGTGATTTTAGGCGCAATTTTTCCCAACCAGCCTGTTCTGCATTGGAGCGCTGGCGAGGCCCTTGGTAAAGCGAACCTGACCTGGGTCAGAACAGTGCATCTGGGACAGGCCATACCGGTTATGACAAAACCGGCCCCGCCTGACTTAAAAGGCGGGCACCATTCGGGCAAACAGCACCAGCAGCAGGGCTGCAACGGCGCCAGTTGCGATGTCCAGCAACAGTTCCCGAGCAGCGTTCTTTTTAGATGGGGTTCGTTTCAAAGACATGCAATATGTATATAGCATATCACTATTTAAGTCAAGACATAATGAGGCTACGTTTTTTTACTATTACGCAAAAGAAGGCCCCTTAGTCATCATAAAAAGCCCGGGAGGATGCCGGATGCGCGGAAATGCTTGACAAGCTTCTGCCTCAGTCCTTATATTCACTATCAATAACTTGGTCATTTGGGTTAAATCGGCTCCCGCGAGGGCTCGAACCTTCTTAGTGAATCGCTCACCGAGAAGGTCTCTTGGCTTTTTAACTTCCACAAGCGGCTGGCAAAGGAGGAAGTGTGCAGGTTATCAAACCCGAGGAAGTGCTGAGTGAGTACCACCCGCCCCTGAGCGACCACGAAGCAGTGGTCGAGGCCCACCGGTGTCTCTACTGCTACGACGCACCCTGTACCCAGGCCTGTCCGACCCACATCGATATTCCCCGTTTCATCAAGAAAATTGCTACAGGGAACCTGGTGGGCTCGGCCCGGACGATTCTGGAGTCCAACCTGATGGGCGCTACGTGTGCACGGGTTTGTCCAGTAGAAGAGCTATGCGAGGGGGCTTGTGTACTGGGGGCCGAGCATAAACCGATCATGATCGGGCGGTTGCAGCGCTACGCCACCGACTACGTTTACCAGCGGGGCATTGATGTGTTTAAGCCCGGTGTGCCTACCGGTAAAAAGGTTGCAGTAATTGGGGCTGGGCCAGCAGGCCTGACCTGCGCTGGAGAGCTTGCCAAACTTGGCCACAGTGTAACGGTGTTTGAGAAGCGTGAACTCCCCAATGGCCTTTCAACGTACGGCATTATTGTACTGCGCGAACCGGTGGAAGTGGCCCTGGCCGAGGCCGAGATGGTCAAACGCCTTGGGGTCGAGATAAAAACCCAGATGGAGCTGGGGAAAAACCTCAGCTGGGAAGAGGTTCGCAACAACTTTGATGCGGTTTTCCTGAGCGTGGGTCTGGGCGCGGTGCCTGCGCTGGGTATTCCCGGTGAGGAGTTTATTGTAGATGGCCTTGGCTATATCGAGACCTCCAAGATGAACCCAGGGGCTTTGCAGGTGGGGCGTGAGGTGGTGGTGATAGGAGCAGGCAATACCGCTGTGGACTGTGCGACCATCGCCAAGCGCCTGGGGGCTGAGCGCGTTACGATGGTCTATCGCCGTACGCAAAAGGAGATGACTGCTTATCCCCATGAGTTTGAGTTTGCTAAAAAAGAAGGAATTGAGTTTCGCTTCCTTACCCAGCCGGTAGAGGTGCTGGTTCAGGACGGCAAAGTAACCGGCTTGAGGTGCGTGCGGATGCAGCTGGGCGCGCCAGACGCTACGGGCCGGCCTGCTCCAGTGCCAGTGCCAGGTTCTGAGTTTGTACTGCCTTGTGACCAGGTGGTGAAGGCCATTGGCCAGGAAAAGCCTGCGGTGGCAAAGCTCTTAGACCTCGAGACCGAGAAAGGCTTTATCAAGGTAGACCAGGACTACCAGACCAGCCTGCCGGGAGTTTACGCAGGTGGCGACTGCATCCGCGCCAAAGGCTCGGCTTCCACTGTGATGGCCGTGCAGGACGGCAAGCTGGCAGCCCGTGCGATACACCGCAAGCTCGTCCCAAGTGCTGGCGTGGCAGCAGACGATTGATTAAACTCCTTCTCCCACAAGTGGAGAGGGGGCTAAAGCAAGTGAAGGAGTTTTATGGCAGACCTCAGTATCAACTTTGCTGGCATCAAGTCGCCCAACCCCTTTTGGCTGGCCTCGGCCCCCCCGACCAACTCCGGGGCCCAGGTGCACCGGGCCTTCGAGTACGGTTGGGGCGGGGCGGTCTGGAAAACCATCGGGGCCCCCGTGCTCAACGTGTCCAACCGTTATGGGGCCTGGCACTATGGGGGCCAGAAGATGCTGGCTATTAACAACGTGGAGCTAATTTCCGACCGACCGCTGGAGGTCAACCTGCGGGAGATACGGGATGTGAAGCGCCACTGGCCCGACCGGGCGGTGATTGTTTCGGCCATGGTGGAGTCTACCCCCGAGGCTTGGCGCGACATCATCCTCAAGATCGAAGACACCGGTGCCGACGGCATCGAGCTCAACTACGGCTGCCCCCACGGCATGAGCGAGCGGGGCATGGGCAGCGCCGTGGGGCAGGTGCCCGAGTACTGCCAGCAGATTACCCGGTGGGTGATGGATGTCGCTAAGATTCCGGTAATCGTAAAGCTCACCCCCAACGTGGCCTCGGTGGTGCCACCGGCGCGGGCGGCCCTGGCGGCGGGGGCCAACGGGCTTTCGCTCATTAACACCATCAACTCTATCATCGGGATAGATCTGGACACCCTCGAGATCACCCCAAGCATCGGGGGTAAGGGTGGTCATGGTGGCTACGCGGGGCCCGCCGTTAAGCCTATCGCGCTGAACATGCTGTCTTCTCTGGGCGTAGATCCGGTGGTGAAGCAGTCTGGTGTGCCTATCAGCGGTATGGGCGGTATCTCAACCTGGCGAGATGCGGCAGAGTTTTTGTTGCTGGGTGCGACCAGCCTTCAGGTGTGCACCGCCGTGATGCACTATGGTTTTCGCATCATCGAAGACCTGACCGACGGGCTCAATGCCTGGATGGATGCCAAAGGCTTCAAGACTATCTCCGATGTGGTGGGCAAAAGCCTTCACCGTATCTCCGACTTCAAGGACTTCGACCTCTCCTTCCGGGCGGTGGCCCGCATCGACCCCGACAAATGCATCCGCTGCAACCTTTGCTATGTGGCCTGCAACGATACGGCCCACCAGTGCATTGATCTGGTAGATGCTAGCGGCCAGGTGGTACCGCCTTACCGCTACGATGTTCACTCCAACGGCAAACACGAGGCGGTGAGCACCCGCCCCCAGCCGGTGGTGCGCGAGGACGACTGCGTGGGCTGCCGCCTTTGCCACAACGTCTGCCCGGTGGATGGCTGCATCGAGATGGTCGAGCTGCCCTCGGGGCGCCCCTCCATCACCTGGGACCAACTCACCCAGGCCCGGCCCGAGGTAGGTACCGACTGGGAGGCCATGAAGCGGTATCGGGAAGAGATGGGGATTGAGATTCACTAAGAGATGCCGAACGTATAACGGCAAAACGTCAAGGTAAATCCTGTCCTGGAGAAGTTACACTAGGTCTATGGTCAAGCCGGTTGCCAAACCCATGAGCGTTGCGGAGTACCTTAGCAGTGAGCAGGTCTCCCCGGTTCGCCGGGAGTACGTGGGGGGCCAGGTGTATGCGATGGCGGGCGGGAGCAGCCGCCACAACCGCGTCGCGGGGAACATTCACGCCCTGTGCTGGCAGATGGCCCAGG
>Ga0272446_1008200_pt1 | contig 10039 bp, 7 predicted proteins | sample YNPCB0061_FD_194587 | JGI IMG/M metagenome (GOLD analysis project Ga0272446, IMG submission 194587) | Hot spring microbial mat communities from Yellowstone National Park, WY, United States - YNP-CB-006-1 | ecosystem: Environmental > Aquatic > Thermal springs > Hot (42-90C) > Sediment | place... | reverse complement strand
AAATCGCTTCTGGTGAGATTACACTGGAGGCCCTTTTTGATGAACAGTACAAGCCGATCCCTGGTACCAATCCGCAGCAGGTGACAACGCGGTTTACCTCGTTCACCGATCGGGTGCTTCCAGCCATTCAGGAACGGATACTCACGAGTTCCAGCCGCATCTCTTTTTGTGCGGCCGTTGACCGCAACGGGTACCTGCCAACACATAATCTTGCTTACTCAAAGCCGCAGGGGGGCGACCCGGTATGGAACGCCGCCAACGCCCGCAACCGGAGAATTTTCAATGACCGGACGGGGCTGCGAGCGGGGCGTAACACACAGCCCTTCCTGTTGCAGACCTATCGCCGCGATATGGGCGGCGGCCGTCACGCACTAATGAAGGATATTTCTGCACCGATCTATGTCTGCGGGTCGGCACTGGGGCGGTTTTCGCATGGGCGTGAAGCCCTGAGCTCGATTGGAACGGCTCTGCAACTTCTTATTGATGTGTTAATTCCGGAGTCTCCGTAAGACGTTCTGGAAGATCTCATTCTCTGGCCCGGGCGGCCGAAGTGCTCCATGATAGAGCCTCGCCTTCGAACGTAGGCCGTTCGTCTAGCCGCCGGTCTCCGGGGTCAAAAACTGTCGCGGGCTTTACTGGCCTTTAAGCGCAGATGTTGCACTGTCGGCCATCTTGTATCCAATTTTCTCTTTCGTCTTTGCATGTCGTACGACGTTATGGCAAATCAACTTGCATCGAATTTGATGGCCAATGAGCTCGCCGCCGAAACGGCCCAACCTGCAGCAGGACTGTCTGCGCGAAGCAGTCTTGTGACCCTCCCCGTCTCTCTTGACGAAGTCGATTTTGGCCTTGTTCTGCTTGATGGGGATTTGCGTGCAACGTTCGTAAATCGCGCATTTCGCCAGTTCTGGCGCCTTAATGAATCCGATTGCGACGGGCGGCCGAGCTTTCCCGACCTGATGCGTCGCGGCAAAGCCGCGCTCACGCACTCGCTTCCGAAAAAGGAATTCGAGGACCATGTTGAGGCGATGGTGCTGCGTGTCAGAACCGGCGATCCGGCTCCGATCGACATTCGCCTGCCGAACCGGGAGGTGCTGCGATTCCAGTGTGTCGCGTTGCCGGGCGGTGGGCGCATGCTGAGCTACACTCGCGTGACCGACATCTTTCGGCGTTCGGATGAGATGGAGGTGCTGCAGAACGCGATCGACAACATCGAGCAAGGCATCGTCCTCATCAACGATGCGCTGCTCGTGCAATTCGTGAATAAGAAGGCAAGGGCCTTTTGGAACCTGGGTCCGGAGCTCTGCAAGAAAGGATTGACGGTCGCAGAATTCATCGCGCACGTTCGAAGCTCTGGGCTCTACGATGTCCCCGATGAAGAGCTGGAAAGCTATGTCATCCGGCGCGTAACGATGATCAAGACGGGCGATCCGACGCCATTCGACATTCCCATCAAGGACGGACGGACAATCAGAGTGAATTGCACGGCCCTCGTTGGCGGCGGCCGCATGTTGACCTACACCGATGTGACCGACCTCATTCAGCGGGCGCGGCAACAGGAATACTTCGCTGTGACCGATGCCCTAACCGGTCTCTACAACCGTCGTTATCTGCTCGATCACTGCAATCGTGAGTTCCAACGAGCCGCACGGCGAGGGCAGGCGGTAAGCCTGGTCTCTCTCGATGTCGATCATTTCAAGAGCTTTAATGACAATTATGGTCACGACGCGGGTGATGCTGTCCTGAGAAGCGTAGGCGACGTCTTGCGCGAGACATTTCGCAGCGATGATATCCCGTGCCGCCTGGGGGGCGAGGAATTTGTGATTTTGCTGCCGGACACGCCGACGGATGTGGCGGCTTCACGGGCAGAGGAGCTGCGACGAAAAATCGAGAAAATGGTCGTGCGCCATCGCAACGGGGTCCTTCCGAAGGTGACGGTATCGGTCGGTGTTGCAAGCTATCCCGAGCACGGTGCCAATACCGATGTCATCCTGAAAGCCGCTGATGACGCGCTCTACAAGGCGAAGCGAAGCGGACGGAACACTGTGGCGATCGCGGATCGCAGCGTCCGGTGCGCATAACCGCAGACGTTGGACTAACGGCGTTCGCAAAACGCCTTCAGCCACGCGAGGACCTCGGAAGGGCTTCGAAATGTTGCCTCCGACTCATGAAAATTCTCACCTGCCACTGAGAGCCCAAATCCGCCAAGCTCCTCTGCGGCGCGGAACGCCTCGACATCGGTGACATCGTCGCCGACCATGACCGGAACCCTCTTCGCGAACGGCGGTAACGCTGCCAGTCTTCGGAGGGCCGACCCTTTCGAGATCCCGGATGGCAAGATCTCGACGACCATGCGCCCTTTGCAGATCCGAAGCTGCCCGGAGCGCTCAGCCGCGAGAGCCTCGACTGTCTTTATCAAGGATGGGCCAGATTCCGGGGCAAGGCGGTAGTGCACCGCGACCCCTGTACCCTTATCCTCGACGACAACGCCAGGGATCATGCGCGCAACAGTAATGATCTTGCTCTTAAGAGCGTCATCAAGAGTCGGCGTAAGCGAGCTGACGGTGCCTCCGGCCTTCACGCGCATTTCAGCGCCATGGACTCCGGCGGCAGCAAGCTCTAACGGCTTGAGCAGGCGATCTGCTTCCGCAATGGTGCGTCCTGTCACGATCGCCAAGGCGCCCGAAAGGCGAGCGGAAAGCGACGAAAGAAGCTCGGCAAGGTCTGGCGGAACATGGACACTCGATGGAGTGGGAGCGACGTCGATAAGCGTCCCGTCGATATCCAGGAAGAAGGCTAGGGGGCTCCGTGCAGATGCAAGTCGCTCGAAGCAGACGCGTGCATCTTGCGGGTTCTCCGCCCTCGGCAGCGCAGCCGTGGTCATCGGACTTTGACTGTTCAAATGCTCCATTCGATGTCGCACCTAGATTGTCCAGTTGTAGAGTGCCGACGCCGTCACACCGTCGATCTCACGCTCAATCGCCGGCCGCGCGAGCAATCCCGTCTGCGTGTCGATGAATTTGACAACGCTCGCAGCATTGATGATGGCTGCACTGAGCGCGCGTGTAACATCCTTTGTGTCGGCGTAATAGCACGCAAAGGTCGCGGAAAAAGCATCTCCGGCTCCCGTTGTCGCCGCCGCCACCACGTGCAGCGCCTCCCGATAGTAAAGATCCTGGCCTTTGGCGAGAAAGGCGCCATTGGAGCCGTCCGTCAGCGCGACGGCGCCGACGCCAAGCGCAATGAGCGATCCGAGAAATTTGACAATCGTCATTTCGTATCCGCCGCTGCGCAGCCCTCGCTTGGCCAGTGGGGGAATAGGCTCTCCGCTTCTGACGGCGAGCGGCGTCCCGCCTTCCCCAAAGGATTGCAGAAGTCTCGGCATTAGCGCCTGCGCCTCCGATCGGTTGATGCTCAGGATGTCGATGTCGCGAAGGCTTAACCAGAAGTCATCATAGCGCGCCGTGAGTTGCCGGACCCCTGGATTGACCGCCAGCGTGGCTCCTGAAGCTTTCGCACGTTCAACGATGAGCGGATAGCAATCCGCAGACTCATTGCTGAGGTTGGCCACATAGACGAGATCGCGGTCCTCGAAGGCGTCGACGGGAAAATCAGCGGCTTTAAGGCGCGTATTGGCTCCGCGGTACGTGAAGACCGCGGCATTCCGTTCGTGCGAGGAAATAATGACGGATGCACCGGTCGGAGCTGCATCATCGATGACGATCCATCTGAGATCCACACCCTCCTTGCTCAACCGGTCGCGGATCATCTTTGCCTTGTCATCAGGTCCGAGTTTGACGATCGTGGCGGTAGGGTAGCCAAGCCGCGCTGCGGCCACCGCGGCATTGACTGCGCCGCCCCCGCACCCACTCGCAATTTGGTCAGCCTCGGTCTTCTGTCCTTCCTCGAGAAGCAGAAAGGAACTTTCGGCATTCCGCATCTTCATTTGCTCAATGCGATCGCTGGCGATCGTGACGATCGTATCAGCCATCGCGCCACCAATGGTTAGAACTTTCATTGGCGCCTCGTCTGAACATCCTTTCGCTGTCCTTCGTCGGCGAACCAGCGATCCATGTCCTGATCCCACAGGCGGGCACCGCCGGAGACACCTGCCGACGGCGCGGCAAACGTTGCCCACGGTGGCAGGGTGAAAGTGATGCGCTTGGAATTGCCACCGCCGATAAATACGCAATCACTGTTGGTCAGCGCTTGGACTGCCGCAATGACCCGCGCCACACGCACGTTCCAGTCATCGAGACCAATCCGCAAATAGGCGGCGTGTCCGACAAATTGATCATAGGTATAGCCATCGCAGGCATAGTGTTGGCCAAGCTCGAGGCCGAAGAATGTGCTTCCGTCACAAAAGAGCGCGCAACCCATCCCGGTGCCGAAAGTCAGGACGCATTCGCGGCCCGGGCCTTTGGCGACTCCGAGTCCATAGACGATCGCATCATTCAGCATCCGAACCGGAGCGCCAAATCGAAGCCTGAGAGCCTCCGCGAGGTTGAAATCCTTCCATTGCGGCGTCCCGAGGTTGGGGGCTGTGATGATGCGCCCGCCTGCGACGACGCCGGGAAAGCCGACCGAGATCCGCGCGACTTGGGGGAGCGGCTCAACGAGCTGTCCAATGACCGCGATGACCGCCTCTGGAACCGCCGGCTTTGGAGTTGGCATCCTGAGAAACCCGGATACAAGGGAGCCGGAAGCATCGACGACCGCCGCCTTAATCAGCGTTCCCCCGACGTCGATGCAAAGAATGTTTTCGTCCCGCCCGACTTTCGATGGAGTTCCAAGCATCTCAACGTCTGCAATCGCCGGCATTATCCTACTATGTGCGCTGCGACCCTAGGAGGGGCCTTTTTTTTTGATGTCGCCGACTGATCATCGGCCGTTGCCTTCGCCGTGGAGACAGAATGCGAAGTCTCACTCTGCCGGCGCTGCCCCGCCTTGATGAGTGCCGCGATAAAGCTCGCGGCCCAAGCTTCCGAATCGAATTCTCGTACGGCCCGCAAGAGCTGGGCATGCCGGGCGACACGCTCCTCCCTCGGCATTTCGAGCGCGAGACGCAGGCTCTGGGCCATGTCGCTGATGTCGTAGGGATTGACCAGGACCGCTTCTGTCAGTTGCGCAGCTGATCCGGCAAACTTCGAAAGGACAAGTACGCCGGGGTCATCGGGCCACTGTGCGGCGACATATTCTTTTGAGACCAGATTCATGCCATCCATGAGCGGCGTCACCCATCCGATCCGCGACGCCCGGTAGACATCGACGAGTTCTTTGCGCGGCATCGGCCGGTGGATGTAATTGATGGGCACCCAGTCGAGTTCTCCGTACCGGCCGTTGATGGAACCGGACAACGACTCAAGCTCGGCCGTAATGTCAGCATAAGCCTCGACGCTTTCCCGCGTCGGCGGCGCGAATTGCGAGAGCACGATGCGTCGGCGATATTCAGGGTAATCGGCAAGGAACTTGCCGAAGGCACGGAATTTTTGCGGCAGACCCTTTGTATAGTCGAGCCGGTCGATACCAATGATGCGGATGGGTTCGCTGTCGGAGGAAATCTTGAGGTCGTCGCCCGAGGGCTCGAAATCCTTGGGCTCAATGCCGACAGGGAAGCATCCGACCTCAAGCTCACGCTCAAACAGGCGAATGCGCCCCGATGGAACCAGCCGGCCATCGACGCTGCGTTGAAGAAAATCAATCAGGTTGCGGACATCCACCTCCGTCTGAAGTCCGACAAGATCATAAGAGCTCAGCGACTGGGCAATCTCCCGATACTCGGGAATGGCGAGCAATGCTTGAGCCGGTCCAACGGGAATATGCAGAAAGAATCCGATCGGATTCTCGATATCCCGGCGCCGCAGTTTGCGCGCCATCGGCAGCAAATGATAGTCATGGATCCAGATAGTATCGTCCGGGGCAACGAGCTGAGCAAGGTCGTCCGCGAACTTCTCATTCACCGCGAGATAGCGTGCATAATACCCTGCTTCGAATTGTGCGAGGTCGAGCCGATTGTGAAACACCGGCCAGAGAACCGAATTCGCGTAGCCGAGATAATAATCATTGTACTCCGCGGCGCTCAGCGGCACCGTGACCGTCGTGCGGCCTTCGGCGGTCGTGGTCACCGGCTTCGACGGTGAACAATCCTCAATCTGTCCATTCCAGCCGAACCAAAATCCGTTATGGCGAGCGAGACTATTATAGATCGCGACGCTGACGCCACCGGTCTGCGTCACGGCGTTGAAGTCGATGACACGGTTTGAAACCATTATGAGCCGGGTCACGAAGGCTTCCTTTCGGCGTCTTTTTCTGAAGTTCGGCACCATCGGGCCGGAGATCGGGCCAATCCATGGCCCAGGCTTAGTTAAACGCCTGAGACGGCGTGGGGTTCCACCCGCGATGGCGAGAATTGACTCGCCAACAAAAAAACGTTTGATGAAATGCTTACGAAGCCTAACTGCGCGGACGCTTTCACTGCGGCAGGCTAAAAGGCAGGAGTGCAAGGTACGATGCTCGCACGTTTGCGAAAATCATGGTAGCATTCGCCGCGGCCCGGTCTCGGGCGCTTAGACACCGTCCCGCGGCTTTGGGAACGCCCCGAAAAGCTCGGGTAGGAGCGAAAGATGGGGCCATTTGTGAGGCGAATAGTTCGACTCGTCGATGACCTCGTTGAACGCGTATTTCCGAGAATACGGTGCAATCCGCAATTGGCGTATCCGATCGCGCTTTTGATCTTTTCGATCGCCGCTGTCCTGCGTGTGCTGCTTTCGCGATGGCTGCCTCCGAGCCTTCCTTTCATTACCTTCTTTGTCGCAGTGCTTCTGACAACGTTGGTCGCAGGCACGGGGCCTGGGGTGCTCGTGATCGGTCTTTCCGTTGTCTTTGGCTGGTACTTCTATTTTGCACCGATGGACAATGTCGGCGCGGTCGAATCGCTGCTGGCGATCGGCTTGTTTGCATTTCTTTCCGGGCTCATGGTGGCGGTCGCCCATTTGCTGAACCGCAAAGTCGAAGGTTTGCTGGATGAGCGCGCGCGCAACGAAGCACTGCTGCAGGATAGCGCCTTGGTCGAAATGCAACTCGAGCAGATGAACATTGAGCTTCGGCATCGGTTGAAAAACACCTTTGCCGTGATTTCGGGCCTCATCACGCAATCGGCGCGCTATAGCCGCGACATCACCACTTTCGCAGGGGCGTTGTCGGGACGGCTTTCCGCGATGGGTTTGGCCATGGACTTGATCGCCACCCGGAACTTCCAGGGCGCCCTTCTGGGCGAGCTGATCTCCGACACCTTGAAGCCTCTTGTGCCGCCCGGTGTGCACCGGATCGAGATCAAGGGTCCCGAGGTCATTGTTCCTGGGGATATCGCAAGCGCCCTCGGCCTCACGCTTCATGAGCTCGGAACCAACGCCATCAAATACGGCGCCTGGTCCAACGATCGCGGCTTCGTGAGCGTCCGATGGAACATCGACTCGCTCGGTGACGAGGAAAGCCGCTTCGAGCTTGTCTGGGCGGAGCAGGGGGGGCCGGAGGTGACAGCGCCGGAAAGGCAAGGCCTTGGCACCATCCTGATCGATAGTGGCTTTCCGGCAGCGAAGGTTGAGCGCGCCTTCACGCCGGATGGCGTTCGTTGCCGCATCGTCGCCACCTTCAAGCAGACCACGAGTCGGCGGACTCGTGGCCGTGCGAGTGTGGCGGTCGGTTGAGAGCGAATGCCTTTTTCAGGGCGAGTTTTCAACAACGCGCGATGTCTCGACATGTGCACTGCACTCCGCTTCGGCGGGTTTTCGCGCGTCAGGCCCTATCGGCCAACACCAGGCATCTTCCCAGCGGCGAGACAAAGTCATGGCGGAGTTGATGAGGCCGGCCATTGAATAGGTTTGAGGGATATTGCCCCATAGCTGCCGGGTAGCCGGATGCAGATCCTCGCTGAGAATCCCGAATGCATTGCGATGTCCGAGCACCTCAGTGAAAATTTCACGCGCCTGTTCACGACGCCCAATCGAGGCGAGCGCGTCGATGTACCAGAATTGGCAAGTGAGAAATGCAGATTCTGGAAGTCCGAAATCATCCTCCGTCGCATAGCGTAGCATCAGTCCGTTGCGCATGAGTTCGCGCCCGACCGTGTCGCATGTCTTGATGAAGCGTGGATCATCTGCCGCAACGAGGCCAAGTTCGGCAAGCAAAAGCACGCTTGCATCAAGTTCGTTGTGGTCGAACGCCCCGGTAAAAGCCCCGAGCTTGTCGCTCCACGCCCGTGCGAGGATGTCCGTGCGAATCTGCTCGGCAGACTGCATCCAGTAACCGGCACGTTCGTCCAAGCCGAGCAACATGGCGATGCGCGCCAACCGATCGCATGCCACCCAACACATCGTGGCAGAGTGGGTATGCACACGCATGCGCCCGCGATATTCCCAGAGGCCTGCATCGGGCTCAAGATAAAGGCGGCGGGCCTGCTGCCCCAGATGCTCGAGCACACGAAAGAGGCTCACATCTCCCATGCGCGGCAGGCGTTGGTCGACGAACATTTGCGCGGCGCCGAGGATCACGCTGCCGTAGGCGTCGTGCTGCAATTGTATTGACGCCAGGTTTCCAATGCGCACAGGCCCCATGCCCAGAAAGCCTTTGAGCTCGGGTGCGATACGCTCTTCGACGGTATCGTTGTAGACGATTCCGTAAACCGGCTTAAGCGGTCCCTCCACGTCAGCGACGATCGTGGTGATGTAGTCGAGGTAGTTCTCCATCGATTGGGTCGCGCCGAGTCGATTGAGCGCACGAATGACGAAATAAGCATCGCGCAGCCAGCAGAACCGGTAATCCCACGTTCTCGGCGTGTTTGGCGCCTCGGGGATGGACGTCGTCAATGCCGCCGTGATCGCACCCGTATCCTCAAACGTGCACATCTTGAGTGAGATCGCGGCGCGTATGACGTCCGGCTGCCATTCGTAGCTGACGGCTAGACCCCGCACCCACGCCATCCAGAAGTCCCGTGTGCGCTCGAGAAACTCTCGCGACATCGCATCAACGGAGCTTTCGACCGGCTCGTCTGCGCCAAGGATCAACGTCACAGGGTGCGTCAGAACGAAAGGGGTTTCATGAACGATGTAGGAAACGGCTAGATCGGTTGTCACGCGTATGGCCGTATCGCCGCAAAGGTAGCGAATATGATTGGAACCCTGTGATAAGTGGGGCGCAGTTCGCCCGTAATCGAATGTCGGCCGAACCCGGCAGGTGATGCGCGGCAGTCCGCGCAAGGGCTCAATGCGCCGTATGAGCTGCGTGGGGTGAAACGATCGATCGTATCGCGGGAACCTCGGCGCGAAATCCGTCACTCGGATTGCGGAGCCATTGCTTGCGACCAGAGTGGTCTCCAGGATGCCGGTGTTGCGAACGTAGCCCGAGCGTGCTTCCGCCAGACCATCGAGGACGACATCAGTAAATCCTTTTTCGTCGGGGCCTGAGAGCAGGCGGCAGAAGATCGGATCTCCGTCAAGGCGTGGAAAGCACCACCAGACGATGCGAGCACCCTGGTCGACAAGGGCGGCAACCCGACCATTGCCGATCGCCGCGACGTCGAGCGAAGAGCGATAGGAGCCAGCGGTCATTTGAGCCATCTTTTGTAAGTCACAATGGCAATCCGGATAAGGTTCGCATCGAGAACGTGGACTGAGGGCACGAGTACGGACGGTGAGCGCAGCGAGGAATGCGACCACCGCACGAAGACCCTCTGGCCAGCAGCGAGCCTCATCACCTTCTAGCAGAAATTAAGGCAGTGGGACGATATCCGACGGGCAGGCTTGATCGCGATTTCATTCGCTGGTTCGGCGTGGCGCCAAAAATGGCGGCATCCGGGCCTTACCCCGGCAGCGCGTCCCGATCGGATGGCGCGGACAACCAACAAGCTCACTCCGGCCGAGACGGCGCGGGCAACCAAAGTGCGCTGACGGCAAGGTCAGGTGATATGATCGGTGGTATCGCGTGGAGCACTTTTCCGCTCCGACGCCAATCGCTGCAGTCTTAAGATCAGATCTCGCATCTC
>Ga0272446_1008199_pt1 | contig 10040 bp, 9 predicted proteins | sample YNPCB0061_FD_194587 | JGI IMG/M metagenome (GOLD analysis project Ga0272446, IMG submission 194587) | Hot spring microbial mat communities from Yellowstone National Park, WY, United States - YNP-CB-006-1 | ecosystem: Environmental > Aquatic > Thermal springs > Hot (42-90C) > Sediment | place... | reverse complement strand
ATAATCTGAATATGGGTCCGAACCTGGTGGTGCGAAGACCGTATTTTGAGCCGTTGGCGTTGCGTCGGGAACCTGGTCATTGTTTCCGTCAAATGCAAAACCTATGGTTAAATTTCCAGCTAGTGAATGACTAAAACCCGGACTTCTCAAAGCGAAACGAGCGTAAATATTGTCCACATCAGGAAAGTTAATTACCGGTGACCATAAGTAAACTCCGCAATTACAATTCAATTGTTGCTGCAAAAATGCCTGGCTTCCCAATTCATAACCTCTGTTGTTATAAGACCCAACAGTGTACCAAGCGGTTGTGGTGTTGATAGTGGGATTAGCTGGTGAACCCGATTGGTTACTTTTGGTCCATTTGCCTACTTCTCTTGGAACTCCTGTAAGGTCTAATGAGTTCGTGTTGAAAGTGTCCACAAAGATTATCTGCACTCCGTTGGTTGAAATACCCGCAAGGAGACTGTCTCTGTACGCTTTTCCTAATTGTGCATTTACATAACCTCCTAATAAAAATGCTAAAATACAAGTAAATAATCGTACCATAATCATTTGATTTTTAGGCAAATCTAAAAAAAATAAAAATCCAAAAATAGTTTTCAACTAAAAAAAATAATTTCTTTTAGTTAGTTTACTGAAAATTTTTAATTTACTCACTTTCAATTATTTAATTTTGATATGAACAAAAAAAAATTTTAAAAGTATAAAAAAAATCACATATTTTCGCAAAATAGTTTAGCAGATTTATAAAGTTTAAAAAATTTTAAGAGTAAATTTTTACAATTTGTAAATGTTTTGGTAAAAGAAAACAATCCTTGCAAGCAGCAAAAAAAATTCTTATTTTTACATGATGGACATTATTCAAAAATTATTACGAGCAATTCAATTAGAAAAAGAAAACGAAATTCATTTTTATGAATCACAATTAAAAGAAAAAAGTTTACAAGAAAGAGTAAAGAATGGATTGTCTTTTTATCCTATTCAGTTGATAGAAGAAAAAGTAAGTACAGGAAATCAAATCATATTAGAATTTCAATCAGAGGGATTTATCGACACGAAATCAAAACTTCAGAATGGTCAAGTAGTTTCCATATTTACTTTACAAGAGCTACCAAAAAAAGAAGTAAATTCTTTTAAAGCTGTTGTATTTTCTTTATACAAGAACACATTGAGGGTAATACCATATGATACAGAGCTACCGGATTGGCTTGATGGTGGGAAATTGGGATTAGATTTATATTTTGATGAGACTAGCTATGTTTTGATGGAACAAGCACTTATAAAATTAAATGAAAAAGGAAATCCGAATCTTGAAAGGTTAAAGAAAATTTGTTTTGGTATTGAGAAACTTAATTTTTCATCTTTTTATGAAATAGAAATTCCAAATTTAAATTTTTCTCAAAAGGAAGCAGTAATGAAAATAATGAGTTCAAAGGAATTAGCCATTGTTCACGGACCACCAGGAACGGGAAAAACTACTACTTTGATAGAAGGGATTTATTATTTATCAAAAAATCAACAAAAAATATTGGTATGTGCTGCTTCCAATACTGCAACCGATTTATTGGCTTATAAGTTACATCAAAAGGGTCTGAAAGTAGTTAGGTTGGGTCACCCTGCTCGTATGGACAAATTTCTTTGGGATCTAACGTTAGACTCATTATGTGAAAAGCAAATATATTTTCCACAAATTCAAGAACTAAGAAAAAGAGCTATTGAATTAAAAAATCAAGCAACAAAATTTAAAAGAAATTTTAATTTTCAGGATAAAATTGAAAGAAAAGAGAGTTTAAGAGAAGTGAAAGCTTTACAAAATGAAGCTTACCAATTGGAAAAAAAAATTATCAAAGAGGTACTGGAAGAGAGTCAAGTTATATGTTGTACCTTGACGGGTTCAAGTAGTGACTATTTGGATAATATGTATTTTGATGTTTTAGTGATTGATGAAGCTGCACAAGCCTTGGAACCTGCCTGTTGGATAGCCATTCCAAAAGCAAAAAAATTAGTTTTAGCAGGAGACCACCATCAATTACCTCCTACTGTAAAATCAATTGAAGCGGAAAAAATGGGTCTTTCTATTACACTTTTTGAACGTCTTATTGAAAAATATCCCGAAGCAAGTTTAATGTTGGATACTCAATATCGTGCTAATGAAATTATTATGAAGTTTTCTTCCTCTTTTTTTTATCACAATCAACTAAAAGCTCATGAATCAAATATTCATAATTCTTTGGGTCCTGATGAACCAGTGATTACCTTTATAGATACCGCAGGCTGTGGTTTTTTTGAGTTTCAAAATCCTGAAACTTTATCTTATTATAATCCAAAGGAAGTGGATATTTTAATACAGTATTTAAAAAAACAAATTTCTCTGTACCCCGAGGCAACGGTAGGTATTCTTTCACCTTACAAGCAGCAAGTAAAATTAATAGAAGAAACATTTTTAACTGAAAATTTTTGTTCTTATGCTAAAATTGATACTATAGATGGTTTTCAAGGAGAAGAAAAAGATATTATAGCAATCAGTTTAGTACGTTCGAATGATAAAGGTGAATTGGGATTTTTGAAAGATATAAGGAGAATGAACGTAGCCATCACAAGAGCTAAAAAAAAGATGGTCGTAATTGGTGATAGCGCTACCTTAGCAAGTCATCAATTTTATGAAAAATGGTTAAATTTTTTGTCTCAAAAGGCTGAATATTTAACTGCGTGGGAATTTATTTAAAAAAATTTTTGCATACTAAAAAATTCGTACTTAATTTTACGGTGAAATTATAAAATTTAATTTTTAAAAAAATGGATTTAGGACGTTATTATCAAATCGTAGAAGATTGTATCAAAAGTTTAGGGGTTAATCCTGCAGATTGTAGGGGCGATAAACCCGGTCAATGGAACTTAAAGAAAGGCTCTGCATTAGTTTGGGTTGATGTTATGTATATAGAAAGAGAACAGAGAGCTTATTTTCAAGTGATGTCTCCTGTTTGTCCTTTGCCCTCAACCCATCTTTTAGAGTTTTATCAAGAACTTTTAGAAATCAATTATGGGTTTTATGGTGTTAGCTTTGTAAAGTATGAAAACTGGATTTATATCAAAATGATCCGTGAAGTAGAAGGTTTAGACCACAATGAAGCTTCTGCAATGTTAAATCGTGTCGGTAATTATGCAGATCATTATGATGATTTCCTAAAACAAAAGTACGGTATCGTAGAAGCCTAATTGAAATAAATAATTTTGAATGAAATGCCTTTCTGAAATTTGTAAGAAAGGCAATTTTATTTATTTATGATAAGAAAATTGCTTGATTATCTTGGTTTTTCAAGGAAGATAATAAAATATCCTTCTCAATATAGCAGAATACTTGAAATTCGAAAACAAAAGGGAAAGTTTATTTTAGACTCGCCTAATGCCAATTATTCTTATGGTTCTCTTTACCATGCATTTGATTTTGCTTTTCAACAAATACCATTTAACGATTTTCAAATAAAAAATATTCTCGTGTTGGGAATGGGTGCCGGTTGTGTAGTGGAACTTTTTGAAAAATATTTAAAAAATTCCTATTTTACCATTGATGCTGTGGAAATTGATGAAACCGTAATACAAGTTGCAAAAAAATATTTTAACATCGATAGATGGAAAAATCTCAACGTTATTCATTCAGACGCTAAACATTTTGTGGAAGAATGTACTAAGAAGTATGATTTTATTATTGTAGATTTATTTATCGATTTAAATATTCCTGAGTTTCTTTATGAAAATCAATTTTTACAAAAATTACAAAATTTGGTACAAAAATCGGGTTTACTTTTGATTAACACTCTTCCGAAGGTTCAAGATAACACTATTTTAGTAAAGGAGTTACAAAAAAATGGAAATTTATTTATTTTACATCGATATAAAAATATGAATGAAATGCTTTATTGGCAAAAAGATAAATAAATACTTGTTTAAATTACTTTGAAAAAAATTATTACCTTTGTAACAAAAAAGTATGGGTTGCAGTACAGGAAAAGGTTGCGGCAGAAACGGAGATTGCTCGGAAGGGGGGTGCAGCAGAATAAATTTTCACGATTGGTTAGAAAATATGTTACCTCCGGGTACCTCAGAAAATCAAAATATTTATGAAGTAAAATTTCGTGGTTTAGCCAAAGGTTATTATAAAAATGTTAATCATTTAGATTTATACCCAGGAGATTGGGTGGTAGTGGAAAGTGATAGAGGCTATGATATGGGTACCGTAGGAATTGGAGGGCAATTAGTAAGGTTACAGTTAAAGAAAAAAAATATACCTGAACATGAGGTTCTTAAAATCTATCGAAAAGCATCTGACGAGGAATTGAAAAAATTTATAGAACTAAAAGCTCAGGAGTATTCTATGCTACTGAAAACAAGAGAAATTATAGCTCGTTTGAAAATCGATATGAAACTAACAGAAGTATATTTTCAAGGTGATGGTACAAAAGCTACTTTTTATTATACAGCAGAAAATAGAATAGATTTTCGTGAGTTAATCAAAATTTTAGCAGAAGAATTTCGGATACGAATTGAAATGAGACAAATAGGACTAAGGCAAGAATCTGCCTTAATAGGTGGAATTGGTTCTTGCGGTAGAGAATTATGTTGTTCAACATGGCTCGAGGACTTCAAGAATGTTACCACTGCTTCGGCAAGATACCAAAATATTTCTTTAAATCCCTCTAAAATTACAGGTTTATGCGGTAGGCTGAAGTGTTGTCTAAACTATGAATTGGAGGTTTATTTAGATGCTTTGAGTGATATTCCCGATGTCAAGGAATTAAAAACAGATTTGGGTACAGCTTTACTACAAAAAGTAGATATTTTTAAAAAAATTATGTGGTTTGGCTACCCCAATGATGACAGCTGGGTAGGTCTTCCTGTCGATAAAGTTAATGAAATTGTTCAAATGAACAAACAAGGTATTAAACCACCAACCCTCGCTATTTTAGAAGAACAAAAATCAGAAACTCTAAAATCTCAAAATGAAGATTTTTTTGATGTAGTTGGGCAATCGAATTTACATCTCGAACCAAATAAAAAAGAAAAAAATAAATCTAAAAAGAAAAATAACACTAAAAATAAATCTAAATGAAAATCACTGGTTTATTGTTTTGGTTAAATTTATTTCCTTTTTTTTGTTTCAGCCAAGAAGTTCTTTTTGAGGAAAACTTAGAATTACCTAATATCATTCACTATGAGCCATTAAAAAATTTACAAAGAAAAAATCAATCATTAAATTTACCATTTTTTGACGACTTTTTTCAATATGAATTCAATTTAAAGAGCAATTTATGGGAAGAAGATGAGAATCTTTTAGTGGGCTTTGGTATTGGAAAAAACCCACCCAATCGTGGAGTAGCGATTATAGACGGCGCAAAAAAAAATGGTCAAGGTTATTTTGAAACTCCCGCACAAGGTACAAAAGAAAGGTTGCTTTCTCAATCGATTAACTTATCTAACTTTAATCCATCGGATAGTATCTATTTCTCTTTTGCTTTTATGCATGGCGGTTTTGGCGATAAGGCAGAAATTAACGATACTTTGAAACTGTATTTTATTGATAACAATCAAATTTCTAATTTGGTATGGTTTAGAGTAGGTGGTGATACTATGACGGCTTTCAAAAAAGTTATTTTACCCGTAACTGACCCTAAATATCTTCATGGTCAATTTCAATTCTACTTTGAAACTTATGGTAACCTCAACGGGCTTTTTGACCAATGGCTTTTAGACTATATTTTTTTAAATCAAAATAGAAATGCAAATGACACTTTATTTACTGATTTATCTTTTTCTGACAAAAGATTTTCAATATTTGACTCTTTAACATCAGTTCCATTAAAACAATTCCAATCCAAAAATTGGATGTCACAAGATTTTATCGAAGTCACTAATTTAAGTGCCAATAACGAAGGAAGAAATTTGATATGGTCAATATCAGAAGTTAAAAATAGTACTATTTTAAACCCCCCCTTAGTACAAAATCAATTTTTTGCATTTTTTCCTCCTTATACCAATTATCCAATACCATCTTTTGCTGACCAAAGCAATGTTATTGAGGATTTCAGTAGGTTAAGGGTTCAGTTTTCTTTAAACTTGAATGCTTCTGACCCTCAGGTTAATAATGATACTTTAAATTTATTTTTTCCTATTGATTCCGTCTGGGCTTATGATGATGGTGAACCCCAAACAGGGTATGGTCTAAGAACTGCCAAAACTTTCCTTCAAAAGTTTTATTCTCACAATCAAGATTCTTTGAAAGCAGTTATGATTAATTTTGTTCCTAATATCGACATCCCCAACGGAAAGGGTTTTCGTTTGGTTATACTTAGTCATTTACATCGTGACTCCGTACTTTATAGTAAATTTTATAATTTAACACATTATCAATCTCTTGATAGTTTTAATTATTTTCTTTTGGATAGTATACTTCCATTACCTGAAATTTACTACATAGGAATTACTCAACCCGATAACAAACCTATTGGCGTTGGATTTGATTTCAGTTATAATAACAATCGAAATGTATTTTGGGATAGCTCTTCTGTTTTTGTTCCTTCTCGATTAAATGGCACTTTAATGATTAGACCCGTTATGGGTTCTAAACCTGAATTAGCAGTGAGTAAAAAAACTACTCAAATAAATAAGATATCTTTGTTTCCTAATCCGTTTCATCAATTTTTATTTTTGGAAACCACAGAAAACATTGATAAATTGGAACTTTATGACTGCTTAGGAAATTTTGTTCAAGCAATTAAACTCGATAAAATCATCAATTTAGAAGAGATACCCTCGGGCTTGTATTTTATTAAAATAAAAAGTGAAGAACAAATATGGATAAAAAAAATCATCAAACTACCTTAGATATTTTAGTATTTTCAGCACATCCAGACGATGCCGAGTTAGGTTGCGGAGGCTCTATAGCAAGGTGGGTCCATGAAGGTTATAAAGTAGGCATAGTAGATTTTACACAGGGTGAATTGGGAACAAGAGGAACTCCTGAGTTACGTTTAAAAGAAGCTACCAAAGCAAAAGAAATATTAGGAATTTCTGTCCGTGAAAATTTAGGATTACCAGATGGTTTTTTTGAAAATAATCCACAAAATCAATTAAAAATTATTCATATCATAAGAAAATACCAGCCCAAATTATTGGTGATTAATGCACCAGAGGATAGACACCCAGACCATGCCCGTGCAGCAAAATTATCTATGGATGCTTGCTTTTTAAGTGGATTATTAAAAATTCAAACTTTTGATGAAAACAATAACCCACAAGTCCCTTGGAGACCCTCTAATTTTTTGCATTACATTCAAGATAAATTTTTGACCCCTAATCTTGTAATTGATATTACCAATTTTATGGAAACCAAAATTAACTCTATAAAAGCTTATCAATCACAATTTTATAATCCTAATTCAACAGAAATGGAAACTTATATCTCCTCAAAAGAATTTTGGGAAAATATTTACTCCCGTTCTATGGAATTAGGTAGAACTATCCAAAAAAAATATGCAGAAGGCTTTATTTTAACGAAGCCTTATCCATTACAAAATATATCGGAACTATTTTAATAAGCTAAAAAAAGATCAGGGATTTTTTGCCTCAGATTAATATTAGAAAATCCTAAAACGTATTTCTTGGGGCAAATATGCAGGTAAAAATTTTTGTACATCAAAAAGGTGCCATGGTTGTTTTTAAAAAAGCTATTGTGATACGTAGCGGCAAAAAAGTGGTTTTCACAGAAGAAAATGGCTTGGCAAAATAGCAAAAAATAACTCCTTTAGTCTCATGTAAACTCACTATTTTAATTATTAAAATTTTTACCTCATTAGAAAATTTTTACCTATTTTTTAAAATAAAATTTTTTATAAGTAATTGAAAATCAAAAAATAAAAATTTGGCATGGTTAATGTAATAAGTTTATGTAAAATATAATATGAATAGCAACAAAAACATTAGGATACTTAAACACGGCATCGTAAATGGGATTGGCGATAATCATAGTACAAAGATAAGAAATTTTTTCGAGAATTATCAAAATCCTTTAGTCTCATGTAAACTCACTATTTTAATTATGAAAATTTTTACCTTATTAGAAAATATTTACCTATTTTTTAAAACAAAATTTTTTTATAAATAATTGAAAATCAATAAAATAAAAAATTTGGTATGAATATTGACTATGTTAAACTAAAATAAATTATGAACAACACCACTTATAAACTTTGGAGAATAACCTTAGACACCAATCCCGAAGATTGTAATTTAAGCTGTATCATGTGCGAAGAGCATAGCCCATTTTCTACATACATTCAGGAAAAATTAGGCGGAAAACATCGCAGAATGCCAAAGGAATGGTTAGAGCCTATATTTCAACAAGCACAAAAACTCGGCGTTAAAGAAATCATTCCTTCCACTATGGGCGAACCTTTACTCTACAAGCATTTTGCTCACTTTGTAGAACTTTGTTATAAGTATAACCTTAAAATGAACCTCACTACCAACGGCACTTTCCCTAAAACTACTGAAAAAACCGTAACAGAGTGGGCAAAACTGATTGTCCCTATCACTACTGATGTAAAAATCAGTTGGAACGGAGCAACATCTCAAACCGCTGAAAGCGTAATGAAAGGCATTAACTTTGAAGAAGTGTTAAACAATGTGAAAACTTTTATCCAAGTACGTGATGAACATTTCAACCAAACGGGCTACTACTGCCGTGTAACCTTTCAACTCACCTTTATGCAAAACAATATGCAAGAGTTAGCGGATATTATCCGATTAGCAGCAGAACTTGGAGTGGATAGAGTAAAAGGGCATCACTTGTGGGCACATTTCCAAGAAATCAAACCTCTTTCTATGAAAGCAAGCCGTGAAAGTATTGCAAAGTGGAATGAATATGTAAAACAAGCGTACGAATACCAAGAAAAATATCGCAAGCCTAACGGTGAAAAAATACTTTTAGAAAATATTTTTCCCTTAGAATATTCTGAAGACCAACTGACCGAAGTTCCTGAACATTATGAATGCCCATTCTTAGAAAGAGAACTATGGATTTCTGCAACGGGCAAAATTTCCCCTTGCTGCGCACCTGATGAACTACGTACTACCCTTGGCGATTTCGGTAATATCCAGAGCACTACCATTGAAGACGTTCTTCATAGTGAAGTTTATCAAAATTTGGTAAAAAATTATAAAAAAATTTCTTTGTGTAAAACTTGTAACATGCGTAAACCATGATGAAATTCTTAGAACAACTTCAAAAAGAATACAGTGATAACGAAAAATTGGCTTTGCTTATTCGTCATGCAGATAGAGACCCGATTCCCTTCGGTTCTTTTGGAAATGAAATTCCTATCAATGATAAAGGTAAACAAGATGCTTATAAATTTGGAAACAAACTCTCTGAATTTAAGATAAATAAAATTTACACAAGCCCCTTATTAAGATGCGTTCAAACCGCTGAATACATTAGCAAAGGATATGGAAAAAATTTACCTATATTCACCACAACAGCCTTAGGAGCCCCTGGCTTACACGTTAAAAACGAACAAATTGCGGGAGAACTTTACCTCCAATATGGTATCCAACCGATTTACCAACGCTTCGTTTCGCAAGAAAATTTACCCGGCTTCGCGGCGCCTTCCGAATTACGTAGAGAATTGTCCCATTACTTAAAAAACTCAACCCAAGATAATGGCATCACCCTATTCATTTCACACGACTTGCTCATTGCTATGTTCCATTACGCGTGTAACCAAACCGTTTATGATTCTGAAAATTGGTTAAAATTTTTAACAGGAATAATCATTAAAACGTCATAAAATTATGAAAATTTATTTAAAATCATTCTTTACAGAACATTGGAAGTACATGGCAGTAAGTACTGCTTGTAAAATGAACTTATTCGAGCACTTACAGGAACCGAAAACGGCAGGAGAATTAGCCGAAATTTGTAAGCTCAATGAAGTAAAACTTACTTTATTGCTTCAAGCTTTGCATTCAATAAGTTTTTTAGAAAA
>Ga0272446_1008198_pt1 | contig 10043 bp, 8 predicted proteins | sample YNPCB0061_FD_194587 | JGI IMG/M metagenome (GOLD analysis project Ga0272446, IMG submission 194587) | Hot spring microbial mat communities from Yellowstone National Park, WY, United States - YNP-CB-006-1 | ecosystem: Environmental > Aquatic > Thermal springs > Hot (42-90C) > Sediment | place... | reverse complement strand
GCGCGCGACGAGATGGCGGAGGTGGCGTTCCCCTATTTCGGCAATATCCCGAACGAGCACTTCACCCATTCCGAGCATGCGAGCGTGCTGGCGCGGCGCGTGCCGGTGCGCCGGCTGCGACTGGCCGGGGGCGAGGCGCGGGTGGCGACGGTGCATGACCTGTTGCTGGCCAATTACGGCGTCGATCGGGGCTTCGGCGGGGACAACATCGCCGCGTCGTACGACGAGGACATGCCCTACACCCCGGCCTGGGCGGAGCGGATCACCGGCGTGCCGCGGGCGCAGATCATCCAGGTGGCGCGGGAGTTCGCGACCAACGCGGAAAAGACCAACGGGCGGTCCATGGTCATCATCGGCGCGGCGATGAACCACTGGTACCACGCGGACATGAACTATCGCGGCGTGATCAACATGCTGGCGATGTGCGGCTGCGTCGGCCAGTCCGGCGGCGGCTGGGCGCATTACGTGGGCCAGGAGAAGCTGCGCCCGCAGGCGGGCTGGGCGCCGCTCGCCTTCGCGCTGGACTGGGCGCGGCCGCCGCGGCAGCAGAATTCCACCAGTTTCTTCTATACCCACACCGACCAGTGGCGTTACGAGACGGTGCATCCGGCGGATATACTTTCGCCCACCGCGCCGCCGGGCCCGTGGGATGGCGCCGTCATCGACTATAACATCCGCGCGCTGCGCATGGGCTGGCTGCCGGCCTATCCGACACTGAGGCAGAACCCGCTTGAAATCGCGGCCAAGGCCGAGGCGGCGGGGATGGAGGCGAAGGACTACGTCGCCCAGGCCCTGCAGAAGGGCGATCTGTCCTTCGCCTGGGAGGACCCGGACGCGGCGGAGAATTTTCCCCGCAACCTGTTCGTGTGGCGCTCCAACCTGCTGGGCTCCTCGGGCAAGGGGCACGAGTATTTCCTCAAGCACCTGCTGGGCACCTCGCATGGCGTGCTGGGCAAGGAACTGGGGCCGGAGGGACGCGAGAAGCCCACCGAGGTGCGCTGGCACGAGGAGGCGCCAAGGGGCAAGCTCGACCTGCTGGTGACGCTCGATTTCCGCATGTCCACCACCTGCGTCTATTCCGACATCGTGCTGCCGACCGCGACCTGGTACGAGAAGAACGACCTCAACACCTCCGACATGCATCCCTTCATCCATCCGCTCACCGGCGCGGTGGACCCGGTATGGGAGGCGCGGTCCGATTGGGAGATCTACAAGTCCATCGCCAAGGCGTTCTCGCGCGTGGCGCCCGAGGTGCTGGGGGTGGAGAAGGACGTGGTGCTGAGCCCGATCATGCATGACAGCCCGGGCGAGATCGCGCAGGCCTTCGAACCGCGCGACTGGAAGCGGGGCGAGTGCGCGCCGATCCCCGGCAAGACCATGCCGGCGGTGACGGTGGTGGAGCGCGACTATCCCAATCTCCATGCCCGCTTCACCGCGCTGGGGCCGCTGATGGAACGCGCGGGCAACGCCATCAAGGGCATTGCCTGGCCCACGGCGCACGAGGTGGAGGCACTGAAGAAGCTGAACGGCACGGTGACGGCGGAAGGCCCCACCAGGGGGATGGCGCGGATCGAGACCGACGTGGACGCGGCCGAGGTGCTGCTGAGCCTGGCGCCGGAGACCAACGGGGAAGTGGCGGTACGGTCCTGGGAGGCGCTCTCGCGCGCCACGGGCCGCGCGCACGCGCATCTGGCGCGGCCGAAGGAGGACGAGAAGATCCGCTTCCGCGACGTGGTGGCACAGCCGCGCAAGATCATCTCCGCGCCGACCTGGTCGGGGCTGGAGAGCGAGCATGTCTGCTACAATGCCGGCTATACGAATGTGCATGAGCTGATCCCCTGGCGCACCCTGACGGGGCGGCAGCAGCTCTACCAGGACCATCTCTGGATGCGCGCCTTCGGCGAGGGGTTCTGCGTCTATCGCCCGCCGGTCGATCTGCGCACCATCGCGCCGGTGCGGGGCATGAAGCCGAACGGCGAGAAGGAGATCGTGCTGAACTTCATCACCCCGCATCAGAAATGGGGCATCCACTCCACCTACACCGACAATCTGCTCATGCTCACCCTTTCGCGCGGCGGGCCCATCGTGTGGCTGAGCGAGAACGACGCGCGCAGGGCCGGGATCGCCGATAACGACTGGATCGAGGCCTATAACAGCAACGGCGCGCTGGTGGCCCGCGCCGTGGTTTCTCAGCGCGTCAAGGACGGCATGGTGATGATGTATCACGCGCAGGAGAAGATCGTGAACGTGCCCGGTTCGGAAATGACCGGCCAGCGCGGCGGCATCCACAACTCCGTCACCCGCGCGGTGCTGAAGCCCACGCACATGATCGGCGGCTATGCCCAGCTGGCCTATGGCTTCAACTACTACGGCACCATCGGCACCAACCGCGACGAGTTCGTCATCGTGCGCAAGCTCGCGAATGTCGATTGGCTGGAGCGGCCGTTCACGGGCGCGCCCGCGCGGGCGGCGGAATAGGGAGACGGGACATGAAAGTCCGCGCGCAGATCGCGATGGTGCTGAACCTGGACAAGTGCATCGGCTGCCATACGTGCTCGGTGACATGCAAGAATGTGTGGACCAACCGGGAGGGCATGGAATACGCCTGGTTCAACAATGTGGAGACCAAGCCCGGCGTCGGCTATCCCAACGAGTGGGAGAACCAGGACAAGTGGCGGGGCGGCTGGCGGCGGCGCGCCGACGGATCGATCGAGCCGCGCATCGGCGGCAAGTGGCGCGTGCTGTCGCAGATCTTCGCCAACCCGCATATGCCGGAGATCGACGACTACTACGAACCTTTCACTTTCGACTATGAACACCTGCAGAACGCCGGCGAGAGCCAGGCCTTTCCCACCGCGCGGCCGCGTTCGCTGATTACCGGCGAGCGGATGGAGAAGATCGAGTCCGGGCCGAACTGGGAGGAGATCCTGGGCGGGGAGTTCGCCAAGCGCGCGCGCGACGCGAATTTCGAGGCCGTGCAGAAGGAGATCTACGGCCAGTTCGAAAACACGTTCATGATGTATCTGCCGCGGCTCTGCGAGCATTGCCTGAACCCGACCTGCGTCGCCGCCTGCCCGTCCGGGTCCATCTACAAGCGCGAGGAGGACGGCATTGTCCTGATCGACCAGGACAAGTGCCGCGGCTGGCGCATGTGCGTCTCCGGCTGCCCCTACAAGAAGATCTATTTCAACTGGGCATCGGGCAAGAGCGAGAAATGCATCCTGTGCTATCCGCGCATCGAGGCGGGGCAGCCCACGGTGTGTTCGGAAACCTGCGTCGGGCGCATCCGCTACCTGGGCGTGGTGCTCTACGACGCGGACCGCATCGCCGAGGTCGCGGGCACGGCGGATGCGCAGGGGCTCTATGAGGCGCAGCTGTCGCTGTTCCTCAATCCGCGCGACCCGGCGGTGCGCGCGCAGGCGCGCCAGGACGGCGTGCCGGAGGCGTGGCTGGACGCGGCGGAGCGTTCGCCGGTGTGGAAGCTCGCCATGGAGTGGCGCCTCGCCTTTCCGCTGCACCCGGAATACCGCACCTTGCCCATGGTGTGGTACGTGCCGCCGCTTTCGCCCATCAGCAACGCCGCCTCCGCCGGGCAGATGGGGGTGGATGGCGGCATGCCCGATGTCTCCGCGCTGCGCATTCCGCTGCGCTACCTCGCCAACCTGCTCACCGCCGGCGACGAGGCGCCCATTGCCACCGGCCTCAGGCGCATGCTGGCCATGCGCGCCCATATGCGCGCCAAGACCGTGGACGGCACAACAGACCCGGGGATCGCCGGGCAGGTCGGGCTGACATCCGGTCAGATCGAGGAGATGTACCAGCTGATGGCGATCGCCAATTACGAGGACCGCTTCGTCATTCCCACCACGCATCGCGAGGTCTCCGAGGATGCCTACGAACTGCGCGGACAATGCGGCTTCAGCTTCGGCGATGGCTGCGGCGGCGCCCGGCCCAACCTGTTCGCCGGCGCGGCCCTGAAGCACGGCAAGGCGAAGGCGGACGCGACATGATCCGCACGCTCAAGGTTCTCTCCGTCCTGCTGACCTATCCCACGGCGGAGTTGCAGGCCGCGGCGCCGGAGATGCGCGCCGCGCTGGCGGAGGAGGGGTTGCTGCCCGCCGCGCATCGCCGCGCGGTGGAGGGGCTGATCGACGATCTCGCCGCGCGCGATCTCTACGACGCGCAGGAGCGCTACGTGCTGCTGTTCGACCGCACCCGCTCGCTGTCGCTGCACCTGTTCGAGCATGTGCACGGCGAAAGCCGCGACCGCGGCCAGGCGATGGTGGACCTGCTGCGCCTCTACGAGGAAGCGGGCTTCCAAGCCGATGCGCGCGAGTTGCCGGACTTCCTGCCGATGTTCCTGGAATACGCCGCCACGCGCCCGCTCCCCGAGGCGATGGAACTGATCGGCCAGCCCGGGCATGTGCTGGCCGCCCTGGGCGAACGGCTGCGCCGGCGCGGCTCGGCCTATGCGGCGGTGTTTGCCGCACTGACGGCGCTGGGGCGCGCGCGTCTGGACGCCGGGGCACTGGCGGCGCTGCGCGCGGAGCCGGACCCGGAACCCGACGACTTCGCCGCGCTGGACGCGGCGTGGGAGGAGGAGGAGGTGCGCTTCGCTCCCGCCGCCGGGGAGGCCTGCGGCACCGAACGCATGGCCGCGCGCCTGCGCCAGGCGCGCCGGCCCGCGCCGGGCACGCAAGCCGGCGCCGTCCGCCCCGCCACCGTCATCCGCACCGCCGCCCCGCCGCGCGCCTGAGGGAGCACGCCATGCGCGAGAGCATTCTGCACATCCTGTTCGTCTGGTACCCCTATGTGTGCCTCACGGTCTTCCTGCTCGGCAGCCTGGTCCGCTTCGAGCGCGAGCAATACAGCTGGCGCGCCGGCTCCTCGCAGTTCCTGCGCCGGCGCCAGCTTGTCTGGGGCTCCAACCTGTTCCATGGCGGCATCCTGTTCCTGTTCGTGGGCCACGCCGTGGGCCTGTTGATGCCGAAGTCGCTCTACACGCTGTTCGTCACCGTGGAGCAGAAGCAGATGCTGGCCATCGTCGCCGGCGGCATGGCCGGCATCGTCTGCTTCATCGGCCTCACCATGCTGCTGCATCGCCGGCTGAGCGAGCCGCGCATCCGGCAGACCTCCACGCGCATGGACATCGCGCTGCTGGTGCTGCTGTGGGTGCAGCTGGTGCTGGGGCTGGTCAGCATTCCCCATTCGCTCTCGCATCCCGACGGATCGGTGATGCTGGTGCTCTCGCACTGGGCGCAGGGCATCCTGACCCTGCAGCCCATCGACACCGCCGCGCTCGGCGCGCTTTCCTGGCCCTATCTGCTGCATCTCGTGCTGGGGATGACGCTGTTCCTGCTGTTTCCCTTCTCGCGCCTGGTGCACATCTGGTCGGCGCCGGTCTGGTATCTCGGCCGCACCGGCTATCAGGTGGTGCGCCGCCGGCAGGGGCCCTCTCGGTCCGCGCGCGGCGCGCCGCCGGCGGCGGCGGAGTAGCGCGCGCCGGGCCGGGCCCCTATCCTGCGCCCTCGGCGTGGGAAAGGGGTTCGGCATGGAGATCAAGCGCAGCGGCTCGCAGGCTTCGGGCAAGGGGCCGGCGGAGTATTTCACCGGCACGGTGCGGATCGACCCGCTGCACACCGCGCCCGATCCCGCGCGCGTGTCCATGGCGCTGGTGACGTTCGAGCCGGGCGCGCGCACCGCGTGGCACACGCATCCGCTGGGGCAGACACTGATCGTCACCGCCGGCTGCGGGCGGGTGCAGCGCCTGGGCGGGCCCGTGGAGGAGATCCGCCCCGGCGACGTGGTCTGGTTCGCGCCCGGCGAGAAGCACTGGCATGGCGCGGGGCCGGCCACGGCGATGAGCCATATCGCCATTCAGGAGCGCGAGAACGGCTCTCCGGTCACTTGGCTCGAGCATGTCTCCGATGCGGATTACAACGGCTGACCATGCCGGCCGGGGGGAACTGACGGCGCCGCGTGTCACCTCCGCTTACCCGCGGCGGCGGACGATCGCGGGTGGTTGCCACCCCGGCCCGGCTTGCCGATGATGCGCCGCTTTCCGCCCGCCGCGACGCGCGGCGCGCGCCCACGCACAATGGAGGAAACCGATGTCGTTCTACCGAGGCATGACCTGCGCGAACGTCACCCTCACCGGGGATGGCGGCACGAAGATCACCGCCTATACCGCGCGGCCGGAAGGGGCGGGGCCGTTCCCCGGCGTGGTGCTGGTGCATCACCTGCCGGGCTGGAGCGAATTCTACATCGAAACCACGCGGCGCTTCGCCCATCACGGCTATCTGGCGATCTGCGCCAATCTCTATGAGCGCGCCGGGGACGGCAACCCGGACGATGTCGCCGCCAGGGTGCGCGCCGAGGGCGGCATCGCGGACGCGCAGATGGTGGGCGACACCGCCGCGGCGGTGGCGTGGATGCGCGCCCAGCCGGGCCATAACGGCAAGGTGGGCGTGTTCGGTTCCTGCTCCGGCGGGCGGCATGCCTTCATCTATGCCTGCCAGAAGCAGGACGTGGATGCCTGCGTCGATCTGTGGGGCGGGCGCGTGGTGATGGGGGCGGAGGAGCTGAACGCGAAGACCCCGGTGGCGCCGATCGACATGACGAAGGACCTGAAATGCCCGCTGCTCGGCATTTTCGGCAATGACGACCGCGCGCCGAGCCCGGAGCAGGTGGACCAGCACGAGGCGGCGCTGAAGCAGCACGGCAAGAGTTATGAATTCTACCGCTACGACGGCGCCGGGCATGGCATCTTCTACTGGCACCGCCCGCTCTACCGGCCGGAGGCGGCGATGGATGGCTGGGGCAAGGTGTTCGCCTTCCTCGGCAAGCACCTGGCGAAGTAGGGGCGCGGCGCGATGTGCACATCCATCATCGAACTGGTGCGCGCCGAAGGCATGGCCCAGCGCGGCGCGGCGTGGTTCGCGCTCAACCAGGCGGTGGTGACGTATGACCACGCGCGCCACGCGCCGCTCGGCGACGTGATCGCGCTCGACTTCCTGAATACCCTCCTCGGCCCGGACGCGCGGGCGGGGGTGGAACTCACCCTGGCGAGCGCGAAGGAACTGCGCGCCGCGCTGGACCGCGCCATCGCCGCCGCCGACTACGAGGAGGCGGAGGTGCGCGGCAAGGGCGCCGGGCAGTATCTGCACGCGGCGGACTGAACAGGGCACCGGGCCGCGCGCGCGGCCCGGTGGTGCCTCAGGCCCATGCGTCAGGCGGGCCGATGCAGCCGGTAGAGGCCCACGTCGATGGCGCCGGCGCGGAAGCCGGCCTCGCAATAGGCCAGGTAGTAGTTCCACTTGCGGCGGAAGGCGGCATCGAAGCCGAGCGGGACGAGGCGCGGCCAGGCCTGCTCGAAGCGCCGGCGCCATTCCGCCAGCGTCAGCGCGTAGCTCGCGCCGAAGCGGCGCACATCGTCCAGCACCATGCCGGCCGCCGCGATCTCGGCGCGCATCACGGCCTCGGAAGGCAGCATGCCGCCGGGGAAGATGTGGCGCTGGATGAAGTCGGTGCCGCGGGCATAGGCGTCGTAGCGATCCTCCGCCATGGTGATCACCTGCACCGCCGCGACCCCGCCGGGGCGCAGATTCGCGCGCACCGCGCCGAAATAGGCCGGCCAGTATTCCTTGCCCACCGCTTCCAGCATCTCCACCGAGACCACGCGGTCGAACGTGCCGCGCGTGTCGCGGTAATCCTGCAGGCGCAGTTCCACGCTGCCGGGCGCGGTGGCATCGGCGAGGCTCTCGCGCGCGAAGCCGAGCTGCGCGGGGGAGAGGGTAAGGCCGACGACGTGGCATCCGTGCTCACGCGCCAGCCGTCCGGCGAGGCCGCCCCAGCCGCAGCCGATTTCCAGCACGCGCTCGCCGCCCCGCAGGCCCAGCGCGTCCATCACCAGGCGCTGCTTGGCGGCCTGGGCCGATTCCAGGCCCTGTGCCGGGTCGCTGTAGAAGGCGGAGGAATAGCTCATGCCGCGGTCGAGCCAGGCGGCGTAGAACTCGTTCCCCAGGTCGTAATGCGCGGGAATGTTGCGCCGGCTGCCCGCGCGCGTGTTGCGCCGCGCGGCGTGGCGCAGGCGGTTGGCCAGGCGCGCGAGGCGGGCGCCGTTCAGCGCGGCCTGCATCCTGTGGTGGTTGCGCGCGGCAAGCTCGATCACGGCGGTCAGGTCCGGGGTGGACCAGTCGCCATCCATGAAGGATTCCGCGAAGCCGATATCGCCGCCGAAGAACAGCCGCCGCACGGCGCGCCAGCGGTGCAGGACCAGCTCGGCCTGCGGGCCGGGTTGCGTACCGGCATGGCGGATGACCGTGCCGGCGGGCGTGCGGATCGTCAGCTGGCCCTGCTCGACCATGCGCGCGAGCCGCGCCAGGAAGCGCCGCGCGGGAGAGAGCCAGGCACGCGCCGGGGCGGCGGCCTCGGCCACCGCGCGCGCCCCCGCCGCGCCCAGCATCGCGGCACTCATGCCGCCCGGGTGCGCGGCGGGGTTCGCGCCGGGATACTCGCCGCCGCCGCCGGCGGGGCTTGGTTGCGGATGAAAGTCACTCCCGTGCGCCACGTCCGTTCTGCCTCCTGCCCGTTGCCCAGCCGCCGCGACCGGATGCGCCTGGGCTTGCGCGGCAGGGCAGCGAACGGCGCGGCTTTCGTCAAGGCGCCGCCTTCTGCCCGGCGCGTGCCCGCGCCGCGGCGGACATGCCCCGGTTGCCGCCGGCGGCCTGGGCGCGGGGATCACATATCCCGTACGCTGGGCCGGCAGCCGGTTCCGCGCCACCCGCCGCCGTGCTGTTCCGCTCCGGCCGGTCCGGGGTGCTGCACCCGGCCATGGATGTCTCCCGCTGCGCGGTCGATGCCCCGCATCAGGCGGTCAGCACCGCGCTGGGCCTGCCCCTCCATGTCGCGTCCATCGCCCGCGCCCATCTGGGCGATAGGGGCTTCCCGACCCCCACCACCTGCCGCCCGCTGTCGCGGCATTTGAATGAGCAAGGGCCGATGCTGCCCTGCGCGCGCATCCAGCGCGACGGGCGGGACGTGGCGGAGGTGCTGGATATCCGCCAAGCCAATATCCGCGCGCGGTTCGGCCTGGCCAGCCTGCGCGGCTTCCTCAGCCGGTTCCAGCGCTCTGCGCGCGATGGGGCCATCGCCGCCATCGCGCGCGAACTGGACATGAAGCGCCTCTTGCTTCCGCCGCCGGCGGGTTGCCGATACCCCTGTCCTGACCCGCCCCCGTGCCTACTGCGCCGCCGCCGCCATGCCGCGGTGCAGGCCCAGGATGAAGTCGGCGACCAGCTCGTGCGTGCTCAGCGCCTCGCGTTCGTTGGCGCCGATATCCCGCAACTCGATCCGCCCGCCGGCCTTGCGGTAGTTGGCGACGAAGCGTTCCGGCTCGTTCGCGTCCACCGGCGATTCGTCGTCGCGGTAATCGTGCATGAAGTCGGGCCGGCTCTGCACCCACAGCGTGGGCGGCAGCACCGCCTTCTCGCCCCGCTCCAGGATCAGCATCGGGTTGCCGTCGATCATGTTCGCGTCGTTCTTCCAGAACGTCGTCTGGCGTTCGGCGATGTCCTTGTACTGGTCCGGAATCGTGCCCGCCGCGCGATGGCGCAGCAGGTGGTAGTAGCGCGAACGCGGATTGATCACCGGCCAGGTCATGACGATGCTGTGCACCGTCCCGTCCACCGCGGGCGCGCCCGCCGGCAGCTTCAGGGCGGCGTAGCGCGCATCGTCCGGGCGCATCGCCGCCAGCATGGCCAGATGCCCGCCGCTCGACTGGCCGCACAGGCTCACCCAATCGGGCCGCGTGCCCAGCCGCGCCGCGTTCGCCTTCACCCAGCGGATGGCATAGTTGATGTCCACCAGCGCGGAGGGATAGCCGTCATTTCCGTCGCGGAAATCCAGGCCGATGGCGACGATGCCCTTGCCCGCCAGCACCGTGTCGCGGGCCTTGCATTCCTCCAGCGTCCCCTTGCTCCAGGCCCCGCCATGCAGGTCGATCACCGCCGGGAACGGCCCCGCGCCGACGGGCTTGTAGACGC
>Ga0272446_1008197_pt1 | contig 10044 bp, 9 predicted proteins | sample YNPCB0061_FD_194587 | JGI IMG/M metagenome (GOLD analysis project Ga0272446, IMG submission 194587) | Hot spring microbial mat communities from Yellowstone National Park, WY, United States - YNP-CB-006-1 | ecosystem: Environmental > Aquatic > Thermal springs > Hot (42-90C) > Sediment | place... | reverse complement strand
TGCACGTTGAGTGAGACTCAGGCCAATACTTTTCACATCCGATTAAGGTCGGATAGGCACGCCAGTACCTTGCAAATAAGGCGTTCTGCACCGCACCGCCCCCCACCCAACCTCCCCCCGCTGGGGGGAGGAGTCGGACTCCCGCCCCCAGCGGAGGCGGGCCGGGGTGGGGGCGAAGAGCTTATTTGAAAGGTATTGCACTTAGAGCCTCTCCGAACACCAGATGGTCAATGTCATTGCGCGCGCAGCGACGCAATCTCCCATCTTCCGGGTCATTGCGCGCGCAGCGAAGCAATCTCCTCTCGCGCCGGTCGATTGCTTCAGCCACGCTTCGCGCGCTGCACACTGTCGCTGGCGCTCCTCGCAATGATCGCAGGCCCATGGGTTTTCGGATAGGTACTTATTGCCGTCGCCCCATGGGCAGAACAATCGGCCCGGCGATCTGTGCCGGTGGGCGCGCCCACGGTAGACCCAGGTTGAAGACGAATTGCGGGCGCGTGCCGGCTTCCAGCAGACGGTCAATCGTGAAGATCCGTGCCAGGGTCCGCTCCTCGTGCACCAGGCTCATGGCCTGATACCAGGTCAGGCCATCGCGCCGCTCGAAATGCCAGTACTCCAGCGCCAGGGGCTGTACGCGCCAGTCGAATGTCTCGCGTTCCTGGGCGGCAATTCGGCTCCAGCCATGGGCTGCGGCAAGCGCTGTGAAATCAACAAAGTAACCGGAGGGCGGTGGGCGCACGCTCCGGTTCGGTACATCAAAGACCGGCACCGCCAGCGGCTCGCCCATGCTGCCATCCTGGCGTGCGGCCCGCAGGTAGAGCCGCCAGAACAGGCGCCCGACACGCCATTCGGGTGCTATGTACAGGATCTGCTGCCCGTTCACCTGATAGTCCCAGCGCGTATCAAATGCACGACCAGCCTTGTGCCAGCTCGTAAATGATGATGTGCCATTGCGGAACTCGACAGCACGCGACGCCTCGCTGAGCTGGCCAAGGAAATCATACCCGCTGGCTGCGATGACGTCCTGTCGCAATGCATCAAACGACGCTTTGACGGCCACCGCCATAACCGGCATCCCACCCGCGCGCACGTCGCCAAGCGGCACCATGCCACGCGGCAAGGTCGCAACATCTACCGGCACCAGGGGTGCCGCGAAAGCGCGCCCTTCCTGGTAGCGATCGGCTGGCACCAGCGGCGCGACGGCCCGGTTGCTCCACGCCGGTTCGGCGTAGCCATGCGTGCTGGCAACAACGAATGTTCCACCAGTCGTGCCGGGGCGAAACAGCGCCACTCCCTGGCGCGAAAAGAATCGCCGTCCGCCAAGCGCCCAGGGTGCGACTGCCATGAGCCCGCCATCCGGCGTCCATGCCGGGTCTTTCAAACCGAGGTTCGCCGGCCCGGCACGTTCATCGGTACCGGTCGTCAGATCACGGATATGGAGATTGCCTGCACCATCCCGATCGGAAATGAACGCCACACGCCTGCCGTCAGGCGACCAGGCAGGGCTGTGGTCCGGCGCCGGGTGATCACTCACATTCGTCAGGTTACTGCCATCAACGGAGACGTGATAGATTTCCTGGTTACGATCGCGCCAGGAAGTGAATACGATGCGACGCCCATCGGGTGACCAGGCCGGTTGCGAATCGGCGGCAGGATGGTCAGTAATACGCTGTACTGCACCGCCGGCCATGTCGAGCACGTAGATCTCGAGGTTACCGTCGCGTGTACTGGAAAAGACGATCCGGCGCCCATCGGGCGACCAGGCCGGTTCGCCGTCATAGGCCGGATGATCGGTAAGGCGGCGCATATCGCTGCCATCGGCGCGCATGATGTAGAGATCCCAGTTGTTGTTGCGCCGGCTGGAAAACACGATGTACTCGGCATCGGGCGACCAGGAAGGGCTGCGATCAGGATGCGCGTCGGCGGTGAGGTTTGCGATCCGTTCGCCAGCAAGATCGGCGCTGAATATGTCGAGCGCTCCGCTGGCGCCGCGACCGGCGGCAAACACGATCCTTCCCTGGCCGGGAAGCGCAGGGCGCGCTGATTCGTGCGGCGCATACGAGACGGTTTCGGCAATCGCGAAGACGATAAGAAGAAGTGCAGACAGATGCATGGGACTCCGGAGGTAGTTCGCTTTTATGGGATGCCATGCTTCACACGCTGCCCATGGCGCAAAAGGAGTATACTGTATGCAGGAACTATACACACCATGTCAGAAATGAGAAGCCGATGAGTGTTCTGGAAAACGGCTATCCTGTAGGCGCACCACGCAAGATATATATGTGGCGCGACCATCGTGTGGCGTACTATACAGCGGGCACGGGTCCGGCGGTTTTACTGGTACATAGTATCAATGCGGCGGCTTCATCGTTCGAGATGCGCCGGCCGTTTGCTGCGCTACGCGCGGATCACCGTGTCTTTGCGCTCGACTTCCTGGGCTTTGGCGGTTCAGATCACCCGCAGCGCGTGTACAACGCCGACGACTACACTGCCCTGATCGGCGACTTTACCCGCGATGTGGTAGGAACGGGCACTGCAGTCATTGCCAGTTCGCTTGGCGCAGCATACACGATCCGTGCGGCAGCGCGCGATACGAGCCGCTTCGGGCCGCTGGTGCTCATCTGCCCGACGGGTGTGCGCGACCTGGCACAGCCGCAGCAGGCGGGATGGACGTATGATATCCTTGCCGGGCCACTGGGAGATCTGATCTTTCGTGGACTGGCAAGCCGGCCCAGTATCGCCTATTTTCTGCGCGCACAGTCGTACTATGATCCTGCCATCGTTGACGAAGCGCTGATTGAAGGTTTCCACCGCGCAGCCTACCAGGCGGGCGCCAAATGGGCACCGATTTGCTTCCTGACCGGGTTGTTGAACTGTAATGTGCGCGACGACTTTGCACAATTGCAGCAGCCAGTTCTGCTCGTCTGGGGGCGCCATGCCGAGTTGACGCCATTACGCCGCGCCGATGCATTTCTGGCGCGCAATCCGCGCGCGCGGCTTGCCGTCATTGAAAAGGCACGGCTCTCGGTCCAGGATGAACGTCCTGATGAATTCATGCGTCTGGTTCAGGAGTTCCTGGCATCAACGCATGCCGTGTCTCCATGAGAGACGTTACGCGGCGGCGGCACGGAGCGCCAACGGAGGTCCAGCGGAGACCACCCGGAGCGACGCACTGGCGGGGCGTTGCTGCACACGGCGGCGGATGGCGCATTCGCGCGGGATGAGCGGCGTCCCGCCTCCGAAACGGCAGGGATCTCCAGGGTCTGCAGCCTTGCGGACCACGCTGCCTGAACATACTCCCGTAATGCGAGTTGTGCCATTTCCCTCTGAACATACTGCACGTGTCGGTATACGTACGCGCAGTGGGGCGCAATGTGCGCCGATGGGCAATCTGCTGTCCACGATCTGACATGGTCTGACATGGTCGCCTGCACGCGATGCCGGTGGGAAATCGCGAAAGGCTTCCGCATTCCTTGAACCGGCAGTGACAGGCACCTTCGCGCCAGGCAAAAATGAACCGCCGTTGTAGCAACCAGGATCAGGTGGAGGGCAAGGAGGGGGAGCATGCACACCACACTGGCTATCGTCAGCATACCACCGACCATGAAGGCGCTTGAACTACGCGGTTATGGCGGCATGAACGACCTGGCGCTTGCATCCCGGCCAACGCCGCGCCCTGGCCGTGGCGAAGTACTCGTGCGCATGGCCGCGGCACCCATCAATCCGTCGGACCTGCTGTTTCTGCGCGGGCGGTACGGTATTCGTAAGACATTGCCAACGATTCCAGGATTTGAAGGTAGTGGCCTGGTAGTGGCTGCCGGCGAGGGAGTGTACGCGCGGGCGCTGCTCGGGCGGCGGGTCGCGTGCGCCGCTTCTTCCGGAGACGGTACCTGGGCCGAGTACATGGTCACACGAGCGTCGGCCTGTCTGCCATTACTGCCACACGTGAGTTACATGGGCGGCGCCATGCTGATCGTCAACCCATTGTCGGCTATTGCCCTCCTCGACATTGCACGACGCGGTGGCCACCGAGCTGTCGTCCATACTGCCGCCGCCAGCGCGCTTGGCCGGGCGCTGGTTCGCCTCGCACAACCTCGCGGACCGGTGCTGGTCAATATTGTGCGCCGTGCTGAACAGGTCGCCATCCTGCGCGATCTCGGCGCGACATACATTCTTGACAGTAGCGGGCCGGATTTTGATCGGCAACTGGCAGAAACCTGCGCCGCGCTACATGTGACCCTGGCGTTCGACGCGATAGCCGGCGAGACGACCGGTCGCCTGTTGCGCGCGATGCCGCCCGGTGGGCGGGTGCTGGTGTATGGTGCACTCTCCGAGGAGGCGTGCCAGATCGATCCCTCTGAGTTCATTTTTCGGCGCCAGCAGGCAGGTGGATTCTGGTTGAGCGACTGGATCGCACGCCAGTCGTTTCTGAAGATCGTGCTGCTTGGCCTGCGCCTGCAGACCAGCCTGTTCAAGGCGGTTGATACTGTGATACAGGCGCGCATTCCGCTCGAACGAGCACACGAAGGTCTGGCACAGTACGAACAACAGATGTCCAAGGGCAAAGTGCTGCTGGTTCCATTCGTGAGAGGTTTGTGAGAGAAACGCCGTGCGCAACGAAGTGTGCTATACTTTTTTGCATCAGGCAGTTCTGTCGCATGCGCCTTATGATTCGGTAGACATGCGATCCAGTGCATCCGCGCCCGTGGCCCGGAAAGGTCTTGCCCCGGCAGAGAAGGTGAGTGTCGCCTGTGCTGCGTCGAGAGGCGATATCCCTTCGACAGGTGGTTCGTGCTCGCTGTTGTGAGAGTCGCCTGTTGCATGTGCTGTGGGCCGGGTCGTGGCAAATGGTCGTGGCTGAAACCAGATAGTGGCGCAAATCTCCACAATGCGGATCCTATCCATCAGCGCAGCAAGGAGCATGCCGATGGTCGAGCGAATCTGCCCACAGTGCGGAGCCGGTAATCCGCTTGAAGATCGCTTCTGCGGCAAGTGCGGCGCAACGCTGGAGCGATTGCTCCCCGCACCACGTTCTCCTTCATCTCTTATGCGGTTCAGCCCCGCTCTTCCTGTTCGATGGCGCGATGTTGGCCGGACGCTGGCGGTTGGCGCGGCAGCGCTTGCCGCCGAGGCCGGCATCGCCTGGCTGCGCCGGCGCATCGAGCAGGGAAGCGCCGCTGTCGTTCCGGCCCCGCCTTCCAGCACCTTGCAGCGGGTGGCGCCAGCCTCCGGAGGCGCTCCGGCAAACGTTGTAACCATTATCAGCGAGCGGATCATCGAACTGGTCGATAGTGGCGATGGACGCCGTCACCTGCGTGAGCGAACGCTCTGGCGGCGAATCGAGGAGTAGGTAGTTTTATCTGATGGCGGCAACGCTGGCAACAACCAGTGAGATCCGGCAGCGTCTGCGCCCGATGGCGCGACGGCTGCGACTGTGCGACGCACTCTGGCTCGCCAGCACCTCGCTCTGGATTGCAGCCGGGTTATCACTACTGGTGCAAGTTGCCGGTCGCCTGTGGCCCATCCCCTACCTCTTCTCGATCTCGCTGGTGCCGGTGTTCATCTGGCTGGCCAGTATCGTTGCTTACTTCCTGTTTCGACCGCTCACGTTACATCGCGTTGCAAGGCGCGTTGATGCATTACTCGACTCGCGTGAGCGCCTGGCGACGGCACTTGAGCTTGGCGAGCGCGCCGAACACGCACCACTCGATGAACTCCAGCGGGATGATGCGCGCGCCTTCGCGGCCACTCTCACACCACGTCTGGCACCGCTACGCTTCCACCACCGATTGCTGGCGCTGGCGCTGGCGTTGATGGCTGCTGCCATGATGTTGATGGTGCTTCCCAATCCGCAGGATCAGGTGCTGGCAGAACGAGCCGCAGTGCGTGAGGCGGCGCAACAGGCGGCGGTTCAGATTGAACAGGTACGCCAGGAACTGGTACAGAACCAGGCGCTCAGCCCTGAGGAGCGCGCCGCGCTTGATCGTGAACTGGCGGAGTTACAGCAGCGCCTCCAGCAAAACCCGGGTAATCGTGAAGAGGCGCTGGCGGATCTGTCGACTACTGAAGCGCGCCTGCAACAGCGCGTCACACCAGACGCCGACGTCCAGCGCGCTGCGCTGGAGCAACTCGCGCGTAGCTTGCAGGCTATGAGCGGGCAACAACAGGCGGGCCGGCCATCGCTGGAACAGGCCGAAGCCGGGTTGCAGCAACTGGCGCAGCAGGTTGAGACGATGACGCCCGAAGAGCAAGCACGCGTGGCGGAAAACCTGCGTCAGCAGGCGCAACAGTTGCAACAGAGCGCGCCGCAGACGGCTCAATCACTGCAGCAGGCAGCTGATGCGCTCGAGCAGAATAACACGCAGCAGGCACAACAGTCACTCAATCAGGCGGCGCAGAGCGTGCAACAAGCACAGCAACAACAGGCGAGCCAGCAAGCGGCGCAACAGGCTATATCACAACTCCAGCAGGATCGCCAGAGTATAGCTGAAGCCGGGCAGCAGCCGGGCCAGCAACAACCGGGCCAGCAGCAGCCGGGCCAGCAACAACCGGGCCAGCAACAACCGGGCCAGCAGCAGCCGGGCCAGCAGCAGCCGGGCCAGCAACAACCGGGCCAGCAGCAGCCGGGCCAGCAACAACCGGGCCAGCAGCAGCCGGGCCAGCAACAACCGGGCCAGCAACAACCGGGCCAGCAACAACCGGGCCAGCAGCAGCCGGGCCAGCAACAACCGGGCCAGCAACAACCGGGCCAGCAGCAGCCGGGCCAGCAACAACCGGGCCAGCAGCAACCGGGCCAGCAGGATGCATCCCAGTCAAGCCCGGAGACCGGGCGCGATGCCGGAACCGGCAGCAGCGATATGATCTATCAACCCTACACGCCCGACGGCCAGCCGCGTGATGTGGAGCGCATTCAGGGTCAGGAGAGCCAGAGCGGGCAGACACAGGTTCAGCAAGGCCAGGCAAATGTCCCCGGCGGGGTCAATGCCTCGCAGGTGCCATTTCAACAGGTACTTCCGGAGTATCAGCGCGCTGCCGGTGAGGCCCTCGACCAGAGTGCCATCCCGCCACATCTGAAAGATTATGTGCGCGACTATTTCTCGCGGCTGGAACCCGGCCAGTAGAGTCGCGCCATCCTGAATACGGCGCCACCTTCACCCGGAAGAGTGGTGGACGCAGGGTCCCGGTTCCACGTTGAGCCGGGAAAGGTGTTGAATACAATGACACTGATGATAGTTGGAGCACTGGCGGCCCTTGTTGTGCTGGGCAGCGCGGCGATCGTTGTAGGCGGTCGTTATCTGCACCTGCCGGCGAACGTAGTGGCGCTGACGTTCGCATTGACGGCCCTGAGCTGGCTGGCACTCCTTGTTGCGGCTATCGGGCTGATGGTGCGCACCATTGCAACTGCGAAGCTGTAACGTGGCGACTGTGCATGGCTGTAGCTGGCGGTCGCGGAGGTCCGGGAATGCATCCACGTGTACCAGGTTATAGGCGTTACGCAGCGGTTGATTGCGCCGCTTCGCGCACAATGACATCCAACCATCCGTTATTCGGATAGGCACTTACGGCGAAGTGCAGAACGGTTAATCGCTGGGATTGCGCGCATTCTGCGCGCATGCGGGCGGGCCGCCCGCGCTCCCAGCACGCACATGGTTCAATGATTCTGCACTTCGCTATAGAGCCTATCCGAAAACCCATGGGCCTGCTATCATTGCGCGGAGCGCCAGCGACGAAGCAATCTACCGGCGCGATAGGAGATTGCTTCGCTCGCACTCGCAATGACATTGACCATCTGGTTTTCGGATAGGCTCTTATTAGCAGGATACTGCTCCTGGAAGACGTGTAACCAGTTACGCAAAGTGAGAGACATGATGAGTAGTGAGCTACCCGGGCAAACGTTGCCGCCCGAAGAGTTTCGCCAGCGCGCGCTGGCGATCGAGACCGAAATCGGCCAGGTGATTGTCGGCCAGCGTGATCTGATCCGCCAGACAGTCATCACGCTCCTGGCAGGCGGCAATGCGTTACTCGAAGGCGTGCCCGGCCTGGCGAAGACCACACTCGTGCGCACACTCGCTGATGTGATCGACTGCTCGTTCAGTCGTATTCAGTTTACGCCCGACCTGATGCCGGCCGACATTGTCGGTACGACGCTGATCAGCGAGGATGATGCCGGGCGCAAGGTATTTCGCTTTGAGCCAGGTCCAATCTTCGCCAATCTTATTCTTGCCGACGAAATCAACCGCGCGACGCCCAAGACGCAGAGCGCGCTTCTGGAAGCGATGCAGGAGCATACGGTCACCGTCGCCAAGACGATTCATCGCCTCGAGAGCCCGTTTTTTGTGCTGGCCACGCAGAATCCGCTCGAGATGGAAGGAACGTACCCGCTGCCCGAGGCGCAACTCGACCGTTTCTTCTTCAAGGTGCTTGTGCCGTTCCCAACAGCTGCCGATCTCGTGGAAATCGCCAATCGCACTACTGGCGCGCGCATGCCGCAGACACGCAAAGTAGCGGATGCGTCGCTGATCCTGGCCATGCAGAACCTGGCACGATCGGTGCCGATCGCCAGTCACGTGCTGGCCTATGCGGCACGCCTGATCACTGCGACACATCCTGAAGATAAAGATGCGCCGCCGATCACGAAGCAATATGTACGCTACGGCGCCAGTCCGCGCGGGATGCAGGCATTGATCCTGGCCGGCAAGATTATGGCGCTGCTGGATGGTCGTTACAATGTCGCCTTCGCCGACCTGCGCCAGGCGGCATTGCCGGCATTGCGCCACCGTATCATCCTGAACTTCGAGGCCCAGGCCGAAGGTGTTGCGCCAGATGAGATCATCAAGCAGGTGATTGAGGCGGTACGCGCAGAGTAGATCGGTCAGGTGTTGTTCTTGTGAGTGCCGGCCAGACACAACCACTGTTCGACTCAGCCTTTCTGCGCAAGCTGGATCGGCTGGCGTTGTTGACGCGCCGCGCGATGGTTGGTGACATTCAGGGGGAACGGCGTAGCCCGCGGCGCGGCGCATCCGTCGAGTTTGCCGATTTCCGTCCGTATACGACGGGCGATGACATCCGCCAGATCGACTGGAACCTGTATGCACGCATGGAGCGCTTCTTCCTCAAGCTGTTTGTCGCGGAGGAAGAACTGACGATCCATCTGCTGGTCGATAATAGTGCATCCATGGACTGGGGCGACCCGCACAAATTGACATACGCCCGGCGCCTGGCAGCCGCCATCGGCTATGTGGCGCTGGCCACGCTCGACCGGGTAACGGTCACATCATTTGCCGCGGGGGCCACTGCGCAACTCCCGGGTGTGCGCGGCAAGGCCGGTGCATTGCCGCTGTTCGCCTTTCTGCAGCGCCTCACGCCCGGCAGCACCGGCGACCTTGCCGCAGCCTGCCGGCGCTACGCGCGCCTGGCGCATCATCCCGGCCCGCTGATCCTCTGTTCGGATTTGCTCGATCCACACTGGGAAGATGCCCTGCGCGCCCTGGGCGCGCGACCGTTCGAGATCACATTGCTCCATGTGCTGGCGCCGCAAGAGTTACGCCCGCAACTTGATGGTGATTTTCGCTTGCTTGATGCCGAAAGTGGTGAAGCGGTCGAGATAACCGCCGATCTGGAGACGTTGCGCCGCTATGATGAAAGTTTGCGCGCCTGGCAACACCAGATCGAGATGTTCTGTCATGGCCGCAGCATCAACTACGTTCCGATTGATACTGCCCAGCCGGTCGAGGAGTTCATTCTCGCAATGCTCCGCAAACGCGGTGTGCTGCGCTGATGGCAGGTGTTCCATGTCGCTTCTGACCCCCCTTGCACTCCTGAGTATTCTTGCCGTTGGCCCCCTCATCGTGGCCATGTATCTGCTCAAGTTGCGCCGTGAAGAACGCCGCGTCTCTTCAACCTTCCTCTGGCGTCGCATGGTGCGCGATGTAGAGGCAAATGCGCCCTGGCAACGCCTGCGCCGTAACTGGCTGTTGCTCCTTCAACTCCTGCTCCTGCTGCTGCTGGCAATCGCGCTTGCCCGCCCGTTTTTCCTTACCGCCG
>Ga0272446_1008196_pt1 | contig 10045 bp, 8 predicted proteins | sample YNPCB0061_FD_194587 | JGI IMG/M metagenome (GOLD analysis project Ga0272446, IMG submission 194587) | Hot spring microbial mat communities from Yellowstone National Park, WY, United States - YNP-CB-006-1 | ecosystem: Environmental > Aquatic > Thermal springs > Hot (42-90C) > Sediment | place... | reverse complement strand
AGTTCCACGCAGCGGGAACAGGAGGGCCAGACTAGAAAACTCTCCATCTCCTGAGCCAGACTATGGCTCTTACAGGCGGGTCAGAGTTCAGTGCAAACAACGGGTCAGTTCGCCGCGCAAATCAACAGGGTGTAGGTTGACGACATGCCGAAGGGGCAGCAAGGAACCCTCTCAGAGAATGTAGACAAGACGAACCTGTCCCGTAACCTAGGGAGATGCTGCTCAAATGCCCTCCCGGCATTTGAGCAGCTCGCGCCCCGCGACTCGTGCGTCGCGGGACGCGAGCGGATCAGATGTGCAGAGGGCGATTGATCAGCATCTCCTGAGGTGAACGAGGGACGAGATCCTCGCCGGGGCGGGCCTGCGGGTCTCTCCCGAAGGCACCTGAGACCGGGGTCCTTCGGGCCGCTGCGTGCCACGCGCCGTCTGCAGTGCCTTGCCGGAGCCCGGTCCGGCGTGTCTAATCCCAGCCCATGCGTTGGAAAGAGGTGCGCCCATGCCGCAGCACTCCCTGGCCCAGGTGGGCGATCTGATGCCGCGATTGGCGGACAGCTACCAACCCGTTGCGGGGACCTACGACGAGCTCCGCGCCCAGGACGGGCAGATCCGCCCCCATTGGCGGCACCTGGTCGATGCCCTGTGCACCTTGGGGCCAGATGCCCTGGAAGAGCGCCGCCGCGAGGCGCGGCGCCTCATCCGGGACAACGGCGTCACCTACAACCTGCACGGCGATCCCCAGGGGATGTCCCGCCCCTGGGACCTGGATCTCCTGCCCGTGCTGATCCGCAGCGACGAATGGGCCGCCCTGGAGCGCGGCCTGATGCAACGTGCCGAGCTGCTGAACCTGCTGCTCCTGGACCTCTATGGGCCGCGGCAAGTGATCCGCAAGGGACTGCTGCCGGCCGGGCTGATCGACGGATATCACGGCTACTTGCTGCCCTGCCACGGGGTCCGCGTGGCCGCCGACCGGCCCCTGGTGCACTATGCCGCGGACCTGACCCGAGCCCCGGACGGGCGCTGGCGCGTCATCGGTGACCGTACCCAGAATCCCGCAGGGGGCGGTTATGCCTTGGAGAACCGGGTGGTCCTCTCGCGCGTGCTGCCGAGCCTGTTCCGCGACAGCCACGTTCACCGCCTGGCCAGCTTCTACCGGACCATGCGGCGTACCCTGGCCCGCCTGGCCCTCCACCGCGAGGGGCACGCCAGGGTCGCGGTGCTGACCCCGGGTCCGCGCAACGCCGCGCACTTCGAGCACGCCTACCTCGCCACCTACCTGGGCTATACCCTGGTGCAAGGCGGCGACCTCTCGGTGCGCGACGGCGCCCTGTGGCTGCGCACCCTCGGGCGCCTGGAGCGCATCGATGTCTTGCTCCGGCAGGTGGAGGACGGCTGGTGCGACCCCCTGGAGCTGCGCGAGGAGTCCGTCCTCGGGGTCCCAGCCCTGTTGCAGGCGGTGCGCGTGGGCAACCTGAGCGTTGCCAATGCCCTGGGCAGCGGGGTCTTGGAGCACCCTGGCCTGATGGCCTATCTGCCCGGTCTGTGCCAGGCCCTGATGGGCGAGGAGCTGCTCCTGGCGGACATTCCCACCTGGTGGTGTGCCGCTCCTGGGGGCCTGGAGCGGGCCCTGGACGAGCTAGACGCCCTGGTCATCAAGCAGGCCGCCGAGGGTCAAAGGCCGAAGGTGCATTTCCCGGGCGAGATGGACGCGCCCGAACGCACGGACCTGTGCCAGCGGATGTGCGCCGACCCCAGACAGTTCGTGGCCCAGCAGCGGATCAGCCCGTCCACGGCCCCAGCCCTGATCGCCGGGCACCTGGAGCCGCGGCCGACCATCCTGCGCAGTTTCCTGGTGGCGGAGGACGACGGCTACGCGGTGATGCCCGGCGGGCTGAGCCGGGTCGCCTCACCGCGAGACGCCTCCCAGGGCCGCGCGATCCTCGGTGCCTTGGGCAAGGACACCTGGGTCCTGGCCTCGGAGCCCGAGCTACGCGAGACCTTGCTGGTGCCCAGCGACGTGCAGACCCCGGCGGTGGTGCACGAGAGCGAGGTGTCGAGCCGGGTGGCCGACAACCTGTTCTGGATTGGGCGCTATGCCGAGCGGGCGGAGGGGCTGGTCCGTCTCTTGCGGGTGACCATCTTCAAACTCGCCGAGCGGCCCGATCCCACGGCGGGTCAGGCCGCGGACTGCTGCCTGCGCTCCCTGCTCGAGGCCCTGACACGGCAGAGCTCGAGCTTTCCCGGATTCGTTGGCGAGGGGGCCGCGCAGCGACTGGCGGACCCCACGCCCGAGATCCTCGCGCTCGTCGCCGCTCCGGGCCACATCGGCGGTCTGCCCCAGACCCTGCTGGCCCTGGGTCAGGCCGCCTGGTCGGTGCGCGATCGCCTGTCCACCGATACCTGGAGGGTGGTCAACGACGTGGAGCGGCGCATGCGCGAGCTGTTCCGGCACCCGCCCAAGGAGCTGGCGCACGCCCTGGACGTCCTGGACCCCCTGGTCACTGCCCTGGTCGCCTTCTCCGGCCTGACCCAAGAGAACATGACCCACAACGAGGGCTGGCACTTCCTGGAGACCGGTCGGCGGCTGGAACGGGGGGTCAACATCGCCTCGCTGCTGCGCTCTACCCTGGTCCCGGTGGGTTCCCCGGCAGAGGAGAACCTGCTGGTCGAGGCGGTCCTGGGGGTGACCGACAGCCTTATCACCTACCGCCGCCGCTACCAAGCCGGTACCCGCGTCGGGGCCCTGCTCGACCTGGTGTTTCAGGATGAAGGCAACCCCAGGTCCCTCGCCTACCAACTGGTGGCGCTGGAGCGGCTGGTGCAGAACATGCCGCGCGCTGAGCTTGTGACCGGGCGGACCGCCGGGGAGCGGGTGGTCCTCCGGGTCCTGACCGGGGTGCGCCTCGCGGAGCTCGACCGGCTGGTGCGGGCGGAGATGCCAGCCTCAGGCCAGTCCTTGCAGCAGAGGCCGCGGCGCGTCGCCCTGGATGGGGCGCTCGCGGACATTCAGGATGGACTGGCCGCCCTCTCCGACGCCCTGAGCGCGCAGTATTTCCACCACGAGGAGCAGCCACACAGCCTGGTCGGTCTTGGCCGAGCGGATCAAGGCGCGGCGGCTGGTGCACGGCCGTGAGGTACCGTGTCTCGCACCTCACGAGCTACCGCTATAGCGACCCGGTCTCGCTCTGCCACAGCATTGCCCACCTCAAACCCCGCGAGCTCCCACACCAGCGCTGCCTGTCCAGCCAGGTGCGGGTGGACCCGTGGCCGGCGGTGTCGCGCGAGCACTCGGACTTCTTTGGCAATCGGGTGAGCTACTTCGCCATCCAGCAGTCCCACTCCCATCTGGACGTGACGGCCGTCAGCGAGGTGGACGTCGGATCCCGGGAGCTTCCCGACCCGGGCTCAACGGCACCCTGGGAGCTGGTCCTGGAACGGGTACAGGCGGGGCGCGACGACGACCATGCGGCGGCGCGCATCTTTACCCTGGCCTCGCCGCTGGTTCCGATCGCTCCGGCCACCACCGACTTTGCGCGCATCTCCTTCCGCCCCGGGCGGCCGGTACTGGAGGCGACGCTCGATCTCATGGGGCGGATCTTCCGCGAGTTCGAGTACGACCCGCACTTCTCCAGCATCGCCACCCCCCTGGCGGAGGTGCTGAGCCATCGACGCGGGGTCTGCCAGGACTTCGCCCATCTCGGACTTGCGTGCCTGCGCGGCCTCGGGCTGCCGGCCCGTTACGTCAGCGGCTACCTGGAGACCCTGCCGCCGCCCGGTCAGTCAAAGCTGCAGGGGAGCGATGCCTCCCACGCCTGGTTTTCCCTGTTCATTCCTGAGCTGGGCTGGGTGGACTTTGACCCGACCAACGACCAGCTTCCGGGTGGCCAGCACATCACCACCGCGGTGGGGCGGGACTACCAGGACGTCGCGCCGCTGCGCGGGGTCTTCTACGGGGGCGGGTCCCACACGCTGCGCATCGCCGTGGATGTGACCCGAGTGGAGGACAGCGGCGCCTAGCCCGGCATGACACCCGTGCCCCGGCAGATGAAAACACGGCTGTCATGCTGGTTTTCACTTATCCCGGCCCTCCCAGAGGGAGAGGGGGACAAGGAGCGCCTGCGGCGCAGTTCCATGTCGGGAGCCTGGAGCGCAGCCGCCACCCGCCTGAGTCAGGACTGAACCCCGGGCCACGGCAGGCCGATGATCCATTGCACGCTGAAGGTCTCAGGGCTTCCCTACCAGTTCCAGGGCATCATGCGGCCCGCCCGACCCATGGTCGAATCCATGCCAGCGGCCATGATCCCCATCTTGGCATTCATCCCCTGCATCTCGGCTGTCATCGCCGGCAGGGCATTCATCTTGGCGTTCATCATCTGCATCTCCGCGCGTATGTCAGGCACGGCCGCGACAGACCTCGTCATCCGCCCCAGCATCACTGCGACCATGGCAGCGGGGTCGAACTGGTCGCCATAGAGGTGGAGGTAATGGGACACCCAGGAGATGTCCTGCTCGAAGCGCTCGACCTCCCGGCGCTGGTCCGGGTCCAGGAGCTTGAGCAGCTCCTCCCGCGCCGCGGCGATGGAAGCAGGGTCCTGGTGTGCACTCGCCGCCGCTTGGGCTTGAGCTGGACTCAGCAGGCGGCCGCCGAGCAGGATGCCGACGAGGACCGCAAGGCCAATGGCCGAGAGCATCCTGCCGCGGCGCTGGCGGCGATCGAGGCGCTCGAGGGCCTCGGTGAGGTGCTCGATGGTAGCGCTCAGGCGGGCGATATCGGTGGCAGGATCAGGTTGCATGGCACCTCCTCAAGCAAAGGTAGCGGTGTCCGTGGCGATCCTATCCCCGGCACCACGTCTGCGCCACAGGTGAGTGCGCCGCGCCTGGGGCGCCGACGGTCGCTCAGGGAATGACCGGTGTCCCACCTTGCGCCGGTTTCTGGCGTTTGCCGACACCCTGCGAGGTGTCCCAAACCTCCTCAACTTGCGTGTTCTGCTGCCCTTGGCTCTGGTCGCATCGGCCCGCCTGGGTGCCGTGGACCCCGCCGGATGCGCGGCTGCGCCAGCCCATTGGCTGCTTGTGGCAGCCCCGCCTCAACCCTTCTCGACCGGCTTCCCTTCGCCCTCGGCGGACCAGATCCGATAGCGCACCTCAACGCCGTCGGGCACATCGATCACGACGGGCAATCGGCTGTTGTAGCGAATCAGGTAGGGGTCGCCGGCGAGGGTGATGAAGCGGCTCACCTGTGGCGCTTCGGGATCGACGGCCATGAGCGTACCGGCCATGGGTCCGAGCTGGCGGACCTTGTAGAGGGTGAATCCCCAGCCGGGGATGGTGTCCGCTTCGATCTCGCCGCCGAAAAAGTATCGGTTCCGCTCGTCGACCTCGACCGTCTTACCAACGATCAACTCGACCTTGAAGGCCGATTCCACCGCCTGCGCTGGGAGTTGCAGGACATAGCGAACCATCCCCTCCTCGGCGGGGGGGAACGCCCTGAGCTCGTCGTCTGCTGTGGCGCCTCCTGACGCTGCACAGACCAGCAGTAGGACCGCTGTCGCCCAGATCTTGGTCATCGAAAAATAGCGCATCAGGGTCTGCTTCAGGTCAGGGCCCCTCGGCGGGTAGGCACCCGCTGAGAGCTCCCTGAGCCCGGTCACAATAGTCCGCGGCAGCGGGCCGACGCCACCTCCCATGGGACCCCACTTGGTGGCGCCGGATCGCGGCTGGTCGGGGCGGATGCAGGCTGTGGTCAGCCTGAAGCGTCCTGCGACCTGGCCGATGCCCGCAGCCGAAGGAACCGCTCGCTGCGCCAGACGCGAACGATGCGAACCCGCTGGGGGTCCCGACGCGAGACGATCCGGACGGGCGGGTGGATCAATTCGCGCAGGAACGGCCTTGAGGTCAGTCAGCGCTACCACGTCTTCAGAGAATCCCATGCGCATGGACAGCGACCTCTGCGGTTTGCTTGGCTGGGACAGTAGCACCCGTTCAGTGGTCTGCCAACAGGACCGAAGGTGCGCTGATCCTGGGACGGGGGGCGACTGCATGTGGCCCGCTTGCCGGTGGGGTGAGCGTGTGTCCAAGCAGAGCCGATACGAGCATTGGGATGGGGCTTGGCCTCTGGGGCTGGCCCCCTCCAGGCTGTTCCCCAGCTCCGGCATGGCGAGACTCGCAGGCGCTGACGGACAAGGTCGCCGCGCCGGTTTTCGCGCCCGTTTCTGACATTCGTGTGCCTGTGGTGGGTGACCGCTGTGAGTCGCTGACTGCCCCCTCGCGGACGCCTGAGGCCTCGGAGGGACGGGACCGCGGGCAGGATGGCGATGAGGTGCAAGCCGGCTGAGGTCACGGGCAGCGCAGGGGCTGGAACCCACAGGGCAGGCCTGGTGCACCTCGGGCGCGTGAATCCGGGTCCGGGTGGCGTTCAGTCCGGGTGCCTTCGGGCCGGTTGGGGACAGCGGGGACGTCAGTGGCCCCATTGGGGACCGCCAGCACTGGGGGTGGCCAGGTGTCCAACCAGGCTCAGGGCCGCACCAGGTTCTCGACCCGCGTGACATTGGCGAGCAGTCCGTCATGGCGGATGCGGTGGAAGCCGCGGGGCAGCACCTGCAGCAGGCAGCGGCGCAGGCACTCCGTCACGGGCAGCGTCATGCGCCCGTAGCGACAAGGGCCCCTGGCCCGGTCGTCCTTCCGCCCGAAGGTGACCCCCTTTTGTCATCGAGGCTGATCAGTCGGCGGTTGGCGATGGCCACGCGATGGGTGTAGCTTGACAGATACGCCAGCACCGCCGCCGAGGAGTACCAGCCATGGAAAAGAAGGATCAATGGAACACCGGTTATTGGATCGTCGCCGTCATGTTGCTGCTGATGTTGCAGAACTATTGGCAAACCGCCAAGACGGTCGAGCCTGTGCCCTATAGCGAATTCGAAAAGGCCCTGGCCGAAGGGCGCGTCGCCGAAGTACTGGTGTCGGATCGCACCATCACCGGGCGATTGAAGTCTCCGGACAGCCGAGGCAAGACCATGATCGTCGCGACCCGGGTCGAGTCCGATCTGGCCGAACGCCTGTCGAAATACGACGTGCCCTACGCTCGCATCGTGGAGAGCACCTGGCTGCGAGACCTCCTGTCGTGGATTCTTCCGGCTGTGGCGTTCTTCGGTGTCTGGTTCTTCCTGTTTCGCCGCTTTGCCGAGAAGCAAGGCATGGGCGGCTTCCTCAGCATCGGCAAGAGCCGCGCCAAGGTCTTCGTCGAGAAGAACACCGGGGTGACGTTCGCGGATGTCGCGGGCGTGGACGAGGCCAAGTCGGAACTGGTCGAGATCGTGGACTTTCTCAAGAACCCGCGGGACTACGGACGTCTGGGTGCGCGCATGCCCAAGGGCGTGTTGCTGGTCGGGCCGCCCGGCACGGGCAAGACGCTGCTCGCCAAGGCCGTCGCCGGCGAAGCCGGTGTGCCCTTCTTCTCCATCTCCGGCTCGGAGTTCGTCGAGATGTTCGTCGGCGTAGGGGCGGCGCGCGTGCGCGACCTGTTCGAACAGGCACGCACTCAGGCGCCGGCCATCATCTTCATCGATGAGCTCGATGCGCTGGGCCGAGCGCGCGGCGTCGGCGGACCCATCGGGGGCCACGACGAGCGCGAGCAGACGCTCAACCAGCTCCTCACCGAGATGGACGGCTTTGACAGCTCGGTCGGGCTCATCATTCTCGCTGCGACCAATCGCCCGGAGATTCTCGACCAGGCACTGCTGCGCGCCGGCCGGTTCGACCGCCAGGTGCTGGTGGACCGTCCCGACAAAAAGGGCCGGTTCGATATCCTGCGGGTGCATGTCAAGAAGGTCACGCTGGCCAGCAACGTCGATCTGGAACAGGTCGCGGCGCTGACGACAGGCTTTTCCGGCGCCGATCTCGCCAACCTCGTCAACGAGGCGGCACTGGCCGCGACGCGACGCAAGGCATCCGCCGTCGAGCTGCGGGATTTCACCGCCGCCATCGAACGCATCGTCGCCGGCCTCGAAAAGAAGAACCGCGTCCTCAACCCGAAGGAACGGGAGACGGTGGCCTACCACGAAATCGGCCACGCGCTGGTGGCGCTGGCGCTGCCGGGAACCGACCCGGTGCACAAGATCTCGATCATTCCCCGCGGCATCGGCGCACTCGGCTACACCCTGCAACGGCCGACCGAGGACCGCTTCCTGATGACGCGCGCCGATCTGGAGCACAAGATCGCCGTCTTGTTGGGTGGGCGCGCCGCTGAGAAGCTCGTCTTCGGCGAGATTTCCACCGGTGCTGCGGACGATCTGGCGCGGGCAACCGACATCGCCCGCGACATGATCACGCGCTTCGGTATGGACGAAGGTTTGGGTTACATCGCCTTCGAAGCGCAGCGGCCGCGCTTTCTTGATACGCCCGAGCTCGCGCACGGTGGCTGCCGGGTGGCCGAATCGACCCAGGCGCGCATCGATCAGGCCCTTCGCGATATCGTAATGAGTGTGTTCGAGCGCGCCTACCGCATTCTTGAAACCAATCGCGCGGTGTTGGAGCAATGTGCGCGCGAGCTGCTGGCGCGAGAAACGCTCGACGAAAGCGATATCCGCCAATTGGCCGAGGGACTGAAGCCAGCGACATCAGAAGGATGGTCCCGGGCCGCGGTGTCCGACCAATTCGACCAGGACAAGGGGCCATCATGACCGACACCATCCATAGGGTCCGCCCGCACTGTCAATCCATCAAGCACATGCCTGCGGCAAAGCTCGATGACCAGCCCAACCGTGGCTGCTTCCAGCGCTCGCGGTTGGCCGGTGAATCCATTGGGTTGACCGCGGCGACCTTTCCACACCAGTTGGAGCGCAGCGACATTCCCTTGCGCGTCGATATTGGGCACCATGGTGCCGGCCCTGCAAGGTGATGGATGGCGCCGCGTTTTGTCAGGCAGGGCCCCTGCTCAGAAAGACGCGGTCGTCGATCCGTAACGCCAGCGTCCTGAGTAGCCAGTCGTACCCCAGGTTCTCGAAAAGCCCCCGCACGTCGGCTTCTACGACAAAGCCGCACTTGCCGTGCATCAGATCGAAGGTTAGGGAAGGGCTGATTGATTGCGCTTCCCGCGCGGGCCAGGGATAGCCCGCCCGTTTCGAGGGCCTCAAGCCCTTGAAACGGGAGCGTTCCGCGACCCGCGCGTCGCGGGGCGCGAGCTGATCACATGCCGGGAGGGCATTTGATCAGCATCTCCTTAGATCGACGACCGTATCCTTGGCGTTGCGACCGGGCGGTCGCCGTGGCAGCAGTCGAGGACGTCTTCCTCGTCGATCGCCCCGAACAGCTTGGCGCAGGCCAGTTGCACGAGCTTGTCTTCCGCCTGCGCCACCCGGCGCAGGTCGCTGACCTGGCACCAGTGGACGGCGTCCGGGTCGTGGCCGAAGCGGCCATCGGCCAGTCGCTGCAGCCGCGCCAGCTTGGCGTGGACCTGCTTGGTGCGCGCGGCGTAGGCGGCGCGAGGGTCGCTGTGGCGCATCGGTGGCTCCGGGGTGATCGCGATGCAGTGATTCACGCGCTGTTCCGCCCCGAAGCCAAGTTTGGGAGAGCCTCTTCCTGCTGATAGACTTTCATCCGGTTTAATCCACTTGAGGCGCTTCCAATTGGCAAGCGCGGACACCATGACCACAGAACCCTGGGTTTCCGTCGAGCAGGTCGCCCAGCACCTGGGCGTGGCCAAGGACACCGTGTATCGCTGGCGCGAGCACCGGGGGCTGCCGGCACACCGCGTCGGGCGCCTGTGGAAGTTCAAGCTGTCCGAAGTGGACGACTGGGTGCGCGCCGGGGGCGCGGACGACGTGCACAACAACGCGGGCGACACAACCGCCCGAAGGAACTGAGGGTCACGAGGCGCCATGCCCACACTGAACTGGATCGGCAAGGAAGCCGTCGTCAAGCATCACAAGGAAGTGCCCTTCCGCCTGCTGGAGCCGGTGCCGGAGCTGTCCTGGGGGGCAGCGCAAGGCAAAGACAGCGGCAACCTCATCGTGCAGGGCGACAACCTGCACGCCCTCAAAGCCCTGCTGCC
>Ga0272446_1008195_pt1 | contig 10047 bp, 7 predicted proteins | sample YNPCB0061_FD_194587 | JGI IMG/M metagenome (GOLD analysis project Ga0272446, IMG submission 194587) | Hot spring microbial mat communities from Yellowstone National Park, WY, United States - YNP-CB-006-1 | ecosystem: Environmental > Aquatic > Thermal springs > Hot (42-90C) > Sediment | place... | reverse complement strand
TGTCAGAATAAAGAACCCGTATCGGAGAAAAAACAAACAGAAAATTTAAAACCCGACTATGGGGATCTATTGATTGAAGGTTCAATCGGTGACGCAAGCAACTTAATCCCCTTTCTTGCCTCTGATAGTGCATCTCATCAGGTAGCTGACCTTGTGTATAATGGGCTTGTTAAGTATGATGAAAACTTAAGATTGGTCGGAGACTTGGCTGATTCCTTTGATGTTTCTAAGGATGGTAAAAGAATTGTGTTTAAACTCAAAAAAGGTGTTAAGTGGCACGATGGCAAAGAGTTTACTGCAGAAGACTGTGAATTTACATACAAGTTAATAACTAATCCCGAAACCCCGACACCCTATTCGGGAGACTTTATGATGGTTGACAAGGCGTATGCAAAAGACAAATACACCTTTGTCGTTGAGTATAAAGAACCTTTTGCACCAGCTTTATCAAGTTGGGGAGTGTCCATAGTTCCCAAACATCTACTTGAAGGGAAGGATGTTACAAAGTCACCACTTCAGAGAAAGCCGATAGGCACAGGACCTTTCATTTTTAAAAACTGGCAGCAGGGTGAAAAGATAGAGCTGACGGCAAACGACAGCTACTTTGAAGGCAGACCCTACTTGAATGGCGTAGTTTTCAGAGTGATACCAGATATGGCAACGATGTTTTTAGAACTCAAGTCAGAAAATGTTGATTTATCCTCTTTAACACCTGTGCAGTATGAAAGACAGGCAAACACAAAAAAGATAACCGATAAGTTTAACAAGTACAAATATTTAGCCTTTGCCTACACCTATTTTGGTTTCAATCTAAAAAAGGATTTATTCAAAGATATTCGTGTCAGACAGGCAATTGCCTATGCGATTGATAAGAAAGAGATTATAAAAGGAGTTTTGTTAGGGCTTGGAGAAGAGGCAACTGGACCTTATAAACCTGATATGGAGTGGTATAACGGAAATGTTGAAAGATTTAACTTCAATCCTGAATATGCGAAAAAACTGCTTGCAGAGGCGGGGTATGTAGATAAAGATGGTGATGGCATTCTGGAAAAAGATGGCAAACCTCTAAGATTTACTGTGCTTACAAATCAGGGTAACGAGGCAAGGATTAAAACAGCTGAAATTATACAACGGAGACTTAAAAATGTCGGCATTGATATGAAAATACTTGTTTTAGAATGGGCAACCTTTATTAAAGAGTTTGTCAGTAAAAGACGTTTTGACGCCTTAATTTTGGGCTGGACTATACCTCAAGACCCCGACCTTTATGATATCTGGCACTCCTCCAAAATGGATGCAAGGGGGCTAAATCATTATAGCTATTCTAATCCAGAGGTTGATAAACTGCTTGTGTTAGGTAGAAAAACAGTTGATAAGGAAAAGAGAAAAAAGATATACTTCAAAATTCAGGAACTGCTTGCAGCAGATGTTCCCTGTGTGTTTTTGTATGTTCCTTATGCATTACCCGTTGTGCACAAAAGGTTTAAGGGTGTTGTACCTATGCCTGCTGGCATTGCTTATAACAAATATAAATGGGGTGTTCCAAAAATTGAACAAAAGTATTAAAGTTGGGGTTTTGAAGTGCTTTACTATCTCGTAAGAAGAATAGTAGCGATGATTCCAGTGCTGTTTGGGATTACGCTAATATCCTTTTTTATCATAAATCTGGCACCCGGAGAGCCTACGGATTTACAGGTAGAGATGAATCCCCGAATAACGCCTGAGATTGTTGAAAAATTAAGAAAACACTACGATCTGGACAAACCAGTTCATATCAGATATATAAAGTGGTTGAAAAACGTTGCAACGTTAGATTTTGGCAACTCCCTCACCCCCGATGGCAGAAAAGTTATGGATAAGATAAAGGAACGCATTCCTCTCACAATAACGATTAATCTGATTTCTATGTTTATAATCATCGTGTTTTCGATACCTTTGGGAGTTTTTGTCAGTACACATAAAGGAACGATTAGGGAAAGGCTTACAACAATGTTGTCTTTCTTTTTTTACTCTATCCCCAGCTTCTGGCTGGCAATTATACTAATAATGTTTTTTGGTGTACATTTAGGTTTGCTTCCCGTATCGGGCATTAAGTCTTTAAACTACAACAGTTTAACAGGTATAGGTAAGTTTTTTGATTTGGCAAAGCATCTTTTACTTCCGATTTTAGTAGCTTCTGTGGGTGGTATTGCAGCCTTTTCCAGATATGTCTCCTCTAACTTTGATGATGTTATCAAGCAGGAGTATATTCTTCTTGCTCGTGCTAAGGGGATCCCAGAGAACGTAATTTTGAAAAAACATGCATTAAAAAACGCACTTATTCCAGTAATTACTATTTTAGGTTTATCTGTGCCAGGATTGATAAGTGGAAGCGTCATCTTTGAGTCTATCTTTGCATTACCAGGTATGGGGCAGCTTTTGTACCAATCTGTTATGGCAAGGGATTATCCAACTATTATGGGAATGCTTGTTATTACTTCATTTTTAACGCTTGTGGGAAATCTGCTTGCTGACGTAGGTTACTCAATCGCCGATCCAAGGATTAAGTATTGATGAAAAATACGTTCCTAAGTCAGGTTATTAATAGGTTTACGGCAAGAAAGAGTGCCATAATATCGTTTGCTTTGGTGTTTTTTTTAATCATACTTTCTTTTATTGGACCGATGTTTCTGCCCTATTCTCCTGATGAGATAAATGTAGACCAAATCCTTTTACCACCTTCAATTAACCACTGGTTTGGCACAGATGCCTTAGGTAGAGATGTTTTTACAAGGGTGCTTTATGGCGGGAGGATTTCGCTCCTTGTCGGATTTGTTGCAGAAGGCATTGCTGTCATTATAGGCGTCATTTTAGGTAGTATTAGTGGCTATTACGGTGGAAAGATAGACAGCATTATCATGCGTTTTGCTGATGTAATGCTTTGTTTTCCCACCTTTTTTCTGATTCTTTCTGTGATTACTTTTTTAGAACCAAATATTTGGAACATCATGCTGGTTATCGGTTTAACAGGATGGATGCAGGTAGCAAGGCTTGTGAGAGGCGAATTTTTGAGTTTAAGAGAAAGGGAGTTTGTGTTATACGAAAAGGTGCTTGGCAACAGTAACTTTTATATCATTTTCAAACACATTCTGCCCAATGCCTTGAATCCAGTTATTGTTTCGGCAGCCTTTGGTATAGCTGGTGCAATACTGACGGAAAGTGCACTAAGTTTTTTAGGACTTGGGGTTCAGCCTCCTATTCCAAGTTGGGGTAATATTTTAACATCAGGCAAAGATATGATGGAGGCGGCATGGTGGCTTTCTGTTTTTCCAGGTTTGTTTATTTTTATCTCAATTTTGTGTTACAATCTAATCGGTGAGGGGTTGAAAGAAGCACTCAATCCCAAGTACTACGAATGATTAGGGGGAAGCTATGAAGTTAATGCCTCAATGTGTTCCATGTTTCTTCAAACAGGCTACTATCGTCGCTAATATGTTAAATATTGACGATTCTACCAAGATAAAGCTTTTAAAGGGCGTCTCAAAGGTGCTGTCTGAGGTTATTGACGAGAACTCGTCGCCTGCTAAAGTTGCTACTCCAGTTCACAATTTTGTTCGTGAATTTTTAGGTGTTGCTGATCCCTTTGCAGAGGTGAAAAAGCTCTCAAATGACAAAATGCTTTCTATGTACGACAGCTTTAAAAAGATTGTTGCTGATTCAAAGGAGCCTTTAAAAATGGCAGCAACGTTTGCCATTATTGGAAACTTGATTGATTACAGTCTATTTGAAAATGTCAACTTAGAAACTATACAGGAAAAGCTGAAAGGATTTAAACCAGAAATATTTGATTTTGCTGAATTCAGTAATGCAGTGGCTAAATCAGAAAGAGTTCTTTATATAACTGATAATGCAGGTGAAATTGTGTTTGATAAGCTTCTCATAGAAGAACTTTTTAAGATGAAGAAAAAGATTATAGTAGTTGCAAAAGAAAAGCCCATACTGAATGATGCTACTGTTGCTGATGTGAATTATGTTGGCATTTCTAAGTTTGGCAAGGTTTTAGGAACAGGCAATAGTGATGTTGGTACAATTTATCCCTCCAATAACGAGCTTTTAAACAAAGCCTTTAAGACTGCACAAATAATAATATCGAAAGGACAGGCAAACTTTGAGACGCTTGTTGATGTTGATGGTCCCATTTACTATCTTTTTGTGGTGAAGTGTAAAGCAGTAGCCGATTATCTTAAGGTATCGGAAGGTGCACCTATTTTACTAAAAAAGGTGAGGAAGTAAGTTATTCAGACAACATTGAAAACTGTTTGATAAAAGATTTTAGAAGGGGATTCTATGAAGTATGTTGTTGTTATCGCTGATGGCATGGCAGATTATCCGATTTCAGAACTTGACGGAAAAACACCATTGGAAGCCTTTGAAAAACCAATCATTGATTCGTTAGCAAAGCAAGCACTATGTGGAATTGTTAAAACTGTCCCTGAAAATATGTCTCCTGGTAGCGATGTGGCAAATTTAAGTATTTTTGGTTATGACCCCACAAGGTTTTTTTCTGGCAGGGCTCCATTAGAGGCAGCAAGTATGGGCGTAGATATGGGGCTTGGTGATGTTGCCTTTCGCTGTAATCTTGTAACGTTGAGGGATAATGGCGGTAAAACTATCATGGATGATTATAGTGCCGGGCATATCACAACTGACGAAGCAGAACCTTTCATAAAACTTTTAAACGAAAAAATTTCAAAAAAAGAAGTTTCGTTTCATAAAGGTGTTAGTTATAGACATCTGATGTTGTGGAAAAATGGTAAGTATAGTATGAAACTAACACCGCCGCATGATATTCCCGACAAAGAAGTTTCTGAATTCATGCCATCAGGTGAAGGTGCTGACTTTATAACTGAATTAATGTTGGAATCGCAGAAGGTGTTTAAAGATTGCGAAATTAATAAAAACAGAAAAAGGTTGGGCAAAAAGGAAGTTAGTTCTATATGGTTATGGGGGCATGGTAAAAAACCAAGTATGCCAACCTTCTCTGAAAAATTTGGGCTAAAAGGTGCGGTAATATCTGCCGTTGACTTAATTTTCGGCATTGGAGTGCTCGCAGGTTTGAAGCCGATTAAGGTGAAAGGGGCTACGGGTTATATTGATACAAACTTTGAAGGCAAAGCTGTTGAAGCCGTTGAGGCATTGCAGTCTAACGATATCTGTTTTATTCACATCGAAGCCTGTGACGAGGCGTCTCATGAAGGAAGTTTAGAAAAAAAGAAGGTCGGGATACAGGCAATTGACTCACGCTTTCTAAAAACATTGCTTAATGGGCTTGAGCAGTTTGACGACTTTCGCTTGCTCTTTTGCATAGACCATCCTACCCCCGTCAAATTAAAGGTTCACGTAGCAGACCCTGTGCCATTTTTTGTTTATGACAATAAAAAACAGTTTAGGGGCGTTGATAGCTTTTCAGAAAAATCCTGTAAAAATAGTAACTTCTTTGTAGAGGAAGGGTACAAACTGATAAATATTTTACTAAACGGAGATATTTGAAATGGACAAACTGAAAATCTTTGTTCTTGCAGGTGGAAAAGGCACGAGACTTTGGCCTTTAAGCAGGGAAAACTTCCCTAAGCAGTTCATTAATTTTTTTGGTAACAAATCTCTTTATGAACAGACATTGTTAAGGGCGATGAAGCTCACTATACCTGAAAATATCTTTATCATTTCTTCAAAGGATTACGAAGATGTAATCAAGGGCTATACCCTCTCTATTAATGAAAGGATTGCAGAAAACATAATGATTGAGCCTGAGGGAAAGAACACTCTTCCTGCAACACTCTTAGGTTGTTTTAGGCTTAACCCAGACGATATTTTTCTGGTTATGCCTTCTGACCATTTTATCGCAGAAGAAGACAGGTTTGTTAAAGCTGTTGAGACGGCAGTTAAGTTGGCAGAAAAAGGTGGCTTTGTAACCTTTGGGATAAAGCCCTTTAAGCCTGAAACGGGCTTTGGCTATATAGAAGTAGCTGAAAAATCAAAAGATTTTCTAAAGGTGAAAAACTTTGTTGAAAAACCCGACTTAGAAAGGGCTAAAATCTACCTAAAAAGTGGAAACTATTACTGGAATTCGGGTATTTTTGTTTTCAATTGTAAAGCCTTTTTGGGGGCAGCAAAAAAGTATGAGCCAGAAACATATAAACTTTACACCAAAGGTGAAAATTATTATCTTTCAAACTATGCAACTATAAAATCTCAGTCACTTGATTACGGTATTATGGAAAAGGTTGATAAAAACTCTGTTTTTATGGTGCCTGCAACATTTCAATGGAGTGATTTGGGTAGTTTTGAAGCGATTTATCAGGCAGCAGAAAAAGATGCTTCTGGTGTTGCAAAGATGGGGCAAGCCGATGTGTTTTCTTTAGAAAGTAAGAACAATCTTATTTTCAATGATGACAAACTTCTTGTAACTATCGGAATTGAGGATGTTGTTTATGTGGAAACAGAAGATGCAGTCTTACTTATGAAAAAGGAGCTTGGAGAAAAACTAAAGGAAGTTAATAAATTATTGAAAGAACAAAAAAGACCAGAGGTTAATTACAACAAAACAGGTTATCGTCCTTGGGGATCTTATACAGTTATACTTCAGGGAGAAAGGTACAAAATCAAAAAAATTGTTGTAAATCCAATGGCTGCGCTAAGTCTTCAGATGCACCATCACAGAAGTGAGCACTGGGTGGTGATAAAAGGTACTGCAAAGGTAACACTCGGCGATGAGGTTGTCTTTGTTCATGAAAATGAGAGTATTTACATTCCAAAGTCAACCCTTCACCGACTTGAAAATCCCGGTAAAGTTGACCTTGAAGTAATTGAAGTTCAAAATGGTGAGTATTTAGAGGAAGATGATATTGTCCGTTTTCAGGATGCTTACGGAAGAGGTGGAAAGTAGTCTTTTGTTTATTGAAAAAGCTGTTTTTTCCGCTTCATACATTAAAATCCATTAGAAAAACATTGAAAAAAAGTTGCTTATAAAATATGATAACTAAGATATCCGAAAAAGGAGGAAAGTAAAAATATGAGGGCGAAAAAAAGATTTCTTTTCACTTCAGAGTCCGTTACAGAGGGGCATCCTGACAAGGTTGCTGATCAGATTTCTGACGCAATTCTGGATGCGATGTTGGAGCAGGATCCATCCTCACGAGTTGCATGCGAAACGCTTGTTACAACAGGATTAGCCTTTGTTGCTGGCGAAATTACTACCAGTGCAAATGTTGCCATTCCTGATATCGTCAGGCAGACGATAAGAGAAATTGGCTATACAGAGCCTGAACTGGGCTTTGATGCTGATAATTGTGCTGTTATAACATCTATTGACAAACAGTCACCTGATATTTCTCAGGGAGTCACTGAAGGGCAGGGATTATACAAGGAACAGGGTGCTGGTGATCAGGGACTTATGTTTGGTTATGCTACCGACGAAACCGAACAACTTATGCCCATGTCTATTTATTTAGCACACAAGTTGGCTTTGCGTTTGGCGGAAGTCAGAAAGAAGGGGATATTAAACTTTGTAAAGCCTGATGGTAAATCTCAGGTTACCATAGAGTATATTGATAATGTTCCCGTTAGGGTTGAAGCTGTAGTTATTTCTACTCAGCATTCTCCTAATGTGACTTATAAAACCATTAAAGAAGGCATTATTGAGGAGGTTATTAAAAAGGTCATACCCGAAGGGATGCTTGATAAAAAGACGAAGTTTTTTGTAAATCCTACAGGTAGATTTGTTGTTGGCGGTCCTAAGGGAGATACAGGACTTACGGGAAGAAAGATAATAGTAGACACCTATGGTGGAGTGGGCAGTCACGGTGGCGGAGCTTTTTCAGGCAAAGATCCATCAAAGGTTGACAGAACGGCATCTTATATGGCTCGCCACGTTGCAAAAAATATTGTGGCTTCAGGCATTGCAAAGAGATGTGAACTTCAGGTTGCGTATGCTATCGGTGTTGCAGAGCCCGTTTCGATCATGGTTGACACCTTTGGCACTGGCATTGTACCTGATGTAGAAATCGAAAAGGTTGTTAGAAAAGTCTTTGATTTTAGACCAAAGGCGATGATTGAATACCTTAATTTGAAACGACCAATCTTTAGGAAAACAGCAGCCTATGGTCATTTTGGAAGAAATCTGCCTGAATTTACTTGGGAAAAGGTAAACAAGGCTAAAGAAATCAAGAAATTAGTGAAATAGGAAAGGATAAAAAATGGCAAAAAAACAGTCAAAAAACTATGATGTAAAGGATCTTTCGCTTGCAGAAAAGGGAAAGTTGAGAATTGAGTGGGCATCCCAGAGCATGCCTGTTCTTAAGCAGATTGGTGAGAGATTTAAAAAACAAAAACCTCTGAAAGGTGTTAAAATTGCTGCCTGCCTTCATGTAACAACCGAAACGGCTTATTTAATGAAGGTACTGAAAGATGGAGGAGCGGATGTTGCTTTGTGTGCCTCAAATCCTCTTAGCACACAGGATGATGTTGCTGCATCGCTTGTAAAACATGTTGAAATTCCTGTTTTTGCGATAAAGGGAGAGGATAATAAGACTTATTATGACCATATACTTTCAGTTTTGAACAGCAATCCAAATATAACTATGGATGATGGAGCTGATCTTGTTTCAGTCCTTCACAAATCTAAAACTGAGTTGCTAAAAAATGTTATTGGTGGAACAGAAGAGACCACCACAGGTGTTATCCGTCTTAAAAGTATGGCTGAAAACAAGGTGTTAAAGTATCCTATAATTGCCGTTAATGATGCAAACACAAAACATATGTTTGACAATCGCTACGGAACAGGACAAAGCACAATAGACGGTATAATAAGGGCAACTAACAGGCTTTTAGCAGGTTCTGTTTTTGTAGTATCAGGGTACGGTTGGTGTGGAAAAGGTCTTGCGATGCGTGCTCGTGGAATGGGTGCAAGGGTTATCGTTACGGAGATTGACCCTTTGAAGGCATTAGAGGCGGTTATGGATGGTTATGAGGTGATGCCGATGATTGATGCTGCCAAAATTGCTGATATTTTCTGCACCGTTACGGGGAACACATCTGTAATAAGGGCTGAGCATTTTAAGGTAATGAAAGATGGAGCGATAGTAGCTAACTCGGGGCACTTCAACGTGGAGATTGATTTGGAAGCACTTAAAAAGCTGTCTAAGTCTGTGAGAAATATCAGAGAGTTTGTTGATGAATACACCTTAAAAGATGGCAGACGCATTAACGTTTTAGGTGAGGGAAGACTCATAAACCTTGCATCCGCTGAAGGACACCCAAGCTCTGTTATGGATATGAGTTTTGCTAATCAGGCGTTGTGTGTGGAGTATATCTTAAAAAATGCAAAAAAGATGAAAAAGGACGTTTACTCTGTTCCTGTTGAGATAGACGAGCTTATAGCCTCGTTGAAACTTTCTTCAATGGGCATCAGTATTGATAAGCTTACAGCTGCACAGAAAAAGTACTTGGGTAGCTGGGAAGAAGGCACATAAATTTTTGGGGGCAGTGAAAAACCTGCCCTTTTACATGTAGCTTTCATATCTAAGAAGATGGTATCTTACTAAAACTTTAGTAGCTAAAGTTTTGGTATTTTATTTTTTAGGAGGCTTTGATGGTCAGAACACGTTTTGCACCAAGCCCTACTGGTTATCTTCATATTGGCGGTGCAAGAACTGCACTTTTTAACTGGTTATATGCACGAAACAAGGGTGGCAAGTTTATCTTGAGGATAGAAGATACAGATTTAGAACGCTCTACAGAGGCATCTGTTAACGCTATTCTTGAAGGGATGAAATGGTTGGGTTTAGATTGGGATGAAGGTCCCTTTTTTCAAACTCAAAGAATGGATAGATATCAGTATTTTGCCAATAAACTTTTAGAGGAAGGAAAGGCATATTATTGTTTCTGCAGTCCTGAGGAGCTTCAGGAGAGAAGAGAAAAGGCATTGAAAGAGGGCAAAAAGCCAACGTATGACAGGCGTTGCAGAGAATTAAAAGCACCAGTTGCTGGCAGAAAGCCTGTTATTAGATT
>Ga0272446_1008192_pt1 | contig 10049 bp, 10 predicted proteins | sample YNPCB0061_FD_194587 | JGI IMG/M metagenome (GOLD analysis project Ga0272446, IMG submission 194587) | Hot spring microbial mat communities from Yellowstone National Park, WY, United States - YNP-CB-006-1 | ecosystem: Environmental > Aquatic > Thermal springs > Hot (42-90C) > Sediment | place... | reverse complement strand
AGAAAAAATTACTAGCTCATATCTTTACTCTTATGCGAATAAACGGTTAAAATGAAGCCTATCACAATTATTGTTTGATACTGCACCTAAGGCGGTTTAGTTCATCTGATTAAAACAGGAGCAAAAATGACATTTGAACAAATGCAAGCCCTCATGGGACAGATATTGCAAGCCCAAGCGCAAGCACAAGTGGAAATGGCTGAAATACGGGCACAACAAGCCACTATGCAATCAAATCTAGCTAAGACCGAGGTAAACCTAGCTAAAATTGAGGCAAATCTAGCCAAGACCGAGGCAAACCTAGCCAAAATTGAGGCAAACCTAGCCAAAACTGAAGCGATCGCCAACAGCAATGCCAGAGCAATTCTTGCCAATACCGAAGCAAGCAGAGCAACTGATGCCAAGCTAGACCGTCTGGCAGACCTTGTAGAGCGATATATCATTGCCACCCAAATTAGACAAGATGCTTCGGAAATTCGTTTAGAAGGTTTGGAAAAGCGTGTTTCAGACCTTGAGAACCAGTAGAGCAGAAAAAATTACTAGCTCATATCTTTACTCTTATGACAATAAACGGTTAAAATGAAGCCTATCACAATCATGTTTGATACTGCAACTAAGGGGGTTTAGTTCATCTGATTAAAACAGGAGCAAAAAATGACATTTGAGCAAATGCAAGCCCTCATGGGACAGATATTGCAAGCCCAAGCGCAAGCACAAGTGGAAATGGCTGAAATACGGGCACAACAAGCCAAAACTGAGGCGATCACCAACAGCAATGCCAGAGCAATTCTTGCCAATACCGAAGCAAGCAGAGCAACTGATGCCAAGCTAGACCGTCTGGCAGACCTTGTAGAGCGATATATCATTGCCACCCAAATTAGACAAGATGCTTCGGAAATTCGTTTAGAAGGTTTGGAAAAGCGTGTTTCAGACCTTGAGAACCAGTAGAGCAGAAAAAATTACTAGCTCATATCTTTACTCTTATGACAATAAACGGTTAAAATGAAGCCTATCACAATCATGGTTTGATACTGCACCTAAGGCGGTTTAGTTCATCTGATTAAAACAGGAGCAAAAATGACATTTGAACAAATGCAAGCCCTCATGGGACAGATATTGCAAGCCCAAGCGCAAGCACAAGTGGAAATGGCTGAAATACGGGCACAACAAGCCACTATGCAATCAAATCTAGCTAAGACCGAGGTAAACCTAGCTAAAATTGAGGCAAATCTAGCCAAGACCGAGGTAAACCTAGCTAAAATTGAGGCAAACCTAGCCAAAATTGAGGCAAACCTAGCCAAAACTGAAGCGATTGCCAACAGCAATGCCAGAGCAATTCTTGCCAACACCGAAGCAGACCGCCTGCAAAGGGAAGCCTCAGCCGCACTAAATGCCAAGCTAGACCGTCTGGCAGACCTTGTAGAGCGATATATCATTGCCACCCAGATTAGACAAGATGCTTCGGAAATTCGTTTAGAAGGTTTAGAAAAGCGCGTTTCGGACATCGAGAATCAGTAGAGCAGAAAAACTGTAGTTATCTAATTACTAAAATCTACTCCTGCATAAATTTCCGTGATAGGAATCTCAAGATTGAGGCTCTGTAATTGCATAGTTTCTTCTGCTGTGTAGGTTTGCAAGAGCCACAGTTTACCATCGCGACGGCGAAAAATCTCCACTCGTGGTTCTGATTGACTCACCAACACATATTCTTGCAAAGATTCAATAGTTTGATCATGGGCAAATTTCACACCCCGATCCCGCGCTTCTGTAGATTCTGATAAAACTTCAATGATTAGGCAGGGATAATTTTTGTGATTTCTATTCAGCCGATCCCGCTCATCACAGGTAACTAATAGGTCGGGATAGTAGTAGATATTCAAGTCGGGGATATGCAGGCGCATATCTGAAGGGAATAGCCGACAATGTCCACCCCGCAAATGATTAGCAAGGATGACGGTCAAGTTGGTAGTAATGCTGATATGATTTTCACTGGCTCCCGCCATAGCATAAATCACGCCATCTTCATACTCATGCTTTAGTTCCTGACCCTCTTCCCATTGGAGATATTCTGCACTGGAAAGATATGTGTCGATCGTTCTTTGCATCGGTAGTTCCTCATCCTACTCAAGGACATTTTGTCATAATAGCTGACTAATGGAACGGACATAGATTTATCATGGCTTTATTTGGCTGTAACCTGTACGCCCTAGCCTCCCTGATGTGGCATAGTATTTTTGCTAAGATGAACTACGGCAAAATTGACGCACAGACATGAAAGTTTCCTACGCATGGCTTAAGGAATTAGTACCAGTCAGGGTTTCCCCCGCTGAATTGGCAGAAAAATTGACTATGGCGGGCTTTGAGGTGGAAGGGATCGAAGACCGTCGCCAGTGGGCTGAGGGGGTTGTCTTGGGCAAAATTATTTCGGCACAACGCCATCCCAATGCGGACAAGTTGCAGGTGTGTATGGTGGATGTGGGACAGGGGGAACCCCTGCAAATTGTCTGTGGTGCGCCCAATGCTAGGGCTGGTTTGCTAGTGCCTGTGGCGCTGGTGGGCACCTATTTGCCTAATATCGCCGTGCAGATTAAGACCGCTAACCTGCGGGGGGTACGATCGACGGGCATGATCTGTTCTTTGGCTGAGTTGGGCTTAGCTAAGGAGTCGGCGGGTATCCATGAATTTAATTTTCCTGATGGGGCGTGCCCTGCCTTGGGAACAGATGTGCGTCCCCTGTTGGGCTTGGAGGATGCCATTTTGGATGTAACTTCTACGGCAAATCGGGCGGATGCCCTGAGTATGGTGGGTATTGCACGGGAGGTGTGTGCCATTTTGGGGGGCGAGTTGCAACTGCCCACAGCCCCAACCCTTGCCATCCCTTCTGGTACATGGGTGCAGGTGGCAGACCCCAAAGCCTGTCCCTACTATAGGGGCACGGTGATTACAGGGGTGCGGGTGACCGAGTCGCCTGATTGGTTGAAGTCCCGCCTAGAAAAGGCAGGTCTGCGCTCCATCAATAACATTGTGGATATTACTAACTACATTTTGCTGGAATGGGGACAACCCCTACACGCTTTTGATTTGGATAAATTGCAACAGTTGGCGGGGGGATTGGCAATCCAAGTAAATTTTGCGGAAACGGGGGAAACCCTGACTACCCTAGACGGGGTCGATCGACAACTGCAAACCACCAACTTATTGATCAGGGCAAATGGTGTGCCTGTGGCGCTGGCTGGGGTGATGGGGGGCGCTAATACGGAAGTGTCCATGGATACGCAAAACATTCTCCTAGAGTGTGCCCTATTTAGCAGTGTGGCGGTGCGACGATCGGCAAGGGCACAGGGATTGAGGACAGAGGCATCAGCCCGCTACGAACGGGGCGTAAATCCCGCTAGTTTAGAAATTGCCAGCGATCGAGCTATACAGTTAATTTTGCAGTTGGCAGGGGGTGCTGTGGCACAACAAAGTACGGTGGACCATCGCCCCCCCCTCGATCGGCAAATTACCTTAACCCTCAAGAAAGTGTGGCTAGTATTGGGGTTAGTGGAGCGAGAAGACAACAAGGTAGGATTTTTACAACCCGAAGAGATAGAAAAGGTCTTGGGGTCTTTGGGGTTTGGTCTGCACAGGGGCGAGGGAGACTTTCAGGACCTAGAGCAGGTGCAGTGGACAGTGACCGTGCCCCCCTACCGCTACGGGGACATTGAACGGGAGATCGACCTAATCGAGGAAATTGCCCGCATCTATGGCTATAGCCAATTTGTGGAGACCCTGCCCGCCCGCACCGAGTTTGGGTATTTGCCCGATGAACAACAATGCCTGCGCCAAATCCGCAATACTTTGCAGGGGCTGGGCTTGACCGAAGTGTTACACAGTTCCTTGGGGTCGCCCCTAGAAAATCGCTCGCAGGTGCTGCTCACCAACCCGATCGCCACCGAATATAGTGCCCTGCGCCCCGATCTGCTCACGGGTTTACTCCATGCCTGCGCCTTTAACCTGAATCAGGGCAATGGGGTACTCAATGGCTTTGAGTGGGGCAGGGTCTTTGGCATAGATGATATGGGCATGTGGGAGACCGACCACTTGGCATTGATTATGGGTGGTAATCCCAGTCGCTATGATTGGCAAAAGTGTACCCAACCCATGAATTGGTACGAGGCAAAGGGCATCCTAGAAATTTTCTTTGATGCTTTGAGGGTATCGGTGGAGTATCAACCCGATCAGCGGGAACAGTGCTTTCATCCAGGGCGTACTGCCTCTTTGTGGATCAATGGGGAACGGCTGGGGACTTTCGGGGAGATTCATCCCACCCTACGCCGAACGCTGGAACTGCCAGACCAAATTTATGGGGCAGAGATGGAACTAGATGTGCTGTTGTCCGCCATGACCGAACGGTCTTTGCCCGTCTTTAAGCCCTTCTCTCCTTTTCCCCCCAGCGATCGAGATTTAGCGGTCTTTGTGCCCCTGAAATACTCGGTATCTGAAATTCAACGGGCAATTTATCGGGCGGGGGGCGACCTTCTGCAAGCGGTGGAGCTATTTGATGAATATCGGGGCGAGGGCGTGCCTGCCGACCAACGCAGTCTAGCTTTTCGCCTAATTTATCGATCGAGGGACAAAACTCTCACCGACAGCGACATTCAGCCTATTCATCAACAGGTGCGGGAAACCCTTGTGGAAAAATTTCAAGCCACCCTGCGCAGTTAACTGTCCCTAAGTGCCGATCGTCCAAGAGTTGGCGTAGGCGATTTGGTCAGCCGTGGCATGATCGATGGAGATACCCATAGCTTGTAATTTCAGTTGGGCAATTTGTCGATCGATTTCAGGGGGGAGGGTGAGCAACTGGTTGGGTAACTGACCTTTGTGCTTGACAAGGTATTCGCTGGCAAGGGCTTGATTGGCAAAACTCATATCCATCACACTGGCGGGATGTCCTTCCGCGGCGGCAAGATTAACTAGGCGACCTTCGCCAATCACCACGATCGATTTGCCCGATTGCAGTTGATACTCCTGTACAAAAGGTCTTAAGGAAACAATATCTGTACTTTGGGCTTTGAGGGACACCAGATCAATTTCAATATCAAAATGTCCCGCATTACAGATCATGGCTCCATCCTTCATCAGGGGGAAATGCTCCCCATTGATGATGTGCTTATTGCCCGTAACGGTAATAAAAATGTCGCCCTCCCCAGCGGCTTGGCGCATGGGCATTACCCTAAACCCATCCATCACCGCTTCTAGGGCAGATACGGGATTGATTTCGGTAACAATGACATTGGCTCCCATGCCTCTGGCTCTTTGGGCTACGCCTTTGCCGCACCAGCCATAGCCCGCCACCACAATCACTTTACCCGCCAGCAGGATATTCGTCGCCCGCACAATGCCATCGAGGGTAGATTGACCAGTGCCGTAGCGATTATCAAAGAAATGCTTAGTTTGGGCATCATTAACCGCAATGGCTGGGAAAGACAGTTTGCCGTCATTAAACATGGCTTTGAGGCGCACCAGACCAGTGGTAGTTTCTTCGGTAGTGCCAATAATGTCCCCCAGTTGGTGCGATCGTTCCAGTACAAGGGTAGAAGTTACATCACTGCCATCGTCAATAATGATATGGGGGCGGTGGTCAAGGGCAATGTGCACATGGCGGTGATAGGTGGCATTATCTTCCCCTTTAATGGCAAATACGGGTATGCCGTAGTCCACCACCAAGCACGCCGCCACATCATCTTGGGTAGAGAGGGGGTTACTGGCAATGAGCACAGATTCAGCGCCCCCCGCCTGCAGGGCAATGGCTAGATTGGCAGTTTCGGTGGTCACATGGCAACAGGCAGAAATACGGATGCCTTGCAAAGGTTTTTCTTGGGCAAATCGATCGGCAATTTGTTTTAGTACAGGCATTTCTCTTGCCGCCCAAGCAATGCGTTGTTTACCGAGAGGAGCTAGGCTAAGGTCTTTGACTGCGTGATTGGGGTAGGGCTGATTGGCGGACATGAAAATATACAGTTAAGTTGATTACCCTTTCATTTTACCGAAGCTTGTGCCCCGATCGATAAACCAGAAAATGCATCTAATTGACGGGACGCAGTTTAGTGACCTTGAGGGTAAACTTACCGCCCCGACTGCCCCCAAAGGACTGGACGCGCACAATGTAAGTACCTGATTGGGGAATTCTGGCAAATAGGAGAGAATTGGTGGTATCGGCTCCTGCATCATCATTTTCGGCAATGGAATTACCATTTTTATCCATGAGAGTGACCACCGTGTCAAAGGCGGAGGAGGTGACCGAAATTTCTAGGCGGTCTTCCGCTTCTAAACTAATCGCATAATCTCTGGCAAAACCCCGCTGTCCTGTGGGAATGTCCTTGTCCGACAAGGTATCTTTAACTTCACTGCCCCCTGTGATAGGAATGGGTTTGTAGGGTTGAGCAATCGCCGCCCCTGCGATAAACCACAAGCACGAGGCGAGTAACAATGACCAAGGACGCATGGGTGATTTTAATAATTAAACATAATCCTATCTTAGCAGTAAATCACCTAACTGAAACAACAACTCTGCCTAGAATACTGTTATATCTCTGGTATATTTCTACACCATCTGTTTCCCAAAGCACAACTTCTCAACAACAACTTCACGCGCCTAGGAACTCCAGTGCCATACCGCCGCCATCTGCCAGCACTCTACCATCGGCATAAACTATCTTGCCATTGACGATCGTGGTGTGTACCCACCCCGTGAGATGCCAGCCCTCAAAAGGACTCCAGCCGCATTTGGTCAGTAGGGAATTGCGAGTAACCTTTTGCCATGTTTGTAAATCCACCAAAATTAGGTCGGCATAAAAACCTTGGGTAATTGTGCCCCGCTCCTTGATGCCATAGGCGCGGGCGGGTTGTTGACTCATCCAATTACTGACTTGAGGGATGGTGCATTTCCCTTGCACAGCCGCCGTGAGCATCAGTGCTAGGGAAGTTTCTACCCCCGGCATACCTGAAGGGGAGTGGGGATAGGGTTGGGCTTTTTCGGTGAGGGTGTGGGGCGCATGGTCTGTGGCAATCAGATCGATCGTGCCATCCCGTAAACCAGCCCACAGGCTGTCACAGTTGGGTCGCGAACGAATGGGGGGATTCATTTGTACCAGTGTGCCCAGGGTGTTGTAGGCGGTGGTGTCCAAAAATAGATGTTGGGGAGTCACTTCGCAGGTAATGAGGGGCGTTTTGTGTTGTCTGAGAAATTCCACCTCCATCGCGGTGGATAAATGGAGGATATGCAAACGGCGATGATATTTTTGGGAGAGCTGAACCGCTTTTTGGGTAGCCAGCAGGGCACAGGTTTCATCTTGGATGAGGGAATGTAGGTGAGGGGTGATGGGGCTAGTGGAGGCGAGGAATTCTTGCTTGCGTTGGGCGATTCTATCTTGATCTTCCGCATGAACCGCAATTAGGCGGGGTACTTCGCCAAAAATGGTCTCTAAAATTTCTGCTCGATCGATCAACAATTCCCCGTGCATAGCACCCATAAATACCTTGACCCCGCAGGTGGGGCGGGCAGTCTGGAGAAACTGATTATTGTGACCATTAGCACCCACAAAAAAACCATAATTGACTACGGATTTTTCTTTAGCCCTGTGCAACTTGTCGTCCAGGTTGGCTTGAGTGGTGGTGGTGGGGCGGGTATTGGGCATTTCCAAGAAACTGGTGACACCGCCCTTGGCGCAGGCGTGGCTGGCGGTACGCAAATCCTCTTTGTGTTCTAGCCCCGGTTCGCGAAAATGTACTTGGGGATCAATTACCCCAGCCATTAGGTACAGTCCTGTTCCATTGATCAAAGTGTAATTTTCATTGGTAGGTAAATCCACCCCGATCGAGCTAATGCGGTCATGGGTGACTTCTACATCGAGGGCAGTAATTGTGCCATCAGGCATTACCACATTTGCGCCTTTGATTAACAGCATCTTTTCTCCACAATTTGGGTAAAATTAAGCACTGCATTCATATCAAAATCCATGACAGCCACTAACAAAAACATTATCATCCTTGGAGCGGGCATTGCTGGGCTGGCTTGTGCTACAGAATTGCACAAAATGGGCTGTAGCCTCAAGGTGCTGGAAAAGTCTATGGGCTTGGGTGGGCGCATGGCAACCCGCAGGGTACAAAATACATGGGTGGATCACGGCACTCAATACTTTACGGCACAGCAGACGCAATTTCGGCAATTTGTACGGCAGTTGGTGGATTTAGAAATTGCCCAACCCTGGGTAACTGACATTTATAGTTTGCAGAGAGGGAAATTAGTGCCCCCATCCCTTGACGACCGACAAACCCGTTACATTTGTTCTCAGGGCATGACCTCGATCGCTAAATACCTCGCCCGTCCTTTGCAAGAGGAAAAACTAATTTCTACGAATGTCCGCATCAATGCCGCAGTGGCTACGGGTAATCGCTGGCAGTTGCGCAGTGACCAAGGGGAAATTTTTAGTGCCCACATTGTGGTTAGTACCATTCCCGCGCCACAATTTTTACCCATTTTTAGTAAACCTTTGGCTGTGAATCAGGCATTTATTGACACGATCGCCACGGTGCAATTTACCCCCAGTTTGGCGGTGATGGCTGGCTATGATCCCGATCAATTTGTGCCTGAGTCGTGGTATGCGGTGCGGTGTGTTGATGATCCGATTTTGAGTTGGGTGTGTTTGAACAGTGCCAAGGCGGGCGCTACCGATTCTTCCGTATTTGTCATTCATAGCAGTATCAAATATGCTCATCAATCTTTGGATGAATCCAATTTAGAATTGGCAGGAAAACCTATTCTTTCGCAGATGGGTAAACATTTTGAGAAATGGCTGGAAACTCCCTTGTGGTGGCAGGTACATCGTTGGCGGTATGCGATCGTGGAAGAACCTTTGCCCGTGCCCTATTTACTCACTACTAAACCTCTGCCATTGATTTGTGCGGGGGATTGGTGTGGTGGCTTTGGCTTGGAATCAGCCTATATGTCGGGTATTGCTACTGCTCAAGCAGTGCTGGAATTATTGAGTTGAGCTAATTTGTAATAGCTCGATCGGGAGGTTATCAGGGTCTCGCAAAAAGGCGACTAAGTATTGATGATCGCCGATGGTTTGAGAGCGAGGGGGCAGGGGCATTTGCAAGGTTCCCAAGTAGTTCAGTAACTGCTGGAGGGTATCTTGCAGATTCTCCACCAGAAAGGAGAGGTGATAATAACCGACGAAGTGTTCATCAGAGAAGGGATCGGGTGGGGGGGCGGGTTCAGGCACTTGTAGAAGTTCTAAGTTCATACCATTTCCTGTGAGCCAGCAGGCTAGAGTAATTCCTGTGGTGAATCTCTTGGTTATGGTGAAACCTAGTTTTTCATAGAAGTCGATCGAGCGATGGATGTCGGCACATTTGATAGAAACATGGTGGAAGTGCATAGAACTTAACCGATCGATCTGGGTCGCCATTGATTTACTTTGGACAGTCCGATTTCAGCCAATGAGCGCTTAGCTTGAAGTTCTCGATCAAGGATTGTTTTTTCTGCTGATAGGTTGGCGATTTGTAATTTGAGTTCGGCGATTTGATGTTCTGCCTGAGCCAGTCGCTCACGCAGAGAATTTTCTATATTGTCTTTTTCTTTTTGATACTCGGTGAGGCGCTGAGATTCTTGGCGCAGGTTAGCTTCTAGGGATTGAAGGTGGATGATTGATTGATTGGCTTCTGTGAGTGAGATTTGTAAATGTTCTATTGTGTGATTCGCCCTACTCAATTCTTCTCTGAGATTATTTTCAGAAGATTGGAGATGCTCGATCGATTGGTTAGCTTTAGTCAACTCTTCTCTGAGATTATTTTCAGAAGATTGGAGATGCTCGATCGATTGGTTAGCTTTAGTCAACTCTTCTCTGAGATTATTTTCAGAAGATTGGAGATGCTCGATCGATTGGTTGGCTCTATTCAACTCTTCTCTAAGATTGTTTTCAGAAGATTGGAGATGCTCGATCGATTGATTAGCTCTATGCAATTCTTCTCTGAGATTATTTTCAGAGGTTTGGAGGTTCTCG
>Ga0272446_1008191_pt1 | contig 10056 bp, 8 predicted proteins | sample YNPCB0061_FD_194587 | JGI IMG/M metagenome (GOLD analysis project Ga0272446, IMG submission 194587) | Hot spring microbial mat communities from Yellowstone National Park, WY, United States - YNP-CB-006-1 | ecosystem: Environmental > Aquatic > Thermal springs > Hot (42-90C) > Sediment | place... | reverse complement strand
CACCGTCGGCGACCCCTACAAGGACACGGCCGGACCCGCCATCAACCCCCTCATCAAAATCATCAACATCGTCGCCCTGCTGATCGTGCCCCTGCTCTGAGGGATGCCACCCCTGCGCCGCTTGTGAAAATGAAAAAGCCACCCCCTCGCGGGGGTGGCCATCATGGGGTGTGGGCCGGCTTGTGACCCTACGCCGGCCGACTCACACAGGCCGGATATTGGAGGCCTGCTTGCCTTTCGGGCCCTGGGTCACGTCATATTGGACCTTCTGGCCTTCCTTCAGGCTTTTGAAGCCTTGGGCCTGAATGGCGGAGAAATGGGCGAACAGGTCGTCCCCTCCGTCGTCCGGCGTGATGAACCCGTAACCTTTCGCGTCGTTGAACCATTTGACGGTGCCAGTTGCCATGCTGCTCTTTCCTTACTCAAAAACGGACGGTCACTCCAACCAGTTTGCTCCAAAGGCGCAGCGGGCACACCGCCGGTTCCTTCAAAGTCAAAGACCAAGGCCAGTTTGCGCCCCCCGTCTGCGGAAGTCAAGCGGGGTAGGCGGCGAGGGCGTAAGACACAAGGCGCGGGCCAGGTCGGGGCCTTGAAAAAAGCCGGCGGGGAGTCCAGATTAATAGGTTGTCGAGGCAGGTACCATGGCATTGGACGATCAACTTACCCCGGTGCGCGAGGTGGAGGAGAGCCGGGTCAAACCCCCGCCTCTCTATAAAGTCATCCTCCTCAATGACGATTACACACCCATGGACTTCGTGGTCGTGGTCCTGATGCGCTTTTTTCACATGGACCGGGAACAGGCCACGCGGGTAATGCTCAAAGTCCACAGGGAAGGGCTCGGCGTGTGCGGGGTCTTCCCCAAGGATATTGCAGCGACGAAGGTTGATCTGGTAGTCTCGTTTGCAAGGCAACACCAGCACCCGTTGCAGTGTGTGATGGAAGAAACCTAAGGCAGCAGGGTCGCCGCTATGATTTCACAGGAACTGGAAGTTTCCCTCCACATGGCTTTTGTCGAAGCCCGGCAGAAGCGCCATGAGTTCATCACCGTGGAGCACCTGCTGCTGGCCTTGCTGGACAACCCCTCCGCGGCTCAGGTGCTGCGGGCCTGCGGCGCCAACATCGAGGCGTTGCGCCGCTCCCTGTCCGACTTCATTCACCAGCACACCCCTGTCGTGGGGGGCACCGGCGAGGTGGACACCCAGCCCACGCTGGGTTTCCAGCGGGTGATCCAGCGCGCCATCCTCCATGTCCAGTCCTCCGGCAAGAAGGAGGTCACCGGCGCCAACGTGCTCGTCGCCATCTTCGGCGAGAAGGATTCCCATGCCGTCTATTTCCTCCACCAGCAGGGGGTGACCCGGCTGGATGTGGTCAACTATATCTCCCATGGCATCAGCAAGGTGCCCGACGGGGGCGGCAAGTCGGCGGCGGAAGGAGGCAACGATATCGAGCATGAGCAGGAGCAGCAGCCCTCCGGCGCCCTGGAGAACTTCACCCAGAACCTCAATGCCCTCGCCCTCATGGGCAAGATTGATCCCCTGATCGGGCGCGAGGTGGAGCTGGAGCGCGTCATCCAGACCCTCTGCCGCCGGCGCAAGAACAATCCCCTCCTCGTGGGCGAGGCGGGGGTGGGCAAGACGGCCATCGCCGAGGGGCTGGCGCGGCGCATCGTCGAGGGCAATGTCCCGGACGTGCTGAAAAATGCGGTGGTTTACGCCTTGGACATGGGCGCGCTTCTGGCCGGCACCAAGTACCGCGGCGATTTCGAGCAGCGCCTGAAGGCGGTGCTCAAGCAGCTGGTGGACAACCAGCGGGCCATCCTCTTCATCGACGAAATCCACACCCTGATCGGTGCGGGGGCGGCCTCCGGCGGCACCCTCGATGCCTCCAATCTGCTCAAGCCGGCCTTGAGCTCGGGGCAGTTGAAGTGCATCGGCGCCACCACCTACAACGAATACCGGGGCATTTTCGAGAAGGACCATGCCCTGTCCCGCCGCTTCCAGAAAATCGACGTGCCTGAGCCGTCGGTGGCGGAAACGGTGGAGATTCTGCGCGGCCTCAAATCCCGTTTCGAAAGCCATCATGGCGTGAAATACACCGCCGCGGCGCTGACCACGGCGGCGGAGCTGTCGGCCAAATACATCAATGACCGGCATCTGCCGGACAAGGCCATCGACGTCATCGACGAGGCCGGGGCGGCGCAGCGCATCCTGCCCAAATCCAAGCAGAAGAAGACCATCACGCCCAAGGAAATCGAAGAGATCGTCGCCAAGATCGCCCGCATTCCGCCGAAGAGCGTGTCGGCGGATGATCGCAACGCCCTGCGCAACCTGGATCGTGACCTCAAATCGGTGGTCTTTGGCCAGGACGAGGCGATCGATGCGCTTGCCACTGCCATCAAGATGGCGCGCAGCGGGCTCGGCAATCCGCAAAAGCCCATCGGCAGCTTCCTGTTCTCCGGTCCCACGGGGGTGGGCAAGACCGAGGTGGCCCGGCAGCTCGCCTACATCATGGGCATCGAGCTGATCCGTTTCGACATGTCGGAATACATGGAGCGGCATGCGGTGTCCCGGCTCATCGGCGCGCCGCCCGGCTATGTGGGCTTCGACCAGGGTGGGCTTCTGACCGAGGCCATCACCAAGCACCCCTACTCGGTGCTGCTTTTGGACGAGATCGAAAAGGCGCACCCCGACATCTTCAACATCCTGCTGCAGGTGATGGACCACGGCACCCTCACCGACAACAACGGGCGCAAGGCCGATTTCCGCAACGTGGTGATCATCATGACCACCAACGCCGGAGCGGAGGCGCTCAACAAGTCCAGCATCGGCTTTGCCACCAGCACCAAGGCCGGCGACGAGATGGCGGAAATCAAGCGGCTGTTCTCGCCCGAATTCCGCAACCGGCTGGATGCCATCATCTCCTTCAAGCCGTTGACGAAGGAGATCATCCTGCGCGTGGTGGACAAATTCCTCATGCAGCTCGAGTCACAGCTGCACGAGAAAAAAGTGGAAGCCACCTTCACCGAGGCGCTGCGCGAGTACCTGGCGGAGCGGGGCTTCGATCCCCTCATGGGCGCGCGGCCGATGGCGCGGCTCATCCAGGACACCATCCGCAAGGCGCTGGCCGATGAGCTCCTCTTCGGCCGGCTGGCCAATGGCGGCAAGGTCACGGTGGACGTGGATGAGAAGGGGCAGGTGAAGCTCCTCTTCAACGAGGAAACCGAAGCCGTGGCCTGAAGGCTAAGCGCGGCCACAAGCCGGGCGCGTCCCGGCTTTTTTCATGGGCGCCGCGGGGAAAGGATGCTGCGCCGCAAGAGAAAGCCGTAGCCTTTGCCGGTTCGCGTTCCGGGCTGATCCTCCGGCTGTTCAGGGAGAAAACCATGCGCCGCATTTGCTTCGAGCTGGGGCAAGTCAAGCTTACGGCCCGCCTGCGCGACACCCCCACCGCCGATGCCATCTGGGCAAGCCTGCCCCTGGAGTCGGTGGCCCAGACCTGGGGCGAGGAGGTCTATTTTTCCGTGCCCGTGGAAGCCCGCCTGGAGAAGGATGCCCGGCAGGTGCTGGAACCCGGTGAAATCGCCTTCTGGGTGCAGGGGCAGGCGATTGCCATCGGTTTCGGCCCCACACCGGTTTCCCGGCACGGGGAAATCCGGCTCGTCACCCGCTGCAATGTCTGGGCGGATGCCGAGGGCGAGGTCACCGGTCTGCGCGCCGTGCGGCAAGGGGACCGCGTCCGGGTGAGCGCCCTTTCGGCCTGAAAAGCTTCTCCCAGACGAGACCGGAGGGTCGCTCCACCCCCGTCACCAGGTACGCGAAGCTGTTGTGATTGCGTGCGATCCAGGACAACTGGCGGCGGGCTTCGACGCGGCCGGCGAGCAGAAGCTGATCCCCGGGCTCGAGGGGCAGGTTTTCTTCCGGCACCAGGATTTCCGTGGCGCCGCGTTTGACGAGGAGGGCGAGACCGGGCAGACGCTCGTCGCGGTTACGCGGGTCGCGCCAGAGGTCCGCCACCGTCACCGTCATTCCCGCCACCAGCCCCGCATAGATGGCCGGTGCCTCCGCCGGCGTGATATTGAGCCCCCAGGTTTCCGGCGCCTCCTCGCCGACGATCCCACCCAGACGCGCCACGAGCTGGTTGGCCCACTCATTGCCCTGTTTGCGGGCAAGCTCCAGGAACTCGCTGAGCAGCGGCGTGGTGAGGAGCGCGAAAATCTTGTGGGCGATGACACTGGACCGGCGCATGACGAGGTCCAGCCCGGCGGCGCGGAAGAGGGCCTCGTTCTGCGTTTCGTTTTGCCGGGCGACCATGAACAGGCGCGGGTTCAACATGCGCGCCGTCATGATGATGGAAAGATTGTTGGCATCGTTGTCGGTGCCGGCAACGATGCCCACCGCCTCACGGATGCCGGCCTGCTCCAGGGTTTCCGCCTCGGTGCCCCGCCCCACCACGCTGCCTTCCGGCGGGTGGGTGTGGGCGGGGTCGGCCTCCACCACGGTGGCCACCACGCCCTCCCGCGTCAGCCGCGCATGGACGGCCTTGCCGAACCGCCCGTAGCCACACAGGATCCAGCGTCCCACCGGCGGGAAGATGGGCTCCCGCAGCGGCTCGTGGGGGGCGGCGGTCATCCATTCATAGAGCAGGTACATGCCGGGGGAGTGCAGCGCCATGGCCAGCCGGCCGGCAAAGGTATCGAAGGCGTTGATGATGTGATCGGTGCCGAAGGAGGCCATGTTGGCGGCCACGTCCAGGGTGTCTGCCCGACAGATGGCAGCGAGCTTCGGTCGCAGCAGTTTGACCGTGATCGCCACCTTCAGGTTGACCTCGTCCCGGTTGGTGAGGGCGATCACCCCCAGGCAGTGGGGATGGGTGAGACCGGCGCGGAGCAGAACCGCCGGCTGGGCGGCATCGCCTCGCAGCCCCGGCACCACCATGGGTAGCTCCTCGAGTTCCAGGAGGGCGATGCGTTCCGGGTCGATGTCCAGTACCACCGCCTGGATGCCGGAATCGGCCAGCGCGCGCACGAGCAGTGCGCCGGTATCGCCATAGCCGCAGACCAGATAGAAGGGCTCGCGCAGTCTGCGCACCGCGCGGGTGAAGGCATTCTCCACCCGGATCAGGCGGATGGCGGGGTCCTGCAGGGTGGCGAGCAAAGCGCCGATGGCATAGAGCCAGACGATCACCGACGCATAGATGGTGCCGGTCAACCACATGCGCTGGGCGTCGGTGAAGGGATGGGGCAGCTCGCCAAAGCCAATGGTGGTGGCGGTGTAGCTCACCACGTAGAAGGCATGGAAGAAACCCATCCGCCAGGGCCGCCCCTGATCATCCACGCCGGGGATGAGCACCAGGCCCAGCACCGCCACCGCATAGACCAGGACGAGGAGCACCAGCGGCGTGCGCAGCCGGCGCAGCAGCAGGAAAAGGACGTTGTGCATGGCGCGGTCAACGCCGGATGGCGAGGGTTTCCGCGATGAAGAGGACCACCGAGGTGAGGTTGGCAAGCAGCGCCCCGCCGGAGAGGGAGACGATGGCCGCCATCAGATGCGGGGTCAGGCCACCCGGATGCACGTGTTCCGCGTACGCCCACACCGAAGCCGCGGCGATGAGCTGCAGATCGGCCACCAGACTGGTGGCGAGCAGAACCGCCCCGAGATGCGTGCGATCACCCAGCTTGAGCACGGTGGCGATGAGGTTCACCACCAGCGCAGCATAGAGTTCATAGATGCTGTGGTGGGTGGGATTGTCGATTTCGCCCACGTAGAAACCGAAATTGAGCGTGAGTGCAAGAACGATGAAAAAGGCAAAAACGACTTTCTCCAGATTCATGGCTGCGTCTCCTCCGCACCGGGGTCTGCTGGTCTTGTCGGGCCCGGTCAGGGCAAAGTGTAACCCAAACGCTGCCGCGGCTGGCGGCAGCATAACGCGTGGGGAAAGCGGCGGCGGGGGCGGGCCGACTGCCGTTTGCGCCATGTTAGGATTAAGCCTCCTCGACAGCGCGGAGTCGATCCCATGCAAGCCCTACCTTCGAGCCACATCCGCAAACGTGACGGGCGCATCGTGCCCTTCGATCCCCAGCGCATCGTCAACGCCGTGCGCCGCGCCATGGAGGCGGCCGGTGAGGGCGATCTCGAACACGACCCGCCGCGGGTGGCCGAGGCGGTGCTGAAGGCCCTGGCGGAGCGCTTTCCCGCAGGCCACATTCCCCATGTGGAGGAAATCCAGGATCAGGTGGAGGAGTCCCTCATCCTGCTCGATTTCCCGAAGACGGCCAAGGCCTACATCCTCTATCGTCACGAGCGGGCGAAAATCCGCGAGAAGGTGAAGGAGGTGCCGGAGCACGTGCGGCGGCTGGCGGCGGAAAGCAAGCGGTATTTCCGCAGCCCGCTGTCCGAATTCGTCTATTACCGCACCTATTCCCGCTGGATCGACGAGGAGGGGCGGCGGGAGACCTGGATCGAGACGGTGGACCGCTACATGGACTTCATGCGGGAAAACCTGGGGGAGCGGCTGAGCGAGGCGGAATACGCGGAGCTGCGGCAGGCCATCCTCACCCAGGAGGTGATGCCCTCCATGCGCCTTTTGTGGTCGGCGGGCAAGGCGGCGCGCAACAACAACGCCGCCGCCTACAATTGCTCCTTCATCGCCCCCACGCAGCTCGACGATTTCGCCGAGATCATGTTCCTGCTCATGTGTGGCGTCGGTGTCGGGTTTTCCGTGGAAAGCCAGAACGTCCAGCTTCTGCCCATCATCCGCCGGCAGACGGGCGAGATGCTGCCCACCCATGTGGTGAAGGACAGCAAGGAGGGCTGGGGCGATGCCCTCAAGCTGGGCCTCAAGACCTGGTATGAGGGGCGGGACATCCGCTTCGATTTCTCCCGCGTGCGGCCGGCCGGCGCGCGGCTCCACACCATGGGTGGACGCAGCTCGGGCCCGGGGCCGCTGAAAGCACTGCTGGAATTCGCGCGCGGCAAGATCCTCGCCAATCAGGGCAAACGTCTTTCCAACCTGGACGTGCACGACATCATCTGCAAGATCGGCGAGGTGGTGGAAATGGGTGGCGTGCGGCGCTCGGCGCTCATCTCCCTTTCCGATTTCGATGATGACGATCTGCGCACGGCGAAAAGCGGCCATTTCTACATCAACAATCCGCAGCGGGCGATGGCCAACAATTCCGCCGTTTACGAGGCGCGGCCGCGGGCGGTGGATTTCCTGGAGGAGTGGTTGGCCCTGGCCAAAAGCGGCAGCGGCGAGCGCGGCCTGTTCAACCGCGGCGGGCTGCCGAAGCAACTGCCCGCCCGCCGCTGGGCCGGCTTCGAGCCCTACTGGCCGAAAAGCGGCACCAATCCCTGCGGCGAGATCATTCTGCGCTCGAAGCAGTTCTGCAATCTGACGGAAGTGGTGGCCCGCGCCGGGGACGACGAGGCGGCGCTTTCGCGCAAGATACGGCTGGCTGCCATTCTCGGCACCTATCAGGCGACCCTCACCCATTTTCCCTACATCTCCGATGAATGGCGGAAAAACTGCGAGGAGGAGCGCCTGCTTGGCGTGTCCATTACCGGCATGTGGGACTGCGCGACGGTGCGCGATCCCGCTGTGCTTTCCCGCCTGCGGGAGATCGCTGTCGCCACCAATGCCGAATATGCGGCGCGTTTCGGCATCAACGCCGCCACCGCGGTGACCTGTGTCAAACCTTCGGGCACGGTGTCGCAGCTTGTGGATTCCGCCTCCGGCATGCACCCCCGCTATGCCCGTTACTACCTGCGGCGCATCCGCATCTCGGCGACGGATCCCCTCTTCACCATGCTCAAGGAACAGAAATTCCCCTACCACCCCGAGGTGGGGCAGCTCGAGGCCTCCGCCACCAGTTTCGTCCTGGAATTTCCGGTGAAGGCGCCGGAGGGGTGTATCACCCGCAACGATCTCGACGCCCTGCAGCAGCTGGAATTCTGGAAGACGGTCAAGCTCCATTACACCGAGCACAACCCTTCCGTCACCATCTCCGTTGGCGCCGACGAATGGATTGCCACCGCCGACTGGCTCTACCGCAACTGGGATCTGCTCGGGGGGCTCTCCTTCCTGCCCCGCACCGACACCGTTTATGAACTCGCGCCCTACGAGGAGATCACCGCGGAGGAATACGAAAGGCGGATGGCGGCCCTGCCGCGCATCGATTTTTCCCATATCGTGGTGTACGAAAAGGAGGACACCACCAAGGGCGCCAAGGAATTCGCCTGTGTTTCGGGCCAGTGCGAGATCGATCCCGAGGAGGGGTCGCTGGCTGCGGCGCCGGGGCGCTGACATGCGGCTGGGCATCGATCTCGGGGGCACCAAGATCGAAATCATCGCCATCGATGAGGCGGGGCGGGAGCAGCTGCGCCGCCGGGTCCCCACGCCGCAGGGTGATTACGCGGCGACCCTGCAGGCGATTCATGAGCTCGTGCGGGCGGCGGAGGCGGAACTGGGCGCCTGCGGCCGGGTGGGCATTGGCACACCGGGGGCGCTTTCCCGCGCCACCGGCCGCATGAAGAACGCCAATTCGGTCTGGCTCAACGGCCAGCCCCTCAAGGAGGACCTAGAGCGGCTTCTGGCGCGGCCGGTGCGCATCGAAAACGACGCCAACTGCTTTGCCCTCTCCGAGGCCACGGATGGGGCGGCGGCGGGCGCGCCGGTGGTGTTCGGCGTCATTCTCGGCACGGGCACCGGTGCCGGCATCGTCGTCCATGGCCGGCTGCTCACCGGGCCCAATGCCATCGCCGGTGAGTGGGGGCACAATCCGCTACCGTGGCCCACGGCCGACGAGCTGCCGGGGCCGGCCTGTTACTGCGGCAAGCGGGGTTGTCTGGAGACCTGGCTGTCCGGTCCTGCATTGAGCCGCCTCCACGCCCAACGCACCGGCGAGAGCCTGCGCGTTGAGGAGATCGCGGCGCGGGCGCTTCAGGGGGATGCGGCCTGTGAGGAGAGCCTTGCCCAATACGAGGATCGACTGGCGCGAGGGCTTGCCCACGTCATCAACGTGCTGGATCCGGACGTGATCGTGCTGGGGGGTGGCCTGTCCCATCTCGACCGACTCTACACCAACGTGCCCCGGCTGTGGCAGGCCCATGTCTTCTCCGACCGGGTGGATACCCGCCTGGTGAAAAACCGCCATGGTGACTCCAGCGGTGTGCGCGGGGCCGCCTGGCTTTGGCAGCCATGAGTCCCCTTGGGCTGCCAGGGCGGCAGGGCGGAGCATGGCCTGGCAGCGCGGGTGGGCAGAGGGCAGGCGAGGGGGAAGGGATCATGGCGAACCATCTTGCCTCGTCCCTGGCGGCGAGGCGTCATGATCCTGGGTCCGGGCTTGAGGCCGGGAGGGGTCGGGGAATGTCAGGTTGGGTTTTGCGGGGAAGCATGGACGTCAAGCGTTTGTTTCGTGAGGCGGGGCAGCGCACCCAGGTGTCGTTCCGGGTCTGCCTGCCCGATGGCAGCCATTTCCAGAACCGGGCGGGGGAACCGCAGGTCACCCTCGTCTTCCGCAACCGGCGGGCGCTTCTGCGCACGGCGCTCTTTCACCACGTCGGGCTGCTGGAGTCCTATTTCTCCGGCGACCTCGAGGTGGAAGGGGAGTTCAGGCTTGCCTTCCGCGTCGGCATGGATGCGGGCCTTGCCCCACCGCCCTCCGGGCTCAACCGGTGGCGCAACCGCTGGCACGAATGGCGCTTCGGCAACCGCACCGTCGCCCGCGCCAAGGCCAACGCCCGTTTCCACTATGGTCTCGGTCATGCCTTCTACAGCCACTGGCTCGACCAGCCGGCGATGATGTACACCTGCGCCTACTGGAAGGAAGGCACGCGCTCCCTGGAAGAAGCCCAGCGCAACAAGATGGACCACGTGGCAAGGAAGATCCGCCTGCAGCCGGGAGACCGCTTCGTGGACATCGGTTGCGGTTTCGGCGGTTTTCTCTTCCACGCCCTGGAGCACTATGGGGCCCTGGGCACCGGCATCAACACCACCACCGAACAGGTGGCGTGGGTGGAGGAGGAGATCAGGCGCCGGGGGCTTGCCGATCGCATCCGGGTG
>Ga0272446_1008190_pt1 | contig 10057 bp, 8 predicted proteins | sample YNPCB0061_FD_194587 | JGI IMG/M metagenome (GOLD analysis project Ga0272446, IMG submission 194587) | Hot spring microbial mat communities from Yellowstone National Park, WY, United States - YNP-CB-006-1 | ecosystem: Environmental > Aquatic > Thermal springs > Hot (42-90C) > Sediment | place... | reverse complement strand
TAGCGGCACCCACCTGGAATGGGTCTGTCCATGGTCGTTCTTGGGGATCCTGAAGGATTACCGCGACCGCACTGGCGGGCAGAATTGGAACCACCTCTTTAGGGATGTGGCCCAACTCAAGGCTCGCCATGCTTTTGAAAACAACCATGAAGTAGCCCTCGCGCTCCTGGAGCTTTACTTCCCTGGCTGGCAATCCCGCCTGGACTGGGACAAAATCTTACCCCCTAGAGAATCCAAAGCCAGCAAAACCCAGTGGATCCTGGATATGGCCGCGGTTGGCTTTCATCTTTCTGCTTAATTGTGCTTGCTTCCCCATTCCCTGTGGTGCTATGACCCATTCTCTTCAGCAGGTGCAGTTTCGTTATCTGATCCAAGTGGATCCCTTGGGATTCCTCTATGGCAGTGCTGGACGTTTTCTCTCGCCGGAAAATTTGGTGGGCCGTTCGGGACAAAGTTTTCCCCCCAGTGCGGCGACGTTTTCCGGGTTATGTGCTGCCCAACTCTCAGGCCCAAATCTCGCCGATCTCTGCGTGGCTGGCCCCTTTTGGAGCAAGACCGCCACAGCACAAAATTTTTATGTGCCCACCCCCATGCACCTGCTGGCGGATCCCGACACCGGGGTGATCCGAGATTCCCTCACCTACAACCCCACAACCCAAACTTGGTCAACTGTGGTAGGAAAGTTTCTCAGCCAGACCTGGATCCCAATTCAAGAGTGGCCCCGTCCACAGCGGGTCAGTAGGGATCCGTGGCGGTTTGTACCCCATTTGCATCCTCGGCTGGAGGGGAAAGAACGCAAAGTAGCCGCAAACACCGACCAGGGAAGTTTATTTCTGGAAAATGCGGTGCAGATGGATCCCGACACCAGTTTGGTTTATCTCTCCACGGTGCCGATTCCTGAAGGATGGTATCGGTTCGGGGGGGAAGGGCATCTGGTGGAAGTGACCTGCCATACCCTAGCTCCCTCCACAATCACCCTGCTGCAGCAGCCGGTTGGTTCCCATTTTGCCCTGATCACACCCGCCCTGTGGGGATCCAATCGGCTCTCCTGCCGGCAACCCATGCCCAACGGGGATCCTGCCTGGGCCCTAGAGACCCTCCTCACCGAGCGGCCCCGTCCCTTCCGCTACCGCCTAGGGGGATCCGGCCCGACCAAGCGCTTATCCCGCGGTCGTTACGCCGTCCCTGCCGGTACCGTCTATCTCCTCAAACAGCCCCTGTCCCAACCCTGGCAAGACTGGGATCCCACCTGGTTTCCCAGTGAGGGCTACCCCCTAAAACGCTGGGGCTGTGGACTGGCTTTGCCACTGCCTGATGTCCTGTCAACCTTAAAAACTGCTTAGGAACCAGCCATGTATTTCAAAAGATTTGGAGTCATTGAAACCCTAGCCCCTCTGCACGTGGGGGCCAGCGCTGGCGAAGAATCCGGCAACCTCAATCTCATCTTTCGGGATCAATTCACCCAGACAGGGATTATTCCCGGTAGCTCCATTCGCGGCCGCTTTCGCGCCTATGGTCGGGAGCGGGATCCGGAGGATATCGTAGCCTACTGGTATGGTCATGAAGCCGTGGATGGGCAAAGGGATGGCGGCACCACAGAAGCCTTAGTCAAGTTTGAATATGCTTCATTGGTATGGATCCCGGTGTTTTGTCCGGGGCAGCCGGTGGTGTGGGTGACCTGCCCGCGTCTGCTCAGCCGCTACAAACGCATTGCCGGGATTCAAGCTCCCATTCCCCAACCCTACACAGCATCCAATGGCTTAGCTGGTCGGCAAATTCCTGGAACCAACAGAACCATCCTCTTTTTTAATCTGGGTTTTTTGGAATTGGAGCACAGAGCCGATCTCAAACCCTGGATCCCGGCATCTTGTGGTGTGCCTGCCAATCAAACTGTGGTAGTGGCCGATAATGATATTGCCATGATTCACGATATGGCTTTGTACCGTCAAAGTCGGGTGAAACTCCTTGATGACATGAAAAAAGTGGATACCCAAACAGGGGCTTTCTTTAATGTGGAAGCCCTGCCAGAAGGCTCTATTCTCATTTTTCCCGTAGCACTCAAAGAACAAGACTGGGATCCATTTAATGGCTCCAAAACAGAAGAACTTTACTTTGGAGGGCTAGAATCTGTTGGATTTGGTTCCTGTCAAGTCACTCTCAACTAATCCTCAATCTTTTGTGACACAATCTGGAGGTACCCTCATGCCTTGGCAAACTTATGACCTCGATCGCATTGCCCAAAGATTAGTCCTTGATGCCCGCAAACGGGATCACGATTCTCTGAATCAGGGACACAAAATGCGCATGACCACGGCCTATGGCTTAGAACGCTTTTGGGGGGAGCAGTTACGCCTCGTCAATCGGGATAGGCATAAAGCAACCTATTGGCAGGCAGTGTGGACAGAATTGGTTCGGATCATGCAACGAGCTGGGGTGACGGTACCCAATCATCAGGTGGATCCCAACAATGAAGCTCAAATCCGGGAGATGGCACAAGCGCTATGGGCAATGAACCTGGAGGATCAGCGGATTACCCTAGCGGTTTTGACAGCTTTATGTGATGCCATCGTCTGGTGGACACAACGATATAGATATAAGTAGTGATTCCTTTCATCTTTTTTGGGATTGTTCATGTCTCGATTGATCATCACCACCGTGGGTACTTCCCTCCTCACCAACCGGGGCTGGAAATGGGGATCCCCACTCCCGGATGCAAAAGCCCTAGAAACCTATTTAGATTCTGTTTCTGCTGCTGATGCCAGTGCAGAAACGAATACTTTACACAGGCTAGAATTGGATGAATCCGATTGGTTAGAATTCCTGCACTCAGATACGGATGAGGGACGTTTTTGTGCTAACCAGCTTTGTCAGTATTATCAAGGTCAGTGCCGCGATGTCAGATTACGGGAGATCAAATCCCTGAATTATCACCATCAATCTTTTGCCCAGGCTGGCCTAAAGCGTTTGGTGCAGATTGTGTTTGAGTCACTCAATACCCCAAGACCGGGATCCCCAGTGCCTGTTTTTGCTGCCACAGGAGGATTCAAAGCAGAAATTGCCTTTTTGAATCTTGTGGGAGCCTTACTCAAAATTGAGGTCTATTATATTCATGATCAGTTTCGGGAGTTAGTGCGTTTACCGCGGTTACCCTTAACCTGGGACACCAACTATGTGCTAGAAAATCAGGATTTTTTTGAATGGATTGATGAGGAACCCCGCTCCAGCCTTGCGGTGGAAAGTTGGCTCAAAAGTAGACCTGAATTACGCCCCCTGGTGGATGAAGACAGGGATGGACATACTTACTTAAATGCCGCGGGAGATTTGCTCTACAGAGCCGCCAAAAATCTTAGCAACACCCGACCCCAAGCGGATTGGCCCCCTGGGGATCCCCGTCCACCCCAGGAGAAAAATGGTCTATCAGGCATGGCCCACTATCGTCCCCCTGGCTGGGAAAGCTTTGTGAATCGGTTGTGTGCCATTGATTGTGTCACCCGCGTTGCTTATGACCCCATCGCCTATGGGGGATCCCCGGTCAAAATCATTCCTGGTAGCTATGGGGAGATTGCTGTGCGGTTTGGCAGTGCCGATCAAGTCTTACCCCTGCGAGTGAGTACCACCGCCAGTTCTGAAGCCCAAACAGAACTTATCAGAGAATACCTGAGCCGTCTTCTGTAAACTTTTGAACAATTAAAAAATCGAGGAAAAAGTCATGCCGATTTCTAACCCTGCACAAAAAGTCCCGATGATGTACCAAGCGCAGGTCGTGGGTCGTTGCCAACTGCAGCGGATTGTGCCCGGTGCGGCCCAGCAAGATGCCCAAATCTGGGTCAATCAATGGACAGAGCGCACCCATCCCCAGCAACCCCAATGGGGATCCCGGACACAGACTCGGCGGGTGCAATTCTCCTGGCGATTAATCACCAATGGTGGGCAAGATGACGGTGTGATTCGGCCGGTGATTGGGGCCAATGGCTGGCCATTTTTTCCGGGCAGCAGTATGAAAGGGGTATTTCGGCGGGCTTGCACGCCAGCGCAACAGGAACGGTACTGTGGGCGAGATTTGGGCAATGGGGACATGGCACCGGGGATCCTGCGCTTTTTAGGGGGCTATCCCGTGGGCACGGGGTGGCAGTCAGGGTTGTTGGATTTGGTGCATCCCCAACAAAACTGGCAACTCGATGGTGGGAATCACAGTGCTTTTATGCAAATGTCCCTTTACCGTCCAGAAATGGAGTTTGCCATCTCGGCTGTAGAGGAGCTAGGGCCGGAAGAGTGGGAGACAATTTGGAAGATTTGGGAGCGGGCTGTGGCCACAGGATTGGGCTGTCGGGTCTCCGCTGGCTATGGTCAAGCCCAACAAAAAGGGGGAGAGGTCTTAGCCACTTTTAACCTCCAAGGTCAGGGCCCAGCCTCACAACTGTTGAATCGGGATCCCGAATTTCGTCCCAACATGTTCAAGGCTGCTTTGCGGGGGCATGCCATGCGCATCTTTGGCGGGCTGACCAATCAGCAAACGACCGAAGCGATTGTGCGAGAGCTTTTTGGCGGTATTACTGACGGGGATCCCGTAGTGGGACTGGTGGGAATGCGGTTTCGGGTCAGCCAAAACAACGGTCTGACATTCGGTAAGCATTATGGGGCAGATTACTATCAGGTTCAGGGATCCCTAGACTGGCTGCTCAATCGCCCAAGTTGGCCAGGGGATGTTGAGCCAGAACTGCTGAAAAAACTGGTGATTCGACTGATGCAATTTGCCATGATTTTTGGTGGCTTTGGCAAATCTTGGCGACGGGCCGACCACCGTCTCTTTTTTGTTGAGAATCCTAACTATGAGCGATTAATTGGCTGTCATTGGCAATGGCTGGAAAGTTCTCGCCCACGATTTGGCGTGAATCAATTAGAACGGATCTCACCGTTTATCACGAGTGTGCAGGATGCTGCTAAGGAATGGGCCCAGAGTCGTAGGTATCCTCTCCAGGGGCATGCCAACTGGGTGGAGACATGGCGGAAGAACACTGTCCACGTTTGGGGACGTGTTGCTGATAACAAGGATGATTCTGTGGCGATTAACTGGTTACATGGCGATTATTCGAGGGGACAAAAGATTAAAAATAGTCTTTTAACAGGTCGTTTAGGACAGATCGGTCGGCTTTGGCATCGGATGTATCCTGTGATTGCATATAAGGGACAAGGCGAAGATAGAGTCGCTGTGCAGCTCCCTAAATTCTTAGAACTCCTGACCCTATTTCCTGACAGTTCTAAAAATACTCAAGGTTTTCTTGAATATCTCAACAATCAAGCTGGCAGGAATGGAGCTTTTACTCGTCTTTGGTAAAGATGAATGATGCTTTCCCTAAGGGAAATTGTGCTTAAGTGTTGATTTATCAAATCATGGAGACTGACGTTTATGCGGTTTGGACCAGATCAGATCATCAAATGCCCACACTGTGGCTTTCTGGCAAAGAAGACAAATCCACTCTCTGGTAACACCTTTGGTGCAACCTTGTGGTCGGACGGCAAGGTAGATGCTCCCATGCTGCCAGACTTGCTAGATGTGACGAAGTGCCGTAATTGCCAAAACTTCTATTGGGTAGATACAGCAGAAATTATTGGAGAAATAGATTTTGATGATCGGTCAGAAACTTGGAAAGAACTTGAATTTATCCATAAATTAACTCTAGATGAGTTTGCTGAGGCAATTGACATGGGTGTGGGTGATAATGTCCAAAGACAGCGCTATCTCCTTCTTCAATTCTGGTGGAGTTTGAATGATAAGATCCGATATGATCGAAGTGCACTTTCTTTTGCAAGAGAAATAAGAGAACGGCAAACTGTTTCTGCTTCGTCTGATGAGAATGAGAATCAAGAGCTGATCGCCTCTCAAGACGAAACACAATCACAGGACGATCCAGTTGATTTATCTTATCTGTTTGATTATCTGTTTGATGAGAATCGCCCGAATTATCAGCCATTGTCTTCTGAAGATGAATCTGGATATCTAAAAAATTCTTGTGATCCATCAATTGAGGATACGATAAATGCACGAAATTTCATTTTATCTCAATACGAAGAGAAATTACAGGATTATCTGCCTAAACTTTCTGCTCTATTAGATGAAAATGACCTGAACGATCAGATTATGAAAGCTGAAATTGCACGAGCAACTGGAAACTTTGCAGAGGCGATCCGACTTTTGGAAACTATCCCCGACAAATACCGGTGGATCACCAATACCCTCATCCCCTTGGCACAGCAAGGGAACCGTTGGGTAACAGAATTAAGCCGCGACTAACATCTTCACCATAGATGGGGACTGATGGGGGGGAGGTGGTATGGGTTATCTCCCCAGGAGTGTTGGGATCGTTGGGTTGTGATCACGACGGCCAGTAGCCCACGCCTTTCACACTAGCGATAATGATATAACTCCTGTTCGGCTTCTTGGCGCATTTGGTTGCGGATCCCGATGGGGGCGATGACTTCGCCGTTGGGTCGCCAGTCCCGCAGGCGCATGGTCAGATCTGTGTCCCCGACTCTGACCCAGGCTCGAAAGTAAACATCTGTGGCCGGTCGCCGCTGGATAATCTCCAGGATGTGCTGCTGTTCTTGGGGATCTGTGACCACCTTGTGGACGAGCTTGGGGATGTTGTTGTAGGAGATGGGTTTGAAACTGGCATGGCGTTGGGTATTGAGAACATAGCGCTGGGCAAAGTCCGGTGGGAATCGCAGGAGCAGCAAGGCTTTAGGCAAATAGAAATCGGTGCCCCAGGCTTCTTCCCAGCCGTTGGTGACCGTTTCTGGGGTGGGTAAGTTCTGTTGCTGCTTGGCTTGCCGAAGAACATCAGGAATGCGGGGATTCTTCCAGGCTAGGGTTTCCAGGCTTTCGATCCGATCCAAGCGAAAGTGATGCCAATTGTAATCAGGATTGGGGGACTGTCCGTAGGCACTCAGATATTTAGCACGACGAGCGTAAAACAAACACACAGGATAGACAATGAATGATTGGCATCCCTGGTGGCGGGTCTGGTAGTGAATGCGAATCGGGGGAACAGGCGTTTGTTTCCAGGTCTGAAAGAGTCTTTCTTGGATGTCCTCTACGACTTCGTTGTTTTCATCGTTGATGATGTATTCTGTGCGATAATAGAGACGTTTATTAGAAGTATATTGATCTTGAATAGTATCTAAAATAACAGCAATTTCGGGATCCATAAAATCGAGATCACTGAGTAAGTCTGTTAAGCGCACCATCTGCTGAAGAGGGGATTGATCCTGATGCTTTGCTAGAGGCCAAGTATCTGGAGAGCGGAGGTAAAACTTTCTGCTATCCGTGCGGCTTTCTTCAGACTTTTGCAACCATCCCAGAGCGACAAGCTGATTCAGACTCTCCCGCAAAGTACGGTGAGAATAGTTGAAGGGTTTGGTATCAAGCAGCTTCTGCCATTCCCCTTGGGTGAGATTGAGCTTTTTGGATAAATCAGGCATCTCCTCATATTGTGAAACCAATGTGCGCAGGGATTGATGACAAATACACGCGGGGTCAGGACAAAGGTTCTCAGTCTTTTTGGAGGAATCTCGCTGAGGATGCTGTTTTGAGAAGAGCCATGGACGAATGTCTTTTTCATAACCAAATTTGTTTGGTAAAGACCACTCACCACTGTAAAGTTTGCGAATCAGTAACCACAGGCGAATGGACTGCTCCACCTGATCCACCGTAGGACGGTGCTCTAACTGTTTCAGGGATGCTATTGTCAAGGGTAGGCTTTCTTCGATGGAAGGCATTGGTGCGACTCCAGCAGTGAAACATCCGGTCTAGAACTGATCCTGTAGCGTAGGGTGGACAACATTATCGGGGTGCTTGGTAGGACGTGCTTCCAAGGGCTGCCACAATAAGAACTCAAAGGGAACTCAAAAGCGTGAATAAAATTAAAGTTATGTCAGAAACTGTGCCGCCAATTGTTTTGACGTTGCTGCCCGGTGGTCAGGAACCGGGTATGGGCTTTCAGGTGTTGGACATTGACTTGACCCGTCCGGATCGGCTGATTACCCCAGAAGATTTACAAACCCTGCACATACCCAAGAATTTGGATCCCAGTTTAGGAGTGGTGATCAGCGGGCGGGCACCGATTTGGCTTTATGGCATGTTGGTGCATGAGTGCCATTGCAGCCGTTGGGTGGCTTGTTATGATCCCCGCTTTCCGGGAGCGGTGGTGGTGAGTACCCATAGCCCAGAAGTGCGAGTCGGGCAGGTGATTCCTTGGCGACAAGGGCCGATTCCGGTTCCTGCTGCAGCGCTGGTGGTGGTGGGGCCCCCCAATAGTGGCAAAAGTCATCTAGCTCAAGCCCTGTTTGAACAAATCCTGCTCAAGGAGCCGAATATCTATTTGCAACGGGCCAATTGGGATGGGGAAGGAAATTGGTTTTTGGATTTGGAAGCGCAGAACTTGGATGGAGCCATAATCAGCAGCCTAAAGAGACGGTTTAAGGGCACTCTGACCCCGACTTTTTTTGAGTATCAAGAGCAGGTGGTGATGGAACTGCGCCGCCAAAAGAAACTGGTGATTGTGGATGTGGGGGGCAAAATTGATGCTGCCAAAGCTCCTCTCCTGAAGGCTTGCACCCACTATCTCCTCATTAGTCGGGATCCCGAAGCTATCCCATCCTGGCATGGGTTTTGCCAAGGCTATGGTCTTTCTGCTTTAGCTACGATTCACAGTACGTTGGAACCCACTTCTGAAATTTTGAGCAATGGAAATGCATCTGATGAGTTGGTGGTGCGATTGGGAGGTTGGGATCCCACACCCATTCTGCCTCCCGAACTCATCAGCCGGATTGAGGGGTTGATGCTGTCCTAATCTGGTTTGTCTCAAACTCGGTCTCTTTATCTTGGAAATGAGCGTTTCCAAGCCGTTTTACAACAGAGGGGTTGAGTTGGATAAAACTATGAATCAGACCATGATGGATCAAATCATCAACAGAATCTCTAAGAAGCCCTGGGTGTGGGGGGGATCCCTGGCGGGGCTGATGTTGGCGGCGGTGACGCGGCAGGCGGTGTTGGGAGTTGTGCCGATGGCGGTGATCCTGCCGATGATATGGCAGCGCCAAACCATGCAGATGATGCAGACCCAGTACCACCAGCAGAATTCTCGCTGGCAAAAGCAGTTTGATGCTTTACGACAGGACTGTCTTGGGATGACCAATGGGCAACCAGGTCAGGATAGACAAGGGGATCTGCTAGGACTTACCCATCAAATCAAGGATCTCCAGAACAATCTGGGTCGAATCCAAACTCAGGTGGGGCAGATCAACACTATCCAGGGATCCCTACTGACCCACGTTCAGCAGCTTGATACTAAACTGGGGCAGACTCAAACCCACATCGCTCAGGTCACGGATAGTCAGGGATCCCTGCAAGGGCAAATCCAGCGGATCCAATCCCAGTGCGATCAGATGCAGGTAACCATGCAGTTGGATACCTCGGCGATGCGGCAACTCACGGCAGTGCGCCAACAATTGAGCTGCCTTAACCAGGATGTACTGACTTTGAAGCTCTCTCAATCTCAGGATCCCGATCTGCGCCAAGATCTGAATCAACTCCGCCAGGATTTGGATCAGGTTATTCAAGCTCTGGCTAAGCAACCCCAGCGGAAGTCTCTGGGGGTGTTTATTGATGGGGCAAATATCCATCACAGCGCGCGGGATCGGGGAGGGTGCCTGAATTATCCCCAGTTGATCAATCAGTTGGCACAGCAGTTTGCTGGGGCCGATGTCCAGCCGGATGTGTTTTTCTACAGTGGGTATGATCCCGATAATCTTGATCACCAGCGGTTCAAACAGAGTTTGAGGGCAGCAGGTTTCACGACAAAGATGTGTCCCGTGATTCGCCGTGCCGATGGCAGTAGTAAGGCCAATGCGGATGGGCAAATGATTGTGGATATGCTGCTGGGAAACTATGACCGGGTACTGCTCTTGAGCGGGGATGGGGATTTTGTCCCGACGGTGAAGGCGCTGCGGGATAGGGGATCCCAGGTGAAGGTGGCGGCATTTGCAGGCGATACCAACG
>Ga0272446_1008188_pt1 | contig 10060 bp, 9 predicted proteins | sample YNPCB0061_FD_194587 | JGI IMG/M metagenome (GOLD analysis project Ga0272446, IMG submission 194587) | Hot spring microbial mat communities from Yellowstone National Park, WY, United States - YNP-CB-006-1 | ecosystem: Environmental > Aquatic > Thermal springs > Hot (42-90C) > Sediment | place... | reverse complement strand
GTACCCTGGCGGGTTGGTCTGGCAGCTGTATGGTTTCAGGATAAGCGGGCCAGGCAATTTTTGGCCAAGACTTTTCTCCCCTTTGCCCGGCAGCAGTGGCAGGTCCACGGACGCCTGTTGGCCATTTTCACGTATGACGGCCGGGCCTTAGAGGATTATGACAGTCCGGTGCTCTATGCCAGTCTGGTGGCCGCGGCCCTGGCCGACGGCGATCAAACCCTGGCCCGCCAGGCCGTTGAGAAAATCCTCGGCTTTTATCAGGAAGGCCCGGAGGGCGGCTTTTTCAACCGCCCCGACGATTATTACGGCAATAACTGGGCCTGGTTCGGCTTGGCCGCCTATCGGGGGCTGGTAGTGCCACAGTGGTAAGGAACATCACAGACAAATAAGTTCGGCAGAGGGGCCGGCGCTCTGCGACCCCGGGCCACCTTGCCCACCTTTCTTCGCCCGACCCTGCCTCCATCTCAGAGGGCGGTTGCTTGCGCATCCAATCTTTGGGCCAACTCCCCGTCGGCGGGAACGCTGCCAAACACCTGCTGCCACATCCAGGGGCTTTCCATGCACAGATAGACAAACACCTCCGGCGCCTGGGTCTGGATCCACTCCCGCAAACGGCCGAGCATCTCGGCCCGCAACGTCTTAAAGTAGCGCTGCTTGCCATCCAGGGCGGTGATGAACTCCTCCTCGGCGATCCTGCTGGCCGGGAAACGTTGGCGGATGATATTTTTTAATGGCGGTAAGTAACGGAAGGTCCCCAGACTGATCCAGGCAATGGCCGCAGAGGGCACTGCGGCGAACAACTGCGCCACCACCTGCTGATAGGCTGCTTCCCAACCCGGGAAATAGATCAGGGGATCGAAATGGAAGGCCAGACGGAAGCCGGCCTCGGCAGACTGTTGCGCGGCGGCCAATCGGGCAGCGAGAGGCGCGGCGCCGTGCTCCTCCTGGCGGCTGAGCCGGGGCGGGTTCAGGGACCAGGCAAAGATGACCCGGGGATTGGGGCCCAGGTCCAGGAGCGGCTCCACCCGGTGCCATTTGGTTTTGATCTCGAGAACAATATTGGGCCAGGCCGCCAGGCGGGTGATGAGCTCCCGATTCAACCCGACGATCTCATCCAGGGCCAGACTGTCGCCGAATTCCCCGGTCCCCAGCCGCAGGACCTGCCGGGGGGAGGCGGCGGCCTGCCGGGCCATCTCCTGCCACAGGTCCTGCCAATTGGTAAAGATGGTAATGGCCGGAAAGTTAAAATAGCTTTGCAGGATGCAGTAGCTGCAGTCCAGGGGGCAATTGGTCATGACCTGCAGGGTCTGGTAGCCGCAGCAGAGATACTCTTTGGTGCCCGGGCAGGCCCGCCAGAACGGCCCTTTCTGCCTGGCCAGCACCAGGGTCTCTTTCCCCCGGCTGATGTCGGCCGGGGTCAGGGGGCCGGCCGGTCGCAGGACCTCCCGGTTGGGGATGATTTCGGTGGGCAGATGAGCCAGGCGCTGCCGCACCCGTCGGGCCACGGGATCGTCCTGTGCCGCCGCCTCCATATAGAGCCGTTTGATGCGGAACATGGCGCCACTGTCAGGTTGTGGGCAAAGTGCTTGCAGGGGGGAGGAGCCAGGGGGCACGGCCCCACACCATCTCCCCTGGAACCCCGCCCCCAATCCCAACCTGTTCCTTTGGCTGCGCCAGGAAGAGCGTCGAAAGGGTTTCCCAACAGCCGGTCAGAAACAAGCCACCGGCTTGCCCCCATCGCTTTTTTGGTCCCCAGGCATCGGCCCTCAATGTTCGGTATACTCATGGCCTGACACGGTCTGGCCGTCCGGTTTGAAGTAGATCACCAACGTGCTGCGCGGGATCTTCCCCTCGGTCTTTTCCTGGACCTTTCGCACCTTTTTATCCTCATCCACCAAATAGGGCGTGGTTGATTGGGGATGCGGCTGCCGTTTGTCCGGATCGTAGGGCAAAGGCGAGGCATCTTTAAAGCTCCGGTAGATATACATTATAGTATTATCGGTCCTCTTGATCTCCTGGGGTTCCCCGAACATCACCATGATCTCGTTTTTCGTGGTCTTGCCATCCTGGATGCGCTCCACATAGCGGGGATTAATGGTGTTGCCGGTGATATCCCGCCAGGCCAACAGGCACATCAGCATACTAAGAAGCACCAGACCCTGACGGACACGTCTGTTGAAGCTCATGAAGCTCTCCTTTCCATCTGGTGATTGCCATGAGTTATTTAACTCACCCACGAACCATCGGAATCAAGGTCGCAACAATTGGCGGCCTGATGCGGGCACGGAGGCCTGCCCCACCGAATAATAAGCCAATGTAGGGTGGGCATTGCCCACCTTTGGCCACCTCGGGCGGGCACTTAAGACCCGCCCCATTAGTTAAGATCCAACGGCGGGCACGGCGTGCCCTATGAATCTTTTTCTCGGAACTCGGAACTTTATTTTCTAAATAATTAACATTATTTATATAATCACCCGCGACCCATGCAATTATCTTGGCCCCCCTCAACCCAACCTTCTCACCTCACGAGCGTTGGGCGAGAGAGCCGCCGGAAGGTGGGCAATGCCCACCCTACTTTCTCTTTCTGGAAATCAGTAAACATGAGCCTGCGGCTCACCCAAATTGTCTAAAAACATTTTCAGAAATAGAAACCGGAAACTACAAACTACAAACTACAAACTGTATTTTCTTACTATTCTATCTAACTGAGCAAAACCGCAATAATGCCGCTAAGGAAGACCCCGTCAAAGGTGCCGGCGCCGCCGATGGAGGCCACCGGCGCCCCCATCTGCTTGATGTCGTTCAGCCGGAGAAGATCGGCGCCGATCAGGGTGCCCAAGGTCCCGGCGATGTAGGCCACCGGCGCCCGCAGATCCGGTTCGCTGAGCAGATAGGTGGCCAATACCGCCACCAGCGGCGGAATTAAGGCCGGGATGCCGATGCCGATGCCTTTGATGGGACGGGAAATCCGGTAGACCACCAGGGAAACAATGCCGGTTGCCAGAACCGCCGGCAGGATATTCGCCATCTTCAGGATTAGGTAGAGGGAAATCAACAGGGGGATCAGGGCGCCGCCGACATTGATGGCCAGCACCGTTTTTTGCCGGCGATATTGCCGCGGCAGGCGGTAGCGCACCCCAAAATAGATGATTTCTTTATCTTCGACGATCTGCCCGCCCTCTAATTCCCCGATGGGAATGTTGACGAAGCTGCCCAGCAGGGTGGCCATGAGGATGCCGAATAGGGAACCCGGCGGCAGACCCAGCTTGGTAAAGGCCATACCGATCACCCCCACCTGCAAAAAGGCGAACAGGAAGATGGTCAGTACGAAAAACAGGGCGATCACAAACATGACAAGCGGCGGAAAAAACATGACGTTCGCCTCACGCAGATGGTTGTCGGTTTCGCATCACTTGATCTGGGTTAGATATTTGTTGACGGGTTCTTAGCCCCCGCGCCCTAAGCCATCCCCTGCCAGTGATAGGCTTTGAGCTTAAAATCGAGCTCCTCCAGGGAGATGCCGAGCACCTGGGCGGCGTGTTGCCGATCATTGCCCACCCGTTCCAGGGTGCGAAAGATCAGTTCCCGTTCCAAGTCCATGAGGGACGGCTCTTCCCGCCCCAGCGGCCCGCCGGTTTCCATGACCGGATGGTATTGCTGGATCATCTCCGGCAGATGTTCCACCCGCAAGAGCGGCTCGGTGCAAAAGATCACCGCCCGTTCCATGACGTTCTCCAGTTCCCGGATATTCCCCGGCCACGGATAGGCCTGCAGGCGGGTCAAGACGGCCGGATCAATGCCCTGGATGGCCCGCTGATTCTTTCTGGCATAATGGACAAAGAAATGTTGGGCCAGTAAAGGGATATCGGTGGGCCGCTGCCGCAGCGGCGGCAATGTCAGACTGACTACGTTGAGTCGGTAGAAAAGGTCTTCCCGGAAGCGACCCTCTCGCACCTCGTCCAACAGGGAGCGGTTGGTGGCCGCAATGATCCGGACATCCGCCTTTTGGGTGAGATGACTGCCCAGGGGCTCGAATTCTTTAAACTGGATCACCCGCAGAATCTTGGCCTGGATGGCCATGGGCAGTTCGCCGATTTCGTCTAAAAAGATGGTCCCGGTGTGGGCCGCGGCAAAACGGCCGCTTTTGCGCTGCGCCGCCCCGGTAAAGGCACCCCGCTCGTGGCCGAAGAGATCGCTTTCCAGGAGGGTTTCCGGGATGGCAGCACAGTTGACCACCACAAAGGGTCCCTCCCGCCGGGCACTGTTGCGGTGAATGGCCCGGGCGATCAATTCCTTGCCGGTACCCGTCTCGCCCAACAGCAGGATCGTGGCATCGGTGGGCGCCGCCAGCTCCAGCAGCCTGAAGATTTCCTGCATCCGCGGGGATTCCCCGATGATGCCACTGCGATCAAACGCCAACCTCGGACTCCCTTCCGATCAGCCTTTCCAGGCCTTGGCAGACGCCATGGCAACGGCAGGCGGTGCATACAAGGAGACGCCGGGCACCGGCCTGCATGACCTCTTCCCGCAGTTGCAATAAAGCAGCCGGCCGATAGCCGCCCACGCCCGGGGCTAACTGGTGGCTGCGCATGACCACCGTGTTATACCCGGTCAGCTGCTGATGAGCCAGCATCTCAAAAAGATTGCCGACGCGAGGGGCGTTGGTCAGTGAACACCGGGAGGCCGGTTCCGGGCAATCGTCAGGGCAGCGCCCCGTGGCCAGACTGAAGTAGATTTCACCCGCCGCACCCTGCTGCCGGCCGGGCAAATCCTGACCCAGCTCCAATGGCACCGGTACCTGGCGCCAGGCCTCATGAGCCGGCAGGGTCAGCAGCAGCCAGGCAAAGGCCAGATGTATGGGCACGGCCGGGATCACCCAATCCGGGCAGGCCGCCGTGGCCAGGATCTCGGCCAGCAACTCAGCCCCTTCGGCCAACATCAGCCGGGTATCGGCGCACGCCGGCAGCTGGGTCAGCGCCTCGGGATCCTGGTCTACCACCCAAAACTGCGCGGCCGGATCACGCTCCCGCAGCCGCTGCCAAGCAAAGCGGCCGAAGTGTCCTGCCCCGATAATCAAGTAGGTGGCCACCGGTCAATCCTGGCGGGGGAAAACGCCGATCACCGTCGGCAGGAGGGAGGCCTTTTCGTCAAAAAAATCCCGGGCACTCTGTTCCAACGAGGATGGCACCACCAGGCTGAATTCTGGTGTTTTAACAGCGAGTTGCGCCTTGGCTCCGCCATCCAGATTCAGGGCCGCATCAATCTCCAGGGAACTGGCCTTCAGGAATTTGGCCAACTCATACAACGTAAAGTAGTCCCCGGCCGTGTGGATGACCAGAATATTACCCTTGCGATCCGTGGCAATGACCGTCCGCTGGGACTGCAAGTCCGTTTTTTTTACCCGGATCCGGCCCCGGGAGTCCAACAAGAGTGGAAAGGACATCAATCCCTGGGTCCACGGCAGCTTGGCAATGTCCACCGGATTGGCCACCAGATCCAAAATCGTGGCCCGAGGGAGATCAGGGGACATCCCCCGCGGTTCGGCCACAAACATCCCCCGCATGGCCTCGTTGCGCCGCGGCCCATAGAGCTTGCCGTCGCTGACCACCAGACCACAGGGCTGCCAATCTTTGGTAAAATAGCTGCCGTTGAACAACACCACGGCTTCGGTCACCTCTTGCCAGGTCTGCAGCCGCCGGGGCGGGCCGTGGTAGATCCGGAAGGAATTCAGGTTCGGATCGATCCGCACCACCGCCAGGGATTCTACCACCTCTTTTTTGGCCAACACCTCCAGGCGGGTGAATTCTAGCCCTTTGCCGATGGTTTGCCAGGTATAATCCAGATAACTTAATTCTGCGGCCGCCGGCGCGGCGCTTGCCCACAGGAGCAGCACAATGGCGAAAAAACGGCGCAACACTGCCTATCCTTGCGATGTCAAGAAATTTTCTGTATCTTATCACAGGAAATATTGTTCGTCTATAGGATGCTGCCCGATGCCCACCCTGCGCCTGGCCGATGCCCACGCCCATCTCGATATGCCGGAATACGCCGCCGATCAGACTCAGATCATCCACCAGGCCCAAGAGGCCGGCGTCAACCTTATCATTAACGTCGGCATCAGCGTGGCCAATTCCCACGAAGCCCTGGCCACTGCCCACCGCTATCCTTGGATCTATGCCACCGCCGGAGTGCACCCCCACGGCGCCGGCAAGGTCTCGCCGGAAGCGTTGGCCGCCGTAGCCCGCCTTCTTGCGGACCCCAAAGTCGTTGCCCTGGGCGAAATCGGTCTGGACTTTTATCGCCGCCGCGCCCCTGAGGACGTCCAGGAACAGGTGTTCCGCGGGTTCCTGGACCTGGCTGTAAGTCACCGCACGCCCGTGGTCATCCATACCCGGGACGCCACCGACCGTACCCTGGCCATCCTCCGGGACTATCGGCAGCGCCTGATGGGCGGTGTCATGCATTGTTTCAGCGGCACCTATGAGGAAGCCGTGGCCTTCCTGGATCTGGGTCTGGATATCTCGTTCTCTGGCGTCCTCACCTATCCCAACGCCAAACCGTTGCACGACGCGGCCCGTCGTCTGCCCCTGGATCGCCTCCTCATCGAAACGGACGCCCCCTACCTCAGCCCCCAACCCCGCCGGGGGAAACGCAACGAACCGGCCTTTGTCCGCTTTACTGCCCAGACTTTGGCGGACCTCCGCCAACAGCCCCTGGCGGTCATCGCCGCCCAGACCTGGCAGAATACCTGTCGGGTTTTTGGAATCCAATCAGCAGAAAGCTCAATGCCGTAGATGGAGCCGGCTGGCCAAGGCCACTGCTGGGCAGGCATAAAGGGGCGTCTGCCGAGGTAAGAAGGTAGCCGTTCCCGAAATATGCGGGGCCGGGGCGGGTCTGGCGCCACCCTCTGCCTAATCCCCGCTGCCCTGAGAAAACGGCACGGCGATGGTCTTGGGAAAGAACAGATCCTGGCATTGGCGCAGGAAATAGGCGTCGGTCATGGAAGCGATGAAGTCCCGGACCAGCTCCGCCGGCTGGTGCGCGGCCACATAGGTCTGATCCATTTCGGCGAGGAAGTCCTGCCAGATGGGGGAATCCCGCCGTTCTTCCTCCACATCCCGGCGGAAGCGGCGGAACATGGCGGCACAGAGGTCGGCGATCTTCTCGGTTTGCGCCTTGATGCGGGGATCCTGATAGATCTGGCGGTAGTTGAATTCCTTCAGGGCCCCCAGGGCCTCGCCGATATCCCGGCTGTAGCAGATATAATTCTTATTGTGGCTCTGGGTGATGAGGTCGGTCACCAGGCTGTAGACAATGGTGCCGTTGGTCTGCCCCAGACGCTCCTTGACGATCTCGGGCAGGTCCTGGCGGTGGACCATACCCAGGAGGATGGCGTCTTCCAGGTCCCGGCCGATGTAGCTGATGGTGTCGGCCAGCCGCACCACACAGCCCTCCAGGGTCATGGGCTTCAGAGGTGCCTGCGGGTCGTCCTGCTTTCGGTCGATCTCCCGATAAAAATCGGCAAAACTCTTTTCCCGGTCCGGGGACAGGCGTTCCTGATGGATTTCCCCATCGTGGCAGAGAATGCCGTCCAACACTTGCAGGCTCAGGTTCAACCCCCGCCCACTTTTTTCGATCTTGTCCAGAAACCTGACCCCCTGGATGCTGTGGAGGAACGGACCGATGCCGTGTTCCTGGCAGAGCTCTGAGAGGATGGCCTCTCCGTCATGGCCAAAAGGCGGATGACCGATATCATGACCCAGGGCGATGGCCTCCAGCAGATCCTCATTGAGCCGCAGATACTTGCCTATGGTCCGGGAAATCTTGGAGAGGAGCTGGACATGCAAGACCCGGTGGCTGATGTGCTCGTGGTCAATGAGGTAAAAGACCTGGGTCTTGTCGATATAGCGGGTATAGGCCCGGGAATGGAGGATCCGGTCGGTATCCACGGCAAAATTCTGTCGATGCCCCAGGTCGATGCGCTCCTCATACTGCCGCCGGATGGCCTGCCGGCTCTTGGTGGCATAGGGCGACAGCAGCTCATCTTCCCGGCGGTCCAACCGGTTCCGCAAGGCCAGCAGATCACAGGGCATGCCGCGGTCTCGCTAGCGTGGTTTCACCAGATCATTGGGCTGGAAGGGGCCGCCGCTCACCGCCACCGCGGCCACGGCGTTCTTCCCCAGGACTTCGGTGACCCGCAGTTCCCCTTTAGGCACATCATTGGTAAAACCCAACAGGGCATTGGTCTGGGGGTTGCGGACCTCTTTGCCGGGCTGCACCACCTGCAGGAGTTTCCCCGGTTTTAATCCGGTATTATTGCCGACGTTGACAAAAATCTTGTCTTTTTCCAGAAATTCGATGCGGCCGAACCACTCCAGCCCCCGGATTTCATTGCCCAGGAGGATGCTGCTGCGGCTGACCACCTTCTGGGCCACGTCCGTCTTGGAATCGCCGGCGGCGAAGGGCTCCAGGATGGTCTTGACTTCCGAACCGTTGAAGGTCTCGTAAAGGCTCAAACCCACGTAGCCGGAGCTGTCTTTGTAACCGGGCGGAATGACTTGGGTGATGATAACCCCTTGGACTCCCAAAGCCTGCCCCAGGGCTTGAATATTACGGCTGGTGGCGATCTTACCGCCAAAAAGCCTGGCCTCCGCCTCTTTGGTGGCCGCCTCCGGGATGACCACCAGGTCCCGCTGCCGGGCCAGATCGGCCCGCAGGTTGTTGGCCAACGTGAGATTCAGGCCATCATAGCCTTTGGGGGTCTCCCTTAAGGCCGGCACCACCGCCACAGCCCGGCCGCTGTAAGGACTGCTGGCCTTCACCTTGGAGACAAAAATATCGCCGCCCCGGCCCTGCTCCCGCAGGATCCGCTCCACCTCGGCCCGGACCATTTCCTGGACCTTCTCCGGCGGCACGCCGGCCATGCCTTTCTCTTTGCCGCTGCGACGATCCCGCCATTTGGCGAGGGCATCTCCCAGACCGGTAAACTCCTTACCCTTCTCATAATAAACAAATTCCGGCTCGGCAGGATAGGTCAGGTAATAAGGGTTGCGGCCCTTTACATAGGTCTTGCCGCCAATGACTACCGTATCGCCGGCGGCCTCGGGCGTGGTGGCGGCCTCCTTGGCCTCCCGGGCCACTTCCTCATCATCGGCGGTCTGCAGGCCGGTCCATTTTTTGATGGTCGTACATCCCTGGAGCAAGAATAACAAACAGATAAAAAGAGAAAGATAGGGTTTGCACTTGGTTGCTGTCGGAGACTGCATCCTTGACTCCTCGTTCCAGAATAAGTTATCAATTGTTCGTTGTTTGTGCATGGGGGCGGACTGCCGTACCATATCCAGGGCCGTCAGACGCGACAAACGTGAATTGTCAGTGTAAATATCATGAGTTACATAACTCACCCGCGACCCATGATATTATCTTGGCCCCCCTCAACCCAACCTTCTCACTTCACAAGCGTTGTGCGAGAGAGTCGCCGTAAGTAGGCAATGCCCACCCGAGTTTCTCGAATCGGAATTCCGATAATAGTTGCTTAGCAAGGTCTAGACAAACAACCGCGAATCCCTGCTGACCTTCTGTCTGCCGACTCTGCGTGCATGCAAAAAGCCCACAGGGATCATACCCTGTGGGCTTCGTTAAGTCAAGATGTTGGGTAGCTTAGAACATATACCAGGCGTTGGCCATGAGGGAATGGTTCTCGCCGTATCTGGTTTTGTCGGAGCCCACCGTGGTGTTCTGGAAGTAGTTCGTCCGCATATACTGATACTGCAGGGCGAATTTCACTGCCGGGATGGGCCGATACCACTGGGTCACACCGGCTCTCCAGGAGCTCAGGATGGGGTCGTAACCCACGGGGTTGCCATACACATAACCGGCTGGGTTGGCGGCCATGTTAGCTGCCAGGAAGTTATTCCGCTGCTGGTTGATACCCCAAGCTTTCTGGAAACCGAAGTTGATGTTGGTGTAGATCTCTTCAGTCCAGTAATACTGCAGCTGGGCATAACCGCCGTAACGCTTTACGAAGTTCAGGTTGTAGTTGAAGTTGGCTCCATCAAAG
>Ga0272446_1008187_pt1 | contig 10061 bp, 7 predicted proteins | sample YNPCB0061_FD_194587 | JGI IMG/M metagenome (GOLD analysis project Ga0272446, IMG submission 194587) | Hot spring microbial mat communities from Yellowstone National Park, WY, United States - YNP-CB-006-1 | ecosystem: Environmental > Aquatic > Thermal springs > Hot (42-90C) > Sediment | place... | reverse complement strand
TCCAAAATTTCCAGAACCGCTTTGTCCCTCGGCCGGCCCGCAGCCCGCTTGCTGGCGATGATGTCGGCCAGACTGGCCACCCACAAACGGTGTCCGCCCACGAGCATGGCCTCGGCCCGCGAGCGCAAGCTGTTGAACGACCGCACCCCGTGAATCGCCGGCATGAAGTCGGCCTGCAGGCCGCGATCTTCGTTGACCACCCGATAGAACCCGGAGGCCGGGTAATACGGGCGCAAGATGCAGGCCTGGAGCCGGTCGGCGAGCCGCTTCAACTTGCCCAGATTCACCGGGGTGGCGCGGAACATGAAATCGAAGTCCAGCGTCGTCACCGGCGCGCCGTGCAGCGCGGCGGCGGCGTTCCCGATGAGGATCGCCTCCAGACGCACCGCCGCGAGGCTGGCCGCCACCGTGGTCAGCAAAGGGGCCGCGTTCACCGTTGTCGGCCAGCAGTGTAAGCCGTAAGCCGGTTCCCGCAAGCACCGGCGGGAATGGCCGGTTCACCGCCAACCGGGGTATTCCCGCGGCGGGGCGAACCGGGCGAGGAACCCGCCGCCCGCGGGCAGGGTCACGCTCAAGCGGCCGTCCACCGGGGCAGGCGCGCCGGCCTCGAGGTGGACTTCGGTTTTACGGGGGCCTTCGCGGTAGGCGGTCATTTCCAGACCGGCCAGGTTCAGCGATGTCAGGTCCAGTTCCAGCGTGCGGGTTTGGTCGCGGCAGTTGAGCGCGGCCAGATACCACGCTTCACTCCGGCGCCGGGCCAGGATCACCGTCTCGCCGATGGCCGAGCCGGGCAGCACGCGGGTTTCATCCCAGGTCACCGGCACGGTCCGCACAAACGAAAGCCAGGGGCTGTCGAGGTATGCCTCGGGATGGTCCGGCCAGCACAGAAACGGCGAGCTGAAGACCACCACGGCGGCCATTTGGAACACCTGCGTGGTGTTTTTGAGGTGCCGCGCCTGGAGGTAACCGGGCAGAAAATCCGCGTGTCCCACGGCCAGCCGCGTGAAGGGCAGCGCGCCGTAGTGGGACAGCGGCAACACGTCCCAGAGCACGTACTCCTGCTCGCGGATGCCTTCACGGGTGATCTCGTTGGGCCAGGTGCGTGCCTCGCCGGTGGGTTTGTTGGCGCCGTGGAAGTTGACCAGCAGTTGATACTTCGCCGCGCGCCGGAGCAGGTCCTCGTACGCCTCGATCGTGGCCCGGCTCTCGGAGTTGAAGAAGTCAATCTTGACGCCCCGCACGCCGGCCTCGCGGCAGCGGCGGAACAACTCCTCGCGCGCCTCGACGGTGGTCAGGCCGGGGCTGTCGTCGCGGCCTTCGGGGTAGGCGTGCCAGAGCACGATGCCCACGCCGCGGGCCTCGGCGTAGCGCACCAGTTCGGCCGCGCGCGCCCACACATCGCCGCCGTCCTTGAGCCAGCCCCAGCGCTCGCTGCGCCAACCGGCGTCCACCAGCAGGTACTCGCAGCCGGTGGCGGCCGCCATGTCCACAAACCACCGCTGCTTGTCCCACTGCGCGCCGTCGTTGCCAAAGACCATCCAAGTGCACGGCGCCTTGCCGGGCCGCAGCCAGGAGGTGTTCATCCCTTCGGGGAACAGCTCCGGGTCCGGCGGATCGCACAGGGCGGGGACGACGTCGCTGTTCACCAGCCCGTTCAGGTCGTGGGTCAGTACGATGACCCGCCAGGGAGAGACAATCGGGCCGGCATGATCCCAGCCGTCGGGGTCGTCCTCGAACGCCGCCCGGAAGCGCGCCCCGCCCTCCGGGCGCAGTGTGAGGCCGCTGTACCGGAACAGCGCCGCCTCGGTGATCAGCCCGTAGCCGCCGTCCGGGTACACCACTGTCACCGGCGGGCCCAGGTGCACGGCCCGCGTTTGCTCGCCCGCCTTTTCCTCGAGCGGCACCTGGTCGGCGCGGCGGGCGTGATAGACGCCCTCGTAGTCGTCGGTGTCGGTTTGCAGCCAGAGCGTGGCGTCGGCCGGCAATTGCCACGTCGTGGTTTCTCCGGCGATGCGCCGGTTGCCCTCGCCGGGCACCCGGTAGCGGAAGGCCGCGCCGTCGTTGAAGACGCGCGCCTCGAGCGTCCACGCGGGGCCGCCGTCCCGCAGCCGCACGGGAATCTCAGCGACGGTGCAATGGTTGGTGGCCCGCGCCTTGTGGCCCCGCCAGGCAAAGGTCTCGAACACTTGGCGCGTCGCGGGCGTGCCGAGTTCCACCCCCGCGCCCAGGTCGCGCCCATCCACGAGGATCCCCGCCCGCGCCGGCTCCAGGCGTGTCCGGCCCGCGGCCTGGACCGCGTACCGGAGGTTCCCCCGCTCATCCGGGTTCAGGAGAAATTTCACGCCCGCGTCCGGGCTGGCGATTTCCAGGCCCCGGGCCGGGCCGCCGCTCAAGAACACCGCGAGCCAGGCGGTCGGGAAGAGGATGCGCATGGCGCCAGTTACCCGCCGGGCCATCGGGCTGTCAACTGCAAGGGGGAGTCAGGAGTCAGGAGTCAGGAGTCAGGAGTCAGAAGTCAGAGGCAGAAGGCAGGAGGTTGGAAAGCAGCCAAAGCCGTGCGGGCTTGAATCCCGTTACCGGTGCGGCCAGTGTGGTCTGCATGTCGAAAGCCCTCCGCCCCCGCCGGAGCGTCCGCGCCGGCCGGGTCGCGCTGCTGCTGTCCGCTGCGTTGGTGGCGGGTTGCGCCGGGCCGCAATTGATGCCCACACCGAACGTGTACCGGGACCGGTCGCAAAACCCCTTCGCCGGCGTGCCCGCTGTCTTCCGCACCAACCGGGTGGACCTGCTTTACGTGACCGACCGCCGGCGTGAGTCCGATGCCCGGGGCCGCCCTGCTTACACGTACGGACGCTCACCCACGCTGGCCTACGGCTCGTGCGAGGTCGAGCTGGGGCGGGGCCTGGACTGGGACCGGTTGGTGGCCCTGAGCCGCGCCGCGCGGCGCACCAACGCCGTGCCGGTGCGCGTGGCCTGGGTGCGCGAACTGGGCCGCCTGCCCGGCGAACCGCCCGTCCGCGCCACGGCCGCCGGGCTCGAGTACGACCCCGCCGCGCAGGCCGCGCGCCAGCGGGCCGTGGCGCAATTCCAGGCCGAGGTCCGGCGCCGGCTCGAATTGACCCCGCGCAAGGAGGTCTTCCTCTACGTCCACGGGTTCAACAACGACTTCAATTGGGCCGCCACGGTGGCGGCGCAGCTCTGGCATTTCCTGCCCCGCCAGGGCGTGCCGGTGCTTTACACCTGGCCGGCCGGGCGCGGCGGCCTGCTCGGTTACAACTACGACCGCGAGTCCAGCGAGTTCACCGTGGGGCATCTCAAGCAAACCCTGCGCGCGCTGCTCACCTGCCCCGGCGTCGAGAAAATCCACCTCCTCGCCCACAGCCGCGGCACGGACGTGGCCTCGAGCGCGGTGCGAGAACTCCTGATCGAGCAGCGCGGGCCGGAGCGCCCGGTGTTGCGCCTCGCGCGCTTGGAAAACCTGATCCTGATCGCGCCGGACCTGGACTTCGACGTGGCCGGCCAGCGGCTGGGCGACGAGCTGGTCCCGCTGGCCGTCGGGCGCCTCACCGTCTATGTGCACGAGAAAGACCGGGCGGTGAACCTGGCCAACTGGTTGTTCGAGGGTTTCCGGCGCCTGGGTCAGTTGCGCACCACCGACTTCACCGAGGAACAGAAGCGCCGCATGCGCGAGGCCCGCTCGGTCCAGTTCATAGATGCCCGCGTACGCAGCGACCTGCTCGGCCACGGGTACTTCCACAACCACCCGGCGGTCAGCTCCGACCTCCTCCAGTTGCTGCGCGAAAACTGCGACGCCGGCGACGAGGCTTGCCGCCCGTTGCGTCGTGAGGACGGGGTGTTCTGGAAAATCACCGACGACTACCTGGCCCCGCCGCCTTGAGGTCCGGCGTCGGGCCGCGCCCGCAGGAAATCTTTGTCCCCCGCGCCCGCCCGCGCTATCTTGGGCGCACTAGCCGCTCCCCGCCGCCGCAAAACACGGGCGCGGGCCGGAAACAAGCAACAACATCCGAGCCACACACCGAACCATGAAACGCCGATACTTCCTCAAAGTCGTGGGCGGCGCCGCCGGGCTGGCCGCCATCAACTGGACCGAAATGTTTGGCGACGCCGCGTCGCGTCCGCTCCTGCCCCACCCCAGCGGCCTGCCGCGCCGCGTGCTGGGCCGCACCGGCCGTGAAATTTCCATCGTCGGCTTCCCCGGCCTGGCGCTCTCGCGCCTGAGCCAGGAGGAAAGCAATACCGCCGCCCGCAAGGCCTTCGATCTCGGGTGCAATTACTTCGACGTGGCGCCGGCTTACGGCGACGCCGAGCAAAAAATGGGCCCCGCCCTCGCCGGCTGGCGCGACCAGGTCTTCCTGTCCTGCAAGACCAAGATGCGCGACGCCAAGGGCGCCCGCGAAGAGCTCGAACGCTCCCTGCAACGGCTCAAAACCGACCACTTCGACTTGTACCAGCTCCACCACATCCGCACCCCGGCGGAGGTTGAGCAGGCCCTGGGTCCGGGCGGCGCGCTCGAGACGCTGCTCAAGGCCCGCGACGAGGGCAAGGTCCGCTGGCTGGGTTTCTCCGCCCACACCACCAAGGGCGCGCTCGCGCTCATGAAAGGCTTCCGGTTCGACACCGTCATGTTCCCGATCAACTTCGTCGAGTACTTCACCATTGACTTCGGCAAACCCATCCTCGACCTGGCCAAGGAACAGGGCGCGGCGGTCATCGCCATCAAACCCACCTCCGCCGGCGCCTGGGCCCCGGGCGCCCCGCGCTCGCGCGAGTGGTGGTACCCGACCCTCGAAACGGTCGAAGACCTCCGCCTGGCCCTGCGCTTCACCCTCTCGCTCGAACCGGTCGTCACCGGCATCCCGGTTTCGTTTGCCGATCTGTTCGAGAAGGTCGTCGCCGCTGCCCGCGACTTTGCCCCCATCACCGAGGCCGAACTGGCCCGGTTGCGCGACCGCGCCGCGCACAGCCTCTCGCTTTTCAAGCGCGAAGAAGACGCCGTGGCCACCGCGCGACACCTGCCCGGGCCGCTGCATCCGGGCAGCCCGCACGAAGTCGGGGCGTACGCCTGAGCCCGGAGCGGGGCCGTTCTCGAGCGGGTGGCGCGGGCCACCTGCCCGTGGCGGCAGGCAAACGGTAGGGCGTGTCCCTGTATTGGCCCGCCTTCGCCCGGGGCACCCGGCGAGAGGCCTCGCCCCCGCCGAGAGCAGCCGGTGGGGGGCCGTCCCTTGGGCATTGGCGCGGGCGGGGGGGACTTGATTCCATTGCCGCGTGCTGTTGCCCCGGCTCATCCGCCATCACCTTCGGCACGGGACTGACGAGGCGTTTTACCGGCTCCAGGCCCGCGAGGCCATCGCCTGGCTCGAAAGGGCGGGCGTAGGCTTCACCCCGGACACGACCGTGCTGGACCTGGGTTGCGGCACCGGGGTCTTCGGCGGTGAGCTGCGGCAACGCGGCTGCCGCGTGACGTTTGTGGACGCGCAGAACTGGCTCGGGCCGGCGCTGGCCGGGGCCGACTTCCGGGCGCTGGACCTCGACCGGCAAAACCCAAGCACGCTGGGCCGCTACGACGTGGTCATTTGCTCGAACGTGCTCGAACACCTGGCCCGCCCGGCGCGCCTGCTGGCGGCCATTCCCGACCTCCTCACCGAGCGCGGCGTGTTTTACCTGAGCTGGACCAACTGGCTTTCGCCCTGGGGCGGGCACGATTTCTCGCCGTTCCACTATTTGGGCCCGCGTCTGGGCCCGTGGCTGTGGGACCGCGTGGTGCGCCGTCCGCGCCGGCTCCGGCCCTTCGAGAACCTCTACCCCACCCACATCGGGCCGGTGCTGCGGCAACTGCGGCGCCTGCCGGGCGTGGAAATCCGCCGCCTGGCTCCGCGGTATTACCCCGAACTGGCCTGGGTGATGCGCCTGCCGGGGCTGCGGGAGTTTCTGGCTTGGAACTGCGCGGTGCTGCTGGCCCGGACGGGTCCGCCCCGGCCGGCGCCGCCGGAGTCGCGCCCGGCGGCTCAATAGCCTTCCCCGCGCCAGCGGGTCAGCCAGCGCCGCCAGCGCTGGCGCCAGGGGGCCTAGGATGCTACGCCTGCGTTGAAAACGTCAGCTTGTGGGCTAAATTCTGCAAACGTGTGAATGCCAGAAAATTGACTTGGCCGTACTTGTCGCCCATGCACGCGCAACGGCCCGCAAAAGTTGGGTCGTGGAGTGCCGCCACTGCTCCACGGAGTACCACGTATTTGAAGTTAACAGGATTCACGTTGATTGAGCTGCTAGTGGTAATTGCCATAATTGCAATTTTGATCGCCCTTTTGCTTCCCGCCTTGTCAGGTGCAAAGGAAAGAGCCCGCCGCACAACGTGCCGGAGCAACATACGCCAATGGACGTTGGCCAGTTTTCTTTACGCAAATGACAACGATCAATCCTTCCCAGATGGTCGCCGTAACAACGGAGAAGACACGACGTTCTGGCTTTCGGATCGTTCATGGGAATTGTATTCCGAATATGGTGTTACCTTGAGCGTAATGGATTGCCCCAACATTAAATATCCGTTTGGCATACCGAATTACTGCTGGGAAAACACGCCACGCCCTTACCCACCATTGGGCTACATGATTGGCTACCACTTGCTTGCGGGCCATCACTTGCCTTGGAATGGTTACGACGCTTGGAAATCCCCGGCAAAGGCAACTGATGACCCGACATTACCGCTAATCGCCGACTTAAATACGTGGTCGCCACTCAATCCCGGTTCTTACGCATATACCGTTGTGCCACACGGTAAGGCCGGTGCAATCATAAACAATCCTCGGCTTGGCAACATGGGCGGTAGACCGTCCATTGACCTGGGGGCGGACGGCGGGAATTTAGGCTTCTTGGATGGCTCAGTTCGCTGGAAATCAGTACATTACATGAGTAATTATGTTGTGATTAATTGGGGACAGAACGCATTCATGGGTTCTTGGTGAACGAGATACCCTTCAAGCAGTTTTTCGGCGGTTCATTTGTTGCTCGACGCTCTTGATTGAAATCCTCATGCTCCCTTGCTCACGCGTTATTCGCGTTCTGTTGGCTTTCACAAGTTGTTGATTGGCAATCGAAGACCGTGACATGGGACTAGATACCGAACTTGCCAGGTTGCTACTTGAAGCGGAACAAGGTGGCGTGCGTTTCGATCAGTGCCTTACCTTGGGACGGCAGCATTATTTCGTGGGGAATGCTGAAACACGCAAGTTGTTGACTACCTTTGGGAAAGACCCTTCTCGTTATCCTGGGCTTTTCTCAATGAAACCGCCAAGGTATTCAGAACCATTTTGGGAAGTGCTGGGTGTACGGCAGTTGCAAACACTTGATGCTTCTGCTTTTGAAGGCGCAACAGTCATACACGATCTGAATCAACCCGTGCCTGACAAGCTGCGGCGAACGTTTGATGTGGTTTTGGACTCTGGAACCATTGAACACGTTTTTAACTTTCCCGTCGCGATTTCCAACTGCATGGACATGGTAAAGGTGGGGGGCCATCTGCTGCTTTTTACGACAGCCAACAATTTTTTCGGACATGGTTTTTACCAATTCAGCCCGGAATTGTTCTACCGGGTTCTAAATGCCCCCAACGGCTACAAAATCGAGCGCGTCGTAGCGGTTGAGTATGGCCCTCAGCGACGAAACTTTGAGGTTGCTGATCCAGAGGTGATCAGAAAAAGAGTCAACCTGATAAACAAATATCCGGTTCTTCTTTATGTACAGGCACTTCGTCTGGCCGAAGTGCCTTTATTCCGGACAGTTCCACAGCAAAGCGATTACGTAGCCATGTGGCAAGAAGCCAATGCCGCGAGTACGAGCTCACAGGTGAGACGCTCGGCTTACGTGGGTGAAAAGTTGAAAATGCTGCTCATCGAGAAATTGCCCCGATTGGCCCGCGCACTTGAAGCCTACAAATACTCTTCATGGAATCGGGAATTTTCTTTTAGAAATCGGCAAGCTTTCCGCCGAATACGTTGACAATGCCCCTGTTCCGGCAAGTCTGTGTCACGACGGTTTTCGGAGCCCATGCCGAACGCTTGGACCACACCTTTACCAGCTTTGCACAGCATCCGTTCCTTGAATTGCATGCTTTTGTGCTGGGTCGGCAATTACCACGACGCCAATTGCCTGGGATTACTTATCACCTTAAAGAACCCGATTCAACTTGGTCCCATCCTATTCGTGACGCGGATTTTCGGCGTTGGCTGTTTATAGACGAATTAGACGCGGATTATGCTTTAGTGGTGGATGGTTGCGATGTTCTTTGTCTCCAACCCATACCTGAAATTCCCGAGCTTCTTAAAGGTGGTTGGTTGGGCGCGGTTTGTGAACATCCGAGTGGTCGTTACGTGGAAGGAGTTTATATCGGCAACTTCGTCAATGCTGGGGTCACCTTTTGGGACATCAAAGCCTCAAAAAATCTTCGTGAGGAGGTAGTTGCGCGAGGCAGAACACGATTCCGAAATTACGTGGATGACCAGCTTTGTCTTAATGAAGTAGTTTTTGCCAAATACTTGGATAAGTTGACTATATTACCATGCATTTACAATTACCGGGCATACCTGAACCGTCGCGTGCGTGGATGGCCAACCACCAACAGATTGGACGGTGTCCGAATTTATCACCATGATGAGGCCGAGCGCGCTAAACGATTACTGCCGGTAGGGCGCAATCCGCCTCTAGTGCCTCTCGAAAGCGATGAAAAGCCCTTAAGTCGTTGGGAATGTTTTTTGCGAAGGCTTAAACAGAGGTTTAAGCCGCATATCGTTACCGGGAGTTGGCTCGAAGGAATTCGCGCTCGATTTTTCGTTTAACATCCTGATCTGCAATTAGTTGGGTAGATATTAGACGCGATCCGTGTGCGTTTGCCAATTAACACCAATACACATTGTGGAACACTAAAAAACCGTAATCCTCGGGTAAAAATCTACAGAAAAGGCTTGACGCTGGTCTAGCTACACAGTTAGCTTTGTCAAGTAGCTCGGCAGGTTCTTGTTAAACGCGAAACAGTTATGGAGGAATTGCCATGAAACGAACCCTCGTTGCCAAGTTGAGTTTACAGCCAGTGGTTGTGGGGTTGGTGTTTTTCGCTCCAGAAATTCGGCCGATCCAGTTGTTGGGTTCCACCAACGATCCACCAAGTGTGGTTGTAACCCCAGCCCGCTTTGCTGAACGCGAAGACGACGGTTACACTGGCACGTTGGGTACCCAAATTCGGCTTCAAAACTTGTATCCCGCAAGTGATTTCCCAGCCCCGGGAATCATCACCGAAATCCGGTATCGCCGGGATGGCAACATTGCTCCGGTGGGACCAAGCCCAATTCAATTGCGGATTCGCATTTCTACGTTCCCTGCGGATAAACAAACGTTAAGTCTCGTCTTCGATGACAACTTTGGGCCAGACGTTACCGAGGTCTTGAACGGGACGCTTGTGATTTCCAGTACATCGGTAGGACCTGAGGGAGGGCCGAACCCTTTTGACATTGTTTTCCCGTTGTCCAAACCGTTTAAGTACAACCCCGCCCTTGGGCATCTCTTGGTTGAAATCACAACGTTTAGTCCGTCGTTGGTGAATTGGACCGACGGTTCCAACGACCATGACGATGGTGCAAGTCGTGTCTATTCTTTTGCTGCCAATGCTACGCAAGCAACTTACTCAGATACTGGGGCAGATATCATTGCACTTAAGATGATGCCTTTAGAGCCCCCGCCCTTGGAAATCTCGCCCCCCGCCGGCTTCACGGCTTTCCCGGTCGCGGTCACGCTGGTCTCGCGCGTCGAGGGGGGCGAGGTGCGTTACACGCTTGATGGTGCCGAGCCCGCGCCCGATTCCCCGGCTTACACCGGTCCGTTCACCCTCACCACTTCCACCCGCGTCCGGGCGCGGGTGTACAAGGATGGCGCCCCGGCGTCGGACGTGGTGAGCGCGTTGTACCTGGAGAACCGCTGGAACGACGGCATTCCCGCGTCCTGGCGCGAGCTGCACTTCGGCGCGGCTTGGTTTACCCGGGAGGACGCCGCCGCGCTGG
>Ga0272446_1008186_pt1 | contig 10061 bp, 4 predicted proteins | sample YNPCB0061_FD_194587 | JGI IMG/M metagenome (GOLD analysis project Ga0272446, IMG submission 194587) | Hot spring microbial mat communities from Yellowstone National Park, WY, United States - YNP-CB-006-1 | ecosystem: Environmental > Aquatic > Thermal springs > Hot (42-90C) > Sediment | place... | reverse complement strand
CCGCGGTCGGTTTGGTCTTCGCGCTGGTGCGGCAGATCCCCTCCGGGGTGATGCGCGTGGGGGTGTGCCTGGTCGTGGCGGCGGGCTTGGCCGCGGGGCTGATGGTCGTGCTGTCGGACCAAGTCTCCCCGGAATGGCGGGCGGCCGTTGGCTTGCACTTGTTAGTGGGCTTACCCTTTTTCTATCTGCTGACCTTCGCCGGCTACTCCGAGGAATCCGAAATCGAGATCGCCACGGTCTGCGCGGGGGTGGTCGTGGGCGTGTGGCTGATGCGTTACCCCGAGCCAGTCTCGGGCTTGGTCGTCCTCCTGCCGCTGGTCGCCTACTTCGTCTACACCTTCCGCATCATGACCGGCGTGCGCGTCTTCAAGCACGTCCTGCGGGCGTTCAGCTTCGCCCAGGGCGGAGCCTACCGGGAAGCGCTGCTGTCGTATCGCCGGGCGCTGCAACTGAACCCGCGCAGCAAGTTGGCCCTGCGCGGGCAGGAGCAATTGCACGAGCAGCTCAAGCTCGATGAGCCGCTCGACGCACAGACGTTCCGGCTGCTCGATGCGGACTTGTGCATGAAGCGGGTCGCTCGCCTGCTGGCTGGCGACGGCCCGCCCAGCGCCAGCGACTTGCACACCGCCGAGCATCTGCTGGGGCAACTGGCCACTCACCGGCCCGAGTTGCGCCCACGCCTGGAGTATTGGTTCGTTGTCGCCGGCATCCATCGCCAGCAATACGACGAGGCGGCCCAACGCCTGGCCGCGCTGCTGGACCCGGCCAATTGGCCCACCGACGATCCGCAACGCGACGCCATCCTGCTAGCAGCGTGGGCGTTGGCCTTGCAGTCGCACCCCGAGATTGTCCACCGACTGGGCGTAGCTGAGTTGGCCAAGCCCGGTCGGCGGCTGGATGCGATCCGCGTGGCCGAGTTGGCCCTGGCCGAGGCCAGCGACGACCCGGGCACGCTGGCGCTGCGCGAGCAATTCTACGCCGGGCTGACCCTGGAGGAGTACCGCGCTGGGCTGGCCCCCGGCCAGGCTCGCCCGGCCCAGGCGTTCGATCATACCTACGCGCTGCAACTGGGCCGCGATTGTCTGGCGCGACCCGATCAGTTCAAGCAGGGGGTGGCGTACATGGAGATGGCCGCACACGGCTTGCCGGAGCAACGCACCATCATCTACAAGGAACTGGCCGATGCCCACGAGAAGGCCGGCGACCACGCGGGCATGCTGTACTATCTGGAGCAAGTCAAGGCCGCCGGGCAGACCCTCGGCCCCGCCAACTTATCCAGCCAAGCCCGCGAGGCGTATTTCACCGCCATTCACCGGCTAGCCCACGAGGCCATCGCCCGGGGTGAGTTGGACCGCGCCATCGACGAGCTGCACCACTACACCGAGTACGAGAAAAGCGGCATCGAGACGCTGCGGACGCTGGCGGACTTGTACGAACGCAAGGGCGACGCGCTGAAGGCGCTGCGGGTCATTGACAAGGCCCTGGAGTTTTTCGGCGCGAGCAAGGACGCAGACCTAATGGAACGCAAGGACCGCTACTATGCCAGCGTCAACCTCGATGAGGTGGCCCGCAGTTCGGAGGGCGTGCGCCGCAGCCTGGATTGGGCGTATTGTCTGGAGAAGGGAAAGTTGGCCCTGGAACGCGGCGGGGACGATCTGGACACGCTCGAATGGGCCAGCCACCTCGCGCAGTTGGCCACCATCCTCAAGCCCGGCTATCTGCCCGCGCGCTTGCTGCGTGCCCGCACGCTTTTGCGTCGGGGCGAGTCGATGGAGGCGCTGCGCGAACTCGAAGACATCCGCGAGGCCAAGCCCTCCGGCGGCGACGAGCAAGACGCCTGGTTCGCGGCAGTGCAAATCCTGGCGCGGCTCTACCTCGATGAATACGACCGGCCCGATTTGGCCCTGGCCTGCCTGAACGATTTCAAGGCCAGCCCCAAGAGTGGGGCCGACACCTTCTATCACATGGGCCGCGCCTACGAACGCCTGGGCAACGCCCAGGCCGCCATCCGCGCCTACGAGCAAGTCACCGTCTACACCAAGCACCCGCTCTACTACGACGCCCTGCAAGCGATCAATCGGCTGAAGTCGCCGCGCGAGCCGGAAGTGTAGCGTGTCCGGTTCCTGGGTGGTTCTCAGAATGCGTGGTTGCTCCCGACTCAATTTTTTCAAGTTCCCTTGCGTATCGCCGTGGCAGCAACTATAAAAAAGTTATGTAGCCTGCCGGCAGAATAGGATCTGTCCCGACTTCTAAGTCCGTGTCCTCCCCAGGGCATCCTACCATGAAGAACCTCCTAGCTTACCCTCTGCCACTTGCACTTATCAGTAGTCTGCTGCTGTTGGTGATGGACCGGCATCGGCTCCAGGCTAATGAGCTGGACCTGCCCGGGACGGTCAGCTTCGTGCATGATGTCGTCCCGGCCTTGTCGCGGGGCGGTTGCAACATGGGCGCATGTCACGGCAACCTCAACGGCAAGGGCGGGTTTAAGCTGTCGCTACGGGGGGAAGACCCGGACTTCGATTATGTCTCGATCACCCGCGACAACCTCGGCCGGCGTGCCGACGCGCTCAACCCCGGCGAGAGCCTGCTGCTGCGCAAGGCGGTTGGCTCGGTGCCGCACCAGGGCGGCGTGCGCTTCGGGTCCGAGTCGCTCGAATACAAGCTGATCGCCCGCTGGATCGAGCAGGGCTTACGCCCCACCCCGGCTAATGCCCCGCGCCTGGTCGGCCTGACCATCACGCCGACCGAGTCGATTCTGGTCGAGCCGCAAGCGGAACTGACCGTCCGCGCGGTGGCCCGTTTCAGCGACGGCACGACCCGCGACGTGACCAAACTCTGCTTCTTCGAGCCGTCGGCACCGGGCATCGTCACCGTCGATGCCAACGGCCTGGTGCGTCGGCAATCGTTCGGGCAAGTCGCGTTGTCGGTGCGTTACCTCGACCAGCAGCAGACGGTGCGGCTGGCGTTCGTCCCAGCCCGGCCCGATTTCGTCTGGCAAGCGGTGCCTGCCAACAACTTCATCGACCGGCTGACCTTCGCCCAGCACCAAGCCCTACGCATGCAGCCAGCCGAACTGGCTGACGATCACGTCTTCCTGCGGCGGGTGTATCTGGACACCATCGGCCTACTGCCCACCGCCGACGAGGCCCGCGCGTTCCTGAACGACCCCCGCCCCGACAAGCGCGCTCGCGTCATCGATGCGCTGCTGGATCGGCCCGAGTTTGCCGACTACTGGGCGATGAAGTGGTGCGATCTGCTGCGCAACGAAGAAAAGCGGCTCGACCGCAAGGGTGTCAACGTCTTCCATCGCTGGATTCGGGAGTCGATCGCCCAGAACAAGCCCTTCAACGAGTTCGCCCGCGAACTGATCGCGGCGCGGGGCAGCACCTACGAGCAGCCCGCGGCCAACTACTACCGCGCCCTGCGTGATCCGCTGACCCGCGCGGAGGCGACCGCCCAGGTCTTCCTTGGGGTGCGCATCGGCTGCGCCCGCTGCCACAACCACCCCTTCGACCGCTGGACGATGCAGGACTACTACAGCTTCGCCGCCTTCTTCGCGCGGGTGCAATACCGCCTCGTCGGTAACACCCGCAACGACCGATTCGACGAGCACGAGTTCAAAGGCGAGCAGATCGTCTGGGTGGACCGCAGCAGCGAGATGCTGCATCCGCGGTCCAAGCAGCCGGTCGCCCCGCGCTTCCTGGGGGATGCCCGCCCCGTGCCGGAGGGGGACCGCCTGCAAGCGTTGGCTGACTGGCTGGCCGACCCGCGCAATCCGTTTTTCGCCCGCACCCAGGTCAACCGCATCTGGTACTACCTGCTAGGCAAGGGGCTAGTCGATCCCAACGACGACTTCCGCCAGTCCAACCCACCCGCCATCCCCGAACTGCTCGATGCCTTGACCAGCGAGTTCGTCAAGAGTGGGTTCAACCTCAAGCACATGGTCCGCACCATCTTGAACTCGCGGACCTACCAGTTGGCGGCGAAGGCGCACCCCACGGCGGTAGACGACGAAGTGAACTTCACCCATGCCATCGTGCAGCAACTAGAGGCCGAGCAATTGCTCGATGCGATCGCGCAGGTGACGGGCAAGGCGGTTCGCTTCAACTCCTACCCGCTGGGGATGCGGGCGGTCCAACTGCCCAGCCTCCAGGATCACGCCAACCTAGCGGCCCGCCCATTCACCGACGCGGAGCGATTCCTGCGCATCTTCGGCCGGCCAGATCGCTTGCTCAGTTGCGACTGCGAGCGAGCCCAGGACACCACTTTGGTTCAGTCGTTCCAACTCATCACCGGCCAACTGGTCAACGATCTGCTCAGCGCCCCCGACAACCGGATCGGTCGGCTGCTGGCGGAGGGCAAGAGCAACGAGCAGATCGTGGAGGAGTTTTACCTCGCCGCCCTCAGCCGCTACCCCACCCCGGCGGAACAGTCGGCGGCGCGGGAGATCCTGCAACGCAGCGACCGGCGGCGGGCCTTGGAAGATATTGTCTGGGCATTGCTCAATTCCAAGGAGTTCGTATTGAGACGATAACCCCCTCGCCGCGCGGGCGGAGGCCGAGGCAAGCCGAGTCGCTTACGCTGGTCGGGTCACCCCTGGGTTATCGTTGAAGTGGTCGTGAAATGGGAGTTGCTTGAGCATGAACCTGCGAGCGTTGCTGACTGTGGCGTGGTGTGTCCTGGCCGTGGCGTGGTGTCGGGCCGATGCGCCAGCCACGCTGGTGGACTATGTCAAAAAGTCCGCTGGCCGCACCGCGCACGGGTTGTATGTGCTGGGCAAGAAAGCGGGCTGGGGGGTGGACGAAGTCAAGCTCGGCCAACTCAACGGCCAAGAGGTCGCCATCCTCAGCGGCGAGATGTATCTGGCCATCACCATCGGCGGCCAGAAGACCGTCATCAGCGAGAAACGCACCAGCTACCACGAACTGACCGGCGAGGGCTTGCTCGTGCAGCACGAGGAGGTCAAGACCGAGAACAACCGCACCGTCACGCTCAAGGCCGTCCGCCAAGGCAAGGAGATGCTGGTGACCAAGCAGACCGGCGACCGCGTCGAAGAGCGGCGAGTCCCCATCCCCAAAGCCTCGCTCAAGCTCAGCCAAGCCCTCGAACAATGGCTCAGCGGCGAGCGCAAGGCGGGCGATACGTTCGACGACTGGTCCACCGATTGGTCGGTGGCCCAAGTGGACAAGGCGGTCAAGAATACTTTCGTCTCGCGCCGTAAGGTCGTCTTCGGCGGGGTCGAGGCGGATGTCAACACCCTCAATGTCAAAGTCTCCGGTGCCCAGTATCAACTCGAAGTTCGCTCCGATGGCAAGGTGGTTCGCGGGGTCATCGGCGGGTTGATCGAGATTCGCACTGAGCCAGAGCAGTTGGCCAAGAAACTCGACGAGTCCGGCCCGGCGGTCGATCTACTCGAAGCCTCGTCGATCTTCATTGACCAAGACCTCGGCCGATCCGACCGGGTCAAGAAGCTGGTGCTGGAGATCAAGGGGCTAGGCGATTTTGCCTTGCCCGAGTCGCACCGCCAAAAAATCGTCCGGCGCGAAGGCGAGACGACCATCGTTGAGTTGCACCGCGACTTCCGGGTAGACCAGCCCAGCCCGCTCAGCGACCAGGAGAAGGCCCAGTACACCCAGGCCACGCCGACGATCCAGAGCGACAACGAGCGTATCGTCAAGCTAGCGCGCAAAATCGTGGGCAAGGAAACCGACCCGCTCAAGCAAGCCGACCTGCTCAAAAGCTACGTCCACCGCAAGATGCGGCCGGTCCTCGGAGCCAACGCCGCCACGGCACTGGACGTGCTGGAGACGATGGCCGGCGACTGCACCGAGCATACGCTGTTGTTCGTCGCGTTGGCCCGCGCCGTGGGCCTGCCCGCCCGCGAGGTCGGCGGCGTCGGCTACGCCAAGACCGACCGCCCCTTCTTCGGCTGGCACGCCTGGGCCCAGATCCACGACGGGCGGCAGTGGGTTAGCGTGGACCCGACCTGGAACCAACTATTTGCCGACGGCACCCACCTTCAGTTTCAGACCGACGCCGACGACCAAGGCTGGATCACGACGCTGGGCAAACTGCGTATCCGAGTGTTGAGCGTGGACAAGGGCGATTGAGTAACACTGGGGCAACGACCGACAACCAGTTCGCTACCGATGGATGGGAGGGTTCAACATGGCCAAGCGTTTCCTGGCTTGCACCGACTTTGCGAAGACCACGCACCTGACCCGCCGGCAGCTATTGCAGGTGGGGACGGCCGGCTTTCTGGGGCTAAGTCTGCCGCAATTCCTGGCAGCCAGCGAGCGAGCCAGCGGTCGCGCCAACCAGCGACGCGCTCGCGCGGAGGCCATCATCCTGCTGCATCAATTCGGTGGCCCGCCGCAGATGGATACCTTCGACATCAAGCCCCACGCGCCGCAGGGCATCCGCAGCGAGTTCCAGCCCATCCAAACCAACGTACCGGGCGTCATCATCGGCGAGGGGCTACCACGCATGGCGCGGGTGATGGACAAGGTCACGCTCATCCGCACCATGCAACACCACATGCGCAACCACAACTCGGCGACCTACTTCAGCCTGACCGGCCACGCGCCGCCGGTCGATGACATTCGCCTACGCGACACGCTCGACCTGTTCCCGGCCTACGGCTCGGTGGTCAATCGCTTCCTGCCCGGGCGTAACGGCATGCCGGCGTTTGTCGCCTACCCGTATGTCATCCGCGACGGGTCGATCTCGCCGGGGCAACACGCCAGCTTCCTGGGCAAGGCCCACGATCCGCTCCTGTTCACGCAAGACCCCAACGCCCCGAACTTCGGTCTGCCGGAATTGCGGCTGCCAGCCAACGTCAGCCTCGACCAGCTCGAAAACCGCCGGGCCATGCTGTCGATCATCGACCAGCAGACGCAACTGCTCGAAGAGTCGGCGCTGGCCCGGGGCATCAGCGACAACCACCAACGGGCGCTGGGCATGATTACGTCGCCCCGCATCCGCGAAGCGTTCGACCTGTCGCGCGAGCCGGCATACGTCCGCGACCAGTACGGCCGCACGACCTACGGCCAAAGCTGTCTGCTGGCCCGGCGGCTGGTCGAAGCGGGTGCGCGCTTCGTCAACGTCTACTTCTCGCCGACGATTGGCGGCAATCGCAGCGGCTGGGACATGCACGGCTTCGACGGCCAGAACATCTCGCCGATCCTGCGCGAATGGCTGTTGCCGCAAACCGACCGCACCCTGCCGACGCTCATCACCGACCTGGACGAACGCGGCTTGCTCGATACCACGCTGGTGGTATGGATGGGCGAGTTCGGCCGAACCCCGCGCATCAACAATACCAACGGCCGCGACCACTGGCCGGATTGCTATACTGCGGTGCTGGCTGGCGGGGGCGTGCGGCGGGGCCACGTCCACGGCTCCTCCGACCGCATCGGAGCCTACCCGACCGGCGACCTGGTTCGACTGGGCGACCTGGCCGCGACCATGTTCAGCCTGCTAGGACTCGATCCGCACACCGAGATCTACGACCGGCTCAATCGGCCCTTCCCGATTGCGACAGGCTCCCCCGTGACCGGCATACTCGCCTAGTCGCTGACTGCGACACGGGAGTAGATGGTTGTGCCATCGGCTCTTGCGGTTGATCGGCTACTGTCATACAATAATGCCCAGAGTTGAAGCGTTCGTTGGGATTATTGCATTGAGAGCAGCCGTGACCGATCAACCGAGTGTGTTGGTGATCGCTGGAGCCGACCCCAACCCCGATCACTTGGCGCGTGTCCTGGCAGGTTGTCGGTCGATTGCCCTACCCTCCCTGACCGAGTTGCTCGAACAACTCGACCACCCGGACACCCAACTGGCGGTCCTCGATCCCAATACCGCCAATCTCCGCCGCGACGCCAACCAACTGGTATTCTCGGGCAAACTGCTCAACGCCTTGCCGGATGCCGTCGCCGCGGTCGATGCCCAGGGCCAAGTGTTATGGACCAACTTCCATCCGCTGTGGGGCACCAACCCGCCCCTGCGCCGACTGCTCACCGAGGCATTCGGCCCGATTGATGTCATCGGCGATGAGCCGGCCCCCTTCGACGCCGCTAGCCGGGGTAAGCCGGTGACCATGCGGCTAGCACGCTCCAAGCCCATGCTCCACATCGAAGTTCGTCTGGCTGGCACAGGCGATGCCAAATACCCGGTCGTTGCCACCTGTCGGGATATTACCGCCCAGGTGGCCCACGCGCAGAAGTTTGAGGCGCTGAGTCGAGCGGGGCTGGAGTTGGCCTCGCTCTCGCCCGAGAATGTCGCGGAGATGCGGGTCGATGAGCGGATCGAGCTGCTCAAGCTCAACCTGCGGCAACAGATCCACGACCTGCTGCACTACGATGTGATCGAGATTCGCCTGCTGGATCGCCAGACCGGACAACTGCTGCCGCTGCTGGCCGATGGCATGACCGAGGAGGCGGCCCACCGCGTGCTGTTCGCCAAGCCCGAGGGCAACGGCGTGACCGGGTGGGTGGCCGCGACCGGCACCAGCTATCTGTGCCGGGACACCGCCAACGACCTGCACTACATCGAGGGGGCCGCCGGGGCCCGCTCCTCGCTGACCGTACCGCTGGTGATCCACGACCAGATCATCGGCACGCTGAATATCGAAAGCCCCTACACCGACGCCTTCACGCCGGAGGATGTGCAGTTCACCGAGTTGTTCGCCCGCGAGGTGGCGCGGGCCTTGCACACGCTGGAGTTGCTCTCGGCCCAGGAGACGACGACGGCCTCGCAATCGGTCGATGCGATCAACCGCAGCGTGGCCCTGCCGGTCGATGACATCCTTTCCTCTGCCACCGCCCTGTTGGCCAAGATCAACGCCGAGGACGAGTCCAGCGCTAAGCTGCTGCGACAGATCATCGCCAACGCCCGCTCGATCCGCGAAGCGGTGCGCCAGGCGGGCGGCCAATTGCCCCCGCCGCCCAACGCCCTCGGCCCACTCCCCAGCAAGCTGCGGGGCCTGCGCGTCCTGGTGGTGGACAGTGAGGAACGCACGCGGCGGGCGGCTCACACGATCCTCGATCGCTTTGGCTGCCTGGTCGAAACCGCGCGGACGGGGCAAGAGGCTGAGGCGCTGGCGCTCAACAGCAACTACGATGCGATTGTCTTTGATATTCGCCTGCCCGATATGACTGGCTACGAACTGTTTTCCAAGCTCCGGCAGATTCAGCCGCGATGTCGATTGATTTTGATGACCGGTTTCGGGTACGATGCCTCGCACTCGATTGTCCGCGCCCGGCAGGACGGGCTGCGGTTTGTCTTGTACAAGCCGTTTCGCAATGACCAGTTGCTCGAAGCGTTGTTGTGCCCGGATTTACTGACACCGCCCCCCGCGACACTGCAACCGCAGAATTGAGCGACGCACCCGAAGGGTTCGAGGGATATACCCTGCATGCCAATCGCCTCGCTACTGCTCGCCGGCTGCGCCTGGCTGGGCCACGCCTACTTCCTGACGATCATCACCAACTGCCTGTATGGTCATCCGATCCCGCATCGCTACCTGCGGAAAGGGCGCAAGCTCCTGGCGGGGTTCGTCTTCCTCTTGCCCTGGGCATGGGTGGTCTACCCGGCCCGCTCCGTCGAAGCGGTGTTGATCGACTTCCACGAGCGCGGAGCGTATGCGTTCCTCGCTCCGTATCTGCTGCTGTGCTTGGTGATGAGTCTGCTGGTGTTGCCCACCGTCACGTTGCTGCGCGCTGTGCAACGCCAGCCGCGGGCCGTGCTGCGCGAAACCAGCCGCACCCTCGACTTCGCCCAAATCGCCCAGCAGGATTTGTCCGGCAGCGGCAAACACGCCTGGCTCTGCTCGCTGCCCGGCAACCGGCCCTTCTGCGTCGAGTTCACTGAAGCCACCTGGCAGATCCCCGGCCTGGCCCCCGCCCACCACGGACTGACGATTCTGCATCTGTCCGACTTGCACCTCAGCGGCACACCCGATCGGTTGATGTATCAGCATCTGGTAGAACGGTGCATGGCGATGGGCGTGCCCGATCTGATCGCGATTACCGGGGACTTGGTCGATAGCCCCGAGCATCATC
>Ga0272446_1008185_pt1 | contig 10063 bp, 10 predicted proteins | sample YNPCB0061_FD_194587 | JGI IMG/M metagenome (GOLD analysis project Ga0272446, IMG submission 194587) | Hot spring microbial mat communities from Yellowstone National Park, WY, United States - YNP-CB-006-1 | ecosystem: Environmental > Aquatic > Thermal springs > Hot (42-90C) > Sediment | place... | reverse complement strand
AAACGAAACTCTTTGTAAGACTCGCCGACCGAGCAAAAGCCACAACCTGCCATAACCTTGATTTCACAAACTGACCTGACCAAAAAACCTGACGCAAACTTGCCAGAACTTTTTCAGAACACCATGACGCCGATTTTAGAAACCTGACTTGACCAAAGCGTGACTTTGCCAGAAAAGCGGACTTTGACGAATCAAAACCTTTGCCAACCTGCCACTTGCTTGAAACGACGAGAGCCGATTGAAGAAGCCCGACTCAAACTCACCTGAACCTTTGCCGAAGAAAAACCTGATCAAACCAAAAGAACCTGCGCCAACGGGCGGAACTGAACCGCAAGCCTCAAACCCTGACCTGAAAACAAAACAGATAACCGAAACCGCCACCGCCCAAAGACCCAACTTGACCGACCTGACAAGTTGAGCCTGCCAAAACCCGAAACTCGACTTGCGAGAACAACCCTTGCTGTTCGACCTTCACGACTTCACGGCGCAACCCAACATCCTTTGAACGGTTGAGAAGAAAACGCCTAACGGTTTGCGTTACCCGCAAGTGGGCGGGCTGGGAAAATGTTTGAGATGTAGAAAAAGCCCAAAGCCAGAAAAATGCTTGAAAATCGCGCAGAATCCCACTTGTCGGGTGCACGCTTTGTTAGGCGTCTTTTCTATGAAGTTACATTTTTGCATTTCGGCGAGCCGCGTAGAACTCGACTTTCTCATCATTATTGAGCGCTTTATAGAGAAGTTCAAGTTCTTCAAAGACGTAGGGATCAGGCTCTCCCGCTTCGTCACATTCCCTTTCGAGGCGTAATTGAATCTCAATTGCTTCGTTCAGTTGACCCAGCGCGCGTAATGTCCAAGCGATCATCCAATGTGCAATTCGGATTGACTGCGGATTTCCGCCCCGCTCATGCGCAGCGAGTGCGAGTTTGAATTCCGAGAGTGCGTCTTCATAGTGTCCAAGAAGATGAAGTGCATATCCAGTATTGTTGTGGAGAGAACCTTCCCACTTCTTCGCGTCCTGCTGTGAAGAGGATTGCATGAATGCCATAGCCTTACGATTCCACTCGACCTGTTCTTCGGGTGCTGTATCTACGAAGGTCATCATATGTAGAGCGTCAATAGCCAGGCTGTCAAATTTTCCATTTTGAGAGAGTTCGTAAGCACGCATGTAAGCGGAGCGAGCCAGTTCTTTAACTTCGGTTGTCTGTGACTCGGGCGGATGGGTGGCGGAGGAGTAAGTTCGCCCCAACTCAAGATAGTATCGAACCTTCGTTTCAACGCTGGCGTTCTGAATCTGTGGCTCAATATCTGAAAGGATTTGCTGGGCTAGGGAGAAGTTGCGACGGATTCCGTATGTTCTAGCAATTTGTGTTTGAAGCAATAAGGCGTCATCGGCAGACGCATTGGATAGAGCAGAGCGAAAGCGTTCTTCGCTTAACTCTGGTTTGTTGAAATCCCAAAGTGCAGAAACATCAATTGTCATGAAACATCTCCCAAATAACTGTTCGATAAACAAGATTATGAATGGGTTTGACGGCTAACGCTTTGTTAGTTACGTTTTGGCTAGAACAAGGCATCTATGCCTTTTGAACACCCTTTGAAATTCTATTGATTAGTGTTCCGAATAGAAAACCTATTGCAGAAACAACAAAAGTAAATACGGCTAACATTAAAATTGAAGTGTAAGTGTTTGGGTGTAGGGTGTCTGGCAAGCCCAGTAAATGTTTAACCACATGCGCCATAGGCACACATATCCATAGAGTAACAACAGCAATCCATGCCTGCCATTTCCAGATTGCCCCAACAGTGATTGTTGAAGCGAGTAGCAAAATAACGATAACGATTGGGCTGACTTCACCTTGAAATGCAAAGTTGTCTATGAAAACAATGACTGCTCCAGCGACAAGACCAACCAAGAGACGCATTTGCCAATTTGACAAAGATTTCATTTTTTTGTGCTCCTAGCAGATTTTATGGAAATCCAAGCGATAAACCCAAAACCTATAGCCAAAAGCGGAAATACAAATGCGCCAATAAATGCGCCTTGCCCACCTGTATTGATGACTGAAAGCCCACGTGTTACATAAAGTAGGCGTACAGTGTAGAAAACAAAGAATAAACTTATCAAACCAGTAACAATGCTTAAAAGGTACAGAACAATCAATCGAATCTTTTGGGGCAATGAATTCATTTTACGCTCCTTCTCTTTGTTTGGTAGCGCCTAACGGTTTGCGTTACTGGTTGGCGGGTGGGCGGGACGAGATAAAACTTCGAGAGCAGGATTCTGTTCGGGCGTGGAAAATGCTCGAAAATGCCGCAGAATCCCACCCGTCAAGTGCACGCTTTGTTCGGCGGTTTCCATCGTCACGAGATGAAGAAAAAAGAATCAAGCCACTCAAAAATTAGGTGAGCCAATAGACTGCGGCAAAGTTAGCGAGCCATATGCCCGCTAGAAGTGCCAGTATTTGGACTGACTCTCTAGGACGCCTTGGCAACCATTTGAGAATGAAAAAAGCAACTATCGGTAATTGTGCAGCCATGAGAATTTGCCAAACATGGGCAGCAGTACCTTCGTCTGCTTCATGGACAATGCCGAATATTGTGGCGTGACCTAAAACTAAAGCTAATGCTGCGAGAGACATTGCTAACGGAAACAAAGCGCTCAGTTTTTTTATAGGCGAATCGTTCATAATTTTCTATTTATCACTTGTCTTTGAAGCCACCCAATAGAGGATCATCAAGATTGGCACTACATAGGGGAAGATACCATATAAAGTGTCGCTCGCCGAATGTGAGTTTCGATCCACCGCAAAGAACACCTGCACACAAAAGACCAGCGCGAACAGGCAGGCAACAATCCCTTGCCAGGTGACAGGGCGATAGATCCATCCCCAAGATTTGAACCAAACGATGTGTTTCATATCAAGACTCCTTTTTTCGTCTATGAATTTTTCCGAGGATAACGCTAAGTAACTATCAAAGACATTCAAAGACTCTCAGAAGTAAAAAAGCGCACTATTACTTGTTTTGATAATTGCGCAAGATAGCCGCCTAACGGTTTGCGTTAGCCGCTGGTGGGCGGGCGTGGATTCGGCTGGGGAGCAGGAAAAAGCCCGAAGCCAGAAAAATGCTCGAAAACGGCGCAGAATCCCACCAGTCGGCTGCACGCTTTGTTGGGCGCATTGATGGCGTGAAGAACACGCTGATTGAAACAGATTGACAACACCGCTCTTCATTTCAAAATATTTACGAATTAATAATTGTTTTAGTCTGCGAAGTGATTATATTCCAAGCTTGTTCGGTTAAGCTTTTTGCAATTTGTGTATGGATAACCCTCACATTCGTATCAATAATTAGTTTGGTGTTAATATCATCTTTTGAATCAACAATAATTTTTTGGATATCTTCATACAATATCCGTCTCTGATAAGGCAGTTGTTTTTCAATTTGAAGCAAGCCTAAAAGAGCCAAGGCAAGCGGATACACTGCTTTGCCAATGATAGAAAAAACGAGTAACATGACAATTACGAGAGCATAGAAAACTGTAAAGGGAGAGATCAGCGTATTCTTAAGAACGAGCTGGTTTTTGGCGATTATGAATATCACATTTCTTTCTGAAACAGGATGATGCCATTGGTGCGAAGCAATGCTTTTCGATTCGGTGACTTTTGCAGGGGACACGAAAACGACTTCAGCATTGGGAGATTCTTGCTTTAGCCAATTTAGCACGATATTTGTGTTATTGAGTTTGTCTGTAAATGATTTCAACATGAAACAATCTCTTTATGCGCCCAACGGTTTGCGTTAGCCGCTGGTGGGCGGGACGAGATTCGCTTCGAGAGCAGAAAAAACCCGAAGCCAGAAAAATGCTTGTAAGTCGGGACGAATCCCACCAGTCGGCTGCACGCTTTGTTAGGCGTTTTCGGGTTGCGCCAGACTCCTTGACCAAAAGTGAGAGCCACAACCTTCTTGACAACATTTTACAACGAACTCACTCTTTGGCAACACCCAAATTTAACCTGCCAAAAGACTCGACAACCAGGCAAAGACCGCACTTGACCGACCAAAGCCAACTTTTTTGAAACACTCACTAACCGAACAACTGCTACAACCTACTGAAACCTGACAGGTTGAGCCTGCCGAAACCTTGACTTTGCCAACCGACCAGCCGAACAGACCCGACTCCACCTTGCCAAAACGACGCCAAAAACTGTGACGCCGATTTTAGAGACCTGACTTGACCAAAAGCGGATATTGCCAACGAAGCGGACTGTGACGAATCAAAACCTGTGCCAACCTGTAACATGCCTGAAACGACAAGAGCCGATGGAAGAAGCCCGACTCAACCTGACCTGAACCTTTGCCGAAGAAAAAACCTGACCAAACCAAAAGAACCTGCGCCAACGGGCGGAACTGAACCGCAAGACTCAAACCCTGACTTGAAAACAACACAGATAACCGAAACCACCACCGCCAAAAGACCCAACTTGACCGACTTGACAGATTGAGCCTGTCGAAACCCGAAATACAACTTGCAAGAACGACCCTTGCTGTTCGGTCTTCTTCATCGCTTCACGGCGCAACCCGACACCCTTTGAACGATTGAGAAGAAAACGCCTAACGGTTGGTTTTAGCGGCAGCGGCGGGGCTGGCAAGACACCTTTGCCTAAAAACTACTCGGCTGGCTCGCGGCGCATACCCGCAAGCGGCGAAGCCGCTGTCCGCTGCAAACGGTGTTGGGCAGATCCTCCCGTCCAAAATATCACAAGTCCTACAAACTGCCTAGATGCTTGTAGGACTTGTTGATTGAGTAGCCTAAAAGAGGGTTGTGAGGAGAGTCCCCTCTACTGTGTAGTTCGCCACGAGCTTACATAGTCGTTCAGCGCATAGAAGCTCGAGCAATTTGGCCCACAGGAGTAAGAGGGTCCCCCATAATTGGTAAAATCGTAGACGTAGATGCGGTTGCAGTTGGAGTATGACTGTCCAGAAGCGAATTTGTTGTTGAGGTTGCTAGGGAGGGATGTGACCCCATAACTTATCGTGGAGGAACAAGCCGAAGCTCCATAGTACTCAACGAGGAGAGTGGTATAGTTGGTGTTGTCGTAGAACTTGGCAATCAGGTAGCTCGAGGCAAGAGAGTAACCATCAACCGCATCAATTTTCCCTGCCGAGCAAACAGGCTCAGAAGCCCTAGATGACTCCTCGCCGGATTGAATTGGTTCAAGGAAAACCACGCAACGATAGACAGTTTCTTCACTTGGCCCCTGGACAACCTCACTCTTGCCGGTTGGTTCGCTTGGCCTGACCTCCCAGCCTTCATCTCCTGGTTGAATGGGATTCAGGAAGACTTGCTCACTCGTTTCGATAGGCTTACATCCTTGTTCGGTTACCTTTGAGGATTGTGCACCATCCTGAATTGGTTCAAGCACCGCATAGGAAGTATATCCGGGAGGGCACGCTCCCTCCTCAGCAGCCCGAACCGATGTCCACCTGGCCCATCCAATTGTTCCGCCTAACAGAAGCAGAACTAAAACAAAGTACATTGTTTTTCTTAACATCTTGTGCCTCCTGAAATAGGATTGATTGGCTACTCAACCAATTTCAGGATAGCGTATTCGCTGTTAAGCCGCTGTTAAGTTTGGGGCTCTTCAGAGGCCTGGTTTTCGGCGGTCGGCAGACAAATGGTAAATATACTTCCCGCCCCAGGGGTACTTTTTAACTGAATGTGGCCACCATGAAGATGGACAATGTGTGCCGCAATAGATAAGCCAAGCCCATAGCCGCCCTGTTCTCGCGTGCGAGAGCGGTCAACACGGTAAAAACGCTCAAAGATATGGGGTTGTGTATCCAACGGAATGCCAATACCTGTATCTTGCACATGTATCTCTACGCCGTTTAGGGCGCGCTGCACTGTTACATTAACAAATCCGCCAGGGCGATTGTAGCGAATCCCATTTTCGAGCAAATTGCTGATGGCTCTGGCAAGCAATGGGGCATCTGCCAGCACCGTTGCCGACTCGCTTATATCGAGAGAGATTTCGACTTGATAGGCTTGCGCCAGTATCTTTGCTTCTTGTACGATCTCGCTCAATAAAACCCCCATTTCTACAGGCTCAGTTTGAATCTCTCTCTCCCCCTTTGCCAGCAGTAAAAGACCTTCCACCAATTTTTCCAACCTGGTTAACGCTCGTTCCAAAACACCGGATACTTCTTTGTAGTCGGAAAGAGTAGCATCGGGGTCTCTTTGAATGACTTCCAGGTTTGTGCGTAAGGTGGCTAATGGGGTGCGCAACTCATGTGCAGCATCCGCTACAAAGCGGTTTTGTTGTTCGAAAGCCCTCTCCAAACGCGCCAACATCTCGTTGAAGGCATCCGCCAATTCCTTGACTTCATCGGGTGGCCCTTCTGTAGGCAAGCGTTGGTCAAGTGTTTGAGCCTGGATTTTCTGGGCGAGACGGCTGAGATGGCGCACAGGGCGCAGGGACTGTTTGGCTATCCAATATGCGCCCACCGCCCCTGCAAGAGCAAATAGTCCAATCCCAATCAGTGAAATCAAGCGCACTTGACGAATCACAATTTCCTGTACGCCTGTTGTTTGCGATTCTGGTATTTCTATAGAGAGTGGCGATGTTTCAAGCGAAGGCGTTGGTACAACAGTCGAAAGGTTAGAAAAAGGCTGTTGGGTGGGTTGTAGATCTACACGGAGAACTTGGGGAATTTGGGTGGCCGTCATGCTATTGATAAATAACACCAAACCCAAGCCAAGGGCAAGAAGCAACCCGGCCATCCAAAGCGTCAATCGCCAACGCAATGTAAGGGATTTAGCGAGACGGTGCTGCCAGTCTGATAGGATGTGCTTCACAACTGACCTCATTCCGACCCAATCAACCGATATCCTATGCCGACAATCGTCTCAATATACCGAGGACAATCAACACTATCGCCCAACTTGCGTCGTAGAGAATGGATGTGAACACGCACACTCGCCGTAAAAAGATTGACCTCTTCATTCCACACATGCTCAATCAATTTTTCCTGACTAACAACCTCTCCCGGATGCCGCATCAAGTATTCGAGGATTGCAAACTCTTTAGCGGTAAGCTCCAGCCGTCGTTTTCCCTTCCAGGCTGCGCGACTGGCAGGGTCAACCTTCAAATCTCCTACCTGGAGTATTGGTTCTCGCGCTCTGAGATCACGCCTTAGCAGGGCTCTTATGCGTGCTGTCAATTCATCAAAATGGAACGGTTTGACCAAGTAATCATCGGCACCGAGATCAAGGCCAATAATCTTGTCTTCGAGCCGGCTGCGGGCGGTCAGCATTAGAATGAGCATCTTAGGCTTACTGCTTCGTAAACGCTTGCATACTTCCATACCGTCCAGTTTTGGCAGATTGAGGTCCAAAATCGCCAGGTCATACTCGTTTATCTGGCCTAATTCCCAGCCTTCTTCCCCGTTCACAGCGATGTCCACGGCATAACCCTTTTGGCGTAGTCCGCGCGCCAGAGCATTAGCCAGATCGAGTTCGTCTTCTACAATTAGAATTCTCATTTTCCTTCCGGCCACAAGATACAGAAGGCGGTCATTCAATCTGCCCAACGGGTGGCGTTACCTGCGCTGGGGCAGGGACGGCGAAGCCGTCCAACTAGGAAAATGCTCAGGCGTAGAAAACTGCTTGGGATGTGCGCAGAATCCCCAGCGTCAGGTGCACGCTTTGTTGGGCGCGGTATTGTGGAGGAGCCTATTTCTTTTGCTCCTGTACTAGCCTAAACTGCGTAATAACTTCTTGCCCGTAATAAAATAATGGCGACAATTCATGCTTTTTGTTTCCTAAATCATTTTCGTCAATGTCAATTGTGTAAACGCCTGAATAAGTAAGGACATAAAATTTTACTCTGCCAATAGCAGGAGATGGAAAAGATTCAGTTAGCGTCATTTTTGGATAATAACCTTCCGCCGCTATCACGAAAGATTTACTAGCCTGAGCGACAGTCTCGTGTTGTCCGCCACCTATCATACCCCCGCCATTGCTAAAATAGAGGCTTGTCGTGCCGTCTGCAAGTGAGACCAAAGTTACAACTGCTTGTGGGTAGCCAGTTTCCATCAAGATACCCCAAACATTTGGCATTTCATTTGACGGTTCAATGCCAGTGTCGCTTGGTTTCAGATTCAAAATCTGATTTCGTAAGCCATTATAAACTTCGGCGGGTTCAGTAGGTTTTTCTGCTTTTTTGAAAAGTTTAGAAAACATGGAACATCCTAAAATTGTGAATGAGGCAAGAATGATTATTACTGCTTTTTTCATTGTGGACAAGTAATACCCTTTTGGGAAATTCTGACAAGCGCCCAACGGTTTGCGTTAGCCGCTGGTGGGCAGGCGTGGATTCGCTTCGAGAGCAGGAAAAGCCCGAAGCCAGAAAAATGCTCGTAAGTCGGGACGAATCCCACCAGTCGGCTGCACGCTTTGTTAGGCGTTTTCGGGTTGCGCCAGACTTTTTGCCTTTGAACCAGAGCCGCAACCTTCTTGACAACATTTTACAACGAACTCAATCTTTGGCAACACCCAATTTGACCAGCCAAAAGACACGACAACCGAAGCGAAGAAAAAACTGACTTGCTGAAACGAAACTCTTTGTAAGACTCGCCGACCGAGCAAAAGCCACAACCTGCCATAACCTTGATTTCACAAACTGACCTGACCAAAAAACCTGACGCAAACTTGCCAGAACTTTTTCAGAACACCATGATGCCGATTTTAGAGACCTGACTTGACCAAAAGCGGATATTGCCAGCGAAACGGACTTTGACGAATCAAAACCTTTGCAAACCTAAACGCTGACCGAAGGAATGCGAGCCGATTTTGAAAGCCAAACTCAATTGAACCAGAACCATTGCCGAAGAAAACCCGACAAAACCAAGAAACCAAACTCTTGCAAAAAGCGGAACTCAACCAAAAGACTCAAACCATGATTTGAAAACAAAACAGATAACCGAAACCGCCACCGCCCAAAGACCCAACTTGACCGACCTGACAGGTTGAGCCTGCCGAAACCCGAAACTCGACTTGCGAGAACGACCCTTGCTATTCGACCTTCACGACTTCACGGCGCAACCCGACACTCTTTGAACGATTGAGAAGAAAACGCCTAACGGTTTGCGTTAGCCGCTGGTGGGCGGGACGAGATAAAACTCCGAGAGCAGGAAAAACTCGAAGCCAGAAAAATGCCTGAAAACGCGGCAGAATCCCACCAGTCGGCTGCACGCTTTGTTGGGCGGTTTTTGATTTATCAAGGTGAAAACTGCTGCCATTCACTTTGTAAAACTTCGTCTGTCTTGAAAACTATCCAATGACCATTCTTCATATGTAAGTATAGAACGATTTTTATTTCACCGCCAGATTCAGTAAATTCTTTATTTTCATCCAAAAAAAGATAAAGTTCCATGCCGTGAACAAGCACTTCTATTTCATCAGACCGCACTTTTACTTTGATTGGCTCATAGGCTTCAGGAAAAATGTTCCCATCAAATAACTTCAAGTCATGATAATTGGAAATAAAGAAGCCTTCCGAATTGATGCCTTTTGAAAAATCAATATCGTTTTTTAGTTCTGGATATTTTTCCCATAAGGTTTCAACACTACCAGAAATCATCGCTTGTTTACGATAGTAAAAATATTCAAGCACTGCGGGTAAAACTCTGACATATGTTTCTGGGTCTGGTCTAATAAATCCCGCCGTGCTTTCGGCTGGAGGAGGGGAAATTGTTAATCTTGGTGTTGGTGTAAAAGTTGTAGTAGATGATGTGAGCGTAAAAGATGGAGACGGAATCAGTGTTTCCGTGATAGCGATCTTGAATACTGGCGCACATGAAGCCAACATAAAAATAATGAGCAAATGCGAGACAATGTTTTTGATTTTCATTACTACCTGTATCATGCAACGAACCGCCCAACGGTTGGTTTCACCTGCCGCCGTGATAAGCAAGACTCCACTGCTTACAACCACTAAATTTACGCAAATCGCCGCCGCATACCCACGCCGAAGGCGGTCAGGTGCAAACGGTGTTAGGC
>Ga0272446_1008184_pt1 | contig 10063 bp, 9 predicted proteins | sample YNPCB0061_FD_194587 | JGI IMG/M metagenome (GOLD analysis project Ga0272446, IMG submission 194587) | Hot spring microbial mat communities from Yellowstone National Park, WY, United States - YNP-CB-006-1 | ecosystem: Environmental > Aquatic > Thermal springs > Hot (42-90C) > Sediment | place... | reverse complement strand
GTCGATCCGTGTCGCCACATGCACAGCCGCGACCGGCGACCGTACTTCGCTACCCGCCCGGGCGTCAGCCTCGTCGCTTGCGTGCATCCGCAGCAACGGGGGCCTCGACCGGTTGCTTCTCGGGCGAGGAAATGACGCAGCCGTGAAGCACCGGGCCATCGGACCGGGTGGGGCCGCGGTCGCGCCATCCACCGGCAGTCAGCCGTTCTCCGACAGGACGTCCGCCGCCGCGGCCGCCGCGGCCGCCGCGGCCACCTCGGTCCTCTCGGTCGTCTTGGTCCTCTCGGTCGTCTTGATCGTCTCGGCCACCTCGATCGTCTCGGTCGTCTCGCCAGCAACCCGGGGACGGCGCAAACCCTCAGCCAGGGACTGCTACGCGGAGTCAGCCCGGGCACCGCAGCCGCGAGGAGCCCGGCCGAGGTCAATTCGGCCGCTTCCAGCCAGGAGCCGCGGCTATGCGCCGGATCGAGCCGGCCTGCGACCCTCCTCTGTGGTCGGAACGGTTGCCGCCTCCACGTACCAGTCCGTGGCGTCGGTTATGCGCCGGAACGGGCTGGACCGCGTGGCACAGGCACCCGGGCACCCAGGCCCCCTGCGATCGTGGGCGGCCAGGCGCTCGTCCGCCCGCCGTCCGCCCGCCGCCCGCGCGCCCGTCCGTCCGCCGCCCGCGCGCCACTTCGTCCGGCCCGCCCCTCGTCCCGCCGTCCGTCCGCCCGTCCGTCCGCCCGCCGTCCGCCGCCGCCCCGGGCCCAGCCCCGCAGTGCTACCCTGACGCCAGCCCATGAAGGACCTCACTGACCGCGCCCTCGACACGGCCACCCGGCTCGGCGCGACCTACGCCGACATCCGGATCGTCCGCCGCCTCGAGGAGTCGATCGCGGTCAAGACCGGCCGGGTCGAGGCTGCCTCGTCGGCCGAGAGCGAGGGGTTCGGCGTCCGGGTGATCGTCGACGGAGCGTGGGGCTTCGCCAGCTCGCACCGGCTCGAGCCGGCCGAGCTCGACCGGGTCGCCGCCGCCGCGGTCCGGATCGCCCGTGCCTCGGCGACCGCCCTGCGCCGGCCGGTCGTGCTCGACGACCGGCCGCCCGCCCGCGGCCGCTACGAGACGCCGGTCGAGGTCGACCCGTTCGCGCTCCCGATCGAGGAGAAGATCGGCGACCTGCTCGCGGCCGACGAGGAGCTGCGGCGGGTCAAGGGGATCGCCTTCACCGAGTCCTCGTACGCCGCCCAGCGCGAGTGGAAGACGTTCGCGGCCAGCGACGGCAGCTTTACCGAGCAGGTGATCACCCACATCGGGTCGGGGGTGGAGGCGAACGCGGTCGAGGGCGACGAGCACCAGCGGCGCAGCTTCCCGATCGACGCCGGCGCCTGGCGGGCGGCGGGCTACGAGCACGTCCGCGGCCTCGGCCTGCGCGAGCACGCCGGACGGATCGCGAGCGAGGCGGTCGAGCTGCTCCGTGCCCCGCAGTGTCCGCCCGGCCGGAGGACGGTCATCCTCGACCCGAGCCAGCTCTACCTCCAGGTCCACGAGAGCTGCGGCCACCCGACCGAGCTCGACCGGGTCTTCGGCACCGAGGCCTCGTACGCCGGGACGAGCTTCCTGACCACCGACAAGCTCGAATCGGGCTTCCGCTACGGCTCGGACCTGATCGACATCGTCGCCGACGCGACGGCCCCGGGCGGGCTGGGGACATTCGGCTGGGACGACGAGGGGGTCGCGGCGCAGGCGGTCCCGCTGGTCAAGGCAGGGATCTTCGTCGGCTACCTCTCGTCGCGCGAGACGGCGCCGCGGATCGGACGCCGGAGCGGCGGGGCGATGCGGGCCGACGGCTGGAACCGGATCCCGCTCATCAGGATGACGAACGTGAACCTGCTGCCGAAGCCCGGGATGAGCCTCGAGGAGATCATCGCCGACACCGACGACGGCCTCTACCTGGTGACGAACCGGAGCTGGTCGATCGACGACCGGCGGCTGAACTTCCAGTTTGCGACCGAGGTCGCCTGGGAGGTGAAGAAGGGCAAGCTCGGCCGGATGCTGAAGAACCCGACCTACACCGGGATCACGCCCGAGTTCTGGCGCTCGTGCGACGCGGTCGCCGACGAGCGCAGCTACCGGATGTTCGGGACCCCGAACTGCGGCAAGGGCGAGCCCGGCCAGGTCGGCCACGTCGGCCACGGGGTGAGTGGCGCCCGGTTCCGAGACGTCCAGGTGGGGGTCGGCAAGTGGCGGGGATGATCGCCGATCCGGTTCGCTGGCTGGCGATCGCCGAGCGCGCCCTCCGCTTCGCCGAGGCCGAGGGCGCCAGCCAGGCCGAGGCACTCGTCACGGCCGAGGACTCGGCGCTCACCCGGTTCGCCAACAGCGAGATCCACCAGAACGTGGCCGAGACGAACGCCCGGCTGAACCTGCGCTTCGTGGCCGGCAAGCGGATCGGGGTCGCCTCGAGCGGACGGCTCGACGACGAATCCCTGCGCCGCCTGGCCGAGACGGCCGGGCGGATCGCCCGCCAGGTCGAGGAGCTCGAGGACTTCGTCTCGCTCCCGGAGCCGGGCCCGATCCCGCCCCTCGAGGGCGCCTTTGCCGAGGCCACGGCAGCCGCGACGCCGGAGTTCCGGGCCGACGGGGCGCGGGCGGTGATCGCCGCCGCCGACGCGACCGGCGGCCTCGCGTTCGGCTCGTTCGCGACCTCGGTCGAGTCGGTCGCGGTCGCGAACTCGCTCGGTATCCGGGCGGCCCAGGCGCGGACGACCTCGCAGCTCCTGACCGTGGTCATGGGCCCCGACGACGGGACCGGCTATGCCGAGGCGTGCGCGGTCGACGCCTCGACGATCGACCCGGCGGCGCTCGGCCGGGAGGCGGCGGAGCGGGCTCGATCCTCGCGCCATCCGGTCGATCTCGCGCCCGGCGACTACCCGGTCGTGCTCGAGGAGTACGCCGTCGTCGACATCCTCGACATGCTCGGCTACGTCGGCTTCTCGGCCCTCGCCGTCCAGGAAGGCCGCTCGTTCTTCGAGCCCGGGCGACGGATCGGCTCGGAGCTCGTCTCGATCCACGACGACGGGCTCGACCCGGCCGGGTTGCCGATGGCCTTCGACTACGAGGGCGTCGGCAAGCAGCGCGTCGTGCTCGTCGAGAACGGGGTCTGCCGCGAGGTCGTGTACGACGCCTACACCGCCGGGCGCGAGGGTCGCCGTTCGACCGGCCACGGCCTGCCGGCGCCGAACCCGTGGGGTCCGTTCCCCATCAACCAGTTCATGGCCCCGGGCACCGCCGGCCGCGAGGAGCTGATCGCGGGGCTCGAGCGCGGACTGCTCGTCACCCGCTTCCACTACACGAACCCGGTCCATCCCAAGCTGGCGATCGTGACCGGGATGACCCGCGACGGGACGTTCCTCGTCGAGCATGGACGGATCGTCGGCCCGGTCCGCAACCTGCGCTTCACCCAGAGCTACCTGGACGCGCTGGCCGGCGTCTCGGCGGTCGGTCGGGAGCGGAAGTGCCTGCGCGGCTTCCTCGGCGCGGCCGTCGTGCCAGCCGTCCGGATCGACTCGTTCACGTTCACCGGCGCCACCGAGGGCTGACCGCCCCCCGCTCCGGCCTCCGCTCCGGTCCCGGGCGGGCGCACCGACCACCAGGACGCCGCGGCGCGGTACAGACATCTACCATCCGCTGGTAGACTTCTACCATGAGCCTGAACATCAAGAACCCCGAAACGTTCCGGCTGGCCAGGGAACTGGCCGCCGCGACCGGGCAATCGGTGACCGCAGCCGTGACCGAGGCGATCCGCGAGCGGCTGGAGCGGGTTCGCGCCGAGCGCGGCGACGACCCCGAGATTCGGCTGCAGCGCATGCTGGAACTCGCCGCCGAGATCCGTCAGAGAGCCCCGGCCGGGTACTTTGACCAGGACTTCGACGAACTGCTCTATGACGAGCATGGGTTGCCGAAGTGATCATCGACACCTCGGCCATCGTCGCCATCCTCCGCGGTGAGCCCGGCGCGGAACTCCACGCCCGGATGATCGCCACGGCCGGGATCGCGCGCATCTCGGCAGCGACGTACGTTGAACTCGGGATCGTCGTCGATGGCGCGCATGACGCCGTGGCGTCGGGGGCCCTGGACTCGTTCCTCGACCAGGCGGGGATTCGCGTCGAGTCGCTGACCGAGTCGCAGGCTCGGATCGCCCGGGCGGCCTACCAGAAATTCGGCCGGGGCAGCGGGCATCGAGCCCGACTGAACATGGGCGACTGCTTCTCGTACGCCCTTGCCCGCGAGCTCGGCGAGCCTCTCCTGTTCGCGGGCAGCGACTTCGGCCAGACGGACATCGAGATCGTGACCGAGCCGATCAGGCGCAAGCGTCTGAGCGAGATCATGGCCGGCTATCGGGCCGGCGCACCGTAGGCCAACAGATCGCGCGGTCGCCGCTCCGTCGCCGGGAGTTCCGCTAACCCGCCCGCTCGCCGCCCAGCAGCTCCCCGACCGGGGCAAACGCGTCCGCGGCCCGATCGTAGGCGCGCAGCTCACCGGAGGCGAGGTCGTAGACCCAGCCGTGGAGCGTCAGCTCGCCGCCCTCGAGGGCGCGGGCGACGAGCGGGAAGCTGACCGCGTTGCCGAGCTGCTCGAGCACGTTCTCCTCGACCGCGCGCCGCCAGCGCCGGCCGTCCGCCTCCGGGATGCCGCGGGTCCGCTCGACGACCGGGGCGAGACCGGTCAGCCACTCGTGGAGCGCCGGTGCGACGGCCGGATCCGGCTCGCCATCGAGCGCTGCCCGCACGCCGCCGCACGAGTCGTGTCCGCACACGATCAGGTGGCGGACGTGGAGGACACCGACGCCGAACTCGAGCGCGGCGCCCACGCTCGAGTCGAGGTGCTCGAACGGTGGGAGGAGGTTGGCCACGTTCCGGACGACGAACAGCTCCCCGGGCACCGCATCCATCAGCTGCTCCGGGATCACCCGCGAATCCGAGCAGCCCAGGAAGAGGGCCAGCGGTCGCTGGCCGCGGATCGCGAGATCCCGCAGGAACGCCCGCTCGTCGGCCGCGTAGGCCCGGCGGAACCGACCGTGCCCCTCGAACAGACCCCCGAACGACGGCCCTGCCTGACCCGTCATGGCAGCGGGGTCAGCGCCAGGTCCGGGCCGCGTCCGGGTAGAGCCGGACCCGGCGGTAGGGCTCGCGACCGCGCGACCGTGACACGAGGTTGGCGCGCTCGGCCATCTGGTGCTGGAGCCGGCGAATGTAGGCGTTCTGGGGGCTGAGCTCGACCGGCTCGGAGCGCTCGAGGACGAGCCCGATCGCCTCCTCCGTCTCGCGCAGGGCGGCCTCGCGCGGGTCGACCTCGAGGGCGAAGATCGAGGTCAGGCTCGCCTGCATCTGGAGGATCGTGTTGCTCTTCAGGACGTAGATCGGCATGGCCCGCTCTTCGGCCTCGCGGAGCATCGGCGTCTTCTGGCGGTACTCGCTCTTCAGGGTCATGACGATGTCCGCCTCGTCGACATCCCGGGCGATGATCACCGGCAGCTGCAGCTCGCGGATCGCCTGTTCGAGGCGCTTGCGGCTGATCCCGATCGGCAGGACGCGGAGCGTGGGCAGGCTCGTGCCGGCGGCGACCCGAACCGCCGGACCGCCGAACTCCTCGCCCTCCGGGCCGAACTCCTCGCCTTCCGGAGCTGTCTCGGGCTCGCGGACCGTCGTTGCCGCACGGGCCGCCTCCGCCTCGCGGGCCCGGTCGGCGAGCGCCTCGTCATCGGCCTCGAGATCCTCGAGGTTCACCGGCGCCGTGCCCTCGTCCGCCTTCAGGGCGCTCAGGGCCCGGGCGGCCTGTTCGCGCCACGCCTTCTGGCGCTCGAGCTCGCGGGCATCGCGAGCCCGGGGCTCGGGTGCCGTGACCGCCCCCGCCCCCCGCTCGATCGGCCCGCGGTCGGCGATCTCGCCGGCCACGAAGGGTCGCTCGAACCCGGGCTCGCCCGGAAGTGCGCCGGGCGGGGAGGCGAACCGCTCACCGGGCAGCGCCCGGGCCGTCCCGGGACCGGCTGGGCCACCCCCCTGGTCGACCGGACCGCGGGCGGCGCTTTCCCGGCCCGAGCCGCCGCGGGTCTGGCGCCAGCCGCCGCTCTGGCCGGGGCGATAGCCGGGTCGGTACCCGCCGGCTTCGCGATAGCCGGGCCGGTACGCGCCCTCGCCCCGCCAGCCAGGCTCCATCCGCCACGCCTGGCCGCCGCCGACGAGGCCCGCAAAACGCTCCGTGCCGAGCTGCTCGCGCGGCGACGGGCGGGGACGCGCCTGCGAGCGGTGGACGCCGGCCTCGTCGCGCCAGCGCAGCTCGGGCGCGATCGGGTCGCCGCGCAGGAGGGCATCGACGGTCTCGGCGACGTCCGAGTGGACGATCACCCGGTCGCGGTCCTGGATCTCGATCACGCAGTCGAACGTCGGCGGGGCCTTGCGCTCGAGCACGCTTTTCTGGGTCCGTCGTCGGCGCGCCTCCTCGTCGCCGAGGGTGACGCTCTGGATCCCGCCGATCAGGTCCGAGAGGGTCGGGTTGAGCATCAGGTTGTCGAGGTTGTTGCCGTGGGCGGTGCCGATCAGCTGGACGCCGCGCTCGGCGATCGTGCGCGCCGCCTGCGCCTCGAGCTCGGTCCCGATCTCGTCGATCACGATCACCTGGGGCATGTGGTTCTCGACCGCCTCGATCATCACCTCGTGCTGGAGCGACGGGGTCCGGACCTGCATCCGGCGCGCCTTGCCGATCGCCGGGTGGGGGATGTCGCCGTCGCCGGCGATCTCGTTCGAGGTGTCGACGACGACGACCCGCTTGCCGAGGTCGTCGGCCAGGACGCGGGCGGCCTCGCGCAGCATCGTCGTCTTGCCGATCCCGGGTCGACCCATGATCAGGATCGACTTCCCGCTCTCGACGAAGTCCTTGATGATCTCGATCGTCCCGTACACCGCCCGCCCGATCCGGCAGGTCAGCCCGACGATCTTCCCGTTCCGGTTGCGGATCGCGCTGATCCGGTGGAGGGTGCGCTCGATGCCGGCCCGGTTGTCGTCGCCGAACGAGCCGATGTGCTCGACCACGTAGGCGATGTCGGCCTCGGTCACCTCCCGGTCGAGCAGGGTCACCTCGCTGTCCGGGAAGCGAGCCTCCGGCCGCCGACCGAGGTCGAGGACGACCTCGATGAGCGACGTCCGGTCGGGCAGGGCGTGGACGGCGGCGACGATCTCGGGCGGGAGCGCCGCGAGGAGCAGGTCGAGGTCGTCGGTCGTTTCGCGCTTCCGATCGTTGGCGGTCACGTCTCCTCCGTTTCCGGGCGACTACCGGGTGGCCGGCACGAGGGCCGGTTCGGCGACGCGGACGAGGGTCTCCTTCATCAGCAGGCTGACCGTGGCGACCGGGTCGAAGCCGGCCTCCTCGAGGCGCCGGTTGATCGGCGCTTCGTACGTTCGCACCGGGGCGATCACGCCGTGGCTGTGGTGGTCTCCGCCGGAGCCCGGGGAGCCAGGGGAGCCGGCCGTGCGGGCGGCGATGACGCCAAGCCCGAACTGGATGAGCGGACCGGTGTCCGTCTCCGGGCGGGCGACGACCTTGAGGTAGTGCGGCTGGTCCTCCTTGGCCACACCGACCTGGAGGAAGGCGGCCGGGCTCGAGCCGGCGGGCGCTTCCTGGATGAAGCTCTCGACGTCGGCAAAGCGCAGGATCGGGGCGAGGCTCGAGCGAGGGATCCGCCACGTCCCCTGGCGCTCCCAGTCGGGCAGGCGGTACGCCTCGAGGCGCTGGACCGGGAGCGGTGTCACGCCCGCGTAGAGCCGGGCCAGGGCGAGCGAGTCGAGCGCGCTCGTCGGGCGGATGCCGTGGCCGGCGGCCGCCTCGTCGGTCCAGGGCTCGGGGAGCGGCAGGCCCGGCGGCCGGACGAGGATGATCTCCTCGCCGTAGCGGGCGAAGCCGGCCTGCATGAACAGCTCGACGTTGCCGGCCGTGTTGGCGCAGGCGACGTGGACCCGCACGACGCCCCGCCGGGCACTGTCCCGGATCAGGTGCTGGACGAGCCGGAAGCGGATGTCGCCGGCATCGTTCGCCCCGATCGCATCGAGCTCGACGATCGTCCACTCGTCGCGCTGGCTGTCACGCTCGACGCGCAGGAAGCCCGCCAGCCGGCCGTTCTCCTCGTAGACGTAGAGCAGGTCCTGGGGACCGAAGGCGCCGAGCGGGAGACGGAAGAGGCTGAAGACCCCGATCGGCGGACCGCTGACCGGCAGCCCGAGCGACCTCGTTTCCGGCCGGTCGCCCTGGCAGACCCGCGACAGCTCGCCCAGCGCGGACAGGTCGGTCAGGCGCGCCGCCCGGACCCTTCCCTGGCGGGTGCTGATCGGGCTCATCGCTCTGCCTGGGACCGCCGGGTGGGGTACGGTCGGCGGCCCGACCCCTCCCCCGGGTCGTCGTGCTCGGCGGCCATCGTCACCACCAGCCGGTGGAAGCGCGTCTCCCCGGCGAGCTCGGGGTGGAACGAGGTGGCGATGATGTTCCGCTCCCGGACGGCGACGATCCGGCCGTCGTCGAGGCGGGCGAGAACGTCGACCTCCGGCCCGATCCGGGTGATCACCGGGGCGCGGATGAAGACCCCATGGACCGGCTGGTCGCCGAGGATCGGGACGGACAGCTCGGTCTCGAACGAGTCGAGCTGGCGGCCGAACGCGTTGCGCTCGACGGTGACGTCGAGGAGCGGCAGGACCGGGGGCTCGCCGCCGGCGATCTCGCGCGCCAGGACGATCAACCCCGCGCACGTCCCGAAGATCGGGACCCCGCGGCGGGCGAGGGCGGTGATCGGCTGGCCCATCTCCCAGCGCTCGATCAGGCGGCGCATCGTCGTGCTCTCGCCGCCGGGCAGGATCAGCCCGCTCAGCCCGTCCAGGTCGGCCGGCAGGCGCACCTCAACCCCCTCGACGCCGATCGCGCGAAGGACATTCAGGTGTTCGATGAAGGCGCCCTGCAGCGCCAGCACGCCGATCTTCATGGCGCCGGTCCGGCCTCCCCTGCTGCCGGACCTACCAGCCCCGGACGGCCAGTCGCTCCTGCTCCGGGATCGCCTCGAGCGCCGTCCCCCGCATCGGGGCACCGAGGCCCTTCGATACCTCGGCGATGATCTTCGGGTTGTCGAAGTGCGTCGTCGCCTGGACGATCGCGTTCGCCATCCGGGCCGGGTTCTCGCTCTTGAAGATGCCGGAGCCGACGAAGACACCCTCGGCGCCGAGCTGCATGACGAGGGCTGCGTCGGCCGGGGTGGAGACGCCACCGGCGACGAAGTTGACCACCGGCAGCCTGCCCTCGGCGGCGACCTGGCGGACGAGCTCGTACGGCGCCTGGAGCTCCTTGGCGGCCGCGAACAGCTCCTCCTCGCGGAGCGACTGGAGGCGGCGGATCTCGCCCAGGACCGCCCGCAGCTGGCGGACCGCCTCGACGATGTTGCCGGTCCCCGCCTCGCCCTTGGTGCGGATCATCGCGGCGCCCTCGCTGATCCGCCGGAGCGCCTCGCCGAGGTTCCGGCAGCCGCACACGAACGGGACCTTGAACGCGTGCTTGTCGATGTGGTGCTCCTCGTCGGCCGGGGTGAGGACCTCGGACTCGTCGATGTAGTCGACACCGAGCGCCTCGAGGACCTGGGCCTCGACGAAGTGGCCGATCCGGGCCTTGGCCATGACCGGGATCGTGACCGCGTTCATGATCCCTTCGATCATCGCGGGGTCGCTCATCCGGGCGACACCGCCGGCGGCGCGGATGTCGGCCGGTACACGCTCGAGGGCCATGACGGCGACCGCGCCGGCGTCCTCGGCGATCTTCGCGTGCTCAGGCGTGACGACGTCCATGATGACGCCGCCCTTGAGCATCTGGGCGAGGCCTTTCTTGGTCGCCCAGGTGGAGGTCTCGACGGTCATGTGGGTTGGGTTCCTCTGGTCCGCGCGACGTCTGCCGGCCGGGCTGGCCCCGGGGTCGTCGCCCGTTCGAGCGGGCCGGATCGCCTCGCGCGATCCGATTATCGCACGACGGGCCCCGAATCCCCAGTGGCCGACTCGG
>Ga0272446_1008183_pt1 | contig 10066 bp, 10 predicted proteins | sample YNPCB0061_FD_194587 | JGI IMG/M metagenome (GOLD analysis project Ga0272446, IMG submission 194587) | Hot spring microbial mat communities from Yellowstone National Park, WY, United States - YNP-CB-006-1 | ecosystem: Environmental > Aquatic > Thermal springs > Hot (42-90C) > Sediment | place... | reverse complement strand
GCTACTTCGTGAACCCGCGCGGGCAGATCATCGCCGAGGCCAGCGAGGACAATGACGAGCTGGTCGTGGCCGACCTCGACCTGAACCAGATCGACGAGGTGCGGCAGGTCTGGCAGTTCTACCGGGACCGCCGGCCCGACGCGTACCAGGACCTCGTTCGCCCGTAACTTCTTGCTGCCAGGAGGAACCACCATGGGTCTCGTCATTCGCAACGGCACCATCGTCACCAACACGGACCAGTACGTCGCCGACGTGTTCTGCGACGCGGGCGTCATCAAGGCCATCGGGAAGAACCTCGACGTGCCGGCCGGCACCACGGTCGTCGACGGCTCGGGCCAGTACGTCTTCCCCGGCGGCATCGACGCCCACACGCACATGGAGATGCCCTTCATGGGCACGACCAGCTGCGACGACTTCTACACGGGCACCGCGGCGGGCGTGGCCGGCGGCACCACCACCATCCTCGACTTCATCATCCCCAACCGGAACCAGTCGCTGCTCGAGGCGCGCGACTTCTGGATGAACAACGCGAAGAAGTCGGTGGCCGACTACGGCTTCCACATGGCCGTGACCTGGTTCAACGAGTCCGTGAAGAAGGAGATGCAGCACGTCTTCAGGAACGACGGCATCCAGTCGTTCAAGATCTTCATGGCCTACCGCGGCGCCATCGGCGTCGACGACGTCGAGCTGCTCGGCGTGCTCGACACCGCGCACGACCTGGGCGCGCTCGTCACCAGCCACTGCGAGCACGGCGACGCGGTGGTGGCGCTGCAGAATCGGCTTGCCGAGCGCGGCCTCAAGGAGCCGAAGTGGCACGCGGCCAGCCGCCCCAGCTACCTCGAGGGCGAGGCCACCAACCGCGTCATCCAGCTGACCCGCGCGGCCAGCGACGCGCGCAACGGGCACCAGGCGACCGCCGCCGAGGCCCAGCCCATCTACATCGTGCACCTGACCTGCCAGGAGTCGATGGACGCGGTGTACCGCGCGCGCCAGGCCGGCCAGAGGGTGCTGGTGGAGACCTGCCCGCAGTACCTCCTGCTCGACGACAGCGTGTACGAGAAGCCCGACTTCGAGGGGGCGGCGTACGTGATGAGCCCGCCGATTCGTCCGAAGGGCCACCAGGAGTACCTGTGGAACGCGATGGCGACCGGCGCCATCCAAACCGTCGCCACGGACCACTGCCCCTTCCGCCAGGCGGACCAGAAGATCGCGGGCAAGGACGACTTCCGGAAGATTCCCAACGGCGCGGCGGGCATCGAGAACCGCATGGCGCTGATGTACTCGTACGGGGTGGCGAAGCAGCGCATCACGCTGCAGCAGTACGTCGACGTGACGAGCACCCAGGCCGCGAAGATCTTCGGCCTGTACCCGCGCAAGGGCGCCATCCAGGTGGGCAGCGACGCGGACCTGGTGCTGTACGACCCGAAGGGCAGCTCGAAGATCTCCGCGAAGACGCACCACATGAAGATCGACCGGAACATCTTCGAGGGCTTCGAGCTGACCGGGAAGGTGGCCACCACCGTCGTCGCGGGCCGCGTGCAGTGGCAGGACGGCGACCTGCGCGTCGAGCGCGGCGCGGGCCGCTACTTGAAGCGCTGCTGACTGGTCCGCCAGACCCGGTGCGCGGTCCTCGGGGGAGGCCTCGTCGTGTCGCGTCCCACGCTGTGGAGGCTGGCGGCAGTGGCCCTGGCGGTCATCACCGCGGCCACGGTGGGCACCGCCGTCTTCGCACCCGAGTTCCTCGGCAGCAGCGCCGCCGACATGCCGCGCGCCTGGCCGATCCACGGGCTCTGCCACTGGGACTGCTGGTGGTACGTGAACATCGCCGACGGCGGCTACTGGTACCGCCCCGGAGCGCAGGCGCCGGTCGCGTACTTTCCCCTGTACCCGCTGGTGCTGCGCGGCCTCACGCTCGTCGGGCTCGACCGCTTCAGCGCCGGCGTGCTCGTCTCGCTTGCCAGCGGCGTGGGGGCGCTGCTGCTCTTTGGCCGGTGGGCGGCGAAGGTGCAGCCCGGCGGGGCGGGGTCGACGGCGGTGTGGTTGCTCGCGCTGTACCCGTACGCGGTGTACCTCTATGGCGTCGTCTACTCCGAAGCGCTGTTCCTCTTTCTGGTGGTCGCCGCCTTCCTGGCGCTCGAGTCGGAGCGGCCCGGGTTGGCGACGCTGCTGGGCATCGCCTCGACGGCGTGCCGCCCGGTGGCGCCGGCAGTCGTCCTGGGCCTGGTGGTGCGCAGCGTCGAGCGGCGGCGGCGCGCGCAGCTGCCGATTCGCGCCGTCGACCTGCTGCCGGTGCTCGCGGGCCTCGGGCTCGCGGCGTGGATGGCGTACCAGCAGGTGGCCTTTGGCGACGCGCTGGCCTTCGTGCACGTGCAGAGCGCGCCGGGCTGGGCGCAGCCGCCGGGCGTGGCCACGTGGCTCAAGCTGGACTTCCTGCACACACTGTTCGAGCGCTGGAGGCCCTTCGTCTTCTGGCGCCACGTTCCGCAGGCGCTCATCGCGCTGGCGTTGCTGGCGCTGGTGGTGCCGACGTGGCGCCGGCTGGGCGCGGGCTACGGGGTGTACCTGCTGGTCGTCGTGGGCATGCCCGCGGTGTCGAGCAAGGACTTCATGGGGCTGGGGCGCTACGGGCTGGCGGCGTTCCCCGCGTGGCTCGTGGTGGCCGAGTGGCTCGAGCGCCGGCCGAGGGCGCGGCTGGCCTGGCTCGCGGTGAGCGCGGCGCTGCTGCTCGTCGTCGCCATCGCGTTCGGCGGCGAGGTGTACCTGTCCTGAGCCTTCGTCTGCGCATGGAGGCACTCCATGCCCGCCGTGCGCACGTGAAGTTCCCCAGCCGCTCAGCGCAGGCCACCGTCACCGGGTGCGTGTGCGCCGCGTCGCGCGTGGACGTCACCGTCACCGTGCCGCCCGACAGCAGCGTCACGCGCTGTGGCTCGGAGAGCGTGATGGTGTGCGAGTGCGCCGACGTGCCGGTGATGTCGTAGGTCTTGTCGCCGGCCGCCGAGAAGTCTGCCGCCGGCACGAGGAGCGAGTGGCCGTGGTTGTTCGAGATGGCCGTGTCGTGCGCGCCGTTGCTCGAGCAGGTGCTTGCCGAGCCGCCGCCGCCCGAGCCGCCGCCCGTGCCGCCGCCGCCCGTGCCGCCGCCCGTGCCGCCGCCGCCGGTGTCGCCGCCGCCCGAGCCGCCGCCCGAGCCGCCGCCGCCCGTGCCGCCGCCCGTGCCACCGCCGCCTCCCGTGCCGCCGCCGGTACCTCCGCCGGTACCTCCCCCGCCGGTACCGCCGCCCGTGCGTGCCGCCACCTGTGCCGCCACCTGTGCCGCCGCCGCCGGTGCCGCCGCCGCAGCAGCTGACGCTTCCGCCGCCGCTGCCGGCATCGGACTCCGTCGTCCCGCCACCACAGCCGGGCAGCAGCGACGACAGCGACGCACCACCGACGGCCACGACGGTCAGCCGGACGAAATCCTTGCGGGAGAAGGTTACAGAAGCGCGACGGTACCACGCGGCCCTCGGCTCGCATCCCCCTGCTGAAGGCGCTAAGACGCAGCCACCTTCGCCGCCCGGCGCGGCGCGTTCCGGAGAACACCATGCAGAAGATCGCCCATCCTCCCTCCTTCCCCGCGAAGAGCTACGCCTTCTCCGAGTACGTCAACGTGAAGAACTGGATCGGCGGCCAGTGGCGCGAAGGCTCGCCGGGCACCTGGCTCGACATCGAGAACCCGCGCCACGGCAAGACGATGGGCAAGGTGACGCTGTCCACCGCGAAGGACGTCGAGGCCGCGGTCGAGGCCGGCAAGAAGGCGTTCCCCGCGTGGCGCAACACGCCGATGCGTGAGCGTGCGCAGGTCCTCTACCGCCTGAAGGCGCTCATGGAGCGCGACCTCGACGAGCTCTGCTGGCTCGTCAGCCACGAGAACGGCAAGACGTACGCCGAGGGCAAGGGCGACGTGGAGAAGGGCATCGAGTGCGTCGAGTACGCCGCCAGCCTCCACATGATGGCCGACGGCGGGCAGCTCGACGTGTCGCGCGGCGTGAACTGCCGCGTCACCTACGAGCCGCTGGGCGTGGTCGCGGGCATCGTGCCCTTCAACTTCCCGGTGATGGTCCCGCTGTGGATGATCCCCAACGCGCTGATGGCGGGGAACGCCTTCATCCTGAAGCCGTCGGAGGTGGTGCCCTACGGCGCGATGAAGCTGGCGCAGCTGCTCCAGGAAGCGGGCCTGCCCGACGGCCTCTTCAACGTCGTCAACGGCCAGCGCGAGTGCGTCGAGGCCATCGTCGACCACCCCGACATCAAGGCCGTGGGCTTCGTCGGCTCGACCAGGGTCGCGAAGATCCTCTACGCACGCGGCGCGCAGGTGGGCAAGCGCATGCTGTGCCTGGGCAGCGCGAAGAACCACGTCATCGTGGTGCCGGACGCCGACCCGGAGCTGACCGCTACCAACATCGTCGCCTCGTCCTACGGCTGTGCGGGCCAGCGCTGCATGGCGAGCTCGCTCATGGTGGCCGTCGGCGACGTGCAGCCCATCATCGACAAGATCGCCGCCAACGTCCGCAAGCTGCGGCTCGGCGAGGACATGGGCTGCATCATCACCAAGGCGTCGCGGGAGCGCATCGAGGGGTACATCGCCGGCGCCGAGAAGGCGGGCGCGAAGGTGCTCGTCGACGGCCGCGGCCAGAAGGTGCCGGGCCACGACGGCCACTGGGTCGGCGGCACGGTGCTGGACGACGTCACCATCGACATGCCCGCCGGCTGCGAGGAGATCTTCGGGCCGGTGCTCTCCATCGTGCACGTGAAGACGCTCGACGAGGCGCTCAACCTGCAGAACAAGAGCCTGTATGCGAACGGCGCGGCCATCTTCACCACCCGCGGCGTCGTCGCGCGCACCGCCGTCGAGCGGCTCGAGGCCGGCATGGTGGGCGTGAACATCGGCGTGCCGGTGCCGCGCGAGCCGTTCAGCTTCGGCGGCTTCAACTCCAGCAAGTTCGGCCACGGCGACATCACCGGCTGGGACGGCTTCCGCTTCTGGGGCCGGCCGAAGAAGGTGACGGAGAAGTGGGCGACGTACTCCGACGCCAGCTGGATGAGCTGAGGACCACGCACATGAACAGCGAGTACCTCGGGTACCCGAACGACTACGCGAAGGAGCCGATGTCCACGCAGGCGATGGTGGACCTCTGCAAGCAGCACACGCTGTACACGTGGACGGCGGGCAACGCGGTGAACCCGCTGCCCATCGCGCGCGCCGACGGCGTGTACCTGTGGACGCCCGAGGGGCAGAAGATCATCGACTTCAACGCCCAGCTGATGAGCGTGCTCATCGGCCACAACCACCCGAAGGTCATCGCGGCGATGAAGCGGCAGCTCGACGAGCTCATCTTCGTCTACCCGCAGACGGCCACGCAGGTGCGCGCCCGCCTGGGCAAGCTGATGCACGAGCTCATCCCCGGCATGCAGAGCTTCTTCTTCACGCTGGGCGGCGCCGAGGCGAACGAGAACGCGGTGAAGATGGCGCGCCTGTACACCGGGCGGCAGAAGATCCTCGTCCGCTACCGCAGCTACCACGGCGGCACCAACCTCACGATGCAGATGACCGGAGACCCGCGCCGCTGGCCGAGCGAGCCCGGCACGCCCGGCATCATCCACGTGATGGACCCGACGCCGTACGACTACTCCTTCGGCGCCACCGAGGAAGAGCGCACCCGCAATCACCTCACCTACCTGGAAGAGACCATCAAGTACGAAGGCCCGCACACCATCGCCGCGATGGTGGTGGAGACCGTCACCGGCACCAACGGCGTGCTGGTGCCGCCGAAGGGCTGGTTCAAGGGCCTGCGCGAGCTGTTGAACAAGCACGGCATCCTGCTCATCTGCGACGAGGTGATGGCGGGCATCGGCCGAACCGGCAAGATGATGGCCTACGAGCACTTCGACGTGGTGCCGGACCTGGTGACGATGGCCAAGGGCCTCACGTCGTCGTACTTCCCGCTGGGCGCCGTGGGCATCTCGAAGCCCATCCACGAGCACTTCCAGAAGAACGTGTACCCCGGTGGCCTCACGTACAACTCGCACCCGGTGGGGCTGGCCACCGCCGAGGCCGTGCTGCGGGTCACCGTCGACGAGAAGCTGGTGGAGAACGCCGCGAAGATGGGCGCGGTGATGCGCAGCGAGATGGACCGCCTCACGAAGAAGCACAAGAGCGTGAAGGAGGCTCGCAACATCGGCCTCTTCGGGATGTTCGACATCCAGAAGAACTCGAAGGGCGAGCTGATGGCGCCGTACAACGGCGCGCACCCGGCGATGACGAAGCTGGCCGGCTTCTTCCGCGAGAACGGGCTGTTCACCTTCCTGCGCTGGGCCAGCTTCACCACCAACCCGCCGCTGTGCATCACCGAGGCGCAGCTGAAGGAAGGCTTCGCCATCATCGACAAGGGTCTGGAGATCACCGACGCGGCCTTCGAGGGCTGACGCGCGTGTCCGGGCCCGAGGCGCCGCCGCGGCAGCTCCGGCCCGAGACCAGGACGGCGCTCGCGCTGCTGGGCGTGGGGCTCCTCGTGGGCCTCGTGCACGTGGCGGTGCGCGGCCACGGGCTGGCGACCGACGCGGGCCGCGGGGGCTTCACCGACCTGGCGGGCTGCGCCTTCGTGGCCGCCGTGCTGTGGGCCATGTTGACCATGCGTGCGCTCGCAGCCGAAGGCTCGGTGCAGCACGCGCTGGATGATGGGCTGACGGCCACCGGCGCCGCGACGTGGATGGTGGCGCTCGCGCCGCCGCGGCTGTGCAACTACCTGGCCGAGGGCGCCACCAGCGACTTCGCGTACGCGTACCTGCCCGCCAGCCTGGCGGCAGTGCTGCTGATGACGGCCGCCGTGGCGCTGTGGCCGGCGCGGACGCCCTTGACGGTGGCGCTCCGGTTGTTCGCGTCGACGGCGCCGGCGCTGGTGGTGCTGGGGGCGCTCCTGTGGCTCGTCGGTGGCGGGGCAGACGCCCGCGCCGCGGCGGTCCGCGCGTCGGCCGCGGCCGCGGGGACGGCGGTGGTGGCGGCCGTGCTGCACGCAGTGGCGCAGCGCCGCGCCGACGGGACGTGACGGGCTCTTCCGCTGGTTCCCGGGTTGAGCCACACTGGCGCTCCTTCACCCAGGGGAGCCCATGACCATCCGCACCACCAAACGCGTCGAGACGCTGCTGTCCAACAAGACCATCAACCGCGAGAGCAACGACTACCGCGCGTACCTGCGCGCCCTGCCGCCCAACCCGCCGCTGCTGGCGGGCCAGCAGTACAAGTTCGGCAAGGCCGAGGCCGTGAAGCTCACCAACGCCATCTCCGCGAAGTACTCGCCGGCGACCCAGAAGAGCGTGCTCAAGGAAATCCACGCGCGCTCCAGCACCAACCAGCTGAGCAAGGGCTCCGTGGCGCTGACGCGCGACGCCGCCGCGGAGCTGAACCGCCTGGCGAAGCAGCTGAACCTGGACATCAAGTTCACCAGCGGCCAGCCGCGGCCCATTCACCCGGTCGGCTGATGGCCACGGCGCGCCCCGTCACGCTCCAGACGGACGAGGAAGTGAAGGCCGCCGTCGACGAGTTGCTCGGGGCCTTCGCCGCCCCGCCCGACGCGGCGCCCGACGACACCGGCTTCGCCGACGAGGCGGCGCCCCCCGTGCTGAAGACGGGCGAGCGCGCCGACGCCGCGCCCTCGGCCGACGCCGACGCGCTGTGGGGCGCTCCGACGAAGAAGAAGCCGAAGAAGTGAGAGTCTCCATTCCCCAGGAGCCTGCCTGGCGCGCGCTGCGCCGCGCACAGGCCACGCGCGCCCGCGCCGCCCGCGAGACGCTGCCCGAGGGGAAGCTACCGACGTCCGACGCGGCCCGCCGTTTCTGGAGCCGCCGCACCTGGAGCGAGCTCGCCGCCGTCCCCGCCGTGTCCCAGGTGGTGCTGGCGCTGGTGCGCGAAGGTGCGGGCCTCGAGCCGCTGGGCGCGTACGCCGCCATCGCCGCGGACGAGGTGCGCCACGCGGCGCTGTCCCGTGCGCTGGCCGAGCGCCTCGGCGGCTACGACGAGGACGTGCCCGAGGGCCTCGACTTCGCGCCGCGCAGCCTCGCCGCGCCCTCCGACGTGCCGGTGGCCGTGTGGGCGCTGGCCAACGGGTGCTTCAGCGAGACGGTGTCGCTGGCGCTCATCCGCGCGCGGCACGCGGCGACCCGGCAGCCGGTGGTGCGCGCGGCCCTCGCCGAGACGTTGAAGGACGAGGCGCTGCACGTGCGCGTCGCCTGGCACTTCGCGGGCGAGGTGCTGCCGAACCTCTCCAAGACGGCGCGCGTCGACCTGGGCGGCTACGGGGCTGAGCTCGCGGAGATGATTCGCCGCACCTTCGGCACGCTGGGTCTTCCGAAGGCCACCGAGCGGCGCGAGCGGGCGTTGCGCGACGACACGGCCGCCGCCGGCCTGGGCGCGCTGCCCGCCGCCCAGGAGAACGCGCTGGTCACCGCTGCGCTCGAGGACGTAGCAGGCCGCCTTCGCCGCCTCGGTGTGCGCGTCCGCTGACGAACGACCGGGTCGCCGACCTCGAGTTTCACGTTACCTACAATCCGTGTGGGTAACGTGAGACTCGATCACGGGTTTCGGACGCAGTTGTAGGTGAGGGGAATCTCTGCGCCGAGGTCGACCACCTCGAAGGCGCTGACCGGGATGTTGTTGAACGACTGCGGGGTGATGCCCAGCGTCGCCCACTTCGCGGTGGACAGGCGGTCGTCGGAGAACGTGAGCGCGATGTTCCCGCCGTCGGAGAGAATCATCCCGTACGTCTTGAGCGCCTTCAGCACGACGCGCTCGGACGCGTTGAACGGCGTCTCGTCGAAGCTGGCCTTCAGGCGGAAGCGCACGCCGTAGGGCGGGGCGTCGGGGTTGGTCGACGACGGGCCGCCGGCGTGGGTCGCCGGCCGCACGTACACCTGCCGCTTCATGCGCGCGTTGGGGAGGATGAAGCGCAGCGCGTGGGGAATCGTGCCCGCCGCCACCTCGTCGGCCGTGGGAATCAGCGCGGCCATCGGCAGGCCGGCGGCGTCGGCCGAGGTGCACTGGTCTCCGCGCAGCGTCTCCGGGTACTGCTTGTCGAGGTCCCACACGAAGGCCGCGTAGCTGGTGAAGGAAGAGGCGTTGCCCGTCGCCTGGTACAGCTCGTACAGCTGGCGCTCGGTCTCCTCGACGACCAGCACATGGCAGTCGTTGTTGGCCGTGTCGCAGGTGTAGTCGGCGCTGCCCTCGGTGTTGCCGTTCGCGGGAATGGGCATCTGCATCGGCAGCGCGTCGCAGTCGGGCCCGCCGTAGCAGTAGCCGGACGCCGCGGTGATGGTGCGCCGGGGCGTCGCGGCGTTGGCGCGCAGGACGATGAGGGAGAAGTCCGTCTGCAGCTTGTTGCCGTTGCCCCAGCCGCCGAGCGCGATGAGCGCGTCGATGATGGCCTGGGACCGCGAGGACGGCGCCAGCGCCGACACGTCCTTGTTCCACCCGTGCGGCTGGCTGAACAGGCCCGCGAGGCCGCCGCCCGTCCCACCGCCCGTCACGCCGCCGCCAGAGCCACCGCCCGTCGCGCCGCCGCCGGAGCCGCCGCCCGTCGCGCCTCCGCCGGAGCCGCCGCCCGTCGCGCCCCCGCCGGAGCCGCCGCCCGCACCGCCGCCACTCCCGGCGTCAGTCGTCGACGACGAGCCACTGCACGCGAGCAGCGACACGGCCGCGAGGACGGCGACTGCACGGGAGAGCGAGGGCATGCGGCGCATGAGAGCCCCGCCGCACCCGGCGCGCAAGCTCAGGGCCGCGCGGCGGTCGTCGACGTCGTGTCGGCCGGCTTCTCGCCCTCGGGGCGCAGGTAGATGCGGTCGACGACCTCGTACCACTTGCCGTGGTAGTCCACGCGCTGGGTGATCGTGGCCTTCAAGATGAAGTAGGCCTCGGCGAGGTCCCAGAGCGGGATCGTCCAGAACCACTTCAGCGTCATCGACACGGTGCCGAGGAAGAGCCGCTCGACCCACAGCGCCAGCAGGGTGCGAATGATGAACGGCGTCGCGAACACTGCCCCGG
>Ga0272446_1008182_pt1 | contig 10067 bp, 9 predicted proteins | sample YNPCB0061_FD_194587 | JGI IMG/M metagenome (GOLD analysis project Ga0272446, IMG submission 194587) | Hot spring microbial mat communities from Yellowstone National Park, WY, United States - YNP-CB-006-1 | ecosystem: Environmental > Aquatic > Thermal springs > Hot (42-90C) > Sediment | place... | reverse complement strand
CCCTCGGCTACCGGGAGGATCGGCCGCTCCGCTGCGAGCCGTGGCCGGCCCAGGGCTTCGAGCGCCCGGCGGCGCGGCCGTAAGGGTCCGGGGCCGTTCGGGGGTGTGCCGTGGCCTGTGCCCGTGGCGCTGCCGCGACCGCAGCGGACTACTGGGTTCAGCGTCGCGGAGCCTACCTGCCCGCCAGCGACTTCTTCTCCAACACATACAACAACTGGCAGCGCAATATTGCAGGACCATTATGGCGGCCTGGGAAAATGGCACGAGAAAGCTCTCCACTCGACAGGCCGTTCGGCAGAACGTCAATGCTCAGCTCGGCTACTGGAGCATCCTCTACGGAATGCAGCAGAGTTACAACGGATGCCCGAACTGACCAGGTTTGGCCGCCCTCGTCTCGGCTCTCAGGCGGTCGAGGCGGGCATTCAGGCGATCGCCTGCGCCGTTCTCCTCTTCGTGGCGGCGTGTGTTCCCCAGGAGCCGACACCGAGCGGGGCGCCGTCGTCACATCCCGCTGCCGAGCGCCTCATGCCGTGCGACACGGCGCCAGGGAGTGATCAGAGCGAAGCCCCTCGCGAACCTCCTGGCGTGGGAGCGTGGAGCCATGTCTTCTGCATCCAGCTGACGCTCGAGCGAACGAAGGGCTGGCCACAGACGGTCCAAGCCGTCGTCCTCTCGAACCAGGCAACCGATCCGCTTTCCGGCCGAAAGGTGATCGTCTACCACCCGGGAGGTCCCGGCTTCTCGGTGGTCCGTCGCACGATCGAGGCACCCCCGGTCTTCGATCCCGACAAGTACGTCGTCGTCGCCTGGGACGGGAACTCGGCCGGGGACACGCCGGGCCCGTGTGGGCCGGCATCGATCAGGTTTCTGACCGAGCGCACACCCGAGAACTACGCCGATCTCCTCGGCGAGATCGGCAGCGAGTGCCGACTTGGATTCGGATCGCCCGCCGACGTCGGGGCGTGGGCGGCGGCCGAGGAGCTGGAGGCGGTGCGCGACCGGCTCGGTGTCGACCGCCTCGTCCTCTTCACCCAGTCCTACGGGACTACGATCGCGGAGGCGTACCTGGCGCTCCATCCCGACCGCGTGGAGCGGGCGGTTCTCGATGCCCCATTGGGTCTGGATGTCTCCTGGATCGCCCGTCTCGGTGCCGTGCGGTCTACCCTGCAGCGGGCCGCCAACGACCTCGCTGGATCGTGTCGCGGGCAATCCTGCCGGGGGGTGCTCGACGCCGCTCCGCCCGACGCTATGTACCGGAGGCTCCGCGAGGCGATCCTCGCCGCCCGGCCCCGAGTCGGCAGCGGGTCGCTCGAGTTGACGCCGATCATGCTCGACGAAGCGACGCTGCTCACCCTGAAGACCGACCGCTTCTGGGACGGCTACGCTGGGGCGGTCGAGCATGCCCTCGGCGGAGACGGAACGATGCTCTGGCAGATCGGTGAGCGCTCGCACCTCGATCTCGATCTGGCGGCCTACTACCGATCGATCTGTGCGGATCTGGTGCGACCCGATGCGGTGGCCGGGTATCGCATTGGGGATGACCCGCTCCTCTTCGCCTTCACGTCTGGATTCGCACCGTGCGTCGAGTTCCCCCACGGCCAGCCGCGGACGTTGCCGTCAGCTCCCGCTGGAGCGCCCGAGGTCCTCGTCGTGGCCTCGACGGAGGATCCGTTCTCGCCCGAGAGCATGATCGGCCGTTCGCCCGCACTCAAGGAGCTCGGGCCCACGTGCGTCACGCATGTCGTCGGCCACACCAGCTACTCGGACGCTGCGGTTCGCGAGTTGGTCGACCGCTTCATCGCCGGCGAGTCGGCCGAAGCGATCGGCAAGGAGTGCGCCGTCCTCTAACCCGCACCGGCCCGCGATCGATCGGCGCCGCGGCCCCGTCGTGCACCGGGGCCGGGACGGCGGTCTGCCGGGAGCGTGCCAGAGCCCCGTGCGCTGTCTACCCCAAACTACCCCAAAGCGGGTGCGGTCGCGGTTCTCTGGCGCCGTTCGGCGGTCTTGGTGCGGAGCGAACACCAAACCGGGCCGATGGCTGGGCGCCGCGACGGAGACGACGGCGGTTTGTTGTTCTGTGCGCACGCGGTCGGGTGGCGGGCGTCCGGGCGATGAGCTGGAGGTCGGAGGCGCTGTCGGTCAGCCTGGCTCTTCGGGTGAGAGGCCGACTCGACCGGCGACCGTCGGCTCGCGACGGGGCACCTCGCCGTCCGGCTTCCTCGGTGCTCCCGGATCCATCGGCTGCCCCGACTCCCGCGGCTCCATCGGCTGGCCCGACTCCCGCGGATCCATCGGCTGCCCCGCCTCCCGCGGCTCCTTCCGTCCTGTCGGCTGGCTCACCGTTGGCCGGCGCGCGCTGACGATGATCGCCACCGCCACGACGATGATCGCCCCGGCGAGGAGCGTCCGCGGTTCGATCGGCTCGCCGAGGACGAGGGCGCCCAAGGCGACCGCCACCACCGGGTTCACGTACGCGTACGTCGCGACCGTCGAGACCGGGGCGTGGCGGAGGAGCCAGGCGAACGTCGAGTAGGCGAGGAGGCTCCCGGCCAAGGTGAGGTAGGCGAGGGCCAGGAGCGACGTCGAGGAGATCGCGCTCGGGTCGAGCCCCCCGATCTCGCCCGAGGCCGCCGCCATGGCGACGAGGACGAGCCCGCCGAGGAGCATCTGGAGGGCGCTGGCAAGGAGTCCGTCGGCCGGAAGGTGCGCCCGCCGGGCGGCGTAGACGGTTCCGAGGGCCCAGAGGATCGGGGCGACGAGGACGGCCGCGAGCCCGGCCGGCTCGAAGGCGAGGGCGCCGCCGAACGGCCAGGCGAGGATGGCGACGCCGAGGAAGCCGATCCCGATCCCGAAGCCGACGAGGCGCGGCAACCGGTCGCCGAAGCCGAGGCGGCCGATGAGGGCGGCCCAGGCCGGAACGAGCCCGACGAGGAGGGCGGCGATTCCCGAGGGGACCGTCTGCTCGCCCCAGCTCACCAGGCCGTTCCCGCCGGCGGCGAGGAGGGCGCCGACGACGAGGCTGTCGCGCCACTCGCGAGCGGTCGGCCGGCGGAGCGGTCGACGGCGAAGGGCGAGGATGGCGAGGAGGATCGACCCGGCGAGGAGATATCGGCTCGCGGCCATGGCGAAGGGCGGGATGCTCTGGATGGCGACCGCGATCCCGAGGTACGTCGAGCCCCAGACGAGATAGAGGGTGAGGAGGCCGAGCCAGACGCTCGGCGGCAGCGGTTGGCCCGGGGCGCGGGGCTCGGGGCGGGTTCGGCGGCTCAAGGCCCGGGCATCCTAGCAGCCCCCGGCCAGGGCGGCGGCAGGGCGGCGTGGGCACCGAGCGCGGCGTCGCCGTCCAGGGGCCGCGGCCGGCAGATCCGACACGGTCGGAGGCCCATCGCCGCGGCCTCCGCCGAAGATCGGAGGGGGATCCGATGCCGAGGCGCGATCCGCCGCGCGGTCCGGCAGCTCGGCAGGCAGAAGATCCGGGTCGTCCGCGAGCCGACGAAGCGGATCCCGGCCCGGGCCAGCGCTTCGAGGCCATCGGGATCGGCGCCCTCGGCGGCGAGGAGGCGGCGCTTCGTCTCGGGCCCGCCCAGGGAGTAGGCGCCGAGGTGCCCGTCGGCACGGACGACGCGATGGCAGGGGACGACGAGGGGCACGGGGTTCCGGGCGAGGGCCGTGCCGACGGCGCGGACGGCCTTCGGCCGCCCGATCTCGGCCGCGATCCAGGCGTAGGGTCGAACCTCGCCCGGGGGGATCTCGAGGGCCTTGGTGAGGACCGCCCGCTCGAAGGGGGTTCGGCCCCGGAGGTCGACCGGGACCCGGGCCCGGCGGTCGCCCGCGAGGCGGCGCTCGAGGCGGCGACGGAGGTCGGTCGGGAGGGGCGCCGGGGCGAGGGGTCGACCGAGGGCCGACCGGGCCTCGGCCTCGAAGGCCTCGGGCGTCGCCGCTCGGGCGATCCAGGATACGCCCCGGCCGTTCCAGGCGGCGAAGACCGTGCCGATCGGCGTCGGCAGCCGGTCGTAACCGTCGGCGAGGCCGAGGGCGCGGAGGACGGCCGAGGGCAGGTCGGGCGGGGCGGGGCGGTGGAGCTCGGCGAGGGCGGTCTCGACGTCGTCGAGCCGGGGCCGCCGGGGCGAGGGCCCGGGTTCGTTCGTCGTCATCGCGTCTCCTCGTTGGTGGCGGCGGTCGCGGCGCGGCCGGCCGGTGCGGGGTCCTGGGCGGCAAGAGTGGCGAGATAGGCGGCCCGGAGTCGGCGAAGGCCTCGGTGGAGCTGGGCCTTCACCGTCCCCTCGGGTCGACCGAGGGCGGCCGCCACCTCCGGGGTCGAGAGGTCGCCGACGTAGCGGAGGACGAGGGGGAGGCGGTAGCGTGCCGGCAGCTCGGCGAGGAGGGCGGCCCAGCCGGCCGATGCCTCGCGCCGGAGGACGACGGTCTCCGGCGAAGCGACCGAATCGTCGTCGACGGGGTCGGGGGTCGTGGTGCCCGGCGGGACGGCCCGAGGGGCGGGCAGTGGAGTGGCTCGACCCTGGTCGGGGTGTGGGGCCGGCGTCCCACCTCGGCGGGCGGTCCTCGTCCGGCGTCGTCGGTTGCGGGCCAGGTTGACGACGATGGCAGCGAGCCAGGGCCGGACGGCGAGCTGCTCGATCCGGCTCGGTTCGAAGCCGGCGAGGGCGCGGTAGGCCCGGACGAGGGCGTCCTGGGCGACCTCCTCGGCATCGCGCTCGTCCGCGAGGAGACGGCAGGCGATGGAGAAGAGGCGGTCGATCTCGTCGCGCACGAGGCGCTCGAAGGCAGCGTCGAGGTTGCGGGCGAGGGCGGCCGCGAGGGGCTCCGGGCAGCCGTCGTGCGAGCCGTCGTGGGAGCCGCCGTGGTCGGCGAGCGGATGGTCCGGTCGATGCTCCTCCATCAGCCCATGAAACACCATTGCGGCGGGATCGGTTGCGTTCAATGGGGTCGATGCGGCGCCTGGGTCCGACCGTCACCGGCGCGTTACCGGACCGGCTCCGGGTCGGCCCCGCGCCGGTCCCGACGGAGTGCGACAATCCCGGCCATGGCCCACGAGGAGCGCTTCGACGACCTGCTCGCGAGCCTCATCGGCTTCTACCGGACCTGGATCGTCGCCCTCGGCCTCGAACTCGGGCTCTTCGGGGCCCTCCGCGAGGCGGGCGAGGATGGTCTCGACGCCGAGCGCCTCGCCGGGGCGGTCGGCGCCTCGGTGCCCCACGTCCGAAGCTGGCTCACCGCCGCCGACGCCCACGACCTCATCGACTTCGACGGGGTCCGCGCTCGGCTCCCGGAGGCGACGGCGGTGGTCCTCCTGGACGAGCATCGGCCCGAGTACCTCGGCGGCGCCTTCGTCCACGCCACCCTGGCCAGCCTCGACTGGGATCGCCTCGCCGAGGTCTTCCGGACGGGGGTCCCGGTTCGGGCGCGCCCGGACCGCTACCGGGCCTCCATCGAGCGGCTCACCCTCCAGGACATCGCGGTCTTCTTCGAGGAGGCGTTGGCGGCGCTCCCGGAGCTCGTCGTCGACCTCCAGCGGGGCCTTCGGGTCGTCGACCTCCACTGCGGCGGGGCCCGCTGGCTGATCGCCGTCGCCCGGCGCTTCCCGCAGACCGAACTCGTCGGGGTCGAAGCCCAGGCGGATTCGGCGGCGCGGGCCCGGCGGAACGTCGCCGAGGCGGGGCTGGGGGAGCGGATCAGGATCGAGGAGGCGGAGGTCACCTCCGTGGCGGCGCGGGCGGAGGCCTTCGGGCTCGTCTACTTCCAGTACGCGCTCCACGAGCTCGACGATCCGGTCGGGGCGCTCCGGGCGGGTTGGCAGGCGCTCGCCCCGGGGGGCTGGCTCGTCGTCCTCGACTGGTGCGAGCCGAGCTCGCCCGACGAGTACCGCTCGCTCCACGGCCAGCTCGTGGCCGGGATCCAGCTCGACCAGCTCCTCATGGGGACCCGGCTCCGGACGGTCGAGGAGATGCTCGGCTTCTTCGAGGCGGCGGGGCTGGGGCTGCCGGAGGTCATCGACTTGCCGTCGGGGGCGACGCTGATCGTGGCTCGCAAGGCGGCAGGGTGAGGCCGGGGCGGGGCGTGCGGCCGTCGGCCTCGATGGGGCACCCCCTTCCCGCGGCCGCCTCGGGCGGGGCGTGTGGCCGCCGTCGCGAGGAGGCCCCCTTGTCCCGGGCCGCCTCGGGCGGGGTGTGTGGCCGCCGTCGCGAGGAGGCCCCCTTGTCCCGGGCCGCCTCGGGCGGGGCGTGTGATCCTGGTGCACATCTCTGCGGTCCCCTCCCGGGTGGGGCCGGGTCGGCATGCCGGATTCGTGCACCCAGATCACGCCGGCGGCCCGAGCGGCGCTGGGCCGGGGCGTCCCGAGTCGAAATCGTGCACCCGAGTCACGCTTCGAGCCGGAGCGGGGCCTTCCCGCGCCGAGATGTGCATCCCATGCACGCCGATGTCGATCCTGTGCGCCTCTGGCACGAATCCAACCGCGTCCGAGGCGCGCCGCCGGCGGCTGCCCGCGCGCGGAGGTCGACACTCCGCTAGGAGGCCGGTTCGGCCGGCCCGCCGGCCGGCGGATCGCCCGGCTCCTCGCCGGTCACGACCGGGAGACCCGCCCGGCTCCAGTCCGAGAAGGAGCCCGGGTAGAGGAGCGGGTCCGGGAGGCCGGCCAGGCGCATGGCGATGGCGTGGTGGCAGGCGTTCGTGCCGCTCCCGCACGAGACGACAACGATCCGCTCGGCCTCGTCTCCGACGCCGAGCCGCCGGAATCGCTCGAGCAGCTCGCTCGGAGAGCGAAACCGACCATCGGGGCCGAGGTTATCGGCGAACGGCGCGCTGAGCGCGGTGGGGATGTGCCCGGCCGCCGGATCGATCGGCTCGACTTCGCCCCGGTAGCGCTCCGGGGCTCGGGCGTCCAGCAGCGTCAGGCTCCCGAGCCGCCGGCGCAGCTCGTCGCGCTCGATCACCCGGCTCCAGCGGCCGCGCAGGCGGAGATCGGCCCGCGGCCAGGCGGGTATCTCGGTCGTCAGCGGTCCGCCCATCGCCATCCAGGCGGTCAGTCCACCGTCGAGCACCGAGACGTGCCGGTGACCGAGGTCGTCGAGCATCCACCACAGGCGGCCGGCGACCCCGCCCCCCACGTCGTCATAGGCGACGACGAGGTGTTCGTCGCCGATCCCGCGTCCGGCGAGCAGGCGGGCGAACGCAACCGGGTCGGGGAGCGGGTGGCGTCCGGGACCGTTGGGGGCGGAGAGGTCGGTGTCGAGATCGAGAAAGATCGCGCCCGGGATGTGCCCTGCCTCGTACGCGGCGCGGCCTCGACCGGGCTGGCCGAGGTACCAGCGAGTGTCGACGATCCGCAAGCCGGGGGTGCCGAGCCGGGCGCGGAGCTCCTCGGGTGAGATGATCGTCATCGGTGCGAGGGTACCGCAGGCGTCGATGCCGCTACCCGTCTGTCTGGCCGTTCCTGCGCAAGTCGCCGCTCTCGCCGCCGCCCACCAGGGGATCGACATCCTGCCCGGCGAGGGGTGGCCTGCCCGGCGAGGGGTGGCCTGCCCGGCGAGGTCAGGGCCCCGTGCGGTCCGGGGTGTGTCTGCCCCGGCAGCCGATCCCCCGGCCGATCCGGAGCACGCGCGACGCCCTCGTGGACCCTCAGCCCCTACCGCAGCGCTCGTTCCAGCGCACGATCACCGGCGCGCCATGCTCCCAGCCGAGGACCGAGACGGTCGCGGTCGAGAGCGCGAAGAGGCGGCCTTCGCTCGGAGCCAGGCCGAGCCAGCGGGCGGCGAGGACCCGGAGCACGTGGCCGTGGGCGATGAGGAGGACGTTGCCCTCGACCGATCGGGCTCGCGCGATCACCCGGTCGGCCCGGGCGGCGACGTCGTCGATCGTCTCGCCCCCGACCGGCCCCTGGCGCCAGATTGACCAGCCCGGGGCGAGCGATCGGATCTCCTTCGTCGTCCGGCCCTCGTACGTCCCATAGTCCCACTCGACGAGGTCCGGGTCGGGCTCGACCTGGTCGCCGAAGCCCGCGAGGAGGGCCGTCTCGAACGCCCGAGACAGGGGGCTCGAGAGGACGAGGGCGAACGGGACGCCGGCGAGGCGGCCGGCGACCGAGCGCGCCTGCTCCCGCCCGAGCTCGGTCAGGGGAACATCCGTGCGGCCGGTGTGCCGACCGAGGCGGGCCCACTCGGTCTCGCCGTGGCGGACGAGCCAGACGTCAGGGTGCTGATCGCCGTCCCCGCCGTTCGCGAGCATGCCGCGTCAGCCGGCCGCGACGACCCCGACCGGGCAGGCGATCCCGGTCCCGCCGAGGCCACAGTAGCCGTCTGGGTTCTTGGCCAGGTACTGCTGGTGGTAGGCCTCGGCGAAGTAGAAGGGCGGTGGCGGTGGGCCGACGATCTCGGTCGTGATCGGGCCGTAGCCCGCGGCTCGGAGGCGCGCCTCGTAGGCCGCCTTCGAGGCTTCGGCCAGGCGGCGCTCGGCCTCGTTCCGAACGAAGATGACGGAGCGGTACTGGGTCCCGACGTCGTTCCCCTGGCGCATCCCCTGGGTCGGGTCGTGGCTCTCCCAGAAGACGCGGAGGAGCGCTTCGTACGAGACCTGGCTCGGGTCGTAGACGACCCGGACGCTCTCGGCGTGGCCGGTCAGGCCGGTACAGACCTCCTCATAGGTCGGGTTCGGGGTGAAGCCGCCCTGATAGCCGACGGCCGTCGCCCAGACGCCGGGCGTCTGCCAGAACCGCCGCTCGGCACCCCAGAAGCAGCCGAGGGCAAACTCGGCGACGGCGAGCCCGGCTGGGTAGGGCTCGGTCAGGGGGTGGCCGAGAACGGCGTGGGGGCCGGGGACGACGATGGGGGCGGGTCGGCCGGGGAGGGCCTCGTCGGGCCTCGGCAAGACGAGCGGGCGATGCAACGACCACATGGCGGGCTGCTCCTTTCGACCTGGAAGTGTAACTGGGGCCGGGGTGGGGGCTGCTCGGCCGGCGGCAGCTGCTCGGCCGCCTACGCCGCCTGTCCTGCTGGATGCCTGCCAGACGGGTGCACGCCCGACGGCGGCGACCCACGACGGCTGCGCGCCGGCGGGCGACCCGCGCCGGCTGCGCGCCAGCGCCGCGTCCACCACTGGCCACCAGCCGGCTGCCCGACGACGGGCAGACAGTCAGATATTCGCGGGGTGCATGCGAGCGGTCCCGTCGGCGGGGCCGAGTCGGTGGAGGGCGGCGGTCGTGCCCGGGCCCGTGCTCGGCCGCGCCGTGTCGGACGGGCCACGAGGCGTCGTCCGTTGTCAGCGTCCCGCTCTGGTGAATATCTGGACGCCGATCCTTGGCATCCATTCACCGGACGCATGGATGATCAGGACGCGGGCGCCCGTGGGGCCCGCCAGGACGACGGTCGGCGCCATCCATGCACCGGACGCATGGATGATCAGAGCAAGGCGGGGACCGGGGCGCTGCCATTCGCGGCACGCATGTTTGACAGGGGTCTGAGCACGGGCAGGGGCTGAGCCGGCCGGCGGCATTCGCCCGGTGCATATCTGCGAGAAACTCGAGCTGGGACCGGCCGCCCGGAGAGGAACGCGCGCTGGGCCCGGGCAGGAAGGCCGACGAACGGGGACTGCGGCCGGGCGGCGACCTGGTGCGGTGGGGCGGCCGGGCGGCGACCCGGTCCGGCGGGGCGACTGGGGGCCGAGGAACCCAGACCCGGCGAGGTGGCCGAGGAAACCGGGCCGGGGCCAGGCGAGGACGCCGAGCGACCGGCCCGGGGCCGCGAGCGACCAGCCCGGCGAGGTGGCCGAGGAAACCGGGCCGAGGTCGGGCAGCCCCATGTGCCCCGGGCAGCCCCATGTGCCCGGGAGGCCGCCCCGGCCGAAGGACCAGCCGAAGGATCAACCGAAGGACCAGCGCAAGAAGCGGAGCAGGTTGGGGCGGTCGTCGGTGAGCGGTGGCGCCGCCTCGACCCCCGTCCAGCCCGCAGCCGCCAACGCGTCGAGCGCCGGCCCCGGCCAGCCGGCCACGAGCCACCGCGACGGAAACGCCCCCCTCGCCACCTCCGCCGTACTGGGGCGGTAGTCGCGGACGA
>Ga0272446_1008181_pt1 | contig 10067 bp, 10 predicted proteins | sample YNPCB0061_FD_194587 | JGI IMG/M metagenome (GOLD analysis project Ga0272446, IMG submission 194587) | Hot spring microbial mat communities from Yellowstone National Park, WY, United States - YNP-CB-006-1 | ecosystem: Environmental > Aquatic > Thermal springs > Hot (42-90C) > Sediment | place... | reverse complement strand
CCGCCGGGATCTCCCCCCGCCGCGCCGCCACTGCCTCGGCGAGGGCGCGGAACGCCTCCGCGGTCATGCCTGCGCGGCCGGCATATTTCGCGACCTGCACCGGCTCGTCGAGCCGCCGCAGGATCGCCGGCGTGTGGTCGTTGAAGCCGAGGAGATGGACACTGCCATCCGCGATGGCCGCGAGCGCATCCTCGAGGGCGTCGAGGTTGTCGGCCTCGAAGCGCAGATGGACGCGGAGATCGGTCGCCGACCGCGCCCGCGCCTCGGGCAGCGCCGCCTTCAGCGCCCGCCAGGCGGGGAGCGAACGCAGCCCGGGCTCCCAGGACAGCGTCACGCCGAGATAGGCGGTGGTGATCCCGCAGGCGATGAGTTGCGCCGCGGAGTCGCGCAGAGCGATGGCGACAGGCAGCTCCACCCCGGGGCGCGGCTGCAACTGCCGCTCATGCGCGTCGCCATGGATGTCCACGAGCCCCGGCAGGACAAGCAGGCCGGAGGCGTCGAAGCGCGCCGCGCCCGGCGCCGGCGCCTCCGCCACCCGCCCCTCGGCCAGCGCGAGCGCCTCCGGCCGCATCGTCCCCTCCCGAAGGACACTGCCCCCGACGATCGTCCAGTCCATCCGCTCAGGGCTCCACCACAAGCTGCACGCGCCCCGCGGCATAGACGGCCAGCGTCCAGTCCACCGGCGTGCCGTCGGGCGCGACGTTCAGGTTCTCGCTCACCAGCACCGGGCGGGAGCGCGACTGCTGCAGCAGCGACGCCTCCTCCGGCGTCGGCAGCCGCGCGGTGATGCGCGAGGACTGGCGGCGATAGTCCGGGATGCCGCAGGCGGCAAGCGCGGCGGTGATGGAGGGCTCGCGCTCGAGCGAATGGGCCGCCGCGGCGCAGCGCGGCAGCGGCAGGTGATGTGTGCCGAGCACGATCGGCCTGCCGTTGGCGAGGCCGAGGCGCTCCACCCGCAGCACCATCCGCCCGCGGCGGATGCCGAGCGCCTCGGCGAGCTGGGTCTCGGCCGGGATCTCGGCCACGCGCAGGACGACGCCCGCGGCCTCGCGGTTCTGGCGGCGGACGAGTTCGGAGAAGCGGGTCCGCGGGCCGAGGCGGTAGTCCACCACGTCCTCGGCGACGAAGGCGCCCCTGCCCTGCTCGACGCGGATCAGGCCGCGCGCCTCGAGATCCTCGAGCGCGCGGCGGACCGTGTGGCGGTTGACGCCGAAACGCGCGGTCAGCGCCGCCTCGGTCGGCAGGCGCTCGCCCGCGCCGCGGGCCTTCGCGATCTCGCCTTCCAGCGCGGCGGCGATCTGGCGCCACAGCGCGACACCCTCGCCGCGCGCGAGCCGCGCGCCTGTCATGGAAACTTCAACCATCCTGGGCCAAGTCCGTGGGATATCCGTGTGGACTTTGTGCGCGCCGGATGTCTATTTGTCTAGACCTCTTCGATGAGCTCGAGGACCATGACCGACACCGAGGACCGGCGCCGCTGGATGGCGGTCCTGGCCCGCGCCACCGCGGACGAGATTGCCGACCTGCTCGCGGCACTGCCGCCGCTGCCCCCCCATGAGCGCCTGCGCGCGCCCGAGACCGGCCTCGTGATGGTGCGCGGCCGCGCGGGCGGCGACGGCGCGGCCTTCAACCTCGGGGAGATGACCGTCACCCGTTGCGCCGTCCGCCTCGGCGATGTGGTCGGCCACGCCTATGTCGCGGGGCGCGACAAGCGCCAGGCCGAACTCGCCGCGCTGCTGGATGCCGCCCTGCAGGATCCGGCGCGACGGCCCGCGCTGATGGCAAAGGTCATCGCACCGCTCGCCGCCCGCCAGCAGGCGAAGCACGAGGCCGAGGCCCGCAAGGCCGCCGCGACGCGAGTGGACTTCTTCGCCATGCAGACCACGCGATGACCATGCTGAGCCCCGGCTTCGCCGATCCCGTCCTCGACTCCCAGGCCACCTTCCGCGCGGTGCTCGAGGCGATGAGCCGCCCCGGACGCGTGCTTGCCGCCGGCGGCGGCCTCGCCCCGCCCGCCCCGCTCGGCCGCGCGGCGGCGGCCGTGCTGCTCAGCCTCGCCGATGCCGACACGCCGCTCTGGCTCGATGCCGGCGCGGCGGTGCAGGCGTGGCTGCGCTTCCATTGCGGCGCGCCGATCGTCGCCGATCCGGCGCAGGCCGTCTTCGCCTTGGCGGTCGGCGAACCGCCCGCCCTCGCCGCGCTCGCGCAAGGCAGCGAGGAGGAGCCGCAGCGCGGGGCGACGCTGGTGCTGCAGGTCACCGCACTGACGGAGGGCGAGGGCTGGCGCCTCACCGGCCCCGGCATCGCCGAGGAACACCGCCTGCATGTGGCCGGCGCGCCGGAAGGTTTCCTCGCCGCCTGGGCCGCCAACCGTGCGGCCTTTCCCTGCGGTGTCGATGTCGTGCTCTGCGCCGGGGACCGCCTCGCCGCGCTGCCGCGCACCGTCACGATCGCGGAGGGCTGAGGGGATGTACGTGGCCGTGAAGGGCGGTGAGCGCGCGATCAGCGCCGCCCATGCGTGGCTCGAGGAGACGCGGCGCGGCGACCCGGCCGTGCCCGAACTCAGCGTCGCGCAGATCGAGCAGCAGATGGCCCTCGCCGTGGACCGGGTGATGGCCGAAGGCTCCTGCCATGACCGCTTCCTCGCCGCGCTCGCGCTCAAGCAGGCCAAGGGCGACCTCATCGAGGCCGCCTTCCTGCTGCGCGCCTACCGCACCACCCTGCCCCGCTTCGGCGCCTCCGAGCCGCTGGACACGGCGCGGATGCGCCTGCGCCGGCGCATCAGCGCGACCTACAAGGACCTCCCCGGCGGCCAGGTGCTGGGGCCGACCTTCGACTACACCCACCGGCTGCTCGACTTCGCGCTGGCGGCGGAGGGGGTGGAGCGCGCGCGCGCGCCGGAGGCCCCGGCGCCGGTGGCGGAAACGCCCCGCGTGACCGAACTCCTCGCCCGCGAGGGCCTGATGCAGCGCGAGACGCCAGGCGATGCCGAGCCCGGCGACCTCACGCGCCAGCCCCTCGCCTTCCCCGCCGCGCGCGACGTGCGGCTGCAGAACCTCGCCCGCGGGGATGAGGGGTTCCTGCTTGCCCTCGGCTACTCCACGCAGCGCGGCTACGGCCATGCGCACCCCTTCGTGGGCGAGCTCCGCGTCGGCCATGTGACGGTCGAGTTCACCCCGCCCGAACTCGGCTTCCCCGTGGAACTCGGCGAGATCGCCGTCACCGAATGCCAGATGGTCAACCAGTTCAAGGGCAGCCGCACCGAGCCCGCGCAGTTCACGCGCGGCTACGGCCTCGTCTTCGGCCATGGGGAACGCCGCGCCATGGCGATGGCGCTGGTGGACCGGGCCCTGCGCGCGCAGGAACTGGGGGAGGACATCACCGCCCCCGCCCAGGACGCCGAGTTCGTCCTCTACCACTCCGACAACATCGAGGCGACCGGCTTCGTCGAGCACCTCAAGCTGCCGCATTACGTGGACTTCCAGTCGGAACTCGAGAACCTGCGCACCATCCGCCGCAGCGCGGAAGCCGCGCTGGCCGAGGCCGCGGAATGAACATGATGGACGGCTACAACTTCGCCTATCTCGATGAGGCGACGAAACGCATGATCCGCCGCGCCATCCTCAAGGCGGTGGCGATCCCGGGCCACCAGATCCCCTTCGGCGCGCGCGAGATGCCGCTCCCCTATGGCTGGGGCACGGGCGGAATCCAGGTGACGGCCTCCATCCTCGGCCCCGGCGACACGCTCAAGGTCATCGACCAGGGCTCGGACGACACCACCAACGCCATCTCGATCCGCCGCTTCTTCACCCGCGTCGCCGGGGTCGCCACCACCGAACGCACGGCGGAGGCCAGCATCATCCAGACCCGCCACCGCATCCCCGAGCGCCCGCTGCGCGAGGACCAGATCCTCGTCTACCAGGTCCCGCAGCCCGAGCCTCTCTACCGGCTCGAACCCCGCCGCGCCGAGACCAAGCGCCTGCATGCCCTTGCCGATTACGGCCTGATGCATGTCCGCCTCTATGAGGACATTGCGCGGCTCGGCCACATCGCCAAGGCCTACGACTATCCGGTGATGGTCAACGGGCGCTACCTGATGTCGCCCTCCCCCATCCCGGCCTTCGACAACCCGAAGATGGACCGGATGCCGGCGCTGCAGTTGTTCGGCGCGGGGCGGGAGAAGCGCATCTACGCCATCCCGCCCTATACCGAGGTGCGCAGCCTCGACTTCGAGGACCATCCCTTCCGCCCGATCCGCGCGCCGGCGGCCTGCGCCCTCTGCCGCAGCACCGACACCTATCTCGATGAGGTGATCACGGACGACGCCGGCGGGCGGATGTTCGTCTGCTCCGACACCGATTTCTGCGCCGAGCGCCGGGCGGCCGCCGCACCGCAGGAGGCCGCGGAATGAGCACGACCCTGCTCGAGGCCCAGGGCCTCACGCTCCGCTTCGGCGCCATTCCCGCCCTTCTCGACGTCTCGCTCGACATCGCCGAGGGGGAGGTCGTCGCCATCGTCGGCGAATCGGGCTCCGGCAAGACGACGCTGCTGCGCGTGCTCTCGGGCCTGCTCCACCCCGATGCGGGGAGCGTGCGCTGGCTCGGCGAGGACGTGCACGCGATGGGCGAGGCCGCGCGCCGGCGCCTGATGCGCACCGCATGGGGCTTCGTGCACCAGAATCCGCGCGACGGGCTGCGCCTCGATGTCTCGGCCGGCGGCAATGTGGGCGAGAGGCTGATGGCCGTCGGCGCCCGCCACTACGGCCGGATCCGCGCCGAGGCCCTGGCCTGGCTCGCCAAGGTCGAGATCGACGCGGCGCGGATCGACGACCTGCCGCGGACCTTCTCGGGCGGGATGCAGCAGCGCCTGCAGATCGCCCGCACCCTGGTCACGCGCCCGCGCCTCGTCTTCATGGACGAGCCCACCGGCGGGCTCGACGTCTCGGTCCAGGCGCGGCTGCTCGACCTGATCCGCTCCCTCGCGCGCGAACTCGGGCTTGCGGTGCTGATCGTCACGCACGACATCGCGGCCGCGCGCCTCCTCGCCGACCGCATCCTGGTCATGTGGCGCGGGCGCGTCGTCGAACAGGGGCTGACCGATCGCGTGCTCGACGATCCGCAGCATCCCTACACGCAGCTCCTCGTCTCCTCGGTGCTCGCCGCATGACCCCCCTGCTCCGGACCGAAGGGCTCGCCAAGGCCTTCACGCTGCACCTGCAGGGGGGGGCGCATATTCCCGTCCTCGCCGGTGTGGATCTGGCCGTCCATGCCGGGGAATGCGTCGCCCTCTCGGGTCCCTCCGGCGCGGGCAAGTCCACGCTCATGCGCTGCCTCTATGGCAACTACGGCGCCGGCGCGGGGCGGATCCTCCTCCGCCATCGCGGCCGGGACCTCGACCTCGCCGCCGCCGATCCGCGTACGGTGATCGAGGCGCGGCGCGAGACGATCGGCTATGTCTCGCAGTTCCTGCGGGTCATCCCGCGTGTGGCGACGCGCGTCATCGTCGCCGAGCCCCTGCTCGCGCGCGGCATGGGGAGGGAGGAGGCGCTCTCCCGCGCCACCGCGCTGCTCCGCCGCCTCAACCTGCCCGAACGCCTGCACGGCCTGCCGCCCGCGACCTTCTCGGGGGGCGAGCAGCAGCGCGTGAACCTTGCCCGCGGCTTCGCCCCCGGCTACCCGGTGCTGCTGCTCGACGAGCCCACCGCCAGCCTCGATGCCGCCAACCGCGCCGTTGTCATCGCCATGATCCGCGAGGCGAAAGCGGCCGGCGCCGCCATCATCGGCATCTTCCACGACGCCGAGGTGCGCGAGGCCGTGGCCGACCGCCTGTTCGACGTGCTCCCGCGCCAGGACGCCGCATGACCGCCGAGACCATCCTGACCAACGCCCTTCTCGTCCTGCCCGGCGAGGTGTTGCCCGGCACGCTCGTCATCCGGGGTGAGAGCATCGCCGAGATCCAGCCGGGCCGCAGCCACCTCCCCTCCGCCCGCGACCTCGAGGGGGACTATCTGATTCCCGGTGTGGTGGACGTCCATACCGACAACCTCGAACGCCAGGTGCAGCCGCGCCAGAACGCCCGCTGGCCGTCGCGTTCGGCCATGATCGCGCATGACGCGCAATGTGCGGCGGCCGGCGTGACCACGGTGTTCGACGCCCTTTGCGTCGGCGATCTCGGCTTCGACCAGGGGCGCGGGCAGACCTTCCTCGACGGTGTGGCCGATCTCGACGCGCTGGCCGAGACGGGGGTCCTGCGCTCGGAGCACTTCCTGCACCTGCGCTGCGAGATGCCGGCCGCCGACATGAAGCCGGCGCTCGAGAGCGTGGCGGACCATCCGCGCGTGCGCATGGTCAGCCTGATGGACCATTCCCCCGGCGTCGGCCAGTACCGCGACATCGCGCGCTATGTCGCGATGCGCCGCAAGCAGACGGAGATGACGGTGGCGCAGGTCGAGGACCGCATCGCCTTCCTGCTCGAGCAGCGGGCGCGCCTCAGGGAGCCGCAGCGCGCCTGGATCCTCGAGCGCGTCCGTCATCGGGACCTGCCGATCGCCTCCCATGACGACGAGACGGCCGAGGATGTGCGACGCAACCTCGCCGACGGCATCACCATCAGCGAGTTTCCGGTCACGATGGAGGCGGCCGCGGCCGCGCGCGACGCCGGGATGGACGTCATCGCCGGCGCGCCCAACATCGTCCGCGGCGGCAGTCATTCGGGCAATGTCGCCGCCGCCGACCTCGTGCGCGCGGGCGCCGCCCATGCCTTCGCCTCCGACTATGTGCCGGCCTCGATGGTGGAGGCGGCGTGGCGGACCGCGGAGGAGACCGGCATCGGCCTGCCCCGGGCCGTCGGCATGATCACCGACCGCCCGGCGCGCCTCGCGCGGCTGCCCGACCGCGGCCGGCTCGAGGCCGGCTTGCGCGCGGATCTCGCCCAGGTCCGGCCGGTGCACGGCATCCCGGTGGTGCGGCGCGTCTGGCGCGCCGGCCGCCGCGTCGCATGACGCCCTGGCGCCTCGCGCTCTATTGGGCGCCGGAGCCGGACGACCCTCTGCACGCCGCGGGCAGTTCCTGGCTGGGCCGCGACGCGACGACGGGTGCGCCGCTGCCACAGCCCGCGCTGCCCGGCCTCGACATCGCCGAGATCACCGCCGATGCGCGCGGCTACGGGCTGCATGCGACGTTGAAGCCGCCCTTCCGCCTGCGCCACGGCTACGGCGCGGCGCGCGAGGCGGCGGCCGCCCTGGCCGCGCGGATCGCGCCCTTCGACCTGCCGCCGCTCATCCTCGCCGATCTCGACGGCTTCCTCGCGCTGCGGGAGGCCGCCCCCTGCCCCGCCCTCTCCGCCCTCGCCGATGCCTGCGTCGAGGCGCTCGATCCCCACCGCGCCCCGCCGACCGCGGCCGAGATCGCACGCCGCCGCCCCGAGCGCCTCTCGGCGCGCCAGCGCGCCCATCTCGAGCGCTGGGGCTATCCCTATGTGTTCGAGGAGTGGCGCTTCCACCTCACGCTGACGCGGCGCCTCGCGCCGGAGGAGAAGGGGGCGGTCCTGCCCGCGCTGGCCGCCCATCTCGGCGAGGCGCCGTCGCTGCCGCGGCGGGTCGGCGCCCTCTCCCTCTTCGTCCAGCCCGCCCCCGGGGCGCCCTTCACGATCGCAGAGCGTCTTCCGCTGCGCGGCTGAGCGCTTCGATCACGCGGGCGGCGCCTTCCTCGGGGGTGGCGTCGTTCACCACCGTCGCGACCTCGAGGCCTGGCGGCAGCACGGCTTCGCGCGCAAGCCGCGCAGCGATGTCCGCCGGCGCCTCCCTCCCCCGCGCGCTGAGGCGCGCGGCGAGCAGGGCTGTCGGCGCTGTCACGTTCAGGACCCGCAGGCGGTAGCGCGCCGCCGCCTCGGCCAGCACGCCGCGCGAGAGGTTCGCCACCACCACCCGCCGCGCCGCGAGATCCGCCTCGATGTCGCGCGGGATGCCGTAGAGAAGCCCGTGCGCGCCCCACCACAGGGCGAAGCCCCCGGCCTCGCGCTCGGCCAGGAAGGCCGCCACATCGAGGGCGCGATGGGCCTCACCCCCGGCGCCGGCGGGACGGGTGATGGCGCGCTCAACGAAGCGGAAGCGGGGGTCGCCGGCCAGACGCTCCCGCGCAAGCCCGATCAGCGTATCCTTGCCCGCGCCCGAAGGCCCCACCACCGCGACCAGCATCCGCCCCCGCCCCCGAAGGATTGACGCGCCCCCTCTGCTGCGCGACGAGGCGGGAGGCAAGACCGAGGAACCGCTGAGATGTCGGCCGTCTCGCCGGAAATGATCGGTTTCCCCGCGAAGGACCCGCCCCGCATGTTCACCACCCGCCCCGAGATCATCGGCACCTTCGGCGCCGTCGCCTCCACCCACTGGCTGGCGAGCCAGGCCGGCATGGCGGTGCTGGAACGCGGCGGCAACGCCTTCGACGCGGCGGCGGCGACCGGCTTCACGCTGCAGATCGTGGAACCCCACCTCAATGGCCCGGGCGGGGACTGCCCGATCATCCTGCACAGCGCGCGCAGCGGCACGCAGCAGGTCATCTGCGGCCAGGGGCCGGCCCCGGCGGGGCTGACCGCCGCCCATATGCGCGCCCTGGGGCACGAGATCATGCCCGGCACCGGCCTGCTCGCCGCCCCCGTGCCCGGCGCCTTCGACGCCTGGATGCTGATGTTGCGCGACCATGGCACCTGGCCGCTGCGGGAGGTGCTCGGCTTCGCCATCGGCTATGCCCGCCACGGCGCGCCGATGGTCCCGCGCATCCGCGCCACCATCGAGAGCGTCCGCCCGCTCTTCGAGACGGAATGGCCGACCTCGGCCGCGCTGTGGCTCAGGAATGGCGGGCCGGCGCCGAATGGCCTCTACGCCAACCCCACCCTCGCCGACACCTATGAGCGGCTGGTGCGCGAGGCCGAGGCCGCCGGCGGCAGCCGCGAACGCCAGATCGAGGCCGCGCGCGCGGCCTGGTATCGCGGCTTCGTCGCCGAGGCGATCGGCCGCTTCTGCGCGCAGACGGAGGCGATCGACACCTCCGGCCGCCGCCATCGTGGCGTGCTCACCGCCGAGGACATGGCGCGCTGGTCGGCGACCGTCGAGGCGCCGCTCGCCTTCGACTACCGCGGCCATACCGTGCTGAAATGCGGCCCCTGGAGCCAGGGCCCGGCCATGCTGCAGACCTTGGCGCTGATGGCCGGCTTCGACGTCGATGCGATGGACCCGGTGGGGGCCGATTTCGTCCACCATGTGGTCGAGGCGCAGAAACTCGCCTTCGCCGACCGCGAGGCCTTCTACGGCGACCCGGACTTCGTGGATGTGCCGATGGCGACGCTGCTCTCGCCCGCCTACAACGATGCGCGGCGGGCGCTGATCACGGATCGCGCCTCGCTGGAGTTCCGCCCCGGCAGCCCGGACGGGCGCGCACCGTGCACCGACTACGCCGCCGCGATCCGCCGCGCCGAGGATCTCGCCGCGGCCATGGGCTCGGGCGAGCCCACCGTCTCGCGCCTCGGCGCCTCGGGCGGCGACACCTGCCATGTGGACGTGATCGACAGGGAGGGCAACATGGTGAGCGCCACGCCCTCCGCCGGCTGGCTGCAATCCTCCCCGGCCATCCCCGAACTCGGCTTCTGCCTCGGCACGCGCTGCCAGATGTTCTGGCTGGACGAGACGCTGCCCAACGGCCTCAGGCCCGGCAAGCGCCCGCGCACCACGCTCTCCCCCTCCCTGGTGCTGAAGGAGGGCCGGCCCTGGATGGCCTTCGGCACGCCGGGGGGCGAGCAGCAGGACCAGTGGCAGCCGATCATGCTCATGCGCATGATCCACCACGGGCTGAACATCCAGCAGGCGATCGACCTGCCCGCCTTCCATTCCGAGCACTGGATCTCCTCCTTCTGGCCGCGCGGGGCGAAGCCGGGGAAGGTGGTGATCGAAGGCCGCTACGCGCCGGAGGTGCTCGCCGAGCTGATCGGGCGCGGCCATCGCGCGGAGATGGGCGGCGAATGGTCGGAAGGGCGGCTCACCGGCGTGCGGCGGGAGGCCGACGGCACCATCCGCGCCG